>WNFI01529120.1_pt1 | contig 14989 bp, 9 predicted proteins | sample 5400471 | NCBI WGS metagenome assembly WNFI01 (sample SAMN13153348, study PRJNA577476) | soil metagenome | isolation source: 100 cm saprolite on Douglas fir-dominated hillslope | place: USA:California | collected 2013-09-17
ACGGCTCCCTGAACGTCCCCGGCCTCTATCGACGCGTGGCCCGCCCCACCCCCCGCGAGCGGGCGCGCCTGCGGCGGCTCCCCTTCGACGAGCAGAGGTTCCGACGCGACGCCGGCCTGCTGAAGGGCGTGAGGCTCGCGGGAGAGAAGACCTACTCCGTCTACGAGAGGCTCTGGACGCGCCCCTCGCTCACGGTGATCGCCTTCGAGGCTCAGTCAATCCTGGGTTCCTCCAACCAGATCCTCGACTCGGCCCGCGCCCGCCTCTCCATGCGGACGGTGCCCAACATGGACCCGCGAGAGGCGGCGGGACAGCTCATCCGGAAGCTCACCGACAGGCCGCCCGACGGCACCCGCGTGGAGGCCGGGGTCGTGAGGACCAGCCCCTGGTGGAAAACGAACCCCGAGGGCCCCGCATTCGACGCCGCACGGCGGGCGCTCCAGGCCGGCTTCGGGCGCGAGCCCGCGCTGATGGGGGCGGGGGGCTCGATCGGGTTTGTCCAGCCCTTCTCCGACTTCCTGCACGGGGCGCCGTGCCTGCTGACCGGTGTCGAGGACCCGGCCTGCAACGCCCACTCCGAGAACGAGAGCCTCCATCTGGGAGACTGGAAGAAGTGCATGCGGGCGGCGGCTCACCTCTACGACGAGCTCTCGAAGGGGACGGCGTGAAAGATCAGCCTTCCCCCCCGACCCAGGCCTCTCTGGTCGTTTATTTCCTGCGCCTGGGAGCGGTCGGTTTCGGCGGCCCCGTGGCCCTCGCCAACTACATCCGCCGGGACCTCGTGGAAAGGCGGGCCTGGATCACGGAGGCGGAATACGACGCGGGTTTGGCCATCGCCGCCGCCTGCCCGGGCCCCCTGGCCTACCAGCTCGGCGTCTACTGCGGTTACATCCGGTTCGGCGTCCCGGGTGGGCTTCTGGTCGCGGTAGCCTTCGGACTCGCGCCCTTTGTGATCGTGGTCGCCGCCGCCGCCGCCTACACCCGCTTCGCGCAAGACTGGCAGCTCCGCGCGCTCTTCTACGGTGTCGGTCCCGTCGTGGTGGCCCTGATCCTCAAGGCGTGCTGGAGCCTGGGGACGAAGACCCTGCGCCGAGATGTCACGGCTTGGACCTTCGCCCTCATCGCCGGTGGCGTGACGGTGGTAGCACAGAGGGAGCTGACTGCGATCTTCATCATCGCGGGACTCCTGGGCATGTTCGTGTTCGCGGGTCCCCGTGGGGGCCGGTCCGCGCCCGGCCCGGGGCCCGCGCCCTCCCCCCCGCCAAGAGCGGGAATCTCAGCGCTCGCCCTGGCCGCCCCCATCGCTTTGGCGAGGGGCACGGCATGGAAGCTCTTCTTGTTCTTCTTCAAGACCGGATGCCTCGTCTTCGGCAGCGGGCTCGTCATTGTCCCGTTCCTCAAGACGTATGTCGTCGACCAGTTCCACTGGCTTGGGAAGCGAGAATTTCTCGACGCGGTCGCGATCGGGATGATCTCCCCCGGACCGGTGGTCATCACGGCTACTTTCGTGGGGTTCGTCGTGGCGGGATTCCCCGGAGCCCTCGCCGCCACGGTGGGCATCTTCTCCCCCGCTGTCCTCTTCACCGTACTCGCGACGCCCCTGCTCCTTCGGCACGGCCGCAACCGAAGGCTCCAAGGTTTCATCCGGGGCGTGACCGTGACCGTGGTCGGAGTGCTCGTGGGCACAACCTACTTCGTGGGACAGGCGGCGGTGGGGGACATGCTGACGGTCGCCGTCGCCGTTTTGAGCCTCGCCGCTCTCGCCCTATGGAAGAAGTGTCCGGACTCGCTCCTCGTCGCGCTCGGGGGGGTCATCGGGCTGGCCGCGTATCCGGCCCTTCGCCCCGAATGGCTCCTGCGCTAAGGAAGCAGCGATGGTCTCGTCGTGGGCATTTGGCCCGTGATGACGGACTACGGACGGCGTTAGAGGTCCCGGGTTTGGAACAGGCGCAGACCGGTCAGGAGGACGATGAGCGCGTAGGCAAAAGCCCAGACCACCATGGCGGGGCTCGGCACGGAAGCGGGGGAAAACGGCGTGAGGTTGAGATCCCGCGCCAATGGGGGCTGCATGTAGTGGGCGGCCAGCTGCCAGAGCGACTCGCTGGGGACGACCAGGCTGGCGGCGATCCCCAGGTAGCGCGCGGTCGCGTTGCCGAGAAGGGTCCCGATCTGCTCCATCCAGCCCCCGATGAATGCAAGGCCGTAGAGGCCCAGGACGGACACCCCGTTCGTGAGGCTGGCCAGCCGCGTACCCCCCGCCACGGCCAGGGTCAGGAGCACCGTGCCTTCCAGAAGCATGAGCCCCCCTCCCCGCGCGGCGTGGGGCGGCGTGTAGCCGGCCACCAGACGGCTCACCAAGAACACTCCTCCCACCAGCAGCCCCTCGTACAGGGCGAGGAGGGACCAGCAGCCGAGCCATTTCCCGAGGATGATGGCGGTCCGGGCCACGGGTTTGCTGCACAGCGTCTCCAGCACGCCGGATGCGATCTCGCCGGCAACGGTGTCCACGGCCACGAGAATCGACGTGACCACGATGAGGAAGTTGGCGGCGTAGAGCCCAGCCATCACCACGAAGCTGATCATCAGACGCTGCTGACCCGGAGGCACACGAGCCCGTAGATCTCGCAGGATGAAGTAGAGGCCGGTCGTGAAGAGGACGAGGAAAGCGGTGCCCAGGAGAAGCGCGGCGGCCAGGATTCGGCGCCGCCGCGCCTCTGCGAAGGTGAGGTGAGCCACGATGAGGACCGCACGCACGGCTCCTGGGCCGCGGGGGGAGGGAACGGACTCATCCATTTCGCGAGTCCCCTCCTCCCTGTCCTTCCCCGATCACTTCCAGGAAAACCGCCTCCAGGGAACGGCGCTGCGCGGCCAGGCGGTAGAGGCCGGCTCCCTGGCTCACGAGCCAACGCGAGATCTCGGGCAAACAATCCTCGCTCTCCACCCGCAGCCGCACCACGCCGCCCTCTTCGTGGAGGTCACGACCGAAGCGGCCGAGGCCGTCGAGCAGTGCCGGCGTCGAGCGGTCGACACGAATCTCCACTTCGAGGCCTCGGTCCAGCGTAGAGAGGGCCATGTCCCGCACCACGCGCCCGTTCGCCACGAAAGCCACGCGGTCGCACGTGACCTCCACCTCTCCCAGCAGATGAGAGTTCAGGAACACGGTCGTCCCCCGGGAACGCAAATCACGAATCAGGTCCCGCACCAGGAGGCGGCCAAAGGGATCGAGCCCGGAAGTGGGCTCGTCGAGGAATACAAGCTCGGGTTCTCCGAGCAGGGCTTGGGCGAGACCGATCCGCTGACACATTCCCTTGCTGTACTCGCGCAGGCGCCGGTGTCCAGCATCCCCCAGCTCCAGGCGGCGGAGGAGGTCGTCGATCCGTGCCTCCAGGATCCGCGAACGAAGGCCGAGGAGCCGGCCGTGGAAGCGGAGCAGTTCTCGCCCCTCCAACCACTCATGGAAGCGGAAGTGCTCGGGCAGGAAGCCGATCCGAGCCCGCGCCCCCAGGAAGCCGAAGACTTCCCCTCGGGACAGGCTCAGGGTGAGGTCCCGGACCGCGGTCTTGGGGCCGAACTCCTTCCGAAGGCCGCTGGTCTCGAGGACGGGCTCGTTCACGGCATGGTTCCGAGCACTATTTAATGGACCGATTGGGCCATTTCAAGGACCTCCACGCCGTTGCCCGGCCCCTCGACGCCGAAGACGTGGCCGCCCTCCGACCACAGGACCACCGACTGCCAGCGGCCGCCGGGGCGTGCCCCGTCTTTCGGACGGCGGTAGGAGGTCACGAGGAGGCCTCGTCCGCCCGGCACCTCCACCTCGCGGAAGTTTGCTCCCTCCGCGGGCACGGGTACCAGGACGGTGCTCCGCCAATCGATCGTGCGGGCGAAGATCCGCGCCTCCTCGGGGGACATACCGGCCATCTGGAGGCCGATCTCCCCCAGACGCACCAGGTCCACGCCCTCCGGGAGCCTTACCACCGGGCTCCGGGCTTGGAGGAACACGAACTCGTCTGTACCCCGACGATAGGCCATCGCCACCACGGGAGGAGCCTGCACCTCGACCGCGGCCCTGTCCCATTCCGGCGGGATCGCGATGTCCGTCACCCCGAGGGCCCGGGCGAGCTCCTCCAGTTTGGCGGCGTCCAGCGTGATTCGGAAGGCACCGGGATGCCTCAGCCTGACTTCGGCCAGGGTGGCGTCCCGGGGGAGGGTGCCCGGCCGCTTGAGGACAAGGCCGGTGAGCTGCGCCGCCTCCTCGGGAGACTCCACGACCTCGGGCCCGGTGGCGGGGGTGAGAACTTCTACCTGCTCGCCAACCAGCGTCTTGAGGTCGAGCTTGCCCTCCCGCAGCCGGGCCAGCCGCTCGGGGTCCACGGGGACAGCCGCGAAACGCTTCACCCGAAACAGGTCGAGGAAGCCACGGGCGGCCGCGCGCACGGGCGGCAGGCTCACCATCGAGACGATCAAGGCCAGGAGGATGGCTCCGACCAGGAGCGGTCCCCCCGGCCACCAGGCCCCCCGGGTCTTCTCTTCCGCGTCGATCGTCTGCAGACGGTCCCAGAGCTTCTGCGTGAACTCCGGACGGGGATCCTCACGAAAGTCGGAGAGGAATTCGTCGTTCACGGTTTTCCCCCAATCTCTTCCCATCGTGACCGCAGCGTCGTCACCGCACGGTGGAGGATGGTCCCCACGTTGGACTCGCTGAGGCCGGTGAGTTTGGCGATCGCGCGGTTGGTGGCGCCCGCCCCGTATTTCAAGGCGAGCAGGCCACGGTTTCGCTCGGGCAGCTCGTCCAGCAGGGCCGAGAGCCGCGCGAAGTCGTCCCGGCGCAGGACGGCCGCCTCCGGCGAGTCGTGGGCGGCCTCCCCCTCTCTGATCGGGACCTCGGGGCGGCTCCTCCGGAAGTGATCCCGAGCGACGTTTCGGGCGATCGCGAGCAGCCAGGTCGCGGTGCGGGCTCGGTCCCGGCGATAACGATCGCGGGCCCGCCAGGCCTTCTCGAAGGTCAGCGATGTGAGGTCCTCGGCGGTAGCCCGGTCGAGGACCCGGTAGCGGAAGAAGTTGAAGATGCGCGGCATCTCCTCGCGGTACACCGCCTCCCAATCCAACTCGCCCCGGCGCGCGGCCTGGGGAAGGAGCCATTCCAACGGTCTCACGCCCGCCATTCCCCTGCATATACGGACAAGGGGCCAAAGTATCACAGGCCGCGGTTCAGGAGCTCCCCGGTGAAGCGGGCGGCGGGGCGGAGCTCGGGAAAGAACTTTGGGCGGGCCGCCAACCAATCCAACGACTTGGAGGGGCCGTTGGCGGCGGCGCCCGTTGCTATTGGATATACTCGGGCCCCCGGAGAGATTAAATGCGCCACTTGCTCGTCCCCATCGGTGCCCTCTGCCTCGGAGCCGCCCTGGGGCAAACGCTGCTTGCCGAACCCCTGCCGCCGGAGCTCTTCTCTGAACTGCGCTGGCGCGACATCGGCCCGTTTCGGGGAGGATGGTCGACCTGCGTGGAGGGCGTCCCCGGCCGCCCGGACCTCTTCTATTTCGGGGCCGCGGTGGGCGGAGTGTGGAGGAGCGACGACGCGGGTCGCACCTGGGATCCGCTCTTTCAAAACGACGCCGCCGCGAGCGTGGGGGCCCTCGCCATCGCACCCTCAAACCCGATGGTCCTCTACGTCGGGACCGGTCAGACCGACACCCGCTACGACATCGCCTCCGGCCGCGGCCTCTACCGCTCGGACGACGGGGGCAAGACGTGGCAACCGCGCGGCCTTGCCGACACTCGGGCCATCGGTCGCATCGTGGTCGATCCCCGAAACCCGGACGTCGTTCTCGTCGCCGCCCTCGGCCACATCTTCGGTCCCAACCCGGAGCGCGGGGTGTTCCGATCGGAGGATGGTGGCCGGACCTGGTCAAAGGCTCTCTACGTGGATGAGAACACGGGGGCCGTCGATCTGGCCGCGGATCCGACCGACCCCTCTGTCGTCTATGCCGCGACCTGGCAGGTGCGCAACTACCCCTGGCTTTCCTACTTCCACCCCGAGCGGGGCCCCGGCAGCGGGGTCTTCAAGTCGACCGATGGCGGCAAGACTTGGAAGCGGCTCTCCGGAGGCGAATGGCCGACGGAGCCGGTGGGCCGGATCGGCCTCGCCGCCGCGGCCGGGGGCCGCGTCTATGCGGTGGTCGTCATGCGTACGCGGGCGGGAACGCTGCGGCGTCCGGGCGAGACGAGCGCGGGGGGCGGGCTCTACCGTTCGGACGACGGCGGCACTACCTGGAAGCGGGTGAGTCAAGAGGATTGGCTCGAGACCGACTATTTCGCCCGCCTCACCCTTGATCCCGGCAACCCCGACCGTGTCTACGCCATGGGCCGGTCGGTACGCCGCTCGGACGATGGGGGGCGGACTTTCCAGATGGTCAAGGGCGCTCCCGGCGGCGACGACTACCACTACCTGTGGATCAACCCGAAGCAAACGGATCACATGGCGGTGGCCAGCGACCAGGGCACCAGCGTCTCCGTCAACGGCGGGAGGACTTGGAGCACCTGGTACAACCAGCCCACGGGACAGTTCTACCACCTGGCGGCCGACGACCGCTTTCCCTACTGGATCTACAGCGGACAGCAGGACATCGGCACGGTGGGAATCGCGAGCCGCAGCGATTACGGCGCCCTCAGTTACCGCGAATGGCATCCGGTGGGGGGGGAGGAACGCGGCTACGAGATCCCAGATCCTGCCGATCCCGAGACCGTCTACGGAAGCGGGCTCGGCGGAGATCTCACCCGCTTCGACGCCCGGACCGGACAGGTCGCCGCCATTTCTCCCCACCTCGAGAGCACTTACGGGAAGCGTCCCACCGAGGTGAAGTATCGCTACACCTGGATCTCGCCCATCGCCGTATCCCCGCGCCCCCCCCATGCGCTCTTCGCGGCCTCACAGTACCTCTGGCGCTCGGTGGACCGGGGCCACTCCTGGACGATGGTGAGCCCGGATCTGACGGGCGCCGTGTCCGGCACCAAGGGATGCGGGGACGAGATAGGCATAAGGAACGCTCGCCCCTGCGGCTTCGGCGTGATCTTCTCCATCGCGCTGTCGCCTTCCAGCGACGATGAGATCTGGATCGGCACCGACGACGGCCGCATTCAGACCACAGGCGACGGCGGCAAGACCTGGAGGGACGTCACTCCGGCTGGGCTTTCCCCCTGGAGCAAGGTCGGCACGCTCGACATCCCGCCCTTCGACGCCGGAACCGTCTACGCCGCCATCGACCGCCAGCGCCTCGACGACTTCACGCCCCATGTCTACCGCACGCACGACCGGGGCCAGACCTGGACCGAGATCGCAGCCGGCCTTCCCAAGGATAGTTTCGTCAGCGTGGTGCGCGCGGACCCCGTGCGGCGCGGACTCCTCTACGCGGGCACCGACACGGGGGTCTTCGTTTCCTTCACTGACGGTGAGGGATGGCAGCCCCTGCAGCTGAATCTGCCGACGACCTGGGTACGCGACCTGCTCGTGCACGGCAATGACCTGATCGCCGCCACCCAGGGGCGCGCGCTCTGGATCCTCGACGATGTGGCGCCCCTGCGGCAGATGACGCCGGAGACGGCCAAGAAAGGAGCGTTCCTGTTCCCCCCTTCGGACGCCTGGCGCCGCCGGCGCAGCCAGAGCCGGGACACGCCCCTCCCGCCGGAAACGCCTCTGGGCAAGAACCCACCGGAGGGCGCCGTCCTCGACTACTTCCTGGGACCCCATGCGCGGGGACCAGTGACGATCGAGATCATCGATGCAAAGGGGAACCCCGTCCGCCGGTTCTCGAGCGAGGAGCCACCCCCGCCGTTGAGCGCCGGTCGCTACTTCGTCGAGGGATGGTTGAGACCGGAGCCTCCCCCCGCCGCCAGCGCTGGCCAGCATCGCTTCCTTTGGGACCTGCGCTACCCCCGTCCCAAGGCGGCACGCTACGAGTACTCAATGGGCGCCGTCTGGGGTGAGGGTACCTCCCTGCACCCCGAAGGTGCGCTCGCCCTCCCGGGACAGTACTCCGTCCGTCTCACCGTGGACGGCCAGAGCCTCACGCAGACACTGACGCTCCGCATGGACCCGCGAGTCCGCGTCACGCCGGAGGCGATTGCCGAGCAGTTCGAGGCCGCCCGCCGCGCTTCGTCCCTCCTCGACCGCTCGTCCGCGGCGCTTGAAGAGATCCGGGCCTTCCGTAAGCGGCTGCTTGCCGCCGGGAGGCGGCCCCCGGCAGTCTCGCTCGAAAAGCAAGCGGAGGAGCTAGAAGAGGGAGAGGGTGGCTTCGCGCATCTCAATGCGAGGCTGGCCGCGGTCTTGCGAGCGATAGACGGCTCCGACGGAGCCCCGACCGCTCAGGCCGTGTCCGGGCTCGCTACCGCCGGGAAGGATCTTGACGCCCTGCTCGCTCGCCAGAAGAAGCTGGGTTCCCTCGACGATCGATCCCGATGACGCTGGTCGAGCCAACCCTTCGCGTGGCGGCGGTTTCGCGCCGCTGGCATTCTGACCCGGGTTACCGTTGGTGCGGCTGCTCCTTGTCCCCCAAACTCGGTATTGGTCACGGGCGGGCCTCGCCGCGCCCGCCTTCTCGGCGCCCGGAGCGGTTGGCCACCCGCGGGGCCGCATGCTAGTTTACTGGACCATGCCGTCAAGGGTTTCTCTCGCCCGGAGTCTCGCGCGGGGGCGGTTCGCGCATTTCGTGGCGCCGCCCGCCTTGGGTCTGGCCGTCTTCGCCGCGGGCTGCGCGGGAGATGCCGCCAAGAAGGTTCAGGCCCAGGCTCCCCCGGGTATTCCCGTCAAGATTGAGGTAGCGCGTTCCGTGCCCGTCGACGACAGCACGGAATACGTGGCCACCCTCAAGTCCCGGGACTCGTCGGTGATCATGCCTCAAGTAGAGGGGCCGATTACCCAGATCTTCGTCCGGTCGGGTGACCGTGTCTCGCTGGGATCGCCGATCCTGGAGATCGACCCCGCGAAGCAGGAGGCCGCGGTCAAGAGTCAGCTGGATACGCGGAGCGCCAAGCTGGCGAGCCTAGAGTACGCCAAGCAGCAGTATGAGCGCGTCAGCCGTCTCCAGGCCGAGGGCGTCACCAGCCGGCAAGACTTGGACCAGGCGAAGTCGGCCCTGGACGCGGCCCAGGCCGAGTTGCAGTCCCTCGATGCGCAGGTGCACGAGCAGCAGGTGCAGCTCCAGTATTACCGGGTGGCGGCTCCGCGCGGGGGCATCATCGGGGACATCCCGGTGCGGGTGGGCGACCGAGTTACGGTCTCCACCATCCTCACGACCCTGGACGAGCCGGGGAGCCTGGAGGCGTACGTCTCGGTGCCGGTGGAGCGCTCCCCCCAGCTGCGCCTGGGCATGCCCCTCCAGATCGTGGACAGCACCGGCAAGGTCCTGGCCGACAGCCGCGTCCGCTTCCTCTCGCCGGAGGTGGACAACCAGACACAGACTGTGCTCGTGAAAACCATAATCGACAACAACACGGGCGCGCTCCGGACGGCGCAGTTTGTCCGAGCGCGGGTCATCTGGGAGACGCACCCCCGGCCCGTGATCCCGGTCCTAGCGGTTTCCCGCAATAGCGGTCGGTACTTCGCCTTTGTCGCGGAAGGCAAGGACGGCTCGCTGGTGGCGCGGCAGAAGCCGCTCCGCATCGGCGAGATCGTAGGCAACGACTACGTGGTCATCGAAGGGATCAAGCCCGGGGATCGGGTCATCGTCTCGGGAACCCAGCTCCTGCTGGATGGAGCCCCCATCAGCCCCCAGAGTTAGAAGGTCGGGCCTGCCCCATGTTCGTCGACTTCTTCATAGGACGACCGATCTTCGCGACCGTCTGCGCCCTGCTCATCATCCTGGCGGGGGCGGTGGCCATCCCGACCCTGCCCATTGCCCAGTTCCCCAACCTGGCCCCTCCCCAGGTCACCGTGCAGAGCAACTACATCGGCGCCAGCGCCCAGGTGGTGGAGACGGCCGTGACCACGCCCCTGGAGCAACAGATCAACGGTGCGGAGGGGATGAAGTATCTCACCTCCACGAGCGGCAACGACGGCACCACCGCCATCACCGCCACCTTCGATCTGGCGCGTGACCCGGACCTGGCCGCGGTCGACCTCAACAACCGGGTCAACATCGTCATGGGTCGGCTCCCCAACGAGGTCAAGCAGACCGGCGTCGTCGTCACCAAGACCTCCAGCAACTTCGTTTTCGGCGCCGCCGTCTACTCGGAGGACAGCCGCTACGACACCTCCTTCATGAGCAACTACCTCGACGTGAACGTCAAGGACGCTATGAAGCGGGTAAAGGGCGTGGCCGACGTCTTCATCTTCGGCGAACGCAAATACTCGATGCGGCTGTGGCTCGACCCCGTGCGCGTGGCGAGCCGCAAGCTCACCGCCTCCGATGTGGTGAGCGCCTTGCGCGAGCAGAACGTCCAGGTGGCGGCGGGACAAGTGGGCCAACCCCCCGCGCGACCGGGACAAGCGTTCCAGATCAGCGTGCGCGCGGTAGGCCGGCTCAGCGAGCCTTCCGAGTTCGAGAACATCATCCTGAAGACGGCCGAAGATGGGACCCTCGTGCGCATGAAGGATGTGGGCCGGGCGGAACTCGGAGCGGAGGACTACTCTTCTGACCTGCAGTTCAACGGCCACGACGCGGTAGGGATCGGCATCACGCAGCTCTCCAACGCCAACGCCCTGGAAGGGGACCGCGCGGCGCTGGCCGTGCTGGACCGCCTGTCCAAGCGCTTCCCGCCCGGCATGCGGTACCGAGTCGCCTTCGACACCACCGACGTCGTTAACGAATCCATCCAGGACGTGCTCTTCACGCTGGGGGCGGCGATCGGGCTCGTAATCTTGGTGATCTTTGTCTTCCTGGAGGACTGGCGCAGCACGGTGATTCCAGCCGCCGCCATCCCCGTCTCCCTGGTCGGGACTTTTGCCTTCGTGAAGCTACTGGGCTTCTCGATCAACACCCTGACCTTGTTCGGCATTACCTTGGCCACGGGACTGGTCGTGGACGACGCCATCGTGGTGATCGAGAACATCCAACGACACATCAGCGAGGGACAGAAGGATCCCCGCCGGGCGTCGTCGGCCGCCATGAAGGAGGTGACGGGGGCGGTGATCGCGACCTCCCTGGTCCTGGTGGCGGTGTTCCTGCCCGTGGCCTTGTTTCCGGGTACGACCGGGATCCTGTTCCGCCAGTTCGCGCTCACCATCGCCTTTTCCATCTCGATCTCCGCCTTCAATGCCCTCACCCTGACCCCCGCCCTCTCCGCCCTCCTCCTCGGGCGTGCCCCGAGCGAGAAGGGATGGTTCTTTACCCGCGTGGACACGATCATCAAGAGCGTCACCGATGGCTATCGGGTCGTCCTGCAGCGCTTCCTGGGCCGTCCGCGGCTAGCCGTCGCGATGTTCCTGGCGGGGCTGGGTCTCACCGGGCTGGTCTACATGAGAGTGCCCAGGGGCTTCGTACCCGACGAGGACCAGGGCTGGGGCATCGTGATCGTGCAGGCGCCGGAAGGGGCCTCGCTGGAGTACACGAAGAAGATCGACGCGCAGGTGCAGGCCGTCCTGGAGCAGATGCCGGAGCTGGACACTGTTTTTGCCATCTCCGGCTTCAGCCTCAACGGCACCGCCCCGAACCGCGGGTCGGTGTTTTTCGGTTTGAAGCCCTACTCACAGCGGCGCGGAGCCGATCATTCGGCGGAAGCCGTGATCAACCGACTGCGGGGACCCTTCGGGGCGATCTCGGGGGCGATCGTCATTCCCTTCCTCCCCCCGGCCGTGCAAGGCCTCGGGAACTTCGGGGGCTTTCAGTACGTGGTGCAAGACCAGGGCGGGCACCCCCTCGGAGAGCTGGCCAAGGTCACCCAGGACGTGGTGCGGCAAGGCAATGCGGCCAAGGAGCTGGGTGGACTCTTCACGAGCTACACCGCCTCAGATCCGCAGTTCGTCTTGACCATCGACCGGGAGAAGGCCAAGGCGGTCCACGTTCCCCTGCAGCAGATCACCGACGCCTTGCAGGTCTACATGGGCTCGGCTTATGTGAATGACTTCGACTTCAACAACCGTTCCTACCGAGTCTTCGTGCAGGCAGACCGGCAGTTCCGCTCCGAGCCGCGGGACATGCGGCAGTTCTACGTGCGCTCCGACAAGGACATGATGATCCCGCTCGACAACCTCGTGCGGCTCACCGAGGACACGACGCCGCAGGTGATCACCCACTACAACCTCTTTCGCTCGGCCGAGATCGACGGCTCGGCGGCGCCCGGCCACAGCTCCGGAGAGGCCATTGCCGCCATGGAGGCGCTGAGCGGGAAGGTGCTTCCCCAGGGCTTCAGCTATGAGTGGACGGGGCTGTCCCTGGAGGAGCTTGAAGCCGCGGGCACGGCCGCCGTCTTGTTCGGCTTGGGCACGCTGGTTGTCTATCTGACCCTCTCCGCTCAGTACGAGAGCTTCGTCCTCCCGTTCATCGTGCTGCTGGCCGTGCCCATGGCCCTGCTGGGTGCGGTGGGAGGGCAATGGATCCGGGGTCTCCAGAACGACGTCTATTGCCAGATTGGTCTGGTCATGCTGGTGGGCCTGGCCAGCAAGAACGCGATCTTGATCGTGGAGTTCGCGGAGCAACTGCGGGCGCGAGGACTCTCCATCCTGGAAGCAGCGGTGGAGGCGGCCCGGATCCGGCTGCGTCCCATCCTCATGACTTCGCTTGCCTTCATCCTGGGCGTGCTGCCGCTGGTGGCGGCGCGCGGAGCCGGCCAAGCGGGCCGGCGCTCGGTGGGCACGACCGTGTTCGGGGGAATGATCGCCTCGACTCTCCTCAACCTGTTCTTCATTCCCGTGCTCTACCTGGTGATCGAAGGAGCCCGGGAGAGGCGGCGAGCGCGGGTGGACCGGTGAGTCTTCGGGGCGTGATCCGAACTCGGGCCGCGGCCCTTGTCGCCCTCTCGATCGCCGCATTGCCCCCCGCCGCGGTGGTGGCCGCCCCCAGGGCGAAGGCGGGCGCGGTCAGGGTCTACGTGGGCACCTACACGTCGGGGGAGAGCAAGGGGATCTACCGCCTCCGACTGGACCTGGCCACGGGCACCCTCTCCCTGGCCGGCGAGCCGACCGCAGCCAGAAATCCCTCGTTCCTCGCCCTCCACCCCACGGGAAGGTTCCTCTATGCGGTCAACGAAATTGGAGAATCCCGAGAGGACAAGGGCGGTGCGGTCAGCGCCTTCGCGGTCGATCCCGGGACGGGAAGCTTGACCTTCCTTAACGAGCAGCCCTCGGGAGGGGCGGCGCCGTGTCACGTCTCCCTCGACAAGCCGGGCCGTCACCTCCTAGTCGCCAACTATTGGGGCGGGAGCGTCGCCGTCCTTCCCCTGGGACCGGACGGACGCCTCGGCCCCGCCAGCGCGCTCGTGCAGCACGAGGCCGCGAGCGGTGCCGCCCCTTCGCGGGGGGGCCCGCACGCCCACTCCATCGATCTGGACGCCGCCGACCGCTTCGCGGTGGTTGCGGATCTGGGCCTCGACGAGCTACTCGTGTACCGCTTCGACCCCGCGCAAGGGACGCTGGCTCCCAATCGACCACCGGCCACACGGCTCGCCCCCGGAGCGGGGCCGCGCCACTTCGCGTTCCACCCCGATGGAACCCACGGCTACGTGATCAACGAGCTGAACTCGACGATCACCGCCTTGGCCTATGACGCGGGGGCGGGCATTCTGACCGAACTGCAGACCCTCTCCACCCTGCCCGTCGGCTTCGCTGCCCGCAACTCCACCGCGGAGCTGGTCGTCCGTCCCGACGGAAGGTTCGTGTATGGCTCGAACCGCGGCCACGACTCCATCGCCATCTTCGCCGTCGACGCCGGTACGGGGAGGCTCACCCCCCTCGGTCATGAATCGACCCGGGGCCGGACCCCCCGCAACTTCGCGATCGATCCTACAGGGGCTTACCTTCTCGCCGCCAACCAGGACTCGGATTCCATCGCCGTCTTTCGAATCGACGCCGAGAGGGGACGGCTGACCCCCATGGGCAGCCCCTTCTGTGTCCCTCGGCCGGTCTGCCTGCGCATGGTCCTAGCGCCCCCGGAATGACCCGAATTACCGGCGGTCTTCAGTAGCTGAGACCGAAGCCGCGGGCGAAGAGAGGGTCGGAGGTTTGGCCCGTGCGATTGAACGGGAGCTGGCCCTCGGAGCGCGGCCACGAGAACGAGAGCTTTCCGGTCGGCTTGTAGTCCCCAAAAAGGACATCCGCGACGCCTTGCCCCTCGGTGCCGGGGAGCCACGCCGCCAGCAAAGCATCCGCCATGGTCAGGGCATCACCGAGAACCAGGGGACGCCCCGAGATCACGACCACGATGACGGGGATGCCCGCCCTCTTGAGGTTGGCAATCGCTTCCCGGTCCTCCTTGACCAGGGTCAAGTCCTCCCGGTCGCCGAAGAATTCGGCGTAAGGCGTCTCCCCCACCACCACCACGCCCACGTCCGCCCCCGCGGCCCCCGTGCCGTCTTTGGCGTAGGTGACCTCCGTCCCCTTCCCCGCCGCACCCCGCAGCGCCTTCAGCACGGTGGTGCCGGTGGTGGGAGCGCCGCTGCCCCCTTGCCAGCTGATGGTCCACCCGCCGCACTGGTTGCCGAGGTCGTCGGCGTTCTTCCCCGCCACGTGGATTCTCCTAGCGGCCTTCGAAAGGGGAAGCGCCCCCTTATCGTTCTTCAAGAGGACGAGTGACTCGCGGACGGCGCGGCGGGCGAGGTCACGGTGCTCGGGGGAGCCAAAGCTACGGTGGAGGCTCCGGTCGGCGAGGCAGGAACGCCCCGGCTCGAGGAGGCCGAGCGCGAACTTGGTTCGCAGGATGCGCGTGACCGCGTCATCGATCCGCGATAGGGGCACTTCTCCCTTCTCCACCAGGCTCTTCAGGGTCGTGAAGAACTCCTTGTAGCGGCCGGGAACCATCACCATGTCCATGCCGGCATTGATCGACTGGCGGATCTGGCTCCG
>WNFI01092849.1_pt1 | contig 14987 bp, 17 predicted proteins | sample 5400471 | NCBI WGS metagenome assembly WNFI01 (sample SAMN13153348, study PRJNA577476) | soil metagenome | isolation source: 100 cm saprolite on Douglas fir-dominated hillslope | place: USA:California | collected 2013-09-17
CTTTATCGTCACCCCCGCGCAGGCGGGGGCCCAATTTCGATGACTGGATCCGCGCCTGCGCGGGGATGACGGTCAGAGTTCTTCGGAAAGGATCATCTCCGAGATGCCCTTGCCGCCGGGCACCATCGGGAAGACGTTCTCGGTCTGGTCGGTGATGAAGTCGAGGAAGACGAGGCGGTCCTTCATCGCGAAGGCCTCCTTCAGCGCGCCCTCGATGTCCGACGGCTTCTCGATCTTCATGCCGACGTGGCCATAGGCCTCGGCGAGCTTCACGAAGTCCGGCAGCGCGTCCATGTACGACTCCGCGTAGCGATTGCCGTGGAAGAACTCCTGCCACTGCCGGACCATGCCCATGTAGCGATTGTTGAGGTTCACGATCTTGACCGGCAGGTGATACTGCTTGCAGGTCGAAAGCTCCTGGATGCACATCTGGATCGACGCCTCCCCGGTCACGCAGGCGACCTCGGCTTCGGGAAACGCGAGCTTCACGCCCATCGCGTACGGAAGCCCCACCCCCATCGTGCCCAGGCCGCCGGAGTTGATCCAGCGGCGCGGCTTGTCGAAGCGGTAGAACTGCGCGGCCCACATCTGGTGCTGGCCGACGTCCGAGGTGATGTACGCGTCGCCCCTGGTGACCTCGTAGAGCTTCTCGATCACCATCTGCGGCTTGATGATCGGCGAGGCGCGGTCGTACCGGAGGCAATCCTTGCCGCGCCACGCGGCGATCTCGCCCCACCAGGCGGCCAGGGCGACCGGGTCGGGGCGCGCGGTCGTCGCCTTGATCTGCGCGAGGAGCTCGGTCAAGACTTCCTTCACCCCGCCCACGATCGGCACGTCGACCTTGACGCGCTTGGAGATGGACGACGGGTCCACGTCGATGTGGATGATCTTGCGCGCCGGGTTTCCCGCGGCGAAGTGCGTGGGGCTGCCGATCACGCGATCGTCGAAGCGCGCGCCGACCGCCAGCAGCACGTCGCTGCCCTGCATCGCCATGTTGGCCTCGACCGTGCCGTGCATGCCGAGCATGCCGACGAACTGCCTGTCGTTGGCCGGATAGGAGCCCAACCCCATCAGCGTGTTGGTCACCGGGAAGCCGAGCGTGCGCACGAGCTGCGTGACCTCCGCGGAGGCTTCGCCCAGGATCGCGCCGCCGCCCACGTAGATCATCGGGCGCTTGGCGTCCATGAGCAGATGCAGCGCCTTCTTGATCTGCCCCGCGTGGCCCTTGGTGACCGGGCTGTACGAGCGCAGGCTGATCTTGTCGGGGTAGTGGTAATGCGCGGTCTGGTTCGACACGTCCTTGGGAATGTCCACCAGCACCGGGCCGGGACGCCCCGTCGTGGCGATGTGGAACGCCTTCTTGATCGTGACCGCGAGCTGCGTCACGTCCTTCACGAGGAAATTGTGCTTCACGCACGGGCGCGTGATGCCGACCGTGTCGCATTCCTGGAACGCGTCCTCGCCGATGGCGGCGGTCGGCACCTGGCCGGTGAGCACCACCATGGGAATGGAATCCATGTACGCGGTGGCGATGCCGGTGACCGCGTTGGTGACGCCGGGACCGCTCGTCACGAGGGCGACGCCGGGCTTGCCGGTGGCGCGCGCATAACCGTCGGCGGCATGCAGCGCACCTTGCTCGTGGCGCACCAGGATGTGCTTCACGTCCTTCTGCTTGAAGATCGCGTCGTAGATCCAGAGGACGGCGCCGCCCGGATAGCCGAATACGAACTCGACGCCCTCTTCCTGCAGGCAGCGGATGACGATTTCCGCGCCGGTCAGGGTGGTGCCGGTTTCCGCCATCGGGGGGAGCTTGAGTTCCATAGCTAAAGCCTTGTAAATCGAGAGTTTTCCTGAAGGTCGACCTGAGACAATAACGGCTCGACGGGGCCCGGTCAAGCCGAAATGTTGCACTGCGATAGAGCGCTCGGGGCGGGCGCCGCGAAGCGGGTTTGCTACCATTCGCGCGAGCCCTCGCTTCGCCTCGCAACGGAGAAAAAAACTGGCCACCCAGAAGGAGCTGTCCGATTTCCTTGCCTCGGTGGAGCGGCGCGCCTTCAAGCAATGCGTGTTCTCGGTGCACGACGACGAGGCCGCGCTCGATATCGTCCAGGATTCGATGATGAAGCTCGCCGAAAAATACGCGACCAAGCCGCCGGAGGAACTGCCGCTCCTCTTCTCGCGCATCCTGCAGAATTCGATCCGCGACCATTTTCGCCGCCAGAAGGTGCGCTCGACGTGGACCACGCTCCTGTCGAACCTGGGCCTCGGCGGCGAGGACGAGGACGGCGACCCGCTGGAAACTCTCGAGGTCGCCGACCTCTCCAACATCCCCGCGTCGCCCGCCGATCGCCTCGAGCAGGGGCAGGTGATGGCGGCCATCGAGCAAGCGGTGCAGGCCCTTCCGCCGCGTCAACGCGAGGCTTTCATGCTGCGTTACTGGGAAGAACTCGACGTGAATGAAACAGCGAAAGCGATGGGGTGCTCGGAAGGCAGTGTCAAGACGCACTGCTCCCGGGCCACTCATGCTTTGGCGAAAGTCCTGAGAGCAAAAGGGATAACGCTATGAATGAAAAGGAATTTGCTTCGAAACTGAAGCCTTGGCTCGATCGTTCGGCGAACGCGATCGGCGAAATACAGGCTACCCGGCTGAAGTCGGCGCGGCTGCGCGCCCTGGATGCCTGGCGCGAACCCGTACGCGTCCTGGGGCTGGTCACGGTCCCGGCCGGCACCGCTCAGACCATCCATTACACCTTCGTGCAGCGCTCGCTCCTCTGGCTGCCGATCCTCGCCCTGATCGCCACCCTCGGGGTGAAGTCGCTGCAGGAATCCGACGTCGGCGAGCTCGACGCGCAGCTCCTCACCCAGGAGCTGCCGCCCGACGCCTTCATCGACCAGGACTTCCGAGCGTGGCTCGGCAAGCAGCGCTGATCTTCACCGCGTTCGCGCTCGCCCTCGGGTTGGCGGCGCCGGCGCACGCCTACGATCCGAGCCGGCCGCAAACGCCGTGGTCGCGCCTGTCGCCGGACGAACGCCGCATCCTCGCGCCCGTCGCCCCCGACTGGGAGCGCCTGCCGGGCTTCCAGCAGGAGCGCCTCCTGTCCTCGGCGCGCCGCTATCCGTCGCTGCAGCCGATCCAGAAAGAGCGCTTCGAGGATCGCATTCGCGACTGGGCGGCGATGACCCCGGAGCAGCGCCGCGCCGCGCGCGAGACGTTCCAGGGTCTGCGCAAGCTCCCGCCGGAGCGCCAGCACGAGCTGCGCGAGCGCTGGCTGCGCGAACGCGAATCGCGCGGCGCCATGGGCCCGCCAGCGCCGCGCCCCGCCGAAGAATCGCGCGCACGCAGCCAGCGTCCCGGCGAAGCGCGGTGAGCGCGGCGAGCGCGCCGTCCATCGGGCGGCGCCTGGCGAGCGCCGTCTACGATCTGCTGCTGCTGGCGGCGCTGGTGTTCATCGCCACCTGGCCCTTCATCGCGTTCTTCGGCGATTCGACCCACGGCTGGCGCCGCCACGCGCTGCAGGCCTGGATCGTGGCGGTTTGCGGCGCGTACTTCGTGTGGTTCTGGACCCACGGCGGGCAAACGCTGCCGATGAAAACCTGGAACATCAAAGTGGTCGCGTCCCACGGCGGGCCGCCCGGCATCGCGCGCGCCATCCATCGCTACCTCATCGCCCTCCTCGGGCTCGCCGCCCTGGGCCTGGGCTTCGCGTGGGCGCTCTTCGATCGCGATCGCCAGTTCCTCCACGACCGCCTGGCCGGCACCGCGCTGGTGAACGGCTCTGAGCGGGGCAAGTAAGGGTTCGAGGAAAGCGCAACCCTGGAACGGCTGGCCACTCGGGCTCAGCGTCTACTTCCCGCACATTCGCCCGGGGAGCCTCAGACAGTGCTCGGTGACATCCCCGTCATGACTTGCCGCGCTTGGCCCGTTCCGAGGTTGCGCTCGCCTCGAATCCTTACGTCCCCGGCTTAGCGGCGCTCGGCGCGCACGAGGAGCGCGGCGGCAACGAGCGCCGCGATGAGCATCGGCGCACCCGCCGAGACGAGCGCGGGCCAGTCGTTCAGCAGGCCCATGTGGGCGAAGAGACGCCCGGCGAAGTGGAACGACAGTCCGATGAGGATGCCCATCACGATTTTCGCGCCGACACCGCCCGCGCGCGCCGACTGCAGCGCGAACGGAATGGCGAGGATCATCATCACGATCACGGCGGCGGGGTTGAAGATCTTGCTCCAGAAGGCGATCTCGTAGCGCGTCGCCTTTTGCCGGTTCTCGCGCAGGTGCTCGATGTAGGCGCGCAGATTCAACGCCGACATGCGCTCGGGAACGATCTTCAGCACCGAGAGGATGTCGGGTGTGAGCACCGAGCTCCATGTGGCGCTCGGAGTCTTCTGCAGCACCGCGCGGTCGCCCTCGAAGCGCGTGAGCTCGACGTTGGCGAGCTCCCACTTGTTCGGCCCCGCGTAGGTGCCCTTCTCCGCGCGGCTGATGGCGGTGAGGCGAAACGCCGTGTCGAACTCGTAGATGCGCAGGTTGAGGAGCTGCGTGTCCGCGGTCACGTCCTGGATGTTCACGAAGCTGCGGTCGTCCTTCACCCAGAAGCCGGAGCGGAACTCGCGCGCGACGATCGAGCGCGTGGCCTTCAGCCGCAATCCCTTGGCCGCTTCCTCCGTGAAGGGCGTGATCAACTCCCCGAAAACGACGGTGACGAGCGCGATCACGAGCCCGGCCGCGCCCACATGCATCGCGAGCTGGCGCAGCGACAGGCCCGAAGCCCGCATCACCGTGATCTCGGAGTGCTCCGACATGCGCGCCAGGGCGAAGAGCGTGCCGATGAGCCCCGCCGCGGGCAGGAGCACATAGGCATGCGAGGGCAGCGTGAGCGCGACGTAGGCGAGCATCGCGTTGATGCGATAGGTGCCGCGGCCGAGGTCGTCCAGCTCGCGGATGAGGTCGAAGAACCCGAAGAGGGCGATGAGGGCGGCGAGGACGAGCAGGCTCGAGGCGAGGATCTCGCGCGTGAAATAGCGCAGCAGCATCTAGCGCAGCATTTCGGCGAGGCGCTGCGCGAGCACTTCCGCTTCCGCGGGCCCGGCCGCCTTCTCGAGCGCCTGGCGGTAGGCGGGCGCGAGCTCGCGCAGGTCCGCCACGTTGCCGGCGCGCTCGAGCTTCATGGTGAAGAAGAACGACTTGATGCCCAAGGCGTCGACGATCGTCGTGTTCATGAAATCCTTGGCCGCCCGAAAGCGAGTGAACTCGTCGCCCGCGGGCGGCGGCGCGGATGCCGGGCCGGCACGCTGCGACTTCTCGATGAGCCCGAGCGCGACAAGCTGCTCGAGGAAATCGGCCGGCGCGCCGACCTTGGCGCCCTCCTGCTTCACCATGAATTCGGGGCGCGTGCCGTCGATGAGGATCAGCATGGTGCGCAACCGTGGGCTCACCTTCATCTTGCGGTGGGTGATCTCCGCGGCGCCCTTGTCGGTCTTGCGATAGACGTCGCCGGCTGCCATGTCCGATTGTAAAAGAAAAACCCCGCCGGGCGAGCCCGGCGGGGTTTCGGGTTTCAGCGCGGGGCTAGTGGTTGATGTCGGCTTCCTTGTTGTCCCTCAGGAAGAGCGCCCCGACCACAACCGTCATCAATGCCACGATGATCGGATACCACAGGCCATAGTAGATGTCGCCCGATGCGGCCACCATGGCGGTCGCCAGCAGCGGCAACATGCCCCCGAACCACCCGTTGCCGATGTGGTACGGCAGCGACATCGACGTGTAGCGGATCTTCGTCGGGAAGAGCTCCACCAGGAGGTCGGCGAGCGCCTTCTTCACGCTGGCCTCGTTCCATCCCTTCACCTCGGTCGGGCCGATCTTCATGATCACGTTGTCCTTCGCATCGGCCGGCAGATCGGTCGACGTGAACGACAGGCCCGACTTGGTGAGGAAGTCCTTGGCGCGGTCGCAGTCGGTGAAGTTCGACCAGGGGCCGACGAAGATGTGGAAGTTGCATTCCTTCGCCTGCACCGACACCACGTTGTTCTTCGCGAACGACTCCAGCGCCGGGTTCACGTAGTGCGTGAGCGCCTGGAACAGCGGAAAGTATGTCAGCGCCGCGATGAGGCAGCCGGCCAGGATGATCTTCAGCCGCCCGATCCTGTCCGAGAGCGCCCCGAACACGATGAAGAAGGGCGTCCCGAGGAGAAGCGCGATCGCGATCAGCGTGTACGCGGTCTGCCCGTCGACCTTGAGGGTGATGGTGAGGAAGAAGAGCGCGTAGAACTGGCCCGTGTACCAGACCACGCCCTGGCCGGCCGTCGCCCCGAGGAGCGCGAGCAGCACGTACTTGTTGTTCGGATAGCGCAGGAAGCTGTCGGTGAGCGGGCTCTTCGAGCCGCGGCCCTCGGCCTTCATGCGCTGGAACACCGGCGACTCGTTCAGCTTGAGGCGGATATAGACGGAGAAGACCAGCAGGATCACCGACACCAGGAAGGGAATCCTCCAACCCCAGTCGGCGAAGGTCGCCGCGTCCATGACGCCGCTGAAGCGGCAGACGCCGATCACCGCGAGCGACAGGAAGAATCCGAGAGTCGCCGTGGTCTGGATCCACGAGGTGTCGTAGCCGCGCTTGTTCTGCGGCGCATGTTCCGCCACGTAGCGAGGCCCTGCACCAGGCGCAGCGTCACCAGCAGGATCGGTGCGAACCATCCGATCGTCTCGAACTTGGGCAGCAGGCCCACCAGGAACGTGGAGCCGCCCATGAACAGGATCGTCATCAGGAACGTGTACTTGCGCCCGACCAGGTCGCCGATGCGCCCGAAGATGATGGCGCCGAAGGGCCGCACCAGGAAGCCGGCCGCGTAGGCCGCGAACGCCGAGAGCAGCGCCGCGGTGGCGTTTCCCTTGGGGAAGAACAGCGCCGCGAAAAACGGCGCCAGCGTGGCATACAGGTAGAAGTCGTACCACTCGAACACGGTGCCCAGCGAGGAAGCGAAGATGACCTTCTTCTCTTCCTGGTGGTTGACGCCGTTGATGGTCGTCGCTGCCATGAATCCTCCTCCAGATCGCGTATCGGGAACGTCTCTTTTTGCCCGGGAGGCGCGTCACCCATTCTTGCGGGGGCTTTCCCGAGGACGGGCCGATGCTAGCCGCCCGCCGCGCGCCCGGCAATTGGGGTAAACCCTAAGCCGCCGAGACCACCGCCTGCACGAGCTCGGCGACCGAGCCCACCTCGAGCTTCTCCATGAGGCGGGCGCGATGGGCTTCCACGGTCTTGATGCTGATGTCGAGCGCCTCGGCGATCTCGCGATTCATCCTTCCCGCCACCACCAGGTCGAGCACCTCGCGCTCGCGCTGCGTGAGCTGCCCGAGGCGTTCGCTCACCACGCGCTTCCTGTCGAATCCGGCGCGCGCCGCGCGGTCGCGCTCGAGGCAGTCGCGCACGCGCTCGACCACGACCTTGTAATCGAAGGGCTTCTCGATGAAGTCGATGGCGCCCTCGCGCACGGCGCGCACCGCGTTGGAGACGTCGGCGCGCCCGGACAGGAAGATCACCGGCAGGAGCACGCCCTGCTCCTTCAGGGACTGCTGCAGGTCGAGCCCGCTCATCCCCGGCATGTTGAGATCGAGTACCAGGCAACCCGGGCGCTCGGCGCGATAGGCGGCGAGGAAACTCGGCGCGTCGGGGAACACTTCGACCGCGAGGCCGTTCCTTTGCATGAGGAAGGCCATGAGCTCGCGCGTCGAGGCGTCGTCGTCCACCACGAACACCGTCGCGGCATGTGCGTTCACGGCGCCTTCACCCCGAGGAGCGCACGCGCCCGCGCCACCAGCTCGCGCGTGGCGAAGGGCTTGGTGAGGTAATCGTCGGCGCCGGCCGCGAGGCCGCGGGCCTCCTCGCCGGAGCCGCCCTTGGCGGTGAGCATCAGGACGCGCGATCCGGCGAGGGACTTCTCAGCGCGGATGAAGCGGCATACCTCGAAGCCGCTCCTGCCCGGAAGCATGATGTCGAGGAGGACCAGGTCCGGCCGGAATTCACCGAGGCACGCGATCGCCTCGTCGCCGTCGCGCGCGACGCGCGTGGCGAATCCGCATTGGCGCATGAGGAATTCGAGGGACGCGACGATGCTTTCCTCGTCTTCCGCGATGAGCACGCGCTTGGTCATGCCGCCGCCATCGGGCGCGTCGCCGGCTGCAAGGCGAGCGGCAGCGTGAACGAGAAGACCGATCCGCGCCCCATCTCGCTCTCGACCCAGAGCCTGCCGCCCAGGCGCGCCACGATCTGGCGGCAGATGGCGAGCCCCAGCCCGGTGCCGGCCGGCTTCTGGGTGAGCGTGTCGCCCACCTGGCGGAATTTCTCGAAGATGGCCGCCTGGTGCTCGCGGCCGATGCCCACGCCGTTGTCCTCGACGTCCACGCGCACGCTCGTGCCTTCGACCACGATGCGCACCACCACGCGCCCCGTGCCGGCAGGGCTGAACTTCACCGCGTTGGATAGCAGGTTCAGCATCACCTGCATCACGCGGTCGCGGTCGGCGGCCACCGCCGGCACCGAGCGCGGCAGCTCGGCCTCGACCTTCACGCCGTGGCCCTTGAAGATCTGGCTGGTGGATCCCACGGCGTCGTTGATGATCTCGCCCAGGTCGATGTCGGCCGTCTGCCACTCGGCGAGGCCCGATTCGAGCTTGGCCAAGTCGAGTACCTGGTTGATGAGGCGCGTGAGGCGCTCGGATTCCTTGATGATCAGGCCCAGAAAACGATGGCGCTCGGCGGCGTCGATGTCGGGATTGTCGTGCAGGATTTCCGAGAACGCGCGGATCGAGGTGAGCGGGGTGCGCAGTTCGTGCGTGACGGTCGAGATGAAGTCGTCCTTCAACCGGTCGAGCTCCTTCAGGCTGTCGTTGGCGGCCGTGAGGCTCGCGGTGGCGGCCTCGAGCTCCTGCTGCTTCGCCTCCAGCATGTGGCTGTAGGCGATCACGTGCGAGGCCTCGTCGATGATCGTCATCACTTCGTCCATGCCCAGGGGCTCCTCCTGCGCGATGGTGGCGACCATGGCGTGCGCCGAGGCGGCGCCGATGGTGCCGGCCAGCTGCAGCTCCGCGAAGTTGAGGAGCTCGGCGTCGGCGTCCAGCTCTTCCACCGATTTCAGGCCGCGCGCGTTGGCGTAGGCGAGAAAGAGCTCGGCGGCGCGCGTGGGGCCGAGGAAGCGCCCCAGCAGGGCTTGCAGCGCGGAAGCCGAAGTCGTGGTGCGCCACAGGAGGGCACGCTCGCCGGTCTGGGTGAAGACGTCGACGAAGAGCGTCGCCTGGCTCGCCTCGGCGGCGTTCTGGCGGCCGGTGAGGGCACTTGAATGCCGAACCAGCCGGACTTCGCGAACGCCGGCAGCAGCAGCGTATAGAACCAGACGATGAAACCCGCGCTCAAACCGGCGAGCGCGCCGTTGCGCGTGGCGCCCTTCCAGTAGAGCCCGCCGAGGAAGGCGGGCGCGAGCTGCGCCACCGCGGCGAACGAGATGAGGCCGATCGACACCAAAGCGTAGGCCTCGCCCGCGACGACGAAGTAAAGGTAGCCCATGAGCAGGATCATCACGATGGCGCCGCGACGGATGTCGAGGAGAAGGCTGGTGAAGTCGCCGCGCGAGGCGATGTTGAGGCGCTTCCAGCGCAGCACGATCGGCATCACCAGGTCGTTGCACACCATGGTCGACAGCGCGATGGTCTCGACGATCACCATGCCGGTGGCCGCGGAGATGCCGCCCACGAAGACCAGCAGCGTGAGCCCTTCCATATGCCGTGACATCGGCAGCGTGAGCACGAAGCTGTCGGGATCGACGCCCTGCGGGAAGACGAGGAGGCCGCCGAAGGCGATCGGCAGCACGAAGATGTTGATCGCGAGCATGTAGAGGGGGAAGAGCCACATCGCGGTCTTGAGGTGCTTCTCGTCGACGTTCTCGATCACGGCTACTTGAAATTGGCGCGGCAGGAAAACGATCGCGAGCATCGAGAGCACGGTCATCCACGCCCAGTTGGCGAGAGCGCCGTCGGCCGCGAACGGGGTCATGAGGCTCGCGAGCTCGGGCCGGCTCGCGGCGCGCTTGAAGATGTCGCCGAAGCCGTTGAACAGCCCGAAGGTCACGTAGGCGCCCACCGCGAGGAATGCCACCAGCTTCACGATCGACTCGAAGGCGATCGCCGCCACCATACCTTCGTGGCGCTCGCCGACGTCGACGTGGCGCGTGCCGAAGGCGATGGTGAAGAGCGCCATGAACACCGCCACGTAGAACGCGGTGACCTGCAGGATCGGGTTGCTGCCGGACTTGTCCGGCATCACGATCTCGGGATACTGGAAGATGATCTGGAAGCTGGACGACACCGCCTTCAGCTGCAGCGAGATGTACGGCAGGATGCCGATCACCGCGATCACCGTCACCAGGCCGCCGAGGAGGGCGCTCTTGCCGTAGCGAGAGGCGACGAAGTCGGCGAGGGAAGTGATGCGCGCGAGCTTGGCGATGCGGATCACCTTGCGCAGCACGAACCACCACAGCACGATCATCAGCGTGGGGCCGATGTAGATCGGCAGGAACCCCACGCCGTCGTGCGCGGCGCGCCCGACGCTGCCGTAGAAGGTCCACGCGGTCGCGTACACCGCGAGCGACAGGCTGTAGATCACCGGGCTCGAGATCACCGAGCGGCCCGCGCGCGCGCGCCGGTCGGCGTAATAGGCGATCGCGAACAGCAGCCCGATGTAGCCGAACGAGCCCAGGACGACGACCCAGCTCTGCAGCATCGCGGCGCCGGCCCTAGTCGGGCCGCTCCATGATCGCCGCGACCGCGACGATGAGCAGCGCCCAGGCGGCGAACAGGTACGCGTAGAGGAGCGGGATGCCGAGGAGGGTCGCGCGCACGTTGAAGACCGCGAGCAGCGGGTAGCTGAACAACAGGCAGCCGAGCAGGAAGAGCCCGATCAGCCGCTGCCCCTTGCGGCTCGACTTGGCCATCGCATCCTCCGAGGGTGGGCGCCCCTTGTCCCGGGGCTATCCCGACAGCTTAGAGGTTTTGCTTTAGCTGATCCAGAATCTGCGGGTTCTCGAGGGTCGAGGTGTCCTGCGTGATTTCCTCGCCCTTGGCGATCGAGCGCAGGAGCCGCCGCATGATCTTCCCGGAGCGCGTCTTCGGCAGGTTGTCGCCGAAGCGGATGTCCTTGGGCTTGGCGATCGGGCCGATCTCCTTGGCCACCCAGTCGCGCAGCTCCTTGGCCATCTTCTTCGCGTCTTCACCCGTGGGCCGCGCCCCCTTCATGACGACGAAGGCCACCACGGCCTCGCCGGTGAGGTCGTCGGGACGCCCGACCACGGCGGCTTCCGCCACCAGCCGGGAGTTCAGCACCAGCGCCGACTCGATCTCGTTGGTGCCGAGGCGGTGCCCCGAGACGTTCAGCACGTCGTCGATGCGCCCCATGATCGTGATGTTGCCTTCCTCGTCCCTCGTGGCGCCGTCGCCGGCGAGGTAGTACTTGCCGTGGAAGTCCTCGGGGTAGTAGCTCTTCCTGAAGCGCTCCGGGTCGCCCCAGATATTGCGGATCATGGAGGGCCAGGGGCGCTTGATGACGAGGATGCCGCCCTTGCCGTTGCCGACCGGATGCCCGGTCTCGTCCACGATGTCGACCATGATTCCGGGGAGCGGCGCCTGGCACGAGCCGGGCTTCAGCGAATGCACGCCCGGCAGCGGCGTCACCATGTGGCCGCCGGTTTCCGTCTGCCACCAGGTGTCCACGATCGGGCAACGCCCGCCGCCGACGGTGTCGTAGTACCAGCGCCACGCCTCGGGGTTGATGGGCTCGCCGACGCTGCCGAGGATGCGCAGCGCCTTCATGTCGTATTTCTTCGGCAGATCCCCGCCCGCCTTGATGAGCGAGCGGATGGCGGTGGGCGCCGTGTAGAAGATCGTCACCTTGTGGTCCTGGATCATCTTCCAGAAGCGGCCCGCGTCGGGATAGGTGGGCACGCCCTCGAAGATCACCTCGGTGGCGCCGACCGCGAGCGGCCCGTACGCGATGTACGTGTGGCCGGTGACCCAGCCCACGTCCGCGGTGCACCAGAAGATGTCGTCGGGCTTGATGTCGAACACCCACTTCATGGTGAGGATCGCATGCAGCAGGTAGCCGCCGGTGGAGTGCTGCACGCCCTTGGGCTTGCCGGTGGATCCCGAGGTGTAGAGGATGAAGAGCGGATGCTCGGCGTTCACCGGCGTGGGCTCGCAGTCGGTCGGCTGGCCGCGCACCACGTCATCCATCCACTGGTCGCGCCCTTCCTTCATCTGCGTGGGCGAGCCGGTGCGCTTGTAGACGATCACCGTGCGCACGCCCCCCGTGCCCTCCATGCCGAGCGCCTCGTCGATGGCGGGCTTCAACGCCACTTCCTTGCCGCCGCGATACTGGCCGTCGGCGGTGATGATGGCGACCGCGCCCGCGTCGACGATGCGCTCCTGCACGCTCTTCGCCGAAAAGCCGCCGAACACCACCGAATGCGTGGCGCCGATGCGTGCGCACGCCTGCATGGCGATCACCGCCTCGATCGACATCGGCATGTAGATCAATACGCGCTCGCCCTTCTGAACGCCGTGGGCCTTCAACGCGTTGGCGAACTGGCAGACGCGGTGATAGAGCTGCCTGTAGGTGACCTTCGTGACCTTGCCGTCGTCGGCCTCGAAGATGATGGCGATCTTGTCGGGCTGCGTCTTCAGGTGCCGGTCGAGGCAGTTGTACGACGCGTTCAGCTCTCCGTCGTGGAACCACTTGAAGAAGGGCGAGTTCGATTCGTCGAGCACCTTGGTGAACGCTTTCGACCAGAGGAGCTCGTTACGCGCATGTCGCGCCCAGAATCCCTCGAAGTCCTTTTCCGCCTCGGCGCACAGCGCCTGATATGCGGCCATCCCGGAAATCGCGGCGTTCTTCGCGAGCGCGGGCGGCGGCGGATAGACGCGCGAAGACTGTTGCGCCGACTCGATGGTGGACATGGCGTGTTTCCTCCTCAGGGGTCGCCGATTTATAGCATAGCCCTTGCGGCCCCCGCCATCGGGGTAAACCCTTAGAATCGACCCACCATGAGCGCCCTCGCCCCACCTCCCACGCCCGCGGCGCTCGCCCCGAGCGCAGGCTCGGTCGACATCCTCGGCGACTACTGGCCCGGCATCCAGATCTACTATCCGCCGGTCAAGTACGCGCCTTCGCTGGGCATCTACGAGGACCTGGATCAGGCGGCGCAGCGTTTCCGCAAGCACGGCTGGAACACGACCGCGCACACGCTGCTCTTCGACCTCGAGGACGGCTGCCGCCAGAAGGAGATGAGCCGCGAGCTGCTGCGCCGGGAGCTGCCCAACCTGCCGCGCAAGAAGGAAGTGCAGATCGCGGTGCGCATCAACCCGTTTCGCACCGAGGAGTACGAGCGCGACCTGCAGCTGGTGCGCGACCTCGCCTCGTTCTTCGACGTGGTGATGCTCGCCAAGGCGGGCGAGGCCTACGGCGCGCCGGAGATCCGCGACCTGTCGGCCGTGCTGGTGGGCTTGAACCACCGCATCACCATCCAGCCCATCATCGAGCACCCCAAGTCGCTCAAGATCTGCCCGGACCTCATGCAGTACGCGACGGTGAAGCACGTGGTGTTCGGCATCCACGACTTCTCCAAGGCGATGGGCATCCACATCACGCCGCGCAACTGGATGGAGGAGCTCAAGTTCTACCTGCACGACATCCTCTTCGAGGCGCGCATCGCCGGCAAGGGCGTGATCGGCGCGGCGACGAGGAATCGCGCGTGGTCTACAAGCACGCGCTCGAGGAGGCCTCGCTGGGGCTGTCGGGCAAGCAGGTGATCCATCCCTCGCACATCCATCCGTGCAAGGTCGCCTTCACGCCGTCGCCCTCCGAGATCAAGACCCGCATCGCGATCCTGCAGGCGGCGATCGAGGCCGATGCGCTGCTCGGCGGGGCGATCAAGTTCGCGGGCGAGATGCTCGATCCGCCGATGTTCGGCAAGGCGCTGCAGACGCTCTTGAAGGCGCACGCGCTGCATGCGCTCTCGGCCGAGGACACCGCGTTCGCGATCGAGGTGCTGAGGAAGCTTCCCGCGCAAGTGGTGCGCGAGAACTGGCCTTATGGCGTCATTCTGTGAGGCGCGAGGCACGAGGCGCGAGGCACGAGAGGGCCGCTTGACGAAGTTCGCGCCGTTTCCCGAGTGGAAATGGGAAATCCCCGAGTTCTTCAACATCGGCGTGGCGTGCACCGATGCGCATCTCGGCACGAGCGTCGAAGACCGGGTCGCGATGATCGTCGAGGACGACATTCTCGGCACGAGCTCGATCACTTACAAGGATCTCGCGCAGCGCGCCGGACGGTTCGCGCAACACCTCGCGGATCTCGGCGTGAGGGCCGGCGAGCGCGTGCTGGTGCGGCTGCCGAATTCCATCGACTACCCGACCGCGTTCCTCGGCGCGATGAGGCTGGGCGCGATCGCGGTGCCGACCTCGACTCTGCTCACGGCGGACGAGGTGCGCTATCTGGTCGAGGATTCGGGGGCGACGGCGATCGTGATCGACGCCCCCGCCTGGCAGTCGATGCGCGCGCGGCTCGAGGGCGCGGGCGGCCTGCGCCATGTGATCGTCGGCGGAGCGGACCTCGAGCGCACGCTCGCCGCGGTCACCGGCACGGCGCCGGCGGCGCGCACGCGCGCCGATGATCCGGCGTATCTGGTCTACACCTCCGGCACCACGGGCTATCCCAAGGGCGTGCTGCACGGCCATCGCTCGCTCATCGGACGCTCGCCCGCATCGATGTATTGGTTCGACTTCGATGCGAACACCGTCGAGCGCATCGTGCATTCGGGCAAGTTCAACTGGACCTACGTGCTCGGCTCGGCGCTCATGGACCCGCTCTATCGCGGCAAGACCGTGATCGCCCACGAGGGCCGCAACGACGCGTCGACCTGGCCGCGCCTCATCACCAAGCATGGCGC
>WNFI01101083.1_pt1 | contig 14984 bp, 14 predicted proteins | sample 5400471 | NCBI WGS metagenome assembly WNFI01 (sample SAMN13153348, study PRJNA577476) | soil metagenome | isolation source: 100 cm saprolite on Douglas fir-dominated hillslope | place: USA:California | collected 2013-09-17
AAAGGGTTTGTTGGTTCTAAAATTGCAGAAATGGCCGATGTTATTTCTCCTTCTCGTAATGATGTAGATATTACTTCTAGAGAGCAAGTCGAAAGATGGATGCAAAATTTCGAAAGCGATGTTGTAGTTCTTGCAGCAGCTTATACGAATACTAAAGATGCGCAAAATAATATAAGTAATGTACGGAAATTAATGTTATTGGTGCAAAAATTGTTGCAGAAACAGCTAAAAAATTTAGTAAACATTTGATTTTTATCTCAACAGGATTTGTGTTTACCGGAGATAAAAACCACCGAGGTCCCTATGGTGAAAAAATAAATCCTAGATTAGGTGATGAATCTTTGCGAGGAATTTATGCAACTTCAAAATTAGAGGGAGAAGAAGTAATAAAAACTGTTTTAAGTGAAGATTTTGCCATAGTCAGGATTGATTTTCCTTTTGGAAACAAAAATTTTCCACACAAGGATTATGCTCTAAAGATCCTGAGTTTTATAAAAACCGGTGGAAAACTTTACAATGACCAGAATATCACTCCCACATATATTCCCGATTTAATTAGGGCTATTAAAATAATCGCAACAAACAGGTTAAATGGAATTTTCCATGTGGCAACTCAAGATTTAACTACAACCACTCCTTACGATTTCGGAAAACTAATATTAGAGAAACAAGGTGTCCTTTATCAAGTAGAAAGTAGCAAATTTCCAGACTCAGTTTTAATGCCAAAATTTGGCGGCCTTGATGCTAAAAATACACAAGAAATATTGGGAATAAATTTTAAGAGTTCAAATGAAGCAGTCGGGGAGTTTGTTTACGACCTAAATTTTTAAATGTATTATTTACTGATGGGGCATCTTATTCTTCCTCCATTCGTCAATTTCTCTATGATTCCCAGATAATAATATTTTTGGAACACTCCATTTTTTATAAACTTCAGGTCTAGTATATTGCGGGTATTCTAAAACACCCACTTCAGTATGCGATTCTTTTTCTGTTGCTTCTAACTCTAAAACTCCAGGAATCAAGCGAACAATCGAATCAGTAACAGCGATAGCTGGAATTTCACCACCAGTTAAAACATAGTCTCCAATCGAAATTATTTCATCAACAAGGTGTTCGTGAACTCGGTGGTCAACTCCTTCATAATGACCAGCAATTAAAATTAAATGTTTTTCCTTTGAAAGATTAATAGCTTTTTGTTGAGTGAACTTCACACCGCCCGCATCAAGTAAAATTACTTTAGTATTTTTCTTTTTAAGTTCCTTCAGAGCAGAATCAATCACATCAACTCTTATAAGCATTCCTTTTCCACCGCCATAGGTTCGGTCATCAACACTTCCGCGTTTATCAATAGCCCATTTTCTTAAGTCATTAATTTTAATATCAACTAACCCCTTTTTTTTGGCAGCAAGAATCATTGATTCATCAAACGGACCAACAAACATATTTGGAAACAAAGTCAGGATGTCAATTCTCATTTATATATATTATACTTGAAATATGAATAATATACTTAAAAAAATTAAGCTTGTTCTTATTCATCCCCACATCTTTTTTAAGAATATTAAAAAAGAAAAAGGTATTAAATCAGTACTTATTTATTATCTCGTAATACTGTTTACTATTTTTGCCATACAAACTATTTTTCTAATTTTCCATTCTGGCTCTCTTAATTTAAAAACAGATTCTCCGTTTCCGTCTCTTACAGGACAATTTATAAATGTAAGTTTTTTTTCAATTATAGTTAGCTTCTTTTCTTTTCTTTTATTATCATTTGTTGCAGCAGGAATATTACATATTTGGATTAAACTTTGGAAAGGAGAAGGTAATTATAGTAAAACTTATCAGCTTTATACGTATGCACGTACACCAAATCTTCTTTTACAATTAGTGCCATTATCATTTCCTTTCTTGGGTATTGTTGTTTGGTTTTATAGTTTGATAATTTTTGTGATTGGAGCACAAGAAATTTACGGATATAGTAGGAAAAAATCTCTATTGGTACTAGCAATCCCAGCTGTATTAATAGCAATATTTAGATACCTGTCTTTGATTGCTAGCAGTTTTATTTTGGGATCAATATCACAGGGAGGATTTAAATGAAAATTGTAATAGTAATGCCAGTTTGGAATGAAGCAGAAAACATCAAAGAGATGATTAATGTTTTGGTTAAAACAGAATTTCCAAAAATAGAGGGAGATATGGAGCTTCTTGTTGTAGATAACCATTCAACAGACGGCACAGATAAAGTTGTCGAAATGGCTTCTCAGAAAAACAAAAATATCAAGCTCATTCAACAAAAAAATAAAGGACTTGGCTGGGCTTATGTAACAGGAATTCAATATGCAATAAAAAATCTTCATGCCGATGGAATTTTAGAGATGGATGGAGATTTCCAGCATCCACCAAGATTTGTAAAACCAATGGTTGAGGCATATTTGGCAGGAGCCGATTATGTAATTGGAAGTCGCTATATAAAAGGCGGTTCTGTTCCAAAAGAATGGGCAGCGTCACGTAAAGCAATCAGTTTTTTTGGAAATCTATTTATTCGCTTGGTTCTCCTTAATTTTAAAATTCATGATTTAACAACGGGTTTCAGGCTTTCAAGAGTAAAAGGAAATCTAGATAAAATTGAACTTGAAAACTTAATGGAACTCGACCGCTTTGCTTACAAAGTAGATCTTTTATACCAGTCTCTTAAAAATTCAAAAAAGACAGTGGAAGTGCCACTTGCATTTGCATCACGCACAAAAGATGAATCAAAATTTAATTACAAAGAAATGATTTCAACATTCAAAGTAGCAATCATTTTAGGGATCAAGGATAAACAAAAATTTATAAAATTTGGAATGGTAGGTTTCACTGGATTTGTAATAAATTTTATAGCTCTTCGCATATTTCGTAAAGTAATTGGGATAGAAATAATCGCCTGGATACTCTCAACGGAGCTTGCGATAATGAGTAATTTCACATTGAATAATATTTGGACTTTTAGAAATGAAAAGATAGAAGGAATTGGAAAATTAATGAGTAAGTTTTTACAATTTAATTTGGGGAGTGTTGGAGCAATCATTATTCAGGCAATTGCTGGGCCAATTGGAGTAGGGCTTGTTGGAGCAAAATATGACTTTTTGGTATTAGGCTTTGTCGTCGCCTTTCTCGTCCTTCCCTACAACTATTTTATCTACAATAGATTCATCTGGAAGACAAATTCAAACCATTAATAAATTTTTTTACAGTTTCTGGATCAAAATCTACTGAAGGATCTTGAATACGGCTGTCTACTAAAGTTTGATTTTCAAGTGAAAATTCTACACGTGCACTTTTACTATAATTAGAATTTTCAACACTCAACCCAAATTTTTCTCCAGTTTTTGCATTAACAAAATTATATATACAATACTCTATTGTTCCATACTCACCATTAGAATACTTACAATTTATATTCACCATCTTTAGTCTATCATTAAGAGATATACGAGGCCCATCATATATGTAATTGTTTTTTACAACTTCGTTTAAAGCGTTTTCGATTGCTGATCTACTATCATCAGGGGTTGGTTCAAATAAAGCGCTGTCAGGAATTTTATATTGAACATTCACCCATGCTAATTTTGTTTGAGTTCTTATATTTTTCGATATTTCATTGGCCGAATAAGGCCTGTCTTCTGGAAAAAATTTTCCACTATCATCATTTGTAACCTCGAAAAAACCATCTCTTGTGGTTGGTTCTAAATTGACCAAATTATAATATTGAGTATATCCTTGAACTTCATTTGTTACTTGAGCTGGTCCACCATCAGACACCTGAAGTGCAATTTCTTCCGGTTTAACTCCACCAGGCAAAGGGATGGTTAACATTTCCTGAATATATGTTTGAATCCCAAATAGTTCGTTTGTAGCAGTTATATTATGTGATTCACCCCTTAATTGGGCCCAAACTTGTGCAGCTCCACTCGCCACAACGATTCCACTACTTATAACAAGTGTTGAACTAGCTATGAAAGTTACTAATCTAACAGGTATAGGATTCGTAATACCGTTTCTCTCTGCCATGACTATATCTTATAGTAATGGTCCCCAGTTTGCAATAGGCATGACGTTCCCTGCAATAAAAGCTAGAGCAAATAGAAATGTAGGAATTATCAAAATCAAAAACGCAATTTTAAATTCTTTAGTAACCAGGTATCTTGAAAAAGCTACATATAAAAACGGCACGATTGGAAGAGCATAACGCATCAAATCCCGGTGAGCAACAAACAATATGGATGTAAAAAATATTCCGACAAAGCTAGCAATGGTCCACTTTCTTAATTTTATTAATTCCATTAAACCAAGTGCACCAAAAAGATAAATAAAAATAATTTCCTCTAGCCAAAACGTTCCAACCCAAGGCGCTGTGAAATTAAAAATCTGAAAAGGAGGGAACATTAAATGGATATTATCTCCAGAATTAAAATAAGCAAAGAAATTTTTGAATTGAATACTATAAATTCCAAATACAAAAAGTAAAGCTAGTGGAATCAACATTATTGGATATTTTTTCCAGTCAATTGCCCTAATCCAGTTAGTAAACTTGCTCGTAGCCAGAGATTTTAATTGAGGAATAATACTTGCAACCAAGTATGTCACAAAAAGCAAAATTCCAGGAGATTTAGTTAAAGTGGCTATTGCACCAAAAATCCCAGCAAGGAAGTATTTTCTTTTTTCAAAATAAAAAACTGAAGCAATAATTGCAGCAATGAAAAGAGGCTCAGGAGAGCCAATCGAGCGAACAATCAGCCAGCGAGCTGGAAAAATCGCAAAAATAGCAGTTAAAAACAAGGCATTAGCATTATCAACATAATCACTGATCAATTTATGAAAGAAATAAAGAGCAAAAAAAGACGACAAGAGTGTTACAGCAAGCATTGAATATGCAAAGTTTTTTGTAATTACACCAAGACCTCGAATTAAAACTGGAAAAAGAGGAAAGTGAGCTGCATAGTATTCAACAGGAAGAGGAAACTGAAAATTAGTTTTGATTGCGTTATTATCATATAGACTTTTTGCAACAACCAAATAAAGCGGGCCATCATAATTAGCTACAATCGTTGCCATGCCATTAGTTGGAAGCGGAATATTATTTACTTCAGGAACTTTAAAATAAAAAAAAGCCCAAATAATGAATGTTGGAATGAGCGTGAGTAAAGCAATAGGAAGGATGTTTTTAACGAGCTTCATTAATATATCATAACATTATTTATGTAGAGCTAGCCAATAAGCCCCAATGAATAATTTTCGCACAAAATAATTCTCAAAAAATAGAGTTTGAAAAGAATTATAATAGTTTTTCAATATCCATTTTGCGATCGGAAGATTAAAAATTTTTAATGAAGATGTTTTTTGTTTTGTTTCTACCTCTTTAAAATCTTTATTTATCTTTAATTTATTATATTTTTCAATATATAAATTATGCCATGTATTATTTGATGTAAATTCGCTTCCCTTGAAACAAGGATAAAAATTTAATCTCGATGCTTCAGTATAAAGATTATCAAAATCTCTTTGACTAAATTCATTTTCCATTCCAACTCCATCTCTATAACTAAGAACAAAAGTGGGTTTTATAATCTCTTTTGAGATCTTGTTTATATAAAGATTATTTCTTTTTAAACTCGGAAGCGAATGATTTTCAAATAAAATATAATCTTGTATCTTTTCCAACTTTTTCAAATCAACACCTATTAATTCTTTTAAATCCAGTTTTGGATCATAACTATTTGTACCAAACTCCATTTTTCCCATATGAACAAGATCTGACATTTCCGATAGAAAATCCATCAAACTTTCAACTCTGTTTTTCCCTTTACAGTATTTACAATTACACCCTGAAAAAACTGATGGAGATATTCCAAGCTGGCCCATTTGAATATTGTCCATATAAACTCCGTCAACTCCAGTTCCATACAAAGTCATTATCTTTTCTTTAATATATTTTCTAAATTCAGGATTATTAACACACACAACTTTTCGTCCTCGGTAATAACTTATGAGTCTCCCTTTTTCATCTTGGCACCACCAATCTTTATCTTTAAAATCTTCATAGACCAAATTTGTACCTTGGACATATGCATGGACTCTAATATTTAGCTTTTTAAAGTTATCAATTCTGTCAAGTAAAAACTTCCTGTCTTCTTTTTCTTTATTCTTAGAAAATCCCCAAGAATAACTTGCCCAAAAGTCTGTAACTCCAAATTTTTCTTTAATTTCTTTCAAATAATCATATTCATAGCTTCCCATCAAACTATCTTTATTAATTTTTGGATTAAAGTATTTTAGATCAATCATTCTCACGGTTCCTGGACCTGCCCAACAATAGAAACCTATTTTATTTATCATTTATTAAGTTTAACTCAAATTATGTTAGAATTTGAGCATGAGTTATTTGATTCCAGAGTTATCTGTTTTTTTTCCAGCCTATAACGAGGAAGGAAATATTAAAAAAACAATATTAGATGCCAAAAAAGTACTCCTAAAGGTTGCCAAAAAATGGGAAATAGTAATAGTTAATGATGGAAGTAAAGATAAAACTCTACAAATTGCTGAGAATTTATCCCAAAGCGACAAACGAATTAAAGTAATTAACCAACCGAATAAAGGTTACGGCGGAGCAATAAAAACAGGTCTATATGATTGTATATATAGTTGGATTACGTTTACAGACTCTGACGGACAGTTTGATTTTGCTGAAATTACAAATTTTATAGAAGAGCAAAAAATCACAAAAGCAGATTTAGTTATCGGCTACTATAAAAAAAGACAGGTTTCAAAATTTAAAATATATACAAGTAAACTTTGGGAAATTGCCGTTTTTTTACTTTTCGGCCTTCATGTAACAGATATTGATTGTGGTTTTAAATTAATCTCAAAAAAGGTAATCGATAAAATACCAACCCTAGAAAGCGAAAGAGGAGCTTTTATATCAAGTGAATTTTTAATTAAAACAAAAAAGAAAGGATTTAAAATAGTTGAAATCCCAGTTACACATTATCCAAGAATAATGGGATCAGGAACAGGAAGAAATATAAATGTAATTATAAAAAGTTTTATCGATTTAGGAAAATTATGGGTGAAATTAAATCTTGGATAATTAATCACAAACTAGAATTTATCTTCCTTGTACTAATTTTATTAGTCGGAGCATTTTGTCGTCTTTATAAAATAAGCGGTTACATGACTTTTTTGGGAGATGAAGGAAGAGACGTTATTATAGTTAGAAGACTTTTAATAGAACACCATCCACCTCTAATTGGCCCTGGAACTTCAATCGGAAATATGTACTTGGGCCCTGCTTACTATTATATGATGGCCATTCCTCTTTTAATAGCAAACTTTAATCCAGTTGGCCCGGCAATATTTATCGCCATATTAGGCGTCATAACTATCTATTTTGTTTGGTATATAACAAGGCAGTGGTTTCCTTCAAATAAAATTAACACAGGTGCTTTAGTTGCAGCTTTTCTTTATGCAATTTCACCAGTCATTATTATTTATTCAAGGTCATCTTGGAATCCGAATATTATGCCCTTCTTTTCTTTAGCAACAGTTTATTTCATGTGGAGAGTTTGGGCCCGTTCAGAAAACTCACAAGCATATAAATGGTTAATTGTCGTGGGAATTAGTTTTGCATGCGTCCTGCAATCGCATTATTTAGGGCTACTCTTGCTTCCAGTAATAGGAATTTTATGGATATTTGCACTTCTACTAAGTATCAAAAAACAAGTATCAAAAAGCTTCATAATTTATTCAATAATTAGCTTCATTGCATTCCTTATTCTCATGTCTCCCCTTGCAATTTTTGATTTTCGTCACAATTTTATAAATTCCAATGCAATGAAAGCATTCTTTACAAATCGCGAGCAAACAGTCTCAGTCCTTCCCTGGAAAGCAGTGCCTTTGATATGGACAAATTTCACAAATATCACAAGTGATCTGGTCGGAGCTAAAAATTTAAATTTAGGATTATTGATAGCAGGAATAATTTCAATAGCTTTTATTTATGTTGGTTTTTTTAAAAAAGAAAAATATAATTTCAAAAGTGTTTCTGTAATTATAGCTCTTTGTTTATGGTTAGGTTTTGCGCTCATTGGTCTTGGCCTTTATAAACAACACATTTATGACCATTACTATGGATTTATTTTTACAGCCCCCTATATAATTTTAGGAGGAATAATTGAATACGTGCTCAGTAATAAAAAATTAAGGTCTATCGCCATAGTTTTAATTTTTATTTTTGTTTTAGTATTAACAATAGAAAATTTATCTCTTTCACCACTAAGGCAATCACCAAATAAACAACTAGAAAGAGCGAGAATTGTTTCTAAAAAAATCGAAGAAATTTCAAATGGTCAAAGGTTTAATTTTGCTCTCATTGCAGATAGTAATTACGAAAGCGCTTATAGATATTTTTTAGATATAGATCACGCCAAAGTAATTGATATAGATAGAGAAAATACAAAAGACACAGTGACTCCTCAATTGATGGTAGTCTGCGAAAAATTAAAAGAAAAATGCGATCCAACTCATAATCCAAAAACAGAAATAGCGGCGTGGGGATGGAGCAAAATCGAAAATGTTTGGGATAATATAGATGGTGTTACAATATACAAACTTGCTCATACAAAGTAGTTTATGAATTACCAAGAATCACAAAGCATATTAGAAGAAATAAATAAAGCCAAAAAAATCCTGGTGAATTTACACCGCGGTCCTGATCCAGATTCATTTGCTTGTGCATTTGCTCTTTATTATTTTCTTTGCTCAGTTGGAAAAGAAGTAGACGTCGTATTAACTAAAACCAGTGAACTATCGAGTCAATTATCATCAATGGAAGAATCCAACATCGTAAAATTAGTTGATTATGCAAAACTGGATTTTTCTCAATATGATTTATTTATCTCTCCAGACTCAGGATCTTGGCAACAAATTGTGGATAACTATGAAGTGAAAATCCCTGAAATTCCAATAGTAGTTATTGATCACCATGAAAGCAACGATAAATTTGGGAAACTAAATCTAGTTGACGCTTCTGCAGTCTCGTGTGCACAAATTATCTATTTACTCTTTAAAGATTGGGAATTTTTTGTGGATACAAAAATGGCGAATCTTCTTATGATGGGAATAATCACAGATAGTGGAGGCTTTGCATTTTCGAATGACTCAAAAGTTATGAGAGTTGCGGGAGACTTGATCGAATTAGGTGCAGATAAAGTCAAAATTGTTAATGATTTTTTTAGAACGCAAAAATTTAAAGTTTTAAAGTATTGGGGTGAGTATTTTTCACGAATGGAATTAGATGAGCAACACAAGTTTATTTGGACTGCTTTGCCTTTTGAGACCGAAAATAAATACAAGATACATAGTTCAGGTTTTTCCACTCAATTTGGAAGCATTGTTGAGGGAACTAATTTTGGAATTGTAATGTCTGAAGATGAAAAAAAAGTATTAAAGATTAGTTTTAGATCGAGAAATCCAAACTTTGATGTTTCAAAGCTTGCTCAACAACTTGAAGGCGGTGGCCATAAAATGGCAGCAGGAGGAATCGTAAAGGGCTTATCTTTTGATAAAGCAGTAGAAAAAGTATTAGAAACTGCAAGAAAATATGCAAAAGCTAATTCTTAATTATTTCATAGATTTCATATGGATCAATTCGATTAAATTTCTCTAAGTGTCTTTGGAATTTTGTGAAATGTCCACCTGGAACATCTGTAAATTGATAGTAAATAAAATATCTCGCTAATCTATAATAAGCTCTATATTTCATGAATGTAATTATATCTTCGACAATATCCTTCGTAATTTCCTCTTTTTCATAGTATGTTTCAATAAATTTTTGAATTAATTCGTCTGTGTAAAATTCTTCTGGATAATCTAAATAGTAAATAGAAAGTGCAACTTCGTAGCTTTTTGGTGCAATTGTTAATTCATCAAAATCAAAAATTTTTATAATACTTCCATTCTCAACAAGAAAGTTGTTTAAATTGAAATCTCCATGATTTAATTGAGGATCTTTAAACATATTCTTTCTTTTATTGAAATACTTCAATAGTTTATTTCCTTCGTTCGTATAGAATTTTAAGAATTCGGTTAATCTCTTTGATCTTTTACCTTTTTCATTAAAGTGTTCATGGATTTTTTCTAAAGCAGAATCTTCTAACAAAGAATTTAACGAAGTAATAATTTCTAACTTTTTAAAATTTTGTGAATGCTTTATTTTTGAAAGTTCTTTGTGTAGTTTCTTTAATTCAATTGCTACAGTTTTCACTATTTTTTCGTTTACTTGAAGCTCTGAGAAGGGAACTTCAATGTATTTTGATAAAACTGCTAAATAATTATCTTTTTTAATTTTAATTTCTTGCGCAAATTTATTATTTAAACCATGAACCATTTCGAGTACAGGCACTCCTTTGTTCTCTAATTCCTTTACAATCCGACCTCGTTCCTCAATCTGATCTTTTGTAAGGTAATTTTGTGCATAGATTTTTAAAACAAATTCTTTACCTGGTTTTGATCTTATATAGTAAGATCTATTTTTAAATCCAGAGGGAATCTTTTTGATTATAGATATTTTCTCTTTTGAAAATTTTTGCCACAGCTTTTTAGCTATATCCTCTTCTACGGTGTGTGTGTGGATACTATTCATACTCGATATTTGGTATTATAGATCAGTGAAAAGCTTTACTCAAGAAATCAAAAGAAATAAACTTATATATATAATTCTTGGAGTTATTTTAATAGCAGCATTTTTCCTGAGAGTTTATAGAATAGGGACAGTATTGGGGTTTTACTTTGACCAAGGGCGCGACGCTGGAGTTATCTGGGATTTAATCCATCTACATAAATTCTTTTTAATAGGCCCCACAACAGGCCTCCCTGGTATTTTTCGAGGTCCATACTATTACTATTTAATAGCCCCTTTTTATTTTTTAGGAAAAGGAAATCCAATCTGGCCTTCAATCTTTTTATCATTCACAACAATTCTTGCAATAATCCTCATCTATTACCTAGGAACAAAATTTGTTAGTAGGGTAACTGGAATAATTGCAGCAATAATTGCATCTTTTTCTTTTTATATAGTGATGGCAAGTCGATGGTTATCAAACCCTACCCCCATGATACTTCTCTCTATGGTTTTAATTCTATGTCTTTATAAAATCGCAGAATTTAAAAAAACTTCAAAACAAAATATTAACGTAGGTTGGTGGTGGGTTCTTTTGGCAGCAGTATCTGGCCTTTCTTTATTTAATTTTGGTTCGTCAGGAGAATTTTTTTACTTTCCAGCATTATTTGTTTTCGTAATTTGGCAGCGGCCTAATTGGCCCAATATAAAATATTTTTTATTATCAGTTTTTGTTTTTGTGATGACTTTTGCTCCACTTGTTTTATTTGATTTAAAACACAGTCATATTTTGTTAAATAATTTCCTTTCAACATTTGGAAGTAATGGAGGAAGCTTCAAAACTGTAACCAGTTTCATTTTTCAGGAAAGAACAAAATTTTATTATGACGCATTCACAAATAAGCTCTTTGACGCAAGAAGCCAAAGAGAGATTATTTTAATGGCAATTGTCCTAGTTTCGTTTTTGGCATCACTGCCAAAAACGTTTAAACAAAACGGGACAAAAATTTTACTTCTCCTCTTAATCTCTCCAATAATCGGGCTTTATTTTTATCAGGGCAATTACGGAGTTTTATACGATTATTATATGACAGGATATTATTTAATTTTTATATTACTTTTCTCAATTGGATTGGGACAAATTTGGAAATTCACAATTGCAGGAAAATTATTTGTAATTTATTTTATTTTTTTGTTTTTAATGGCTAATGTTCCATTGGTACTGTCCCGTGTGAGTGATAGATGTAACACCTTGGAAAGTATTTGTTTTGTTAACCAAAAACAAGCTATTGATTGGATATATAATGATGCAGCAAAGTCGAATAATAAATTTAATGTCGATGTTTATGTCCCACCAGTTATTCCATATGCATATGATTATTTATTTGAATGGAAAGTAAATCCAAACTTAGTAACAAACCAAGTTCCCGTTTTATATACTCTTTATGAAGCCGATCCGCCACATCCAGAACGCCTTAATGCTTGGCTTGCAAGACAAAAGGGAATAGGGATAGTTTTAGAAACTGCTCGTTTTGGTGGAATAACAGTTGAAAGACGAATAAGAATTACAGTAAAAAAATAGGATGCTTAAATTTATAAAGAAAAACTATTTAATAATTTTAATTTTATTGGCTGGGTTATTTTTAAGAAGTTGGCATCCACTTTCGCTTTTTCAATATGACCACGACCATGATTTAACCGGATGGTTTGTCCGTGATATTTTGATTAATCACCATCTTCGTTTAATAGGCCAGGAGACTTCGTCACATGGGATTTTTATCGGGCCATATTTTTATTATTTACAAATTCCATTTTATATTCTTACTCGCCTAGATCCATCAGGATCATTATTATTACCGATTATTCTAGGTGGATTTGCAATTTATTCTATTCATTTTGTCTTCAACAAAATGTTCAATACAAAAATAGCTCTGATCGGAGCACTTATTTATTCACTCTCAGTACTCATTGTTTTTACAGACCGTGAAGTAGTTCCCACAATGCCAGTAATGCTTTGGTCCATTTGGTTTTTATTTGCGCTATCGCGTATTTTAACAAACAAAAAAAACGGATATTTATTAATTGGCTTATTAATTGGATTTATATGGAGTATCAATCTTCAACTTGTGATTTTATTACCACTTGTTTTACTGACTCAAATTTTCAGTAAGAAAAAAATAAACTTTAAAGAATTTTTTTGCGCAATTCTGATTGCGATAATATTAAACTTTCCTTTTGTAGCTTTTGAACTGCGTCACGGATTTCAACAAACAAGAAGTTTATTTGCTTCTTTAACAACCAATAAAGATTATGTTGCAGGAACTGCATTAGGTTTCTTACCAAAGCTAGACCGGACAATGCAACTGGTTTACAAAAATACAACCAATCTTTTTAGCCTAAACGTTTTAAATATAGATGTAAAAATAATGTTTTGGGTATTAATATTTTCTGGTGTATTTCTGATCTTAAAAAAGAAAATAGCACCAAAATTAGGAGTAATATTAGCTCTCTGGTTAGGGATTTATATTTTATTTTTCACTAAAGTTTCACTTAATATTTCAGAATATTATTTGAATGGAATGAATATAATATATATATTGATTGCTGCTGTTAGCGTTATGGAGTTAATACAAAACAAAAAATTAAAAACACTTGGATGCATTGCAGTTACTTTGTTTATAACTTTAAATCTTTATTCCTATTTTACAAAGCCAGTGAACGCCAATGGTTATCTACAAAGAAAAGCAATTCTTGAATATATTAAGGCTGACTCCATGCAAAAAGGTTTCCCTTGTGTATCACTTTCATTTATAACAAGCCCAGGAAATGATTTAGGATATCGTTATTTCACTTGGGAATCAGGACTTAAAACTAAACCAATTTCAAATAACGTCCCGGTTTACTCAATTGTTTTCCCATTAAGCAAAGTTGATGGATTTGATAAAAGTTTCGGTGCCCTTGGATTGGTGTTGCCAGATTACAAAAGATATAATAACAAGACCGTTCAGAAAGCCTGTGAAGGGGGAGATTATACAACGAGTCAGCCAATGTTTGGATTCACACAATAATGACAAAATTAAATCTATCTATAATTATTCCTTGTTACAACGAAGAAGCAAATTTGGAATTAGGAGTTTTACACCAAGTCCACAAATACTTAGAAGAAAAGAAATTAGAGTATGAAGTAATAATAAGCGATGATGGAAGCACAGATAAAAGCCGGGAAATAATTAAAAGAGAAATAAAAAATTTCAAAAAATTTAAACTTTTAGAAAATATTCATGGAGGAAAGCCAGTTGCACTCCTTTCTGGTTTAGGTGATGCAAAAGGTGACTGGGTTTTATTCACAGATATGGATCAGTCAACTCCAATAACAGAGCTTGATAAATTATTACCATTTACTAAAGATTATTCTGTCGTGATAGGCTCCCGGGGCTTAAGTCGAAATAACTTTTCGCTTTATAGACAACTCGGTTCAGTCGCATTTTTAACTTTCAGAAGACTTCTTATACTGCCTGAAATAAAAGATACACAGTGCGGCTTTAAATTATTTAAAAAAGAAGAACTTGCAAAATCTTTTCCCGAATTAGAATTTTTCAAGGTTAAACAAAGAGTAACTGGTTGGAAAGTATCTTCCTATGATGTAGAACTCCTTCACATATTAAAAAAACATGGGTCTAGGATTAAAGAAGTTGTTGTAGCTTGGCATGATAGAGACGAAAGCATTGGGAAAGGTGGAGGAGTTTCAAGATACCTTCGTGAATCAAAAGAGATGTTTATGCAAATATTAAGAGTTAAAATGAATGATTTAAAGGGAATGTATTAAAAATGAATAATAAATTGCAAGAAATAATAAAAGATATACATATTGATTGTTTCCAGTTGTGTAATCAAGCTCTTGAAAAGTATGCGCCAGTAGCAGGAAATATAGGAGTTTTTTGTCAGTCAGAAGACGATTATCATAATTTTACCCAATTAAGACAAACTATTACTGAACCAAGCGATAATCCTAACCAGAAATATTTTAAGTTAAAAAAACCAATTATTATCCCTGCTATTAATAATTTACCAGAAACACACTACACATATCTTTATATTCGTAAACCTGACCCAACACCTTATGGTAATTATAAGGGTGACATTGATTTTATATTAGATACTGAAAAATATTTACAATTTAAAAATTCTGTAATGAATAATGAAATTAAGGGAGCTGAAATATATAACCGCCCTGGATGGGATACTATTCAGATAACAAGTTCCAATATTAATTCAGTCGCATATATTTGCACGAAAGAATTCTCTGAAAAAGTAAGAGTGAAAT
>WNFI01393673.1_pt1 | contig 14984 bp, 18 predicted proteins | sample 5400471 | NCBI WGS metagenome assembly WNFI01 (sample SAMN13153348, study PRJNA577476) | soil metagenome | isolation source: 100 cm saprolite on Douglas fir-dominated hillslope | place: USA:California | collected 2013-09-17
TGAGAATCAAACAGAGCATGGGCAGGATCACTTTCTTCTAACATGCTTCTGGCCAATTCCACCTGCCAATCTCAGTGACTTTTTCAACACCCACAGGCCTTTACACCACCAATGAACCCTGAAGGAATGCTGTGTGCTGCCGGGCGCAGCAAGCGAGTGGGTCTACGGAGATAAATCGCCCGTAGTACGGTTGTCGTTGCAATGGCGACTTTACAACCTGTGAGTTGCAAAGGTGGAAATCTCCGGGGTCTCCTGTTTTAGTACAAAAACATTATTGTCAGTGCGTTCCCTCACACCTACTATCATCCCGCATTTCGGGGGCGTTGATGAGACGATCGAAGCTGTGTGCTACCTCGTTACTCTTTCTCTTAGTGCTGACGGTTTCAGTACGTGCTTCGGGCCAGGGTTGAGTGGCCGCGAGATCTAGCGCGCCCGTGATTGGCGCGTTGTGCAGTACATCCGATCCCAAGGCCGAGAAGGCGAAGCCCTCGGAAGATGACAGCCCTATTTCTGCGCGTCATTGGGCGATCTCGACCGGCTACCGCTATCAGCATTCGTTCCGCCATTTTGTTGGCACCACCGAGCAGACACAGCGCGCAGCGCAACACACCCAGGTAGTGAATTACCTCAATCTTTTTGACGTTTCGCTGACATACAAGATCAATCCGCGCTGGAGCCTGACGGCAAGCCTGCCCATCATGAATGGCACGCGCACTTACGACCACCAACTCTTCAATGTGTTCTTCCACATCCCGAATGCGCCGGACCAGGTGACCCACGCCAATGGCATCGGTGACCTCGCGCTGTCGGCGCAGTTTTGGCTGCACCGTCCGCCCGTCGAAAACGGTCACAACATTGCTTTCTCCTTCGGTACGGTATTTCCGACCGGCAGCGATGACGTGCGCGACACGGTGCAGACCGTCAATGGTCCGCAACGGGTCTTCGTGGACCAATCCATTCAACTCGGTTCCGGAGGATGGGGTATTTTGGTCGGGGCTCAGGCGTATCAGCGTGTGAAAAAGGCGGTGCTCTACGCATCAGGAACCTACCTGATCACGCCGCAGGAGCAGAACGGGATTCCCAATGCATCTCTGGCGGGAGTGAAGTTCCCACCAAATCCGCTCACGTCCAAAATGTCGATTCCAGATCAATACCTCGCCGACGGCGGTGTTGCTTACCCGGTTCCAAAAATTCGAGGCTTGGCGGCAAAGTTCGGGATGCGCTATGAAGGGGTGAAAGTGCGTGATCTTATCGGCGGAAGTCTCGGTTTCCGCCGTCCAGGATACTCACTGTCCGTTGAGCCGGGTATGCAATTCGAGCGCGGCAAGAGCACCTGGTCGGTAAACATACCCGTCGCGGTGCAGCGTAACCGCAAGCGCAGCGTTCCTGACCTGATGCAAGGCAAAGCGGGAGACGCAGCGTTTGCCGATTACCTGATTTTGGTGGGATATGCACATTCATTCTGAGCGCGCTTGCGCGGAGGGCTAGGGCTAATGAGAAGCGGACGAACTGTCGCAGTGGCGATCTTCTTCTTGCTTGGAATACTTGGGTTCAGTGGAGAGGCCGCTGCGCAACTCTCATTGCTCGACACGCACGGCAACACTCAAGATATCAGCAGGTACAGGGGCAAGATCGTAGTCCTGAATTTCTGGGCGACATGGTGCGTTGCGTGCCAACACGAAATGCCTCTATTCGTGGAAATGCAAAAAAAGTATGAGGACAAAGGGGTGGTAGTGCTCGGCGCCTCAGTGGATGACGAGAAGAGTCAACCCCTGATTCAACCATTTGCCAAGAAGAACAAAGTTCCGTTTCCGCTGTTGGTAGGCGCTACTACCGATCAGATGCAACAACTTCAGCTCGGCGAAGTGATTCCGGCGACCGCGTTCTTCGATGCGGACGGCAATCTTATCGCCCGCGTCCTGGGCGAACTAAACAAGTCGGATTTGCAAAACCGGCTTGAATGGATGCTTGGGAAGCGCCACGGCAAGGCGCCTCCAGCCTTTGTAAACGGATTCCAAAAGAAACAAGCGCCTGACAGCACTCCTTCCATCTTCGGTCATTGAAAATTGTCCTTGGTTTGCCTGCTTGGGGTGTACTCGGTAGCATCGCCTGGGCACCCTAGGAGCGCCCTACCACGTGCAACACCCTACAGTTGCATCCGGCTGCAAATTCTTGCACGTTGACCTGCAGCTTGACTCGGATCATTATGTAGCCTCTTCTTTCCCAGAAGAAACCCTTTAAATGGGCTCCCGCGACTTGAGACTCTTATGACGAATCCCCAACAACTCCGAGCTTGGACTTCTCAGAAAGTGCTTCTAGCAATCCGAGGCGCCATGACTTTGGCGCTTGCCCTCGCGACCCTCGTTCTTCAATCTCCATCAGCGCAAGCTCAAACCTACACCGTAATCCACGCATTCACTGGCGGAACAGACGGGCAATATCCGTATGCGGGCTTGACTCTGGATTCAGCGGGCAACCAATACGGCGTGACGCAAGGGGGCGGTACTTTCGGCTACGGAACGGTCTTCGAGTTCAACACTAGTGGCCAGGAGAGCGTGCTCTTCAATTTTAGGGGCCCCGCTCAGAAGGGAGGAGATCCCGACGGTGTTTTGTTCCGGGACGCGGCGGGCACTCTCTACGGGACGACGGTGTACGGCGGCATCTTGCTCTCCGCCGGAACAGTTTTCGCCATCAGTTCGTCCGGCGGAACAAGACAATGGCGGAACCTTCCGGGTGAACCCTTTGCTGGAGTGATTGCCGACCCACACGGAAACCTATACGGCACCACCTATGCGTCGGTATTCGAGGTGAGGAACAACAGCGTGAAGGTATTGCACAACTTCACCGGTACGCCTGACGGAACAGACTGCCAGGCAAGCCTACATCGCGATGCAGCCGGGAATCTGTACGGAACCACGCTCTTTGGCGGCCTCTTTAACGCAGGTACTGTGTTTAAGATTGATACCGCGGGCAACGAAACCGTGCTGTACAGCTTCACTGGAGGGGCGGATGGAGGACATCCATCCGGATCGTTGATCGAGGACGTGGCGGGAAATTTATACAGTACCACTGGAAATGGTGGTACCTATGCCCAAGGAACGGTTTTCAAGCTGGATACCAACGGCAACGAAACCGTTCTTTACAGCTTTGCTGGCGGTACGGACGGGCTCGCCCCCATCGCGGGATTAACCAACGACCCGGAAGGGAACTTCTATGGCACGACTTTGGGAGGAGGAAGCGGGTTCGGAACCGTTTTCAAACTAGATATCACTGGGAAAGAGACCGTCCTTTACCGTTTCACCGGCGGTAAGGATGGCGGATCGCCCTATGCCGGTGTGGTACGAGACCAACACGGCAACCTCTACGGTACGGCTTACGTTGGAGGGGATTTCGGGTGCTACAAGTTTGGCTGCGGAGTGGTTTACAGGGTCAAACCGTAGAACCCAGTGACGCACGACCATCAAATTCCGCGCATGCACTTACGCTATCAATTCTTGCTAGCTAAGCGATAGACATCCACGCTGGGGTAGCATTTTTGCAGCAGGCACGTCTAAACAGCGAAAGACCGACTGCTAGCGACTAACGACTGCTCTTGAACTGCTCGTCGATTTCCACTTGATAGCCGGTGACCATCTTGTTGGTCTCGTTGGCCATGCCGACTACGGACATCAGCTCCTTGAACATTTCGTCGGTCATGCCTTTTTTCTGCGCCGACGCAGTGTGGGAGGCGATGCAGTAGTGGCACTGGTTGGTGACGCTGACGGCTACGTAGATCATCTCCTTGGTCAAGGGATCGAGCGCGCCGGGGGCCATGATCTGCTTGATGTCTTCCCATGTGCGCTTGAGGGCGACGGGATCGTGGGCCAGTGCTTTCCAGAAATTATTGATCCAGTCGGTCTTGCGGGTGGCCATGATGTCGTCGTAGATGGCGCGCACTTCCGGGGTGGCGTCTTTGTATTCGATGAGTCCGAAAATTGACATGAGTTCTCCCTGAAATTGATTCACCACAGAGTCACAGAGACACAGAGAAAACCCTTCTAAGGGGTTGCCTTACTCTGTGACTCTGTGGTGAAAGAGTGTTAATTGCGACGCCGTCACAACTACTTCGGTAGCTCTCCGCCCAACAACTTTCCCAACTCTGCTGCGGGGCAACGCACTCCTACGTAAAACTGGCCGAACAACGCATACACGGCGCTGACGTGGTCGAAGCGCATCTCGTAGATCAGCTTTTTGAAGACGAGCGGATCGTCGGCGAAGAGGTCGACGCCCCATTCCCAATCGTCGAAGCCGATTGAGCCGGTGATGATCTGCTTGACTTCGCCGGCATAGCGGCGGCCTACCAAACCGTGCTCGTGCATCTGGCGGGCGCGTTCTTCGATGGGGAGCGTGTACCAATTCTTTTCTTCGCCACGGCGCCGGTCCATGGGGTAGAAGCAGAGGTAACGATGGGACGGTATCTCAGGGAAGAGGCGCGGCTGCATGGCTTCTTTGTGCCGTCCGACCTTGCAGGCGATCTCTGCTTTCCATTGGTCGGAGTGCGGCTCGATGCCCTGATCCGCGAGCTCTTTGTAAATCTTCAGCGTGGAGTCGTAGAGTCCCAGTTCGATGATGGAGAGGTACGAAGAAGTGGGTTCGAGATAATCGCTCAGCCGCAGGCCTGCCAGTTGCAGTTCGGCTTGATTCAGGTCCGCGAAAGAATTGCGGAAGTGAATCAGCATCAGGTCGCCCTTGTGGCCGATGAGCGAGTACAAGGCAGATTGTCCGGCGGAGTTTTTTTCCATGGCGCCGAGGACGGATGCAGCTTCCTGGGCAATCGCCGGTCGGTCCGCTGCGGGCAGCGCGCGCCAGGCCGACCAGCGGATACGCATCATCTGGTGCAGGACACTGTAGCCTTCGGTGGTGAGGGGGACCGCGGGGAGTTCGGCCGAGGCGGTCTGCGGGGGCAGGGTAGGAGTGGCCGTCATGGATTTTTCCTTCGCCATTCTGTTTTGTAATCCGAGATTCATTGTAGCGGAAGAGGGTGAAGGGCAGAGAAGCCACGAAGAGCAGCGGCTGAAGCCGCCTTGATTTTAGACCATCTACGATATGGCTAAAGCCATATCCTGATACGAACCTGGGGAAGGCGTCTTGATACGACCAAAGGAAAGCTATCCTGATACGAACTGGGGCAAAGCTGTCCTCTAACCGGGGAAAGCCATGCTGTACGAATCGCGGGTTTGTCTGCAGCCTGAGCCGAGCTTTGCTCGGCCGGACAGCCGGGGGCGGCTGTCCCCACATCCTGACAGTTGCCCGTAAGCGAAGTCCGGGTCCGCTCTAGAGTGCGGCCTTGCGCTGGCCGGCGCGATAGATCATCCAACCGAGAAGGTTGGCTCCGAGGACGACCGCGGCGATCTTTAGCGAGTAACGCGACGAATTCTCGACATTGATGATTGGAAAAATGGACAGGCCGACATATAGCAATGTCATCAGAAAGCCCGAGACTGCCGCCATGCGGAGCCACAGACCGGGGCGAAGACCACGTTCCTTCGGCGACAGGAACGGAATGGCGAAGAGCGCGAGGTAGGCGACGCCGTAGAAGGTGAAGGCCCAGGTCAGCAGAAGTTCGTAGGCCTCCTGCGGCCCGACTCCGATCAGCGCCGCCACACTGCCGGCCAGAGTGACGCATCCCAAGAAGAGGATTGAATTGACCGGCGTCTTGTGCCGGGGATGCAGCCGGGTAAACCATTCGGGGAGCAGTCGGTCCCAACCGGCGACCATGGGGAGACGCGAGCTGGCGCTGAAGTACACGCTAAAAGAAGTAGGGTAGTTCAGGAAAAGCAGAACGATTGCGACCGGAACGATAAATCCCGCGAAGCCGAAGGCATGCGCGCCTACGCGCAGAGCCTGCGGAATGGGGCCAACGACGTCCACGGAGTCCGGGGAGACGAATGCCAGAATCGAACTGGTGGCGAAGATGTAGATCAGTGCGATGAAGGGCGCCGTGATGAGGACCGAGCGAGTGAGGTTGCGAACCGGGTTACGGGTTTCACCGGCGAAGATGGCGATGTACTCAAAACCGCTGAGCGCGCCAAACATCATCTTGGTGAAAACGCTGAGGCTGAACATGGTCATTGGTGGCATTACCAGGCGTAGAGGATGGTATTCAGAGAGTGTCCCGCGCCAGCGGTTGAGTGGCGGGGTGGCTATGAGCACGACGAGAACAATGAGTGTTGCGATACCTCCAATGTTGCCCAGCCACTTGCCAATGTTCAGCCCGAAGGCGGAGAGCAACATCATCCCGGCGATGAGGACGAAGGAAACGGTGAAGATAAGCCACTTGCTCGATGCGATCCAGGCTGCCGTGGGGCCAAGTGCGTAGGCGACGAAAGTTGTGGTAACCAGGCCGATCACGGCTACATAGAGGATGACGAACAGCCATAAATTCCATGCCACCAGAAAACCGATCTGATCGTTGAAGGCCAGGCGGGCCCACTCATAGAGGCCGCCTTCGAGCGGCATGATCCGATTGAGATGAGCCACAACAGCGGCTAGCGGGATGAAGAATAGAATATAGGCGAGCAGCCAGAAGACAACGTGAGCCGATCCAGCCTTGGCGGCGGTTCCGAAGAAATCGAGAACGATGACGAGCAGGATCTGAGCGAGAACCAGATCGAACAAGCCGAGCTCCTTGCGGAGGACGGCGCTGTGGGCTTCGACCTGTGCTTCGGCGGCCCGCAAAGGGATGGAGGATTTTGTGTTCAACTCGCCACTCTATTTTTGTTTCTTCTCCGCGGGCCTCACCAGCAAGTCCTGATAGTCAAAGCTGAAATCGGCGAGCGGAGACACGGCCGCCATGCGTGCGCTGTCGATAGTGCCGTCCGGGTTGAGGGAAAACGTGACGAACGCGTCTTCAATGGTTCGCTCGCGCCAGTGAGCTTTGAAGGTGTCGTATTGCCAGTGTTGCAGGTCGCCGATCATGGTGGGCGTGTGATCGAAGGTCATGACCAGGGCGCCATTTTCCATGCGGATGGTGATGGGGCCGTACCAGGCGTCCCGGTAAGGGCCGGCATATTTGTCGAGCGGAAGGGAAGGCTTGGAGTCGGCGGCGCGGGCGCTCTCCGCCTTCTTCATGGTCTCTGCCGCATCTTTCTCTTCAGTGTCCTTCACAGTTTTGTAGGCGGCGATCCAATCGGTGGGAGGGAGATTGAAGTAGTGATCAAGCACGTGGTAAAGGATGGAATCGAAGGCGCCGCCTTCTTCCGCATTGGTCAGGACGACGACGCCAAGATTTTCGCCGGGCACGAGCATTACGCGTGAGACGAAGCCTGCGACGCCGCCAGTGTGGCCCACGAGTTTGCGCCCGTGATAGTCGCGAAGTCCCCAGCCTAGGGCATAGTCAGCGAAGTTCGGTTTGAGTCCCGCCAGCGGCGGAGGCGGGTCTCCGATAGGCAGAATGGTCTGCGGGGACCACATTTCTTTGGATTGCTGCTCGCTGAACAAACGGCCATCGCCATCGACGAACTTGCCGCGGTTGAGTTGCAGCTGAACCCACTTGGCCATGTCCGCGGCACAGGAGTTGATCGCGCCTGCGGGTCCGGCGTTCTCGAGAACCTCAAACTTGATCACCTGGAGCTTGCCGTCCACGCGCTCGTGAGGAGAGGCGTAGTCGTCACCGGGCTTGAATGCCGCGTTGCTGACATTGGTGTTGTTCATGCCGAGCGGCGCGAAAATGTGCTGACGAATGTAGTCGTCCCACGAGACGCCCGTTACGGCCGGAACGATCTGACCGGCTGTCATGTAGAGCAGGTTGTCGTAGGCGTAGTGGCTGCGGAAACTGGATGCGGGCTTCATGAAGCGCAGCTTGTAGATGATTTCGTCCCGAGTGTAGGTGGAAGGCGGCCAGAAGAGCAGATCGCCTTCGCCCAGTCCCATGCCGCTGCGGTGGGTGAGCAGGTCGCGGATGGTCATCTCATGCGAGACGTAGGGATCGTACATGACGAAGCCGGGAAGGCGCTGATAAACCGGATCGTCCCAGGAAAGCTTGCCTTCGTCGACCAGCGTGCCCAGGGCGGCGGTGGTGAAAGCCTTGGTGTTCGAACCAATGCCGAACATGGTGTGCTCGTCTACCGGCGTGGGATCGCCGAGTTTGCGTACACCATAGCCTTTGGCAACGACGACTTTATTGTCCTTTACGACTGCGAGCGCGATGCCCGGAACTTCGAAGGTCTTCATGACATTCGCTACGTAGGCGTCGAGGTCAGCGGGCGGAGCGGCGGAGGCGACTGGCGCGGACTGCGCCTCGAGCGAGTGCACAAGAACCAACGCATAGACGGCCACAGCAAAGCGTCTCAATCGGCGATGCAGCATGGGATCTCCGAGTGTGTTGACCTTGATGATGAGGACGACGCGGTATTAGAACACACTTCAGGGCATTCTCCGACAGGGGAGAGAACAAGAGCGTGCAGTATGCGGCTCGAAGGCCTGAATCGTGATGAAGCGTCCGGACGCTGGGGCGCCCGGACGCTGGAAGTTCAATTCATCCGTCTGGAGACCACGGCAGAGATGTACTCCAGCAGATGGTCTGTTTCTAATTCCGAATCCACCAGCTCCCCAATTTCCGCCGGGGTAAAACCTGTTCTTGCTGATGCTTCCAGAAGTTCCGCCACCAGAGTGAACGGCACTGCGTCGCTGTCGAAGATCATTGCAGACTCCTTGTCTTCTTTATTTGTTAGAGGGCGATTGCGAATGGAAAGAAAGAGGCAGTCAACGCTTGAGCGGGACCTACCCCCCAGGAAGATCCACAGCTCCTCGCCTGACTGCCCCTCTTCCTGCTCCGGCAAGTCGAAGCAAGCTTGAGCGCAGTCTGGCGTGTTCTATCGGCGAATAGAGCGGAGGAAGATGGGGAGAAAGTTAGGAGCGGCGAAATCAGCAAAGGCCCTCTCCACGCAGAAGACATGAAAAGACTCCGCGGTGAACAAGAGAGCCACAGGACTTGCGACGGCGGCCGCAGGAGGGCCCGCGGTAGCCTGAGTGTGGACAACAATGGGAGCCGTACCGCGGTGAAATGCAGTATCGGGTAAATCGACGTCCGGCAAAACCACGATCAGCAGCATGAGAAAGAACATGCAGCTGAGGATGCACAGGCTCGACGGTTTGAGGTTCCACCGCGCCACGATCTGGTACTTTTGCCAGAGTTTGGGTCGAATGTCAATCCCCCGAAAGTCCCATCGCTGGCTTGAGGCAAGCCACATTGGTGATTACGACGCGCGTGGCCGGGGTCAGTTGACGTCAATGATCGGATTGAAGTGATGAGCGGGCTCAGTGATGGTCTTTGTCGCGATCGCGGTCTCCATGGTTATGACGCCAGGTCCAGTATTCTTTTTGTTCTTCGGGAGGAATCTTGCGAAAGTCGCGTCCAGCGTCCCGATGAGTCTCATTGGACCATTGCCGGTAATAAACCACTTCGTCATCGTTCCAGACGTGATAGTCGGTGTAGTAGGGGTCGTAGACGCGGTGGTAATGGTGGTGCTCCGCGCAGGCCAGACCCGCCGCGGCCAGTGCACTAGCCAGGGAAAGGGAGACGAGGGATTCGAAACGGGGACGCATGACCTTCCTCCGAAAGTGTTAGTTGCGTAGATGCGGGAGGGCGTTGCAGAGCAAAGCTGCACCGGCTTGAGGGCGCACCTTGCATGAGGGCTTGCCGGATGTGAGAATTGGTGACGCTTCAGGGTATGGTGCCAACTCCCAGGTAGCAGCGCGCAGTTGCCCATTCCCTACGCGGAGTTCGCCGCCTTCCTTTATATTGAATTCACGATGAACCGAAAGTCTGAAGTGACTGTGCGTCCGGCGCACAATGTTCGTGGGAGTGTGCGCCTGCCGGGGGACAAATCCATTTCCCACCGTTATGCCATGCTGGCTGGCATCGCGGAAGGGCGGTCGCGACTGGAGAATTACTCGACCGGCGCGGACTGCGCCAGCACGCTCGAATGCATGCGTGCGTTGGGCGTGACGTGGACTCGAAAGCCAGAAGGGGACAATGTGATCGAGGTGCAGGGGCGCGGAACTTTGGCGGCTCCGCAGAGCGCGCTTGATTGCGGAAACTCCGGGTCGACCATGCGCATGTTGAGCGGGATTGTAGCGGCCCAGAATTTCTCCAGCGAGATGGTGGGGGACGAATCGTTGTCGCGGCGTCCGATGGAGCGCGTGATCACTCCTCTGACGGCGATGGGAGCGCAAATCGCATCGCAGAATGGGCGGCCGCCCCTGCGCGTTACGGGGGCAAGGCTGAAAGGCATCGACTACAAAATGCCGGTGGCGAGTGCCCAGGTGAAGTCCTGCCTGCTGTTTGCCGGCGGGCGATCTCTCGAGCGCGGCATTTTTCCTCTGTGCGGCCGCGCTGTTTCCAGCGTCACAACTCACGATTCCGCATCTGCTGATGAATCCTACGCGCGCCCGTCTCCTGGATGTGTTGACGCAAATGGGGCTGCGGATTTCGGTGACGCAACTCGAAGAAATTCAGGGAGAGTTGGTTGGAACTCTGCAGGTGGAAGGGGGAACGCTGAAAGGAGCGACCATCGCGGGTGCGGACTCGGCTGCGCTGATTGATGAGATTCCAGTGCTGGCTGCGATTGCGCCGTACTCCGAGCAGGGCATTGAAGTGCGGGACGCCAAAGAGTTACGCGTAAAGGAATCCGATCGCATCGCGTCGCTGGCCAGCAATCTGCGTCTGATGGGCGCGAGCGTGGAAGAGCGCCAAGATGGCCTGAAAATTCCCGGTGGACAGACCCTGCATGGCGCCGAGCTCGACTCCTTTGACGATCACAGGATTGCCATGGCATTCGCCGTGGCGGCTCTGCGGGCCCAGGGCGAGACTGTCATTGGGAATGCCGCGGCTGCCGCGATCTCCTACCCCGCGTTTTTTTCGTCGCTCGAGGAAGTTGTGGAGAGATGAAGTGCGGCGCGAGTGGCAATTTGAGGTTGCCGTATTTGCCGCATGCATGAATCCTTTGTAAAAAACGGTCCAGGTCCCTCGGAGGCTAAAGCCCGCACAGATTTAAGATAGGCATCATCGCAGCGTTGAAACGCTGCGCCACCCAAAATCGGAGTTTTTCTGCAACCTGTGAAATGGCCCAGGCCTCGTGAATTGAAACGCTCCGCCTTTCAAGCCCCCATCCATTCCTCGTTCCGCGCGGGCCAGCAAAGGTTACCTGCGGACAATTACTTGCGTGACCTGTTTCGTATCGGGCAGGAATAGAAGAATAACCTGTGGAGCCGGAAGCGCGTCTGTGGATGCGCTTTGTCGTCCTTTACAGGGTCCGTTTTCTAATTCGTTGCCGGGGGAATTTACATGCGTTGCAAGCTATTCTTCTGCGTTCTGCTTCTTGCTGCAGTGGCCTACGCCAAGGAGCCGAAGGTGTACCAGACGGGGAAGTTGCTGCAGATGGATTCTGTCGCGTGCGGTGTGGACGAGAAGGATGGGAAAAGTTTTGCCGGCGAAATGCTGGGCACGGATTCCGGACACAAGAAGACTCACGAGCTGCTTTGCCAGGAATATGTTTTGCAGGCAGAGAGGGTGATCTACAGGATTCGTCCTCGCGATGAGAAGCATCCCGTGCTACTGCCCGTGGGCGAGAAAGCGCAGTTCCGTCTGGTAAAGGACAAGATGTTGCTGCGCGTTGAAGATCTGGACAGCAAAGAACGGGAGTACATTGTAGTCTCCATGACGCCGCGCGCCGACAGCAGCACGGCGGATGCCAGCACGTCCCGATTGAATCATTTGCAGTAAGGTCGGACGCAGTCAGTAGGCGAAGTTAGCAGGTGTGCGTTATCGCCTTGCTGTGAAGGCCTTCCGAGTACTGAAGCGCCGGAGGTAAGCCAACCTTCCGCCTCCCCTCGTCATCAGAATCACAAGTCTGCCGAGATGTGTCCCGCACAAATTCCACGCCGTGGGAGAAGTGTGGGCGCTTAGATCGTTGACATCGATTGGAGAACACAACAACCATGAAGCGTTATCTTGGGTTATTCATAGCCTTGCTATTTCTGACTGCTGCCCCGATGGTATTGGCGCAGCAGCATTCTGATCATGTGGAAGTCGGTGCGTTCGCGGAATACTTCCGCTTCAGCCAGACCAACCCAGCCATCAACTTCGTAGGTTTGGGCGGACGGGTCGCCTTCAATATGCGCCCGAGTGTGCAGCTGGAAGCAGAAATGGGGTATGACTTTAAGCGAAGCTTTGCCAACGAATTCAGGAACGCAGTGACCACCGAAACGGTGACCACGAAGTTCCGTACTTTGCATGGCCTATTTGGGCCGAAATTCCAGACTGGGTCGGGACCATTTCGCCTCTTCGTGACCGGCAAGGTTGGATTCGACAACTTCACTGTGACGAACTCAAGCCCAACCCAGGGCTTTACGAGCGCAGTCGGGCTTGACACCGGCAGAACGGATTTTGCCGTGTACCCCGGCGGCGGCGTAGAGGCCTTTGTCGGTCCCATCGGTCTTCGGGCTGAAATCGGTGACGAGGTGTACTTCGATCACGGCGGCCACAACAACATGAAGGTCACCTTCGGACCGCAGTTCCGGTTCTAGTGGGCCTCGGCCTCCATCTGCGCTATTCGCCTGCCAAAGGAGCTAGCCATGACGACCCTTCGCGATATCGTGAAAGACCGCAGAGTTTATTCCATCGATGCCGGACGCACCGTCCTGGAGGCTGCGCGCTTCATGATGGAACACAATATCGGCGCCCTGCCGGTGCTCCGCGATGGAGTACTGGCGGGAATCATTTCTGAGCGCGACATTATGAACCGCGTCGTAGCCGTCGGCCGCACGCCGGGGACGACCGCGGTGTCTGAAGTTATGACCGCGAATCCACGCGCAGTCGACGCGGAAGAAACCATTGAGGAGTGTCTCTTCATCATGCGCGAGTTTGGTTTCCGGCACCTGCCGATTGTGGATGGCAAAGAGCTCAAGGGAGTGGTCTCGCTGCGAGACGTCCTGCTGCGCCATTCAGCGGAGATCGAGCGTCAGGCCCGCCGGGCGGCATCATAAGCGGCTTTCAAGCCAGGGATTATCGAACTGACACGTGAGACTCCGGATTCTCGCAGCGGGAAACCGCTTCTCACTCCCGACGCCGCAGTATTAATTCGCCTTCTTTGGGAGGAAGTCGGAAGGGAAACTCGAAAATCTTTCCTGCGAGCGGCACGCGGAGAATAAATTCCTCCTGCTTTTTCCATCCACTGATCCACTTACTGTGGGTACTGAACAGAAGCCATCCGCTGATGTCTGGGTTCGTCGGGCTGAGGCGTGACGCCCGCAGGCTGTTCTTGCTGACGAACTCCAGCAGTTGCGCCGCGTCTTTTTGAAAGGCGCGCATGTAAAGCTCCTTGTTCTCCTTTTGTTCTGGATGCTTTTCGATTTCCCGCGCCGTCTGGTGATCGAGTTCGTCCGCATCGTTCTGTACTTGCGCGGAGAAGTCGTCGGGGTCGAGCGATGTTTGAATCACCTGGAAATGTTTTACGAATTCCAGCGAAATGTTCTCCGCGCTGACCTCGAGCGCGCCCTGGCCACGATAGCGCACGCTGAGCAGCACGCCGAAAAACGGCTCATGCCGGCGGCGAACTTTTTCCAGTTCCTGGGAGTCCACGGCCACGGTGATCACAACGTCGTCGGACCATAACCCGTAATGATATTTCCCATCCTCAGTGCGGGAAAAGGTGCAGCCCGGGCGGGCTTCATCCCAGCGCAGAACGGGAGGCTTGGGGAGGTCTTTGCTGGCCAGTGCAACATTGGCCGCAGCGCAAAGATACGACATTAGCGCCAGGTAACGGAGTGCGGAATGCCGGAACCGGCGCATGAGGTGGTCCTGATCAGCTCACCGCGTTAGTTCACCGTCAGGCTCACGGTCTGGGTGCCGTTACTGGGAGCCAGCGCATGCGCATCCGTCGCGCTGATGGTGAAGCTGTAACCGTTTTTAGGAGTGCCAGTGCTACTGGTGCCGCTGGCGGTCGTGGTATTGCACGCGGGCAAGAACACCAATCCTGCCGCCATGGCACAGAGAAGCGAGAGACCGAGCACTCGATTCCGGCGCCTCTCCGCTTTGCCGAATCCCAGCGCGATCAGGGCCAGCCCAGGAAGAGGAAGCCATAACCCATAGCGGGCGTTGCCGTGGGCGTGATCGTGCTGCAGGAGAGCGTGACCGTTCCCGTGTACCCATTAATCGGAGTAAGGGTTAAGACTGCCGTGGCTGCGCTGCCGGCGGGAACACTGGTGGGAGTGAGGGCCGTGGTGATGGTCAGAGTGTACTCCGGAATGGCTGTAAGGACCGTCAGGTTCACCATCACCGGGTGCGTGGTGGTCGTGCCCGTGATTGTGCCCGTGACCGTCACGGTATAGAGCGTAGCGGGAGTGGTGCTGCTGGTGGTAATGGTGAGACTGGGGTTGGCAGGTGTCGTAACCGAAGCCGGGCTTATGACGCAGGTGGGCGTCCCAGTCGTCTGTAGTGGAGTGACTTGGCAACTGAGATCCACATTGACTGCGCTGACGGAGTTGAGGGCGCTCACGTTGATGGTTGAAGTCGCTGCCTGTCCCCCGGGAAAGACGGCCGCGGGAGATACCGGCGAAGCCACCAGAGTGAAGTCGGGCGGCGCCTGCGCGAAGGCTGCAGACACGAGCGTCAAGACGACGATGGACAAGAATGCAATCAAGATCAGCGGGCGCAGAGGGTGGCGGGATTTCAACATGAGAAAGTTTTGATTCAGCTAGCTTCGATTCACAGGGTCAAGTAAAGGCTGCCCGACGGCTCTGTCATCAGCCGGAGCGTGGCCGAAAATTTTAGTGCGTTTCGTCAGTTGCCTGGAAGACGAAGGCTATTTTACAGCAAGGCAGGTGAGATCTCCGGAACTCAGACTTCCTGTGAAAAAATTAGGGCCGCCTGCCGTGAGGGGAGGCGGCCCCGATTCTTGAGCGAGCTTGCTCTAGTTGACTTTCAGGGTCAGCTGCGCAGAATG
>WNFI01557425.1_pt1 | contig 14983 bp, 14 predicted proteins | sample 5400471 | NCBI WGS metagenome assembly WNFI01 (sample SAMN13153348, study PRJNA577476) | soil metagenome | isolation source: 100 cm saprolite on Douglas fir-dominated hillslope | place: USA:California | collected 2013-09-17
ATCCTGGAGCTGACCCACCAATGCCAGGAGCGCTGCCGCATCGGCGCTGGTCAAGGCCAGGCCCTGATTTCCCCACCAGCGCGAGCCGCGCCGCAGCGAGCGGTCCTCGTAGACGTAATAGCCCGCCGTCTCCACCCGCACGCCCGCAACCGCCTTGGCCCGCTCCAGCGCGGCCGCCATCTTGGCATTGACCTGTCCCTGCACGCTGCGCGGATCGGCGCCGCCGATCTCGACGCGAAGGTTGGCGCGGAGCCGGTCTTGCGTCACTTGCCGAACCGCACTCTCCGACAGGCGCAGCATCACCGCACCTTCTTCGGCGGCGGGCTTGCCTTGCGCCTGCGCGGGGAGCGCCAACAGACCGAGGGCGGGGAGCGCGGCAACACCCAGAGCGGTGATCGCAAGGACTCTTGTCAGCATGAAACGGCTCCGTTCGAAAGCGGCTCAGCCGCGCGGAAAGGCCCGGAACTTCGCATCGCCGTCGCGCGCGATCTGCTGCACCAGGTCGACCTCCCAGGAGAGATAGTCACGCATCGCCTGCTCCGCACCGTGGCTGCGGTCATAGGGGCGGTACCAGACGTCGTCGTTCGCATCCGCCATATGCTCGAACCCGCTCGCCAGCTTCAGGCCCGCCTCTCGCCAGGCGGCGGTGCCGCCGGCCAAGACCTTGACCGGCCGATCGGTCAAGGAAGCGAGGTCGGCGGCGGCCAGTTGCGCGACTGCATCCTCGCTGGCACTCAGCACGAGCTGGCCCTTCTCGGGCAGCTTGCCGATGCTGGCGGACAGGCGGGAGCGGATGGCAAACCAGGCGCCCGGGATGTGTCCCGCGCGGTAGGCGAGGCTGGTGCCCAGATCGAGCGCGACGGCCTCGCCCCGATCGAGAAGCCCCTGCAGCTCCGCCGGCGTCACCCTCTCGGCCGCCAGCCCCTCGAGGCCGAGAACGACGCGGGGTGCGGGCCCGCGCTCGAGCGGGGTCGCCTCGAGCCCGCCCTCCAGGACAAAGACTTCGGGCCAGCCCATCTGAATGAGCCAAGAGGCGGTCATCGTTGCGCGCACGCCGGTGTCGTCCACCAGCACCAGCCTCGCATTGCGGGTTCCGACATAGGCATCGGTCGCTTGCACCAGCTGGCCGCCCGGCGCCGAGCGCGAGCCCGGCCGATGCCCGGCCCGGAATTCTTCCGGGCTGCGCACGTCCAAGAGGTAGAGGCTGCAGCGGTCCGGCTCGGCGCCGAAGCGCTCGAGCTCGGCCAATCCGATCTTGCGCACGTCCAAGCGTCTGGCCACTGCGGCCGCCGCGGCCGCGGCCTTCTCTAGTCCGCAGGCGCTGGGCGGCGGTGCAACGCGCTCGGCGCCGCGCTCGAGCGCGAGCCCGGCCAGGTGCCAGCCCATGGTGCCGTCCTTGAGTGCCACCACGCGGTTCTCGAGCCCGGCATTGATCAGCGATTGCGCGCCGATGATGCTGCGGGTGCGTCCGGCGCAGTTGACCACGACCAGGGTCGCGGGCGACTTGACGAGGTCGTGCACCCGGTAGACGAGCTCCGCACCTGGGCAATCGATGCCGCCGGGGATGCTCATGTTGCGGTATTCGCCGAGCGGCCTCGAGTCGAGGATCACCATGTCGGTGCCGGCATCCTTCAGCTGCTTCACCTCGGCGGCCGTCAGGCGCGGCGTCTCGTCGTGATGCTCGACGAACTCGCCGAAGGCCTTGCTCGGCACGTTGACGCCGCTGAAGAGCTCGTAGCCGGCCCGGGCCCAGCCCTCGACCCCGCCCGCCAGGATCGAGACGTCGCCATAGCCGAACTGGCGAAGGCGCGCGGCGGCACGAAGAGCAAGCCCGTCATCGGCATCGACCAGAACGATGCGAGTCGACCGCCGGGGCACCAGCGTACCCACAAGCAGCTCCAGCCGGCTCAGCGCCAGCGGCACCGCGAACAGGAGATGCCTCTGGGAGAAGACCCCCTCTTCGCGCACATCGAGGAGCGCCAGCTCCCGGCCGTCGCTCAGCATGCGCTTCACATCGGGCGGGCTCACCAGGCGGTCAGTCATCGTCTGTCTCTCACGGTGGACAACGGGAGGGGAGCGGAGACTATCCCCTCCTCGAACCGGTCCGACAATGAAGAATGGAGATTTCGATTTTTTTGTGACGCGCGCGCCAGAGTCCGCGCGGGTCTGCCGATCCGATGGGCTCGCGGCTAGCGGAATACCTGGTGGAAGCGGCCGAGGAAGGTGCGAAGCCGCTCCGAGCTTGGATTCTTGAACAGCTCCTGCGGCGGCCCCTCTTCGGCGATGCGCCCGCCATCCATGAAGACGACATGGTTGGCGACCGAGCCCACGAACAGCATCTCGTGCGAGACCACGAGCATGGTCATGCCGCTCTTGGCGAGGTCCTGCATGACGCTCAGTACTTCGCCGACGAGCTCGGGGTCCAGCGCCGAGGTCACCTCGTCGAACAGCATCAGCTTCGGCTCCATGGCGACCGCGCGCGCGATCGCGACCCGCTGCTGCTGGCCGCCGGAGAGCTGGTAGGGATAGTGATCCCGCCGGTCGGCGAGGCCCACGCGCTCGAGCCAGCGGTCGGCGATGTCGCCGGCCTCCGCCTTGGACTTGCGCCGCACCTTGGTCAAGCCCAGCATGACATTGCTGCGGGCGGTCAGATGCGGAAAGAGATTGTAGCTCTGGAAGACGATGCCGATGTCGGCGCGCTGGGCCACCACCTTGCTCTCCGGCAGGCGCACGCGAACATCATTGCCGACGTCCTCATAGCCGATCGACTGGCCGTCGACCGCGATGATGCCTTGCTGATAGTCCTCGAGCATGTTGACGCAGCGCAGGAACGTGGTTTTCCCCGAGCCGCTGGCGCCGATCAGCGCCACCACATTGCCGCGGTTGACGTCGAGATCGATGCCCTTCAGCACCTCGACCGCGCCGAAGCTCTTGTGCACATTGCGCGCCCGCAAGAGCGGACCGCCTTGCATGGAAGCGGCCGGGTCACGATCGGTAGCGAGCTGATCCATGCTGAAGGACCCTTTGTCCGCGATCAGTAACGTATGTAGGCCAGTCGCCGCTCCAGGCGCGCGCCCAGGCGGGAGACGGCGAGGCAGAGCAGCACGTAGACCAAAAGGACGGCACCGTAGAACTCGAGCACCATGAAGTTCCGGCTGATCGCCTGCCGCGTGGCGAGGAATAGTTCGGTGACGCCGATCAGCGACAGCAGGGCCGAGCCCTTGATCATCTCGACCGCGGTGTTGATCCAAGGCGGCAACATCCGGCGCAGCGCCTGCGGGCCGAGCGCGTAGACGAGGCGCCCCCAGAAGCCGAGGCCGATGGCCTTGGCCGCATCGCTCTGCGCCTGCGGGATCGAGCCGAAGGCGCCGCGGGTGACCTCGGCGGTATGCGCTGCGCAGAAGGCAGCCAGCGCGGCGACGCCGGCGACGAAGGGGGTCACGTCGAGACCGATGAGGGAGGTGCCGTAGAAGCAGAAGAACAGCAGCACCAGGACCGGCGTGCCGCGGATCAGGTCAACATAGACTCTGAGCAGCCAGCGCAGCAGACGCGGCCCGTAGACAAGGCAAAGCCCGAAGAGCACCCCGAAGATGCTCCCGAATATCGTGATCAGCACCGAAGTCGAGAGCGTGATGAAAAGCCCCTTCGAGAGCACGCCGCGCGCGATCCAAACCTCGTAGCCGAAAGTTCCGGGCCCGAATAGGGTCATCGCCGATGCTCGCTCGCCATCATGCCTCTCCCATCACCGGATCACGGCGTAGCGCCGCTCGATCAGGCGCAGCACGAAGGCGATGACGTAGCAGGTGCCGAGATAGAGCGCGCCAGTCGCCGTCCACACCTCGATCACCTGAAAGGTGTGCACGTTGATCCATCCGGCGCCGAAGGTGAGCTCCGGCACGGCAATGGCCGAGGCCAGCGCCGTGTCCTTGAACAGCGAGATGAAGCTATTCGAGAGCGACGGCAGCACGATCCGGAACATGACCGGAATCACCACATAGAACAGCCGTTGTCGACTCGACAGTCCGATGCCGGTACCGGCGTCGAGATAGCCCTGCGGCACCGAAGCAAGACCGGCGCGGAACACTTCGGTCAAAAAGGCGCCGGCGTAAAGCGCCAGCGTGAAGATGAAGGACTCGACGTTGTCGAGGAAGAATATGCCAAGCTCCGGCAGGCCGAAGTAGATGTAGAAGATCAGTACCAGCAGCGGCGAGTTGCGGATGAGCTCGACGTAGATCCGAACCGGTCGATGCAACCTCTTCCTCTGCGAGACCAGGATGAGCGCGCAGGCGAGCCCAATGATCGAGCCGAGGACGAGGGAGACGAACGCCATCTCCAGGCCCAGCACCAGCCCGTCGGAGAGCCAATGGAAATTTCGCCAGATGACGTCCCAATTGAAATTGTACTGCATCCACGCCTCGCCCGAGGGGCCGGATAGGGACCGGGGCCGCTCGGCGCGGCCCCGGCCGAAAAGTAGCTAGGTAGCGCTGATGGTGCCGCCGTATTCCGAGGGATAGCCGACCCTCGGGATCGGCAGGTCGATGCCGAACCACTTCTTGAACGAGGCCTGGTAGTCGTCGAAATCGATGCCGACCACCGCCTCGTGCACCATGGTGTTGACGAAGTTGAGCCATTGCTGGTCGCCCGGCCTGACCGCGAAAGCGTAACTGTTGGGCATCCAGCCGAAGCCGGTTTCCTTGTACTTGTCCGGATTCTGGGTGATGAGCCAGCGGATCGTGGACAGATCCGAGGCGGCGACATCGGCGCGCCCGGACAGGATCGCCTGGAAGGTCGAGTTGATGTCCTCGAACTGCAGGATCTTGATCTCGGGCAGGACCTTCGCGGTGTACTCCTCGACGCCGACGTTCTTCAGCCAAGCGATCGTCGCATTCTTGCCGGCTGCCTTCAGGTCGGCATAGGTGTTGTACTTGCTGTTCTTCGCCAGCAGCAGCCCCACGCCCTCACGATAGTAGGGAATGGTGAACTCGACCTGGCGCGAGCGGCCGACCGTGATGGTCATGAACTGGCAGACGATGTCGATCTTGTTGGTGATCAGGTTCGGGATCCGGTTCTCGGGCAGCTCGGTCACGAACTCGACCTTGTTCGGATCGTCGAACAGGCCCTTGGCGAACAGGCGGCCCATGTCGATGTCCATGCCGACGAGCTTGCCGCTGGCATCTTCGAAATGCCAAGGCGGGTTGGTCGAGCCGGTGCCGACGATGAGCTTGCCGCGCGCCAGCACTTCCTTGAGCTTGCCGGTCGCCAAGGCGGCTTGAGTGGCTTGAGCGCGGGCCTCGCGCACCGGAAGCGAGGCCATGGCGACGCCGGCGATGGCCGCGCCGGCGAGGACGGCGGCGCCGGAAAGTCCGAACATGTCGCGGCGCGAGACCTCGACGTCGGAGCCAGCAGGGTTCTTGTGCTCTGTCATCTCGGAAACCTCCTCATGGCGTTGAAGCAAACGGACACGTCCGGCAGGTTGCCGTCGGCAGGACATGCCCTGTCCCTTTCGCGTCCGAAATATTGGCCTTTGCACGTTCGATGGGAGGCGACGGTTGTCGGGTCGGCGCATCCGCGAGCCACGGAATGGGCTCGCTCACCCTCCCTTGTTGCCTCGGCGCGGACGCGAAATATCGCCGAGCCGCCTCAAGATTCAGATGCGGTTCCACGACCGGAAGTGCACCACGTTTCTCGCAGTGCAACAAGGTGGTTTTTCGGATCGGCAATGCCGAGAAATGCGGCAGCGCTTAACCGAGAGCTGCCTCGATCCGCAGCATCGCCAGCTCTTCGCTATTACCCCGCCTGCAGCACGCCCACCGGGCAGGTGACGCCGGTACCGCCGAGGCCGCAATAGCCCTGGGGGTTCTTCGCCAGATATTGCTGGTGGTAGTCCTCGGCATAGTAGAAGTCGGGCGCATCCACGATCTCGGTGGTGATCGGCCCGTAGCCGGCTTGGGCAAGCCCGCGCTGAAAGGCCTTGAGCGAGGCTTCGGCCTGCCGGCGCTGGGCCGGCGAATAGACATAGATGCCGGAGCGGTACTGGGTCCCGACATCGTTGCCCTGGCGCATGCCCTGGGTCGGATCGTGGCTCTCCCAGAAGATCTTGAGCAAATCCTCATAGCTGGTGCGCTTCGGATCGAAGGCGACCAGCACCACCTCGTTGTGGCCGGTCATGCCGCTGCAGACCTCTTCATAGGTGGGATTGGGGGTGAGCCCACCGGCATAGCCGACTGCCGTCGAATAGACGCCCGGCGCCTGCCAGAATTTGCGCTCGGAGCCCCAGAAGCAGCCGAGGCCGAACAGCGCCAGCTCGGTCCCCTCCGGAAACGGCGGCACCAGCGGATTGCCGTTGACGAAATGCGCCTTCGCCACCGGCATCTTCGTCGCCCGGCCCGGCAGGACCTCGGCCTTGGTCGGCAACGCCGTCTGCTTCTTCAGTCGCATCCACATGGCTCCGCCTCCTCGCTTGCTGGGCGCCCTCCCGAGATGGGGACGCAAGCGGACCGAATCTAGAACGAGGCGGCTCGCCAGGACAGGGCCACGCCGCCCTCTAACCGGCGCCGAGCGCCTTCTCGAAGATCACCTTGCCGTCGCCGGCTGCGTAGAAATCCTCGAGCCGTGCCGCCTCGCGATATCCCATGCGGCGATAGAAGGCCCGGGTCGGCTCGTATTGCGGCTTCGAGGAGGTGTCGGCATAGAGGCGCGCGCCGCCCAGCTCCTGGATCGCCGCTTCCGCGGCGTCATGCAGGGATCGGCCGATCCCCGCGCCTTGAGCCCCGGCATCGACGGCGATCCAGTAGAGATCGAAGCTCGATACGGTGCCCGGAATCGGCCCGTAGCAGGCATAGCCGATGACGGCTTCGTCGCGCTCGGCGAAGAGAAAATGATAGCCCGATCCGGCTTCGCCCTTGGCCGTCGCCTCGTCGACCAGCTCGACCGCGATTTGCTCCTCGGCCGCGCTGAAGAACCGGGTCGCGCGCACGATCTCATAGACGCGGTGGCGATCACTGGGCGTGAGGCCCCGGCGCAGGCTGAGAGCGGCCGGCATAGAGCTCATGCTCCTACTCAGCGGCGACCTGCTGGGCGGAGCCGATACGGGCGGCCTCGAGAATGGCCTCGATCAACCGGTCATAGGACCAGCCGGCGCGGGACGCGCACGCGACCAGCCCGGCATCGGGCGCCAAGCACGGATTGGTGTTGACCTCGAGCACGAAGGGGCGTCCATCCGCCTCGACGCGAAAATCGATCCGCGCATAGCCCGACAGCCGGAAATGCGCCCAGCAGCGCCCGGCGATCGCGTTTAGCCGGTCGAGCAGCGGCCGGTCCGCGGGGTCGTCGGCGAACACGCGGGGCGTGCTCTTGTACTCCGGCGAGTCGCTGTGCCATTTCGCCACATAGTCGACGATGCGCGGCCGCCCCGCCGGCAGGTCGACGAACAGGATCTCGCTCGCCGGCAGCAGCACTGGTGCCGCCGCCGGACCCACAAGCGAGATCGCCAGCTCGCGGCCCTCGATGTAGCGCTCGGCATACCAGGTGCCGCCGAAGCGCCGCTGCCGGTCGGCGGCAATGCGGGCAAGCGCCGGGCCGCCGGCGGCAATCGAATCCGGCGCCAACCCGATCGAGGCGTGCTCCCAGCTCGACTTCACGATGCAGGGCGCCGCGATCGTCGACCGTGCGGCGTCCAGATCCTCGGGCTCGAGCCATTCCGGCGTCGGAATCCCAGCCTCGGCCATCAGCCGCTTCGCCAGGAGCTTGTTCTGGGTCTGCATGATCGACTCGGCCGAGGCGCCGGTGTGAGCGAGGCCGAGTGATTCGAGCAAGGTCGGCGCCAGGTGGATGAAGCAGCCGTGGCCGTCGATGGCGTCGATGAGGTTGAAGACGAAGCGCGGCTGGAGCTCGCGGAGGCGGCGCGATGCCTGGGCGAGGTCGAGGGTGAGCGGCACTAGGACCGGGCTCCAGCCCATGCGGCGGAGCGAGCGGACGACGGCGTCGGCCTGCACCAACCCGTCCTGCTCGTCCTTGGGTGCGTCGGCCGGGACCGCGCCGAGCAGCACTGCGACGGTGAAGCCGGTCACGATCCGGTCTCGCGCCGCGCCGCCTCCGGCGGACCGAAGCTGCGGACCGTCGCCGCCTCCATGATCATGCCGATGAGGCGTTCGAAGGAGATGCCGGTTGCGCGCGCCAGGATCGGCAGATCGGAGCGCACGGGGTTGAGCCCGGCCAGGGGATTGACCTCGAGGAAATGCGGCACGCCCTTGTCGTCGGCGCGAAGATCGACGCGGCCGCCGTCGCGGCAGCCGAGCGCCCGCCAGGCATCGAGGGCAATGTCTGCGGCGCGTTTGGCTTGCGCGTCCTTGACCAAGGTGTAGGCGACGCGGGTGTCGTATTCCTCCTTGTTGGCGTAGCCATAGGCATCGCTCTCCGCGGTCTCCAGCAACCTCACCTCGAGCGTGCCGATGGCATGGGCCGCCGCTCCGGCGCCGATGATGCCGACGGTGAACTCACGGCCGCCGAGAAAGGTCTCGACCAGCGCCGGCTGGCGATAGGTGCTGAGGATCTCGGCCGCGCGCTGCTTCAACTCGGCCTTGGATCCGACCTTGGACTTGCCGCTGATGCCGCGTCCGGTGCCTTCGGCGACCGGTTTGACGAAGAGCGGGTAGGGCAGGTCCACCCGATCGACATCGGCCGCGCACTCGATCACCGCGAAGGCGGCCGTGGGCACGCCCCTGTCCCGCACCACCTGCTTGGTGACGCCCTTGTGCAAGGTCATCGCCATCACCAGGGGATCGGAGAAGGTGTAGGGGATGTCGTAGGCATCGAGGAGGGCCGGCACCTGCGCCTCGCGGCCGACGCCGCGGAGACCCTCGGCGATGTTGAAGACCATGTCCCAGCGCTTGGCCGCGGCCAGCGCGCGCACCAGCGCCTTCACATTGCCGATGCGCTCGACCCGGTGGCCGAGGCCCTTCAGGGCCGCTTCGATCGCCTCGATGGTGTCGAGGCGATCGAACTCGGCAGTCTCTTCGTGGCTCAGGCCTTCGGCGAGGTAGTCGTCGCGGAGGTCGTAGGTGAAGCCCACCAGCATGACTTACTCCGCGGCGTGACGCACCTGCACCCGATCGGCTCCTAGCCTCCCGCCGGGGGTGGTATTAAGGAGGGGGCCGCCGCCGCCGGGCGCGTCGACGACGAAGTGCGGGACCGCGTAGCCGGTGGTATGCCCGCGCAAGGCTTCGATGATCTCCAGGCCCTTCTCGACCGGAGTGCGGAAATGCGAGGAGCCGGAGATCGGATCGCACTGATAGATGTAATAGGGCCTGACCCGGTTGATCAGCAGGCCATGCATCAGCCGCTTCATCACCTCGGCATCGTCGTTGATGCCCCGCAGCAGCACCGTCTGGCTGCCCATGGGAATGCCGTGATCGGCGAGCCGGTTGGCGGCGAAGGCGACCTCGGGGGTGAGCTCGGCAGGGTGGGTGTAGTGGATGCTCATCCACACGCGGTAGCGCTTCAGCATGCGGGCGAGCTCGCGGGTGATGCGCTGCGGCAGCACGACGGGCACCTTGGAGCCGACGCGCAGGAACTCGATATGCGGGATCTGCCGGAGCCGCGACAGGAGCCATTCCAGCCTGTCGTCGGAGAGCGTCAGCGGATCGCCGCCGGAGAGCAGCACGTCGCGCACCGTGGGCGTGCGCTTGAGATAGTCGAGCGCCTTCTCCCATTCGCCATAGCTGAAATGGTATTCGCCGCCGGCCTCGCCGACCATGCGGCTGCGGGTGCAATAGCGGCAATAGGTCGAGCAGAAGCCGGTGGTGAGAAACAGCACGCGGTCGGGATAGCGATGCACCAGCCCGGGCACGGCGGTGTCGTGATCCTCGCCCAAGGGGTCGTCGGCCTCGCCCGGGACCTTGAGGTACTCCTCGCCGACCGGGACATGGGTGCGGCGCAAGGCTTCGCTCGGATCGTCCTCGGAAAACAGGCTGAGATAGTAGGGCGTGATCCCGACCGGCAGCGAGCCGGTGTGGCGCTCTATGGCGCGGCGCTCGTCATCGGAGAGCTTGAGGATGCGCTCCAGCGATTCCAGCGTGCGAATGCGGTTGCGGGTCTGCCAACGCCAGTCGTTCCAATCTTGAACGGTGGCGTCGGGAAAGAACCGCTTGCGAAAGGCGTTGCTCGCTTGGCCGATCGGGAAACGCGGAACCGGGTGCTGTCGCTTGGCGGCCGATGCGTGCGCGCCGCGGCGCGACATCAGCTCGCGCGTCAACGCCGCGACGGAAGAGCCGTCGCCGTGACTGTCGCAACCGCGCGTGCTGATCGTACTCGGAGGGTGGTCGGATTCGCTTGGCATCGGTGGCTCACTCCGGAAGGAAGTCGGTCAGGTCAAGCTTGCCGGTAGCAACCTCGCCAAGGTCTCGCGTCCGTCCCTGTTGGAACCCCCCTGGTTCCCGATCCGACCTTCCGAACCACACGATCACCGATTACTGAGCAATGGACAGGGTCGACTAAGCCCTTGGCACCACCGCCAAGAGTTTGGCTACTTAGTATAGGTTCCGCGGCTTGTAAAGGTTTCATTGCGAAGTTTGCTTGGCTCTCCGCCGGCAATTATTCGATCTCTCTCGGGCAATACAGAAGAGCCGGGTTGCGGCCTTGGCGTCGTCGTCGCGCTCGGCCAATAGAACAGGGAAATATCGAGCGATCCATCGCTCCGGAGCGCAAGTAAAGGGGCCGCGAGATTTCTTCCGACCTGGACCGCCTGACGCTGGCGGCGGTCGCGAGGTTTTGTATGAGACCGATGCAGCCGCGCTCTTTGCCGCTTTGCTGGACGTAGCCGAGCGCCCCCTCATTCCGATAGTGTCCTCGCCGCCAAGAAGAGGAGAGGAATGAGGATGCCGCAGCACATCGAGAATTGGCGGATCGAGAAACCGGCGGTCAGGTCGCGCGATGGATTGGTCGCAAGCCAGGCGCGGATGGCGGCGGAAGCCGGCGCCGGCGTCATGGCGGCGGGCGGCAACGCCGTCGACGGCGCGGTCGCAACCGCCCTCGCCCTCACTACCGCCGAGCCGTGGATGAGCGGCTTGGGCGGCATCGGGTTCATGGTCGTCTACATCGCCGCCGAGCGCCGCGCCTATGCCCTGGATTTCGGGCCGGTGGCGGCCAACGGGATCGACCCCAAGCGCTATCCGCTCTCCGGCAAGCCCTCCAGCGACGATCTCTTCGGCTGGCCCGGGGTGGTCGAGGACCGCAATGTGAAGGGCTATGAGTCGATCGCGGTTCCGGGCTCGGTCGACGGGCTGGGCCTCGCCCATGAGCGCTTCGGCAAGCTCGCCTGGCCCGACATCCTGGCGCCGGCGATCGCGCTCGCCGAGGCCGGGCACCGCGTCGACTGGTGGTCGACTCTCAATGTCAGCGCCGAGGCCCACGACCTCCGCGACGACAAGAACGCGGCGCATGTCTATCTGCCGAACGGATTGCCACCGATCACGCTCGATGCGGCAAAACCGAAGCGCTTGTCCATGGGCGCCTTGGCGGTGACCTTGAAGCGCTTGGCCGCTGCCGGCAGGCGCGACTTCTACGAGGGCGAGATCGCAAAGAAGCTCGTCGCCGACCTCGCCCGCGGCGGCTCCAAGATCGAGCTCGCGGATCTCGCCGCCTATCGCGCCCAGATCCATGACGCAGTCCAGATCCCCTATGGCAAGGCCACGCTCAATGTGCCGCCGGGCTTGAATGCGGCCCCGACACTGGCCCATGCCTTGAAGGAGCTGCCCCAGGGCCTCGCCGGCGGCGACAAGCGGCCCGGCGCCAAGGCCTTTCTCGCCTATGCCAAGGCGCTGGCCGAGGCCTATCGGGTCCGCCTGGAGAAGATGGGTGCCGATGGCGACAAGGCCGGCAAGGGCACCACCACGCATCTCTCGGTGGTCGACCGCGACGGCAACATGGTCTCGCTCACCAACACCTTGCTGTCGCGCTTCGGCAGCCGCGTCGTGCTGCCGGAGACCGGCATCCTCATGAACAACGGCATGATGTGGTTCGACCCGATCCCGGGAAAGCCCAACTCGATCGGACCGGGCAAGCGGCCGCTGACCAACATGTGCCCGGTGGTCGCCAGCCGCGACGGGGCGCCGTGGTTCGCCATCGGCGGCTCCGGCGGCCGCAAGATCCTGCCGGCGGTCATGCAGGTCGCCTCGTTCCTCATCGATTTCGGCATGGATCTCGGCGAGGCCTTCCACCAGCCCCGTATCGATGTGAGCGCGCCCGACCGCGGCACCATGGATCAGCGGCTGCCGGCCGAGATCAAGTCGGCCTTGGCGGCAGCGCTACCGATGGGCGAAGTCGAGGCGACGGTGCTCCCCGGCAATTTTGCCAACCCGATCGCAGTCTTGCGCGATCAGAAGGGCGAGAATGTCGGCATGACCCAGGTGAGCCTGCCGGCAGCGGCGGTGATCGCGGCGGGGTAACGGCACGGCGCCCTCACCCTCCCACGCTTCGCGCGGGCCCGTCCGTCGGGAACGTTCCGACCCCGCTCCGCGGGCGAGGGGCTCCCGACCCCGATTCCGTAGCCCCTCTCCCGTACTACGGGAGAGGGTGCCGAGCGTTAGCGAGGCGGGTGAGGGTCGTCTAGCCGACGCACTCCTTCAGCGCCTGATCGAGGATGGCGAGGCCGCTGTCGATCTCTTGCCTGCTGACGGTCAGCGGCGGCGCGATGCGCCAGACCGCCCCCATCGCCGGCAAGGAGACGATGTTCATCGAGAGGCCGAGCTCGAGGCAGCGGCGGGTGATCTTGGTCCCCATGGCGCTGTCGGGCTCGCGGCGCTCGCGGTCCTTCACCAGCTCGACGCCGAGGAGGAGGCCGCGGCCGCGCACGTCGCCGATCACCTCGTAGCGCCGCTGCAGCTCCAAGAGGCCGGCCCGGAGATAGTCGCCGAGCTCGACCGCGCGCTCGGCCAGATGCTCTTCCGCCAGCACGCGGAGCACGGCCAAGCCGACTTCCGCCGGCAGCGGGTCGGAGAGATGCGAGGTGTAGAAGAGGAAGCCCTTGCGGTGGCATTCCTCCTCGATCGCCGCCGAGGTTACCGCCGCGGCCAGCGGCAGGCCGCCGCCCAGCGTCTTGGAGAGGGTGAGGATATCGGGCGTGGCACCGGATCCTTCGAAGGCAAAATTGGCGCCGACGCGCCCAAAGGCCGTCTGCGCCTCGTCCAGGATCAACAGCATGCCGCGCTCATGGGCGAGCCGCTTCAGCTTGGCGAAATAGCCCGCCGGCGGCACGATCATGCCGCCCGACGACAGGATCGGCTCGGCCACCACGGCTGCCGGCGCGCCGACCGACTGGCTGTCGTACTGGCTGAAGCCGATATCGAGGCAGGTGGTGTCGCAGCTGCCTCGGCAGTGCTGCACCGGGCAACGATAGGCATAGGGGGCGGGAATTTCGCCTCGCCGCCGGTCGAGAGAAACAGCGACTTCTGCAGCTCCGCCGGCAGCAAGCCGGCGAGCCGGCCGGCAAGCTCGATCACCGGCGGCGACAGCATGCCGGAGAAGAGATGGATCGCTTCCCGGCACGCCTTCTCGATGGCGGCGACGATCTCGGGGTGATTGTGCCCGAGGCTGGCGCACATCTGGCCGGAAGTGAAGTCCAGGATCGGACGGTCGTCCAGATCGTAGACGTAAGCGCCGCGGGCGCGTCCGATCAGGACTGGGGCGAAGCTGCCGCCATAGCGGATGAGGTGCTCATCCACCTCATGCCAAAGCTGGGTCTGCCGATCGTTGCTGAGCGCTGAGGCGGACATGGCGGCTCCTCTTCGCTAGCGCGTCGCCGCCAGGCCCGTCGGGCGGGCCCGGCGGCGGTGCCTTGCCTCAGATGGCGGCAATGCCGCCGATCTCAACCAGGTGCTTCGGGGTTGCGAGCGGGGCTCCCACGGTGGCGCGCGCCGGCGTGTTCCCCTTCGGGACCCACTTGTCGTAGACGCTGTTCATGTCGGCGAAGTAGCGCATGTCGCTGAGCCAGATCTGCACCGTCAGCATCTTCTTCTTGGAGGTGCCGGCCTCTTTCAAGAGCTTGTCGATCTTGGCCAGGATCTGCTTGGTCTGGCCGATCGCATCCTGATTGAGATTGTCGGCGGTCTGGCCAGCGAGATAGACGATGCCGTTGTGAACCGAGGCACCGGACAAGCGCGGCCCCGGTGCGAGTCTTTTAATCGCCATGAAGTCCCCCGAGAGGTTGATGGCAGTGGAGAGGGGCGGAGTATGCCCAAGCTCGGCCGCGGATGCGAGAGTGTCGGCGCGCTTGCTTGGCCCGGCCGCTCGCTTGCCCCGGCCGCTCGCTTGACCGAAACGCAGGGCGCCGATAGCGTCCAGCGTCAATGGCCCGCCCGAGGGAACACGCGCTGCCGCTCACGGGCATCAAGGTCCTCGACTTCACCACGCTGCTGCCCGGACCGCTCGCCACCCTGATCCTTGCCGAAGCCGGTGCCGACGTCGTCAAGATCGAGCGGCCGGACGAGGGCGATGCGATGCGCTCCTACGCGCCGGTCGAGGACGGCCAAAGCCTCAGCTTCGCCCTTCTCAACCGCGGCAAGCGCAGCTTGGCACTCGACCTCAAGGCCGCACCCGATCTCGAGATCCTGACGCCGCTCATTGCCGAAGCCGATGTGCTGGTCGAACAGTTTCGCCCGGGCGTGATGCAGCGCCTCGGCCTCGGCTATGCAGCACTCCGCTCTCGGAACCAGCGGCTGATCTATTGCTCGATCACCGGCCATGGCCAGGACGGGCCCAAATCCGCCAGCGCCGGCCATGATCTGACCTACATGGCCGAGTCGGGCATTCTCGGGCTCGCCGCCGATGCGACGGGCGCACCGCCGGTGCCGCCGGTGCTCGCCGCCGACATCGCCGGCGGCAGCTATCCTGCCGTCATCAACATCCTCTTGGCGCTGCGCCGGCGCGACCAGACGGGCGAGGGCTGCCATATCGACATCGCCATGGCCGAGCAGGTCCTGACCTTCGG
>WNFI01687617.1_pt1 | contig 14983 bp, 11 predicted proteins | sample 5400471 | NCBI WGS metagenome assembly WNFI01 (sample SAMN13153348, study PRJNA577476) | soil metagenome | isolation source: 100 cm saprolite on Douglas fir-dominated hillslope | place: USA:California | collected 2013-09-17
CGTGGCAAGTTGTGTCGGATCGATTTTGAGATAACTTTGCGTTGAGGAGAGGTACTTGTGGCCCAGATATTCTTTGAGCTCATAGATGGAAAGCGGCTCGCGAGCATTGTAGAGCATGGAAGCAATCGTGGCGCGAGCACGATGAGAAGTAATCGCTCCGCGACTATCTTCTTCTGGAATACCTGCACGACGACAAAGCAAGGGGATCAACGCTTCATTGATGTAGTTTGTAGAGATGAGCGATCCGCGATACGAAAACAAAAATTGGACGGATTCGCTCGTTTTTCGGTCGAGATCTCGCGGTTGCTCCTGTGGACGGACGCGCTCCCATTCAGCGACGCGTTTCCCCACCAGGGGATGCACGGGTTTGGTGTAGGACATCGAGGTCTTGGTTACAGGGATGTCCAGGAAACAGGTGGCATCACGAGGAAGGATTTCCCCTGTTTCAGGAATCATTACATCTTCGTATTGCCAGCGGATGCATCCAAGGCGAAGACGTCTAATCTCATTGGCACGTAAAGCGCCAAAGCACCAGACAGCAGCAACGGCACGAACCATCTCCAATGGGTAGATAGGCATGCCCGTGTTTGAGATGGGAAGATCTTTGGCCTCCAGATTCATGGCAGCCCACAAGATCTTAGCCCATTTTTCCCGATCCACCGCTTTGGGGTCTGGCCCGGTCAAATAATGCAGACTGGAAGGCACCCGTAATGCTCGACCGGGGTTCAAGCGTTGAGGAATCCACTCCCACTCCTGGCAATCACGAAGAAACACTCTCATGCTTCTGATGATGGCAACCTTGGCGTGTGGGCGAAGCGGTAGGCCAATCTTCTCCGCCGGAATGAACGAAAGGCCGAGAGAGCTTGCCCAATCGCCGCATTTCAGGTCCATGACCGTGGCTACAAACTCAGCGGCAAGTTCGTAGCTCCACAGGCCGGGACTGGTCACTTCTGGATGCGCGGCCTGGAGCCAGCGCCCGATGCGAATCACGTTACTGTAGATGGTCTCGCGTTGTTGAAGCGTGGTGTGTTTGTGCCAGCGCTCACACCAGGAGAACCATTCATCAGAGAGGCTGCCATCGTTCGTCCGGCGAGCTTGTTTTAGCACCGCTCTCGGATCGGGGAGAGGGTGAGGGATCACTTCAAGCGCGCAGAGCGCACGAGAAATCTGGAACAAGGATTTCTGGATGCGTGGAAGAGTACAGGAGTGAGCAACTTCTTCAAGCAACGACAGCGTGAGTTGCGAAAGCGCAGGATGGTGATTTTTCAACAGGAGATAACAGACGCAAGACGTAAAGCCGCTCCGATCTTGCTGGCAATATCCCCAACTGCTCAAGACCGTGAGCAAGCGTTGGGTGGCTTCATCAATGGCCTCTTGCCCAAAGACTTTGCGGGCCAGTGGCAAAAGCGGAGTTGAGGCAATGAGGGAATCCAGAGCGGAAGACGGACAGAAGAAGTAACTCAACAGCATGAGCAGTGGGCGACAATGATTCTGGTTCTCTCTCCGCCCATACCGATGAGCAAACAGCGTTCTGTTTTCGCATAAACTTTCCTTCCACTCTGAGATGGTCCAGATCCAAAAAGGCTTCTGGTGGTGATGCATTTCAATCACCGTGACACGCATGGTTTCGTAGAAATTGTACGGAGAGGCATTGATGTAGGTCAGAACATCCGTGATGGGGCGAAGCAGCCGCTGGAGGCGATCCCTTGTCGTACAACGAATCTGAGAGGGAAACTCACCATCTGAAAAGAGGCGGTCGAGTTCTTCCTGCTCTCCTGCGGAACACCTGCGAGGTGGATATATTGGAGGGTCGTTTCCAGAGAGGCGTGTCCGGCGTAGGTAGCAATTTGATGCAAATCGAGGCGCGCTCTTGCCATGTGAGTCAACCGAAGGTGGCGCAGGGTATGGGTCGTCAAGCGCGAGAGACCAATCTGATCCGCAATTTTCTCCACGACCTTTGACCACGTCATGAGAGAGAGGGGACCGGCAAAATGGCGATGCGATTCGGACAGAAACAGAGGGCCAGCTTTGTGGGAAAGCTCTCGCCTTCGTTGGAGGTACTGCGAGAGCAACCTGCTGGAAACCGCTGAGTATCCAACGACACGGCTCCGCCCCCCTTTCGTTACTTCAGGTCGGATATGGATTTGGCGATAGGCTACATCAAAATCGCCCAGATCTAAGGTCACCACCTCCTCACGTCGGAGTGCTCCATCATAGGCCAGGCAGAGCATGACGCGGTTTCTCAAGCATTCCTGCTGGAATGCGGTGAGAATGCGCACCCATTCGGAATCGTCAGGTATCCAGGGCAAGGCTTTAAAATGCGGTATTAATCCGCGATCTCGTGCTCCAGCAAACCCCTTCCCTGGCACGTAGTGCCCGCGACCAACTGGATTGTCTGGCCGAAGTTGTTTCTCGACCAGGTAATCACAGAACAAGCGCAAGACGGTAATTCTCTGCTGCATGGTACTGTTGGAGAGGCCACACCCCGTAGGAAAGGTAAGAATGTGGATGCCTTTGGGGTTTGGGCGGGTAGCAAGATCCTGCACGTAGAGCGCCACTTGCTCTCGTGTGTCGGTTTCCGGCTCAATGGCATATCTCGCGCAGAATCCCAGAAAATCATTGAGGCTTCGTCCGTACGCGTCGATAGTCTTGGGTGCCAGTTGCAGTCGATGTTGGATTTCAAGCCACGTCCTTGCTGTCTCCGTCTCATCCACCAATGGGTAAAAGTGCCAACAAATGGTGTTCACCAGGACAACCCCAAGGATATTCGCTTTCCAGTGAGTATGCACAAATCATAGGCGCAAGAAAGGCTTGATGCAAGGGCTGCCACTGCGTATGGAAGAGGATGCAAACTGATGAGAAACCCTGCTGGATTATATCTAACTTATGGGATGGGCAGTCGGTAGGTCGTTGCAAACTGAGGCCCAATGTCGCCACGCGCGTAGGAGGCGACCTGGGGATGGTAGTCAAGCCAGAGCAAAAGGCGTTCTTCGAGCTGGCTACAGAACGGTTGCTTGACAGGAGAACCTGCATTCGTTTTGAAACTGGGAATCCATCCTGAAATGGAGCGACCCGCAATTTTGAACAGATCAATACCTTTTACTGCTGGTGCGACCATAAGTCACCGCGCCTCGCCATTTGCGGTTGTTTTCCGCATTCAACGGGAAATACCGTCTCGCGACAAAGAACGTCATTTACATTTTCCAGAAGAAGTATACCAGATAGGGAGCGGTTTCTCCAGCGTCTTGCTGGTCGCTTCCTATGTTTCGCGCCAAAAATCGTCGAACATTCGCGCTATTTACTAAGAGGTGAACAGCCTGGCCAGCGAGGTGTGGTAGACTAGAATGTCCATAGGACGATGCTGCTTGACAGCAAGACGTGTCAGGCGAGTTGGCCAATGAGGAAGGAGCGATATGGAAAAAGGTATACCCACCCCTGGCATCTCCGACATTGCCCTGCGGGATGTGATGATGAATGATCTTCCCATTTTCTTCGATCAGCAACTGGACCCGGACGCGAATCATATGGCCGCTTTCACGGCGAAGGACCCATCGGATAAGGATGCCTTCATGGCGCATTGGGCCAGGATTTTAGGAGACAAGACCATCACCATCCAGACCATCCTTTTCGATGGGCATGTGGCTGGCTCGGTCCTGACCTATGAAGATGAAAACGAGAAACCGGAAGTCAGTTACTGGATCGGGAAGCCCTACTGGGGCAGGGGCGTTGCTACCAAGGCGCTCTTAGCCTTTCTCAAGCACATCAAGGTACGTCCCCTCTATGCCCGTGCCGCCAAAGACAACTTTGCCTCTCTGCGTGTCTTGGAAAAATGCGGCTTCGCTCGTATTGGCGAGGACAAGGGATTTGCCAATGCACGGAACGAGGAGATCGAAGAATTCATCCTCAGGTTAGGCTAAGGAAACATCTCAAAGGCTTTTCCTTTGCTAGTTCCTGTACACCAAACAATGGATGCGCTATAATAGCGCTACCATATCTTAGCAAGGCCAAACAGAGCAAGAAGCGCGAAATCTGGCTGCTAAGGCAAGAAAGTGGTTGCGTTTTTCAGCGGTTCTAGGAAAGGAAACTCCAAGGTGACTCCAACCCTGCGCATCTCTCTGCTTGGCGACTTCCTGCTGGTAGTGGACGACAAGCCAGTGACAGCGCTTGCTGTTCCCCGTTTACAATCCCTGCTAACCTATCTACTTTTGCATCGGGATGCGCCCCAGGATCGTTCTCACCTGGCGTTTCTCCTCTGGCCCGATTCGACCGAAGCTCAGGCGCATACGAATCTGCGTAAGTTGCTCTATCAGTTGCGCCAGGCGCTCTCCGATGTAGAGCATTTCCTCCGCACCGATAAACAGAGCCTGCACTGGTTATCCACAAACGCGGATGTCCGTTGGACACTTGATGTCCAGGAGGTCGAACAGGCGATAGAGCAAGCACAGCAAGCCGAACAGGCTCAGGATACGCGGACACAGCGTCAGGGCCTGGAGAAAGCGCTGCGTCTGTATCGCGGCGATCTCTTGCCGAATTGCTATGACGAGTGGATTCTGCCGGAACGCGATCGTTTGCGCCAGGTGTTTATCCAGGCCGCAGAACGCTTGATCGCGTTGACAGAGCAGGAACGCGACTATACTGCCGCGATTGCCACTGCCCAGCGTCTCCTGCGCGCTGATCCGCTGCACGAGGCGACCTACCGCCATCTCATGCGGTTGCACGCCCAGGATGGCGATCGCGTGGCGGCGATTCGCGTCTATCACACCTGCGCGACGACGCTGGAACGCGAAATGGGCGTGGAGCCGAGCAAGGCCACCCGCCAGATGCATGAAACGCTGTTACAGATGGACGCGGCTCCCTCGCCACAGACGGTAACGCCTGCCTCACGAGGAACCGGAGCGCCGCTCGTTGGGCGCGCACGCGAGTGGGCGTCTTTGCAAGCGGCCTGGCAAAGATCGCAACGCGGTCATCCTCAGGTGGTTGTCCTCTCAGGCGAAGCTGGCATTGGCAAAACGCGCCTGGCGGAAGAGATGGAAGCGTGGATCAGCCGCCAGGGCATGCAGACCGCTGTCGCGCGTTGCTATGCAGCAGAAGGGCGCCTGGCGTACGCACCTGTCATCACCTGGTTGCGCGCGGATAGCATGCAGATAAACGTAGCTCACCTGGATGACCTGTGGCTGAGCGAGATCGCCCGCCTGGATCCCGACCTGCTCAGGAAGCGCTCTCATCTTCCTCCTTCGGCTCCGATGACCGAGGGATGGCAGCGCCAGCATCTCTTTGAGGCGCTGGCACATGCTCTACTGGATACTCACCGACCGCTCTTGCTGCTACTCGATGACCTGCAATGGTGCGACAACGAGACATTAGAGTGGGTACATTATCTACTCCACTTTGCTTCTGAGGCCCCTGTGCTGCTGGTGGGGACTGCGCGCTCAGAAGAAATATCGCCAGAAAATCCGCTGGTGACGTTCCTGAGCACCTTGCAGCGCGATGGACTGGTCACGGAGATCGCGCTTGGCCCGCTTTCGACTGCCGAAACCACCTCTCTGGCGGAACAGGTCGCCAGAAAACAGCTTGATCCGACCACTGTTCAGAGCCTCTATCACGAGACAGAGGGTAATCCACTCTTCGTGGTCGAAATGGTGCGCGCTGGAGCAACGACTGAACCAGAGAAATCATCTGGTGACAACGGTAACCAGAGCGCCCAGAGCCTTTTCCCACTCCTCACGCGTCCGGCTTCCACGCTCCCGCCAACGGTACAAACCATCCTCTCCGCGCGTCTCGCGCAACTCTCACCTGCGGCCAGGCAAATGGCGAATGTGGCCGCGGTGATCGGGCGCGAATTTGCTTTCCCGGTGCTGGTGCGCGCCAGTGGAGAGAGCGAAGACACCGTTGTCCAGGGACTGGATGAACTCTGGCAGCGGCGCATCGTGCGCGAACAGGGAGCAGGCACAGCGGATACCTATGATTTTAGCCATGATAAATTGCGTGAGCAAGCCTATAGCTCCCTTAGCCCCGCGCACCGTCGTCTTCTGCATCGACGCGTTGCCGAAGCTTGTGCAATGGTTTATGCCAGAGATCTGGATGGCGTCAGTGGGCAAATTGCCGCGCACTATGAGCGGGCTGGTCTGGCGGAACAGGCCATCCCCTATTATGGACGCGCAGGGAAGATAGCTCTACGGATTTTCGCGAACACGGAAGCTGTGACCGCTCTTCAAAGTGCCGTGACATTGCTCGAAACACACGCGCACCAGGAACTGGCCTGGGAAGAAGCGGCAGCTCTCTATCTCGCGTTGGGAGATGTTCTTGGCGTGATGGGGCAGCAAGAGGATGCAAGACAAATCTATCAACGCGGCTTAGCCACTGTGCCAGCACAAGAATATATCTGGCAGGCGCGGCTGCTGCGCAAGATGGCAAGCACCTGGAATTTTGCCTCAAGCAATCCTCTGGACACCTTCCATAGCCAGGCCCGCCAAATATTTCAGGAGGCTGAACGCGTCTTAGAGCAAGGAGAGGACAGATCGAGTCCAGTGTGGATCTCTGAATGGATCGACCTGCAGATTGCGCAACTTTTGCCGCTGCGCGGTTCTGTGGAAGAGATGACGGCGAGCATCGATAAAGCCAAACCCATGGTAGAGCGCTATGGGACCGGCGAGCAACGCGGCCAACTGCTCCAGGCTATAGGCTCACGCGATAGCAAACGGGATCGCTACGTGGCCTCTGACGAAACAATTCTGGAGCATCGCAACTCTCTGGCCGCAGTCCAGCGAACGGGCAATAAAGTTCTTATCGGCTTTTCCCATTTTTCCCTGGCAAACCATCTCAGTTGGGCTGGCCAACTTGGCGAAGCTGAGCAGGAGATGCAAGCGGCGATCGCACTGGCAGAGCAGACCGGGAACACCAGGCTGCTGGCGCGCTGTTTGACATTTTTGCCCTGTGTGTTCAGACAACGCGGCCAGGTCGAGCAAGTTCGCTCTGTTGTGGCGCGAGCGCTAACGGTGCCAGAAGCGCGCTATACTGCCTTAATCAAAGGGCATCAAGCATGGATCGCGTGGCGCGAAGGCAAACTGACCGAAGCTGAGGCTTTTGGCCGCGCCTCGGTTGAAGAGGGTGAGCACCAAAAAATGGGGGTCAATCCGTTCCAATGGGTGGGGCTCTGGCCGCTAATTGGCGTGGCACTCGCGCAGGAGCAGATCGCCGACGCTATGAGATACGCGCACATGCTGCTCGCTCCGACGCAACAGCCCCTGCCAGGCGAGATCGCAGCGCCACTCTTAGCGGCACTGGCGGCATGGGATGGCGAAAGGCAGGAAGAGGCACGCGCGCTGCTCCAACAGCTTGTGCCTCTCGCGGAAGGGATGGGGTATCTTTGATATTCAGCAGAGCCAAATGCGAGGAGGGTACAGAACTCTTCCTGTACCCTCCTCGTGTTGCTCAAGTTATGTGATGATTCTATAAACTCTATTTCTCCAATTCACGCCAGGCATCAATATGCCAGAGTGCCTGCCCGAAACCCGGCCAGCATGCGCCGAGCCTTCGTCGCCAGAAGCAGAAGCAACATCACCGCTAACGGAAGATTCCGTGCAAACAGGTAGTCCGCATAGACCCGCGCCGCATCTGTTATGGGGCCGCCGTTAGTCAACATAGTGGGATCCACCTTACTGATCACGGCACCCGTTGTGGTCAAGACAGCTCCCAGGATTACTATTAAGGATATCCATAGTGGAATGTGCTTGCTCAACTGAGCATCCATCATTGGTACGGGATCATTCGACTGTATCATGGTTAACTCTCCTTGCATGTTCGTTTTATAAGGAAGTATAGAGTATGTTCCTTTTTTACTCGTACCTTAGAACCTCCAACGGGCGCACGCGCACGGATCTCCAGGCGACCAGTGCAGCCGTAAGCATCGCGAGAAGCACTGGGCCGACGATCAGGCCCACAATCACTGGTGTCTCTACGCTGGTGGAAGCTCCGGAGAACGCTGTGCCCCCGATGGAAACCCCGGTCGCGACCAGCAGCATAGCGATAAACGCGCCGAGTCCGCCGATGATGCCGTTTTCAATCAAGATCTCACGCAATACGGTGCCGCTGGTATAACCAACCGACTTCAGGATACCCAGCTCGCGTTTGCGCTCCAACATCGCCAGGGCTACCGCATTAGCGATGATAATCACGACCGCCAGGACCGAGAGTAGAGCAATCGCCACCAGCATATTCAGCAGTTTACTGAGTTCCTGTAAGAAAGCGGTCGCGCCATCGGTCAGATTTTGTACCACAGCTTTGGGAGCAATGCGGCCAAGTGTGTTCAGTGCGTGGTTGAGCTGCGCGGGATCAACTTTCATGTAGAACACGTTTGTTGCGCTCGCTCCACTGCTCAGAGCGTTCACCAGCGAGGCCGGAGCCAGCACGTCGCCCAGGTTCTCATAGCTGGTAGGAACAGAGATGATGCCTACCACGGTGAGTGTTCTCACAACTTTGCCATCTGGGCTGGCGAGTGTGATGATCGAGCCAGGTTTGATACCCATATTGAACCAGCCCTGGCTGGTCATGATCTGGCTGACAAGCACGTTGTTGGTCGCAGCATCGCTAGCATTCAGGTTGCGTCCCTTCATGATCGCCACCGACGGCACGTTCTGGCTCAGATCATAGCCCTCAATCCCGCCCAGTGTATTGATTTCACCCTGTAGATTATTCCCCAACACCTGCTGAACGGTCTTCCCATCGATCGTTTTGGGCATAGACATGACGTACGGGTCTTCGCGGTGTCCGGAGAGGCCAGGAATGCTCGACAAGCCAGATTGGAGCGTGTTGCTATCTGTTCCTGCTGCCGTTGCCACCAGATTATACGCGGCGTTCCCATTCACCACGCTGGCCGTCTGTGTGATTACCTCGTGACCAAGACCAACAATCATCCCGATGCCGTAGATGCCAATGAACAGGGCCAGCATGGTCGTTACGCTGCGGGCGCGCCTCCGGTTCAGATTGCGCAACGCCATTCTGGTGCTGATCTTCCAGCCGCGCGGGAGAAACGGCGTGACCAGGCCAATCAGTGAGGCCGCGATCAGGAAGCCGCCAAACGCTGGCAAGAACCAGTAGACTACGGCTGAGGTGACGAGACTCAACAGGATCAGCACACCATATTTGAGGGTAAAGCGCTCAGGGACCGGCATTTTGCTTACGCCCATGACGACCAGGCTGAACAGGCCACTCAGCACCAGCAAGCCAAGCGCCGCGAACACCGTTACATTGATGCCCAACGCGAGGTTTCCATTGAGAATGAATGTCGCCAGCAGGCAGAAGAGTAGAGCGAGCACCAGCAGCAACAGGATTGTCACGACTCTACCGCCCTTGTGTTTAGCCTCGAACTCGCGGATCACCTGGAGCGGGCGCACATTGGCAGCCTGGGCGATCGGCAGGAGGCCAAAGATCAGCGCGGTCACAAAGCCAATGACCACACCGCTGAGAATGACCGTCCAGTTCAGCGAGAAGAATACATTCAAGCCCAGGTTCGCCATCAGCCCGCGTACGATATAGCTTACTCCGATCGCGGCGGCCGCCCCGATGATTCCGCCGATCAGCCCAAGCAGTCCGGCCTCAAGACCAAAGAGCAGGTAGAGATCTGTACGATGATAGCCTGTCGTTTTGAGCATCGCGATCTCGGTCTTGCGCCGCGAGAGCAGCACCTGCATGGTATTGACGATACCGACGCCGCCAATTAGCAGCGCGATCAGACCCGCGATCTCTAGAAAATTCGTGGTCAGGTTGACGGTAGACTGCTGGTTTTTCAGCACATCCGCAACTGTCTGGGTGCTCGCCAACGGGAACTGTGCCGTAATGGCCTTGACCGCCGTATCGGTATGGGCCTGATCCGCTGTCGTGATGGTGACGCGACTGTATTGCGCGAGTGCCGCCGGGGCCGTTGCCAGGTAGTCCCGCGTCGAGATGAGCAAAAGGTTGCCGGCCTGGGCGAACGCGTTAGTGTTAGCAATCACGCCGGCAATCTTCACTGTGAGCGTCTGGCCCACACCGGTATTGGTTTTAATATAGACCGGGAGCGTATCGCCCAGTTGCTTCTGATAGCGATCAAGAAAACTCTGCGTGACAATCACCCCATCGTTCGCCAGCAAATTGGTCACTGTGCCAGCTCCTGGTGCAACGAACGTTGGTTGGGAGACCAGCGGGAAGTTATTGGGATCAACTGCCTCGACTGTAAAGGTCTGGACCGAGGTGGCAGTACTGGTCAGGCCGCCATTGGCACTCATCGAAGCGGTATAACCGGTGATTGTGCCAGCGCTCTTGAGTCCGTCGAAGAAGCTCAGGTCGCCCGATTTAAGCGGCACGCCTGGTGAGCTAACCGCGATATCGCCGTCATTGGTTGCGCGTACGTTGGCTGTAAGCGAGTTTTGCAGCATCAAGCCCACGAGTTGCAGGGCAACTACCGCCATCACGCCGATGGCCACGCAGAAGATGGCCAGGACTGTGCGCTGCCCGCCGCGCAACAGCGAGCGCGAGGGATAGTTGAAGTACATTGAGACTTTCATCGTTTTCTTCTCCTTTTCGACCAGTCCTGCTACTGCGTAATCACGCTCTGCGAGTAATCGATCGCAGCCACCGCGCCATCGACGATGCGAATCGCGCGGTCGGCGTGTGAGGCAACCGTGGGATCATGGGTAGCGATGATAAAGGTTTTGCCGGTCTGCTCGCGCAAGTCAGCGATCAACTTGAGCACGTTCTCGCCGTTTTTGGCGTCCAGGTTGCCGGTTGGCTCGTCGGCGATGACAAAGGCCGGATCGGTAGCCAGGGCACGCGCGATGGCCACGCGCTGCTGCTCGCCACCGGAGAGCTGATTGGGGCGATGATCTAGCCGGTGTGCCAGGCCCACCAGGGTCAGCAGTTCTTTGGCGCGTGCTGAAGGTGAACCCTTGTGCTTGCCCACGTAGAGCGGTACTTCGACATTTTCCTGCGCGGTCAGGGTTGGGATCAGGTTGAAGGCCTGGAAAACCATGCCAATTTTGCTGTTGCGTACTGTCGCCAGCTTGCCCTCGCCCATGCGTGTGATATCAACGCCATCGATCAACACCTGGCCCGTCGTGGGATTGTCCAGGCCAGCGATAATGCCCAGCAGCGTGCTTTTCCCAGATCCGGACGGGCCTACGATGGAGACAAATTCGCCGCTCATAATTTGAAAACTAATCCCCTTGAGAATCTCAATATGCTCCCGACCAAGTGGCAGAATTTTCGTGATATTCTGTACATCCATGACGATTGTGCCTTCCGCCTGGCGGATCGTTGTGATTTTAGTGGCTTCTTGCATTGTTTTTACTCCTTGAATAGTTTTTGTTTTTTACGATTGCTGCATGTCTGATTCAGACAGCATCGCGCGCAGCAGAGGCACCAGCGTTGCCCATTCGCGAAAGTACCGTACTTCCCCACTGGGAAACATTTGGACCTTGCCACGCAATTCGGTCGAGTCAGCCTCGATCTCTTCTTCCCAGACCCGGACGGTAAACAGATGAGAATGAGGGCTGCCATTCGATTTCTCCATGCTTCTGCGCTCCTTTGTGTATGTGCCCTGGCAAAAGTACGCTCTCTGCTGCAAGGACATTGGCGTTGTTGTTCGTCTGAAAGAGAGTGTAGAATAGGGACCGTTGCTCAACCGTTGCTTCTCAGCGTTCCTTGACGAAGCTTAGTATAGTGAAGAACCATCTTTATCGTTAGTGAGAGTTATCAGAAGTTTAGGATGACAAATGTCATAGATTTCTCAGATTCCTCACGCTTGGGCTGGTGGCAGAGTTGGTGGTAGTAAAAAAATGTCCTCCACTACAAACCCAATCGTGATAGACTAAGGGGTAATCATTTTTGATAATCACTCTTGTGCTGCGTTTCTGTTACTATGGATGCAGACAGTTTAGCCGGGAGCCTGACCCGGCGTGCTAACAAGGAGCGGAGGATGTCAAACGAATTAGGTGAGCCTTTAGAGGGACCGTTGCAGGTAGATCTGCTGGCCGCGTCTCTGCGCGCCGACACAACCGATCTCAAAGCGTTTTTGGAGGCGCTGGCGGTCAAATTGGAGGGCGCCATGCCGGATCAGACCGTCGTCACTCGCCAGAATAAACTCTTTTCCAAAGAGCATCCTGTGAGAGAAATCCTGGTGACACTGGACGAATACCAGTATCGTATTTCGCGTGAGCAGCAGGGGCCGATCGTTGCTCAGCGAGCGAAAATCGTGCGCGGCATTGTGCTGAAGACCGATCAGATGTCAATGGATCAGTGGATTGGGGAACTGGCCGAAGGCCTGGCCCAGCAGGCTGCGCAGAGTTCCTACGCCCGTGCGGCCCTTGAACGCTTTCTTCTATAAAGGAGGTTCGTATGCCCCTTTGGAAACGCTCCTCACCCGAGGAGATACAGCAGAGGCAGCAGGAACAACAGAGATCCCTGGAGAGCCAGCAAGCGCTGGAGGCCGGTGGCTTGCCTCTCAGAGCGAAACAACGCCTGACCGAAGAGATGGAGGCCGGTCACCCGCTTTTCACCAGCGATCTCAGCGTCAATGAGTTTCTGCTGACCCGCGAGCTTGGCTATCAGCCGCTCAGCCAGGTCATGGGCAGTTCGATCTATCAGGTTGGCTGGCAATACACGCGCCAGTATAGCTGGGGCACGCAGGTTCTGGAAATGGATACCCTCTCGCAAGCGCACCAGCACGCTGCCTCGCTGGCTCTGATCCGCCTGGAGCAGGAGGCAAAACTCATCGGTGCGCACGGGGTCATTGGTGTGCGCTTCGCCCGACGCAGCTACGAATGGGGGAGCAATCTGCTCGAATATACCGCGATTGGTACGGCCATCAAGCTCCCCCAAATGGCAGCAACCGCGCACCCCTTTCTCAGCGATCTCTCCGGACAAGAATTCTGGACCCTGCTGCAAGCTGGCTACTATCCTGCTGGTGTGGTCACTGGCTACTGTTCGTACTATGTGGCTCTTGGCAGTAACCTGACCCAGCAGATTCAGGGTTGGTGGACCGGCGGCAGCAATCAGGAGATTCGCCCGTTCACTCAGGGTTTATATACCGCGCGTCACCTGGCTATGACGCGCGCGACCGATATGGCGCGCAAGCAGCAGGCGCTGGGCGTTGTTGGCATTCACGTCGAGAACGACCGCCGGGTGAGTGAATACGAAACCGATAATCCGCAGAGGAAATATATGGATCTCTATGTGCATTTTGCGATTCTCGGCACCTCGATTATCAGCGTAAAAAAAGACCATGTAATCACTACGCCCAAACAGGGCTTGACCTTGACCGATCTGCGCCCTGGACGCTTTGGTCAGAATAAAGAACTCACTTTCCGCGAATAGAAACAGTACAGCAGTATAAGGAGTAGATAGCTATGGCGAACCAGATCACTTCACAAAACGATGACCTGCCCGTCCACGCGCATGAGCGCCTCACCACGATGCGCACCGATTCCGGCCATCGTGGACTCTTTACTAGCGATCTCAGCATCAACGAGTTTCTTTTAGTCAAAGAAGCCGGTTTTGATCCAGTGGGCCTGGTTGTGGGCAGCTCGATCTATCATATTGGCTACCAATGGGCCAACTGGACACAGAACCAGGAGATGACTGTGCTTACCCAGGCGATGTACCACGCGCGTGAACTGGCTATGACACGTATGGAAGAGGAAGCCGATGCGCTGGGGGCCGATGGGATCGTTGGCGTGCGGCTGGAGGTCACCCGGCATGAATGGGGTGAGTCGCTGGCCGAGTTCGTCGCTATCGGGACCGCGATCCGCGCGCGCGATGGAAAATCATATCGCAACGCGCACAATAAACCTTTTACCTCCGATCTCTCCGGGCAGGACTTCTGGACCTTGCTGCGCGCTGGCTACCGGCCCGTCGGCATGGTCATGGGCAACTGCGTCTACCATGTCTCGCGCCAGGGCCTGGGACAGTGGTTCAACCGCATGGGGCGCAACGTCGAGATGACCAACTATACCCAGGGCCTCTACGATGCCCGCGAGCTATCTATGGAACGCATGCAAAACGAGGCACTTGGCGTAAAAGCGGAAGGCGTCGTCGGCGCGCAGATCGTCGAGCGCAGCCACGGCTGGGGTTCGCACGTGATCGAGTTTTTCGCAGTAGGCACAGCCGTCATTTCCATTTCTGCTGAACATGTGGTTCCTGCTCCTTCGCTCTCGCTCTTGCTCAATGATTAGGTGATTGATTGTTCATGAGAGGGGCCGGAAACTTCGATTTCCGGCCCCTCTCGTCCCCTCTGTACTTCACCATTCTGAAGAGAGTGCTAAGCGCGGCTTAGCAGAAGAGATCAACCGGCGAGAAGCAGATAGAAGAACAGAAAAAAGCCTTTTTGCTAGTGTCAGTATAAAAGCCTGTGATAGTATACCTTGCCAGACATTTGAGTGATTTGTGAGTTTTGGGTGAGGTTGAGCGTATGTTTGAGGAGGAGAAGAAGTGTATTGAATCAGATTCTAGAGCAGCGATTACTGGAAAGCGGCGCGTTACCCCCGCAACTTGACCTGTCCGTACCCTCTACGGAACTTCCTGGTACATTGAGCGCCCGCGAAACAGAGGTGCTTCAACTCGTGGCTAAGGGATTGTCTAGTCGAGAGATTGCCAGGTGTCTGGTCATCACACCTGCTACAGTCAAAAAACACCTGGAGCATATCTACACCAGGCTCGATGTTCATAGTATCAGGGCCATCATGATGTCGTTTTCGATGTTGCCTGGTCGCCCAATGGGAGTCTCATTGCCTCGGCCAGCGTAGATGGCACTGTGCAAGTTTGGAAGCCGCAGGGGTAAGCGGTATGGCGAAGCTTCGTTGGGGGAAAGCCATGTAGGCCTGCTTCTTTTGCAAAAAGACTTCCTCTCGCTATACAATAAAAACAACAAGATTGTAGAGAGGAAGATTTGTCGTTATGGACCCACAGCTCAAGAAACAGGTCTTACGAACCTTTACTTATGGACTCTACGCCG
>WNFI01500588.1_pt2 | contig 14982 bp, 16 predicted proteins | sample 5400471 | NCBI WGS metagenome assembly WNFI01 (sample SAMN13153348, study PRJNA577476) | soil metagenome | isolation source: 100 cm saprolite on Douglas fir-dominated hillslope | place: USA:California | collected 2013-09-17
GACTGCAGCGCATGTGTCATCTGCTGAACTCTCTAGCGCCAATACCGTGAAATGTGTCCTCTGTGTATTCTGGCTGAAAAAGATGTTTGTTCGAGGATGCCAACGTAGTTGGAATGCTGAAGCGCGAAGATGGGAGAGCGCCCTGTCCATATAAGAGGAACAGGGTTGAGTACCTGCACACTGATACTGATGGTTCGACGCGGAGAGTGTGTGCGGAGCAGATGCCGCGTGAACAACCAAAGTGTCGTAGTTGCCAGATGGCGTGAGAATTTTAGTCCTCATTTCACGTGTCCAAGGAGCTCACTTAGACTTCATTCGATGCTCATTGGCCTTCATGATAGCTCGGACGGCCTTCACTAACACCGTTAGATGCGCTCGCATCTCCATCTTTTATGGCACTGCTCGCCCTTCCTGCGGTGTCTTGCCAGGAAGCATTCATCGTTGGCAACTCATGTCATTATGTCTTCTTGGACGGTCTACGGCACCTGTGTCACCTCTCGTACACCCTGCGCGCTCTTTCTCTTCATCTCTTCCCAGAAGAGATGTTTTCTTTGTCGCTTTTCCCGCTCTCAAGGCACAGCTATTGAACGTTACGCGGGTATGCCTCATTGCGCTACCTTTTGTATATCGTTATAAGTAAGCGCCTCTTTGTGTATGAACACAATCCCTGGGGCTGAGTATGCCCTCCTTCATAGACTTCATAAGAAATGTTCGTCTTTCCTGATCTTCTCATCACATACACATGTCTGATTGTTCTAACAGACCCCCGCACGAGTCTTACGTTGCTTCAGATACCAGTTAAATTCGAAGACTGACAAATTTTCGATGATGCTCTAAAATTTCTTATTCCTAGATTTTTGCCATTTGTATCGTTGTGGCTCTCGCTCTCGACCAATCCCCATATACCCAACGATGGAGATTGCTCTTGATGACGCACAGAGAAGAAATAGAATGGGCTCGCCATCGGTCTGTATCTTGCTGAGTTGACGCGGGGTCTCTTCTCATCCCTTCAGCAGCTTTGAAGGGTTTCTTATGACAGATGGCCCTTTGTTATTGAGAGAGGAGCAGCAGATCGATACATGAATGGTACCGTACACGTTTCGACCGTCCATGAAACCAATCTCCGTTTACATATGGAGTATCCCCCAAGTGCAAGGGCGGCATGTGATTCTTCTATGCCCTTTGTACCTGAAAGTTCCAATCCCGCAAAGTTGTTCGAAGCGTCGGATTGGAAGATGTATATTGTGGACTTGGTAACAACATTCTTTGTGGATTTTCCTGGAGCTGAGGATCCCGATGTGCCATTTAGCCCAGGATCAATGCATTTGCGCTTCCCACTAGGGAGATAGTCGTATACACTGGACTTCTGGATCTGCTCGAGGACGATACTCTCATATCCGCTGTGTTAGCCCATGAGATTAGTCACGTCGTCCAACGGCATGCCGTTGAGAACGTATGTTCGTCATCCTTTTTTTTTTGGCTCGGCATTCCACGCTCTATCATAGGCTGGAGTAAGCAGATGCTCCCATCCAATGTTGAATCAAATGTTCAATTGTTTGAGCTAGTTTATGAACGTAGCTACCATTGCATTTGATATTCTACGAGGGATTTCATACGTGTTCACGATGTCGTTTCCGATGTGAGTGCCTTTTGACTTCTCATCACTCACACTAATCACCTCCAGAATATGCAGGATTAATGATGCGGCGGCTTCAATCTTCAACGTTATGAATGACTATCTGGCCGAACGTGCCTACTCTCGGAAGTTGGAAGAGGAGGCAGACTCGCTAGGTCTCGAGGTGTGTTTTATCCACAGTTGATATCTGTCACCAACTGATATTCCGGGTAGTTCATGGCAAATGCGGGTTACGATCCTAGAGGTGCTCTTGATCTGTGGGAGGTTATGGCTGCGGTAGAGTGCGTCCGTATGATAGGACAAGGCTTCATTTATGCATTCACTTGCTGTGTCAATACTTTAGGGAAGATGCGGCTGCGGCCGGAGAATCGATTTCAATACAAGATCGAATGACGCTGCTTCGAACGCATCCTACTTCACTACAACGGCAGAAGGTGGATCCCATGTTCATGGCCAGTATGCTTTTGCTCATTTAGGATGCTTCAGAATATACAAAGACTCCTGCCAAAAGCTCTGGAGTTATACAAGAATTCGCCAAACAGGGAACGTCGCAATGCAGATAAGCGGCCACAACCTGACAAGGATATACGAACTGCCTAGCTGGAGCTAGCTTCTGATCAATATCGGACTCTCTGACATAGGTTGTCCAATGTATGTTACTTGTAGCTAGATCGAATCGAGGCCTCATCATTGCTGGAATAGCGAGACTAAGTTATACGGCTCCATGTGCCCCAGGAATCAAAAGATACTCACAACCACCTGTCCATAATCTTCTTCATCATCAGACTCATATCCCCTTCGTAGCCCTTGCGCATCAGTATCAAGTCTTGGATTCCTTTGCTGATAATGGTTGTCAGCCGTCTCGGGAGAGGATGAGTATGGCTCATGCGAAGAGCGATGCCAGCGTGGCGTGTTCCCATAGCCTCTCGCGCTTGTCAGTGTTGGAGTTGCACTGCCAAGTGGTACACCTAAATCACTATCATCGTCGTCGTCCGAATTGGATACGTGCGTACGTCCATGGCGCATCCACTGTGAGGTAGGTACGTCGCCTTGACTGCTCTCCGCATAGTCGGGCGGTGGAGAGCGGAGGTCTCTGCGAGAGGACGGACTGAAATCAACTCGCCCTCGTCTGTCTCCAGGGGCACCAGAAACGCCCGCTGGCTTCCTTAGAAACTCTCGACCCATTCTAATGCCAGTGAAGCCACTTGAATTCCTGTCTCGCAAATGACCAAGTGTCGACAGAGGCAGTGAGCGGCGGAAGAACGCTAAAAGCTGATTCGTCGCTTGCTCCCCACGTGGCGGAGCATCCCCATTCGACGTCCTCGAACTCGAACCTAAAACCAACAGCCTTGAATGACAATACAGGTGAACGCTAGCGTCCTTAAAACAAAGGGAAAACGCTGACATTTGCTGGATCCGCGCCCATTGCCAGTTCTCACCTCGGTCACCATCCTTCTCATTTGTCCTACTCATCTCTTCCGAAAGTAATAATGTCAACTTCTCGTATCGTGGTAGTATGATTGCATCACGGAAGGCAGTCAAGCACAGCTGTCGCGCATCTATCCGGGCGTCTGAGAGCGGCGGATCCACTGCCGAGGATGATGAACCCCTTCGATGACCCGCCTTCACATTGCGGCTGAGAGAAATTATTATTGCTTCCGTCTGCAATGGCAAAAAAACCTGTCACTTATAATGTATTAGCCTCGTGGTTGTCAAGCGAGTGAAGCCGAAGAACTGACCCCTTCGATGTATGAAGCACGTTTACCCAGAAGAAATTCCAGATTTCAACCAACCTTGTTACGAGTTTTTCATCATCAATCCCGGAAAGCTTTGCATTCAAATTTTGCATCCCCCCGCGGATTAAGTCCATTAGGGATGACTCGAGACTTGCCAGGGCTTTTGAAGGTGAGCGCTTGAACGTGTATCAGAACGTTGACATCTAAGGAGATACACAACCTACTGGGACGACGGCTTGTATATGTTCTCGAACGTGAGCATTCAGATCTTCAATAGGAATCCAAGAGGCTCCGATGCCACTAGAGGGGACGCAGAAGATGGATAATGATGCGCACCGAGGCGCTCGAGTTCTCTTGTTATTACTTTGTTATCGTATGTCCGGTGTGCCTTCTGTGGGGATGAGCGTGATCCTGGGACAAATCGGACTAGTGTTGGCAACAGTGGGGATATGGATGAGGAGACTAACCAGGGACAGGGGAGGGGGCTCCATCACGCGAAGAGTAGTATTCTGTGCGAGATTCGCTTCTATATTGTGCACTAGGGCGTAAGCCAGACCCTATATCACTTTCAACAGCCAGGATAAGCGGATTAATGAACTTCCCGCTCACTCATTGATTCGTTGTAGATTGGGGCTCGTGATATTTGACGCGGGGTCGCTTCGCTTGCCGACCGGAGTAGACTCTCATCCCCGGATGACAGTGGGGATGTTGGTCGGCCATCTGTATCGTGGGATTTCCGGGAAGCATAAAAATTTGTGACTGTGGGGGCGGATGGCCCTCTATTGGCCTCGGACATCCAAGGGACCGATAAGATGCTCAAAGGATCGTGGCGGTGCCGAGCTTGTCAATGGACGCCAATAGCCGAGCTCTGCCTGGTACAATCACGGACGACATTGAATTAAGACTCACACAGGGCGTGCCTAACTGGGCGAGACCACGCCCACAGCCTGACTCCGTGTTAACGAACGTCGTGATTACTGAGCCTTTGAGTTTGGAGCCTATTATTGCTCATGACTAGCTTCGTCAAATCTAAACTTCGGGCTGCGCGAGATTCTATCAGTAAAAGTGATTTCAGGTCTGCCCAAACGGCTGCTGAAGATGTTCTGAACTATGATACACACAATTACAATGCGTAAGTGACCAAGTCATTCTGTATGCGTCTCACTCATGATTTCCTAGTCTGGTGTTCCTGGGTTTTGCATCATTGGAGCTGCAGGAGACAAATAAGAGCGAAGACGTATTGAACCCGTTTGATCGATGATGAGACGCATTCTGATTATATTATACTATACAGGCATACATAAAAGCTTCAGAATCCTGTCCAGAACAGGCTCTGGCTTGGCAGGTGCGATCCATAGCGCTCAGCGTGCTTCTAGCTATCAGCTGATGCGCCTTCACAGGGTCTCGAGAAGCTATATGCACAACTCAATCAGCACAAAAAGCTCCTCAATGCGCTGAACAAGCTAGTAGGAATATTCAACGAAAAGTGTGCCTGATTATCTTTATTGTGGAAACCCTGCATTAAAGGAAGCATAGTAAAGATGCTTTCAAATGCGCGGAAACAGTGCAGAAGATTATCGCCTTTCGGAAAGAGCATGGGACCCAGGGTGATGTACGCGCAATTTTCAGCCAAATACTTCATATCCTAATAGGCCTTGGAAGATAATTGATGCTTTGAGTCTTCTACTTCCGTCTTCCCCATGGTACCCATTACTCTCCACTCTCCCCCCGCCTGACTATTCACAACCTATGTCAACAACTACGTTCCTAACTCAAGACGCGATTCACAACTCGCTTACTCTAATAGAAGAGGTAACGACTCTTTCTGAGAGAGAAGAACAATCCGCATTCAACAAAGAAGTCGAGAAGCGGCGCTTGCGACTCGACGCTGGGACTCCGGAACAGATCAAGTGTGATGTCACTCGTGAGATTGCAAAAACGTCCAGGGTTGGTCGTCAAGTCAGCTACATAGAACAACTTGAGGTTGATTTTTAACAGTTGCTTTCCCTGTATGCGGAAATCGTCAATCACCCGAAAACGTCCGATGAGCTGAGAAGGTCAACAGAATCGAAGATTCTACGGTATAAGCTTCAGTTGCTTGACGCACTACTGCCAGATGATAGTGCCAAGACTCAGCTGCGACAGGAAGTTGACATTATTGTACAAGGCACCATTGCCATCGAGATCCCTGATGAGTTAGCATGGTCCATTGCAATTGAAAGCAAGAATGCTCGTACTGTGGGTCAGTATTCGTGATCTCCCTTGTTTTGAAGCTACATCATGTTCATGTTCATGACGAAGCAGAAGAGTACAATATAGGTCTACTAAGGAAGTTCGTTGGACTGTTCCCCATGTCACCGCTCTCAAAAGTTATTTTGGGATATATGTATTGCTCTGGTATCCCTCTTCCTGTGGAGGCTGTAGGAGAGGACGGAGAGGACGAGAAACTCGCAGAAATGGACTACGAAGATGGATTCCAGCTTCCATTGGTATGTGTTTTTCTTCAAAAGGATCTTGAGTGGATAGCTGATCTCCCTCTAGGACGGCCTGACTGTCTGTAAAGAATCGATCTTAGCTCATCGCCTCGCCGCTTCCTTGTGCACTCTAGAGAATGATCATCCCAATGCTATTAAGGTAGCGAAGGCAGGGCTGGGACTCACTTCCTCGGCCGAACACCAATCAGGCAGGGACCTTTCATGGTGAGTCGGGCTGCATGTCTAGGACTTCGTCCGCCTGATCGTGATGGACCATACTGCCAAGGGTTAAACATGCATTCAACTCTTGCATCGCCACAGCTCTGACACATCATTATCCGCCGAAACATCATCAAAGGGCGCTAGGGATTCTAGATCAGCTCCTTACTCAGGATCCTGATGATGCGACCTGCCTCTTGGCTCGGGGGTATATTTTGCGTTTCGCAGAGCGTTATGGAGATGCCCGAGAAGTCTTCCTTGCTGCACTTGAGGCATTCGAGGCTCAGAAGGCAGAGAAGCTACGGATACTAGAGGCTAAGGAAGAGGCTGCTTGGTGTCTCACGCTTTCCGGGCAGTGCGACCGGGGTCTTGGCGAAATTAATGACGTCATCCCCACCTTGGATGAGATAGAAGATGCTGATGAACGGAAAGCACAAGCATGGTGGAGGGCGGGCCGTGCCTTGTGGAACAAAAGGGGTAAGCAAGCCAACGGTTCAGGGCGGAACCCAGTTTGTGTTTACCCTCGTTCGATTGTTATTGTTAGATGATGGTTCTAGAAAGGAGGCCTATGCTCGTTTCATCACTGCCCTGAAGCGTCACTCGACATTCGCGCCCGCTTATACCTCCCTCGGGATCTATTATTCAGAGTTCTTGAGTCCACCTGATCCCTCTCGTGCGTCGAAGTGCTTCCAAAAAGCTGTTGAGCTTGACTCCCGCGAAGCGGATGCCGCGCGTCGCCTCGCCGAAGGTTTCGCTGACGAGAGAGAGTGGGACTTGGTTGAGGTTGTTGCAAGAAGGACTATCGAGGGCGAAGGGGGCGCAGAGGATGGAGAAGGCATAAAAGCATTGGACGCAGGCAACGTGGTTGCTGCTGCGAGGTACAAACCATTTAATGCGTGGGCTTGGAAGGCTGTTGGTGTGGTTGAAATGGTGAGGGCCACAGTACTAGTGGCACTCGTATATCCTTATATACTATCCCGCAGAACCGCGATAACTATGAGTCGGCAATCATCGCCCTCCAGGTTGCGTTGAGAGCCAACCAGTCCGACCACCGAATTTGGACGAGACTTGGTGAGGCATATGCGAAGTCCGGCCGCCCTGTTGCTGCCTTGAAGGCCCTCACTCGTGCGAGGGATTTATCTAAAGACGATTGGACCGCAGTCTATTTTACCGGAGAGGTTCACCGTCAGATGGGTCAATTCGACTTGTCGATAACAACATTCGAACAGCTTCTTATTGATCGACCCGGTGAGACTGGGGTTGTCTTAGCCTTGGCAGACAGTCACCTCTCCCATGCACGCCAAGAATTTGCGGCTGGATACCTCACTCGCTTTGAAGAATCTCTCGGTTCGTGTATTGAGATATCCACGAAGCTGCTGTACTCTGCACCTGGTTCCCGCCGAATGGTCTGGAAAACAATTGCAGATGCCACATTGGAACTATCCAAACTCACTCTCTATGCCAACCCGAATATGGTTCTTAGAGTCGTACGTGCCGTCTGCGATACCCTGGCCGAAGGGACAACCGAACCGGCCCTTATCCCGGGATTTATATCTGTAGCGGAACTCATTATGAAGTACACTCGACAAGACGGAGCATCCTTAGATGGAGTTGACCTACATTGGCTTGCCATCGCCTGCTATCACACTCGAGTTGGGTTAACCAATAATGATCAAGTGGCGGAAGGAAGTGCGCAGTTCGACCTTTCCATTGCAACTCATTCAATTATCTCCAGACTAAAGAAACGCCAAAATGAGGAGAAATTGTCAGATGTCGCTAGCCACGCTATGGTGGATGCCCTGAAGCATTCACCTGGAAATGGATTCTACTGGAATGCTCTAGGTAATATCGAGTTCCTGCGGGATCCCAAACTGGCTCAACACGCATACATTAGGGCATTAGAATTGGACCACAAAGTGGGTGGAAGGTTCATGTGTCTGTTGACGACCCTCAAATCCCTCTCCAGAATCCCCTATTCTGGACCAACCTGGGTGTCTTTTATCTCCATCATGGAGATACAGAGTTGGCCAACCAAGCATTCTATAGAGCACAAGTTTCAAATCCAGATTATTCTCAAGCTTGGGTTGGACAAGCCCTGGTCGCAATAGCAAATCGACATCTTCCGGAGGCCAGATCACTTCTCGAACATGCGCTGACTTTATCAACTCCAATTGTGAGAATCTTCAGTTTAATTATAGGGCGCATGGAACTCACAACTGTGATATTCGTCCTACCCATAGCCTCTAGCGGAATACGAGTACTCATACCGCACTTTTGGGGATTTGCAGCAGCAGACCATCTCCCTTGACGATCAAAATTCTCATCTTATCACTCCTTACTTCGCCATGAGACGATATTGCGCTCAGCTTAGTGATGACGCAACAGGCACAGAGCTCTTCGCACTTATTTGTGAACGGCTCTATCAGTACGACCTTTCAATAGAGTTACTCGAACGCTGCATCAAGCTTCTTGAGTCAATTTATGAAGAAACTGAGGACCCCCAGATCGAGTACCGTTATTTGATTGCAAATGCCAATATTGGGCGAGTCCGGCTAGGGACTGGCGATTACTCAGGTGCCAAAGAGTCCTTCGAGGTAGTCACAGGGCTTCTTGAAGGGAAGGATGCATCTCAAGACCAGGAATCGTCAGTCTCTCTCCTGGTTCTAAAGGCCCAAGCACGTTTCGGGCTGGGGCTATCATTTTACAAGCTGGGAAATTTGGAGAATGCTCTTGCGGAATTTGAAGCTGCATTGGAAGAAACACCGGCTGACTTAACAGATGTCCGTAGCCATGTTGCTATTCTGCTGGCGCAGACTTTGTGGGCTATGGGTAGTGACGGATCACGCGAAGCCGCGAAAGACCAGCTGTTACACCTGTTAGTCGTTTACTTGAAATAGACAACATAAGTTCCTAACGTCTCTATAGCATCGGAGTGGGGCAAAATAATCTTAGCGCAATCACATCTTTGGCAGCAATTGGCATTGCGTCCCATAATGTTGAGCTCACTCAAGCGGCATTTGCAGAAATACTTGCTATGCCCACTGATCGAAGACGCGGGCTTGATCCAACACGAGAGGTAGATCGTTTACTCTTCCTAGACCATCTAAAGAGGGTAAGTCGTCCCCAGGATGAATATAGGTACGTTTTTGCTAACTCACTTGCAGGGTCAAGATTCGCAGGCCGAAGCCGTCCTGAAGAATGTACTCGCTAGCGATCCATCCTCCGTTACAGCTCGCCTAGATTTAGCCGAATATTTCCTGCGAAAAGGGCGTCTAGCGGACACCAATATCTTTCTGACAATGGATTTTTGGGGACGCATGCCTTCGCTTCCTGATAGAGAACTACGATTACTGGCAATACTCCGAGCTCGGCTTCCCGATCAAGAGGAAGTGACCAATGAACAAGATCCCGCGAGTCTCCTAGTCCGACGACTGGATCCGCTACGCATAGCAGAAAAGTCCGTACTCATGGCACCGTGGAACCGAAGTAACTGGCATGCATTAGCATATGTAAAATCGTTGAGGGAATCCGGACCATGACTCGGAACAGTGGTGCATGACTTAATATGTATTACTCTACTGCTGTTTACAGAATGTAGTGAGTCAGACTCGAACGTATGCTAGACTGCTGTGATGAGACGATGTATCCATTCGGTCAGACGTGCATGGAATGCACTGATGATGATGAGTCTCATTTACCCCCTCCGTACGTCACTGGCAGGTGTGCGCATGAAGAAAAATATATTATTGGTGTGGAGGGTCTTGATGAGTTCAGGCGCGCCGTATGGTTGGTCTCACTTTATAACTGGAAAGCTATGAAAAAGTATTGTACAATGCGGGTGATAAGACAAAGTAGAAAGGGAAACCTCGATCGCGCTCTGGAGAGTATAAGTACGTGTACGTGTATACATAACCCCGTAAGAACCGATTCCCCCGATCCGCTTCTTACAATTGGGGATCGGCTTGTGGTGGTCTAATTCTCTGGTTGGTGACCTCGGAGTGTGCCAGATGTGCATGGCAATATGCAGAGACAGTGAAGATTTTCCCTTTTTTGGTGCTGGATCTAGCAGTGCACAGCCGCTTACTCTATAATGTCAGGAGGATTTAACACCACGTATGACACTGGGAAACCTGACTCAGGACTTGAGGAATGGACATCGAGGATCAAAGCGCTTCAGAGCATGGTCGATGAAGATGCCGCTTTAGAGAGAACACAGCTAGAACTTGAGATCGCAAAGAGCAGGGAGGAGCGTGCTCAAAGGAAATCACAGTCGGATTGTGTCAACTTTGCATTCCAGCATGCTACCGAAGTGGACTCAGGTATGCGTTATGCAAGACTCGTGAATGTTCGGGTTCAATCTGAGATTTGATACACTGCAGAGGGGAACAGAGTTCACATTCCTTCGTATCGACCCCCTCCGACCTCTCTCGCAGAATTCATAGGTGGTCACGCATCTGGTCCACGCTTAAACAAACATAAACCTCAGGAAAATGCGCATGAACCTGCGGCCTTTGGTTCGGGGCCATACCCGGGTGCCACTTCACCTCTATTTCAGGTTGCGCGAGGGATGATCAACGAAAGAAACACTCAGGGCCCAGTAGGGGGTATTAGAATGCCTGGTATGACGTCTGGGGCAGTACTGGCTGGAGCACAATCAAATCGAAACGAGTCATTCTCAAGGTAAACAAAACAAAAAATAAATCAGTCCAAAGCCTTCCCGACCTTACTCTGTCACATTCAGCCCGCTGAAGCCGACAGAGGCAAATGTAGCACCACTTAGTTCGCCGGAGATTGAGGTCGTCCAGCCAAATAACCCAAAAATGGCACCATTACCCCCCACACTCTCGGTTCGTGAAACAAAGATACCGAAAACGCTTACCTCGCTTCCTAGGGGGCTCCCCTCTGCAAATGTGACTCCATCCAACGCTTTTCCCTTGGCGACAGTGTCCCAGACGCCAAGTCCTGTTTCAAAACTTCTATCCCCTTCCTGTAGCCAGGATGCACCAGAAAAGGCGTTGACGCCCAGCCTGCTCAAGCTACAAGGTCGTGGATTTGTCGGAGAAAGAGTAAAAGCTAGTGATAATATGATGCAAGAAAGCGCTGCCACTGGCACTTCACCTGCGATCGAGGACGATGATGAAACACTTCAGTCATCTGTTTTTCCAGTGCGCAAAAAAACAGTCTTAGACCGCTGGCCTCCAGCCGCCGGTTCACCTAGCGAGAAATCTTTCACTGACCTTCCTTCGGTATCTCCAAGGGGCCTCGAGTTTTTCAATAAGTCTAACTCTGACCCAGCCAACCATCCATTAAATGATTCAGATGCGATGTCAGTACGGCATTCGCCACCTGATGAGGAAGCTGATCGTTTTCCCTAGTCAAGAGAGGGCCCTGAGCGAAAGGACTCCTGTTCCTCCCGAAAACGCATCTCCTAACATAGAAGCAATGATACCTCACGGTGCAATGAAGTCCAAGCTCTCAAATATCGGTGGTACAGAAAACTCCGCCACTCCGAAGAACCTTCAAAGACCCACGAAATCCAACGTTGAAGCAACTGAACACATCGTAGACACGTGGAGAAACCAGAGCGCGAACGTAAAATGTATATCACCATTGGCTGATGCCGTACTGTTAAGAAGCTCAGGTTTGATCACAAAGCAAGCTTTCACCCTTCCCTTCATTTCTAATAAGCGTGCATCCTAGATACTGCGAAGAACTCGACAAAGACATCGGTCGAATGTGGAACAGTTTCGGAGGAGGCTAACACTACAGCCGTCAGTCCCAGCTCCATGAGGTTGGATGGTCGGGGAGTGTCGCTTATGGGAACAGCTGAAACACTAGATGGTGACCAACTTGCAGCGCCGCCCATGAGGGTGGAGGTGTCACAAAGCGATCCCAGTCCCGAGCCAATCGTGTTCCCGAGCGTAAAATCTATGGTGGAGGCTTCAAACATCAAAAACAGTGCAGTAACCGTAACTCTGAGAAATGCCGATACCCCGTCTCCACCTCGTGGGACATCGCTTACGAAAAGGAAGTCGAGCATCGACACATACCGTACCACCATTACTCTACCACCTGTTCAAGAGCCACCCACTCCGCCCACAATGATCTCTAGAAAGGGGAGAACGTCCAGCTCTGAGACTGCGGAATCCGCGTCTGTAGACGCGCCACTTCCCCCATTAGACCTGAGGTCGATTCTACAATCCGCTTCTGCCAAGTCCCCACTCTCGTTCAATTCGGCTTACACGCCCGTCTCAACAAATGTCCTTTCTATTAGGGGTCGAGATGCAATCCCTGTGTCATCGCATACGCATATATTCTACGAGACAGAACTTCGTGCTATTGTGTATCAGTGCAAAGAACCTCGGAGCGGTGGTCTTGCATCGACTGTCGTTTGGGTGTGGCAAGGAAAGGATGCAGTGCTCGGGGATCAGGAAGAGTGGAAGATTCGAGATCTCGAATCACGTTTCTGCACGAAAGCAATTTGTTGCTACCAAGGAGGGGAGCCGTATGATTTAATTGGCTTGCTCGGAGGCGTGGTAGCGATTCGTCACGGAACTCGCACCATCTGGACAAATGAAAACATGTCAATGCATTGTATTCGTGAGGCTGGCTTGGGTGGAGGGATTATTATTGATGAAATCGATCTTGTGAGTCGCTATTCATCATTGCAACAGATTGGCAAACTCAACAACCAAAAGAGTGTTTCAAATCTCTGTTCGGCCTTCTCCTATGTTGTTGTTGTGCGTGGTAAAGTATACGTCTGGCATGGACGAGGAAGTCTTCCTACCGAGCAGTCTCAAGCCATCTCCTACGCGGCTCTCATCAGCGCTGATAGTCTTCCGGTTACGGAGTTGAATGAAGGGGAAGAGGATTCTATGTTTTGGACGTATCTAGGCGATGATCGTTGGACAAGCGCTGGTTTTTGGAGTGAACGGCGGGCGATGCAAAGGAGAGCACCAAGTGTATGGAGAGTAGAATTTCCCAAGGTATGCACTACCTTCACTACCGTTTGGGGGCCATTGTCCTTGTAGGAAGGGAAGCGCGGTCTCAGCGGAATGGCATCCGTCTTGCATTAGCATTGGCCGAAGTGCGTAAGGGTCTAGGACACTTACTTAGTAATCGGAATCTCATAAATTTCTTCAGGGCATATCGTCTGTCACGGCGGATCAGCGTCCATTCGAAGCACCCGTGCACGTAGTGATATTACCCAGCCAATTACCTCTTGATTTGCGCGTGGGACATTCTCGGTTCCTCGATGAGACCGTGGTCGTGAGTCCAATTTCTTTGATTGAGTTTCCTAGTGCTTAGCAACACTACAGAATGGAGGAGACTGTCCCACCCATCTGAATTTGCTTCAACTCCGAAGAGCGAAAGCACAGGTAGGTTTCCGGTGCCAGCAGGTCATCTGATTCTATGCTAATGAGCAACTGCATTGGCTTTTAAGCTCGACAGGTCAACGTGGACTGCTGATCAGATACAAGACACATCGTTCCTGCCACTCGGAGTAGCACCCTAATTCATATCTGTAACACACGAATGGATTCTTTGGCAAATGTATATGATTATGGAGATGATATGATAGTCAACTGAAATGTATGTTCCATTTAGTATTCGACCGTACACAGAAGAGACAAGTTGTCTCCTTATACAGGCCGAACGTGGATGGAGCACGAATTTTTCTTCCACAGGCTAGTCAAAAAGCGTAAGCTACTTTGAGGCAAAGCTTCAAAGGGAGCCCGTGGAGGAGAGGAACTGGACCGAGTAGACCAGGAACATTCGATGAAGGGAGAACAAATTATATAAATTTAGGAATAAGAGACAAGAAAGTATGGATGAGCAGAGAGATTGTCGTCAAGTTGTCGAGAGAGAAGAAGGTCAAACGCAGATTTTTATAGGCATCAACGGCCAGTGCCGTGGACACGTGACTGGATTTGTTGATAACTGTACAGCTGTATACTTTGGCGGAATTGGCCGATTGTATTGTAGCTCATCAGCGGTAGGTTCCTGTTAACGGTTCGTTCAACACTATGGGTCAGTAGACGTCTATCTGGTAGTCCGATACTGTGACTAACCAAGATTTTGTTTTCTTCTATTACTCGTACTTTTCTTTCGTCGCATGTTTCAAATGCAGGTATTACTAGATCGTCGCGGCACAAGAGGTCGGCGAGTGGTGGCCAACGGGCCCACTACCGGAAGAAGAGAAAGTTTGAACTCGGTCGCCAGCCCGCCAACACCAGGCTCGGGCCTAAACGCGTTCATTTTGTCCGCACTCGTGGTGGAAATACCAAGTATCGAGCTTTGCGGTTGGAAACTGGTAATTTCGCCTGGTCTTCGGAACATATTACCAGGAAGAGCCGTATCATTGGTGTCGTGCGTGTCATTTGCGCAATCTAATGGTCCAGAAATCGCTTAATGGGAGTCGCATTCTCGACCTAGGTTTATAATGCCTCCAACAATGAACTCGTCCGAACGAACACTCTCGTCAAGAGTGCGATTATCCAGATTGATGCCACTCCTTTCAGGCAGTGGTATGAAGCTCATGTGCGTTATCAGTTGTCATCTCTATCCTCTGTCACGCAGATCATACTTATCAAATGAATAGTATGCCCTCCCGGTGACGAAGAAGGGGGCCAGGCCTGCTGCTGCTGCTGCGGCCGCCGCCGCCGCCGCTACTGCTACTACTACTACTGGTGAGGGTGAGGGTGAGACCGAAGAGAAGAAGCAGTCCAACCATGCGAAGCGTAAATATGAGGAACGTCAAAAGGATGCGAAGATTGACCCATTACTCGACTCCCAGTTTGCTGCGGGTCGTTTGTATGCTGCCATTTCCAGCCGACCAGGGCAGTCTGGTCGTGCAGATGGTTACATCTTGGAGGGCAAGGAACTCGAGGTTCGTGTGTCCGGGGTGATGTCCAAC
>WNFI01101194.1_pt1 | contig 14980 bp, 10 predicted proteins | sample 5400471 | NCBI WGS metagenome assembly WNFI01 (sample SAMN13153348, study PRJNA577476) | soil metagenome | isolation source: 100 cm saprolite on Douglas fir-dominated hillslope | place: USA:California | collected 2013-09-17
TGCGCCTTCCCCAGGGCAGCAATATGGCTGTCGTGAATGGCGTTGACGAAAAATCGGCGGCGTTCCGCATGTTTCGCAACGGGCGCGCGCTGGAGGCGCACGAACTGCCGGTGCAGATGGCCGCTTTCCGCGGCATCGAGGTGCGCGATTTCGAGCAGGATGTCGTTTTCGACGACGGCAGCATCCGCCACCTCATCGGCAACGCCGCTCCGTTACGAGACGCCGCGGGAAAAGTCTATGGAGCCGTGGGGGCGTTCATCGACATTACGGCACGTCGGAACATGGAAGAGCAGATCCGGCGCATGGCGCACTTCGATTCCCTGACCAATCTGCCGAATCGAATACTGCTGATGGACCGCCTGGAACAGGCGCTGGCGATCTCACAGCGCAACCATTCCAAGACTTCGGTCATATTCATGGATCTCGACCATTTCAAGGTCATCAACGACAGCCTGGGCCATCATGTCGGCGACATGCTGCTGCAGCAAGTGGCCGAACGCATCCGCGGCGCGCTCCGGGAGGTGGACACGGTCTCCCGATTGGGAGGCGACGAGTTCGTCATGGTCCTGCCCGAACTGCGTCACACGGAAGATGCCACGACCATAGCGGAGAAGCTGCTTCGTGCAATGGACGAGGACTTCTTCATTTCCGGAGACAAACTTCGAATCTCGTCCAGTCTTGGCATCAGCATCTACCCCGATCACGCGGACGATGCCAGCACCCTGATCCGCATCGCAGACAAGGCGATGTATCATGCCAAGCAAGCCGGCAGAAGCACTTACCGCTTCTACGATGAGGCGATGAAATCCTGACCTCGCCGGCTCCGGGGCTGCGCAAGGCAGCCGTGGACGCGACAATACGAGGTTGCGGATGGACGAGCACTGGTACCGCGATGTGGTGGAGTTGTCCCAGGACGGCATTTACGTCTGGTGCGACGGCTGTTTCGTCTTTGCCAACCGCGCGACTGCACGACTATTCCGCCTCGATTCCCCGGACGCCCTGATTGGCCGGCGCGTATTCGACTTTGTCCATCCCGATTCGATTTCGATTGCGCAAACGCGGCTGGACAGGCTGCTCGCCGATGGCGAATCTCTTGCCCCGCAGGAACTAAAGATGATTCGTCCGGACGGCGCAGTGATCGACGTCGAATCCGTCGCGACGCGGTTCGATTACCGGGGACGCGCAGCGGCGCATGTGATTCTGCGCGACATCGCCGAGCGCAAAGCGCTCCAGCGCGATCAGTTGAAACATCTGCAGGAAGAAGCCGACCATCAGCGGCTCAAGGCCGAGCGTGACTATTTCTATCAGCTATTTGAGACCACCCCCAACCTCGCCTGGACTGCGCGCCCCGACGGCTACGTCGATTACGTCAACCGGCGCACGCTGGACTACCTTTCCGGCCAAGGCGGCGACATAGAAGGCTGGAGCTGGCAGCAGTTCGTGCATCCCGACGACCTGCCCGATATTCTGAACCGATGGTCGCACAGCCTGGCAACCGGAGAGCCCTACGAAGTGGAGATGCGATTGCGCGGAAGTTCCATTGGCGACTATCGCTGGCACCTGTCGCGCAGCTTGCCGGTGCGCAATGACCGGGGCGAAATCCTGCGCTGGGTCGGCACGACCACCGACATCCACGACCAGAAGCAAGCGCGAGCCGTGCTGGAGCAGTCCCAGGTGCGTCTGGCCGAAGCCATCCGGCTGCGCACGGAGGACCTGCTCAATGCCAATGCCGCGCTGCTCGAGGAAATCGAGGAGCGCAAGCACGTAGAGAAAGCCTTGCGCAGCTCGCGTGAGAAGCTGCGCAGGCTGTCCGCGCATCTGCAGTCCGCGCGTGAATCCGAGCGCGCCGCCGTTGCCAGGGAAATTCACGACGAACTCGGCGCAACGCTCACTGCAGTGAAAATGGATCTGCACTGGTTTGCGAAGGCGCTCACAGCGGGCCAGTTGCCGAGCCCGGACCGACTTAACGAAGCGGTCAAGCTGGTCGATTCCTCCATTCAGACCGTGAAGCGCATCGCCACGGAACTGCGGCCCAGTATCCTTGACCATCTGGGCCTGTGGCCGGCGCTACAGTGGCAATTGCAGGAATTCGAGCTGCATTCCGGGATCCCCTGCCAGATCGATCCGGCGCCGGTCGGCGTAATTCTCGGGGACGACGCCCAGACGGCGGTGTTTCGTATTTTTCAGGAGGCCCTGACCAACATTGCGCGCCATGCGCACGCAACCAGAGTCCATGTGGGCCTGCGACCCGACCGCACGGGCATTCTGGTCACAATCAGCGATAACGGCACCGGCCTGCCGCCGGACAAGATCATGGCGCCGGACGCCTGTGGCATTCAAGGCATGCGCGAGCGGGCAAGGTCGTTTGGCGGCGACGTGAGATTCGAACAAGCCGCGGGCGGCGGGGCCAGCGTGCTCGTCAAATTTCCGGCGCAATTCAAAATCCCGAAGCGCCCGCGCCGCGATCGCGAAGCGGTTTGACATGACGCGAGCGCTGATTGTCGATGACCATACCATCACGCGTGCGGGATTGCGGCGGATCCTTTCCGAATCTGCCCAGTCGATCATCGTCGGCGAGGCGGCCACCGGGGCCGAGGCATTGGCTCTGGTCAAATCCCAGATTTGGGACATCGTGTTGCTGGACATCAGCCTGCCGGACCGCAGCGGACTCGAAGTGCTCAAGGCCATCAAGAAGGCCCGCCCGCTGCTTCCCGTGCTGGTACTCAGCATGTATCCGGTTGATCAATACGCCATACGCGTACTTCGCGCCGGCGGCGCGGGCTACCTTACCAAGGAAAGCGCACCTGATCAGCTATTGGAAGCCATGCGCAGAGTCACCGCGGGCATGCGTTACATCACCCCGGAAGTCGCGGAATGCATTGCCCAGGACTGGGACCGCAATCCGGTTCAGTCCGTGCATGAGACGCTTTCCGACCGCGAATTCGAGGTCATGCGGCTGATTGCCTCGGGTAAATCGGTGGGCGACATTGCCAAAGATCTCTCCCTGAGCGTAAAGACGATCAGCACCTATCGCACCCGTATTCTGCAAAAACTGCATTTGCGCCACAACGCCGAATTAATCCACTTTGCACTGGTTAATAATCTGATTGTCTGAGGGGTTTATTGCCGATATCGATAAGACAGGCAATGTAGGACAAAATCGTACAGGGCTGTGGGACAAGCTCCGATTGCACCTTACGGTGGCTTGACCAATGCTTCATATGGATGGCCTACGCATGGATAAAAGGGGACACTGACTCGATCCGTCTGCAAAAATTCACGGGCAATCGACTGGTAACACGCCATCGCCCGACACGTCTCTGGTTCATTGGCAGACAACGCCCGCCGATCACGCCGCAGGTTGAGGCGTGTTTCCGATGTGGAGCACGATTTGCTTCGCGATTTTTCGCGTGCCGCGCTCCGCGTCTTGTGCGCCGACCACCTGCGTTGGGTCCAGCCGGTCCGGCCCGCTCCTCGTCGCTGCTCCACTCCAGATGAGCACACGCAATAGCCCCGTACCGGTCATAGGCTTCTGCGTCGCGTTGGCCATCCTTGCCGGGATTTCGGCCCTGTCGTATTTCAGCCTGCAGGGCTTCGTGGAGCGGGCGCGCTGGGTCGACCATACGCAAAATGTGCTGCGCGAGACCGACGCAGTGCTCTCCGATCTGAAGGACGTGGAGACCGGCGACCGCGGCTATCTGATTACTGGCCAGTCCTCGTTCCTGTCTCCCTACATCGATGCACGCGCCAGTATCCCGAACCGGTTGCTCCGGTTGAAGGAACTCACCGCCGACAACAGCGATCAGCAGAAACGGTTTCTGGCACTGGAGAAATTGGTCGACCAGCGCCTGCAACAGGCCGCCCTGTTCCTCGAGACGGCCGGCAAGAAAAACATGCTGCTGTCCGAGTCGGCAAGAACACATATTACCCAGGGCAAGCTTACGATGGACGAAATACGAAATGTCGTAAGCGAAATGCGGACACAGGAGAAAGGGCTGCTGATCGAACGAGCGAACGACTCGAAGCACAGTGCGGACACGGCAATCACCGTCATTGTCGTCGGGACCCTGATCAGCTTCATCATGTTGGGACTCGCATTTTTCTTCCTGCGCAAGGAGATCGAACAGCGTGCGAGCGCGGAGAATGCCGCCCGGGTATCCGCGGCGGAGATCGAAAGCTTGTACAACGAAGCGCCGTGCGGCTATCACTCCGTGGACAGGAGCGGCACTTTTGTGAGGATCAACGACACCGAACTGTCCTGGCTTGGATACCGCCGCGAGGAGATTGTCGGAAAAATGAAATTCATCGACGTTGTCGCACCCGAGTGCGCGCAAATCGTTTTGGAGCACTTCCCAAGGCTGGTGCAAGGGGGTCGCACTACGGATCTCGAATATACGATGGTCCGCAAGGACGGCAGCACCTTTCCGGTATCGGTCAATGCGGCTCCCGTGCTTGATGCGCGAGGAAACTTCGTGATGAGCCGCACGACCATGTTCGACACAACTGCAATTAAACGCACGGCACATCAGCTCAAGCAAACCAACGCCTTCCTCGACGCAGTGGTCGAGAACATTCCAAGCATGATTTTCGTCAAGGAAGCGCAGACGCTGCGGTTCGCCAGAATCAACAGGGCCGAGGAAGAGCTGCTCGGCATGCCGCGAGAGGCCCTGATCGGCAAGAGCGATCACGAACTTTTCCCCAAAGAACAGGCGGATCTCTTCGTCGCCAAGGATCGTGAAGCACTGGCGACTCACGGTACAGTGGAAATAGCCGAGGAGAACGTGACCACGGCTGATGACACCCGAATCCTGCGCACGCGAAAAATCGGGCTGCGCGACGCGCACGGGCGGCCCCAATACCTGCTGGGAATATCGGACGACATTACCGACGCAAAACGGGCGGAGCAGGCCATCCGGGCGCTCAACGCCAGCCAGCAGGTTCGCGCCAACCAACTCGAGGTGGCGAACAAGGAACTGGAGAGCTTCAGTTACTCCGTCTCGCATGATCTGAGGGCGCCGCTGCGCGCGATTGACGGATTCACCCGGATCTTCGAGGAAGACTATAGCGGCCAGGTCGACGACGAAGGGCGGCGTCTGCTGAAGGTCATTCGCGAAAACAGCCAGCGCATGGGGCTGCTGATCGACGATTTACTGGCGTTCTCGCGATTGGGCCGGCAGCCCCTGTCCACGCAACAGACCAACATGAAACCGCTGGTGCTGGAGGCGCTGGGCCAGGTTCAAGCTGAAGGTCTCGGCCCCAACGCCTCCACCGTCGTTCATGACCTGCCGGCGGCAAAGGTCGATCCTGCCCTGCTCAAGCAGGTCTGGATCAATCTGCTATCGAATGCCCTGAAGTACAGCTCGACAAGGGAATCGCCGCAGGTCGTTGTGGGATCCCTGGAGGCGACTGATGGGACCGACGACCGGATATATTTCGTGAAAGACAATGGCGTCGGCTTCGACATGCGTTATTACGACAAGCTATTCGGTGTATTTCAGCGCCTGCACCCGATCGACGAGTTTTCCGGGACCGGGGTCGGATTGGCCATCGTTCAACGGTTGATCTCCCGCCATGGAGGCAGGGTCTGGGCCGAGTCCGAGGTGGACAGCGGCGCTACATTCTTTTTTTCGGTGCCCATGGGAGGGCAAGATGACAGGGTTTGAGTATGTGGAGATTCTGCTGGTCGAAGACAATCCGACGGACGCCGAACTGACCATTCGCGCACTGAAGAAAAAAAAGCTGGCCAACAACCTGGTCTGGGTCAAGGATGGGGTCGAGGCGCTGGATTTCGTCTTCTGCAGGGGAAAGTACCAAAACAGGGGCGACGGCGCGCCGAAACTTATCTTGCTCGATCTTAAATTGCCCAAGATCGACGGCATCGAAGTATTGCGTGCACTCAAGTCAGACACCAGAACCAGGGCGGTACCGGTGGTCATGCTGACGTCTTCTCACGAGGAGCGCGACATTGTCGAAAGCTATCAGCTCGGCGTGAACAGTTACATTGTCAAACCCGTCGATTTCGAAAAATTCGTCGAAATGGTCTCCCAAGTCGGGCTGTACTGGTCCCTCGTCAACAAGGTGCCGCAGGGCATTTGAACAGCGGCGAATTCGATAAATGCACAGGACCTAGAACCTCGTGACGAAAAACAGTCTGCGCATCCTGTTGGTGGAAGATCTGGTTTCGGATGCCGAGCTCGAGTTGCGCAAGCTTCGGCGCAGCGGCCTGACTTTCGATGCGCGCATCGTCGAGACGGAAGCCGATTTCCGGCGCGAGCTGGACAGCTTCGATCCGCACGTTATCCTGTCCGACTTTTCGCTGCCGCGCTTCAGCGGCATGGCGGCACTGGCGATCGCCCGCGAACTTCGGCCGCAGCTTCCCTTCATTTTCGTGTCCGGCACGATAGGCGAGGAAAACGCTGTCGCCGCCCTGCGCAACGGCGCCACGGACTATGTCCTCAAGACGAATCTCAAGCGATTTCCTGCCGCGGTCCAGCGCGCGGTTTCCGAAGCCGGGGAAAAGACGGCAAGGCGCGAAGCCGAAGACAGGGCGAGGGCGCTGCAGACGCAGTTTTCTCTCTTCATGAATCACCTTCCTGCGACAGCATTTGCCAAGGACAAAAACGGCAGGTTCGTATTCGTCAATCCGAATTTCGAATCCATCACGGGCAAGCATGCCGAAAATATTCTGGGCAAGACGTCCGCCGACCTTTATCCGGCCGATTACGTCGGTGCGATCGCGGAAAACGACCGCAAGGTGATGCAGGAAAAACGTCCGTATCGCGCGGTCGAAAGAGTCACATTCGGCGGCGAGGATCGCTTCTTCCTCGTCTCCAAGTTTCCCATTCTGGAATACGACGGCCAGGTGGCGATGCTGGGTGGCATCGGCCTGGATATTACGGATCGCCTGCAGATGGAGCAGGCGCTCAGGATCAGCGAAGAACGATTCCGCGGAATAGTCGAAACGACGGAGGAACACGTGTGGGAGTGCGATCTGCAATACCGGATGACGTACAACAACCCGGCATTGACCCGGATTCTTGGCTATCGGCCCGCGGATATGCTTGGAAGAAGTACATTTGACATCCTTGTCCAGGACGAGCGTGAAAAACAGAAGAACGCGATGGATTTTCGGACATCGGGGCGGACAGGATGGCGAGGGACCGTGCTCCAGGCGCGTCACAGGGACGGCAGCGTACGATGGCTGGAAAGCAACGGCATGCCATTGTTCAGCGAAGACGGTTCCCTGACCGGTTTTCGCGGCGCCGATCGCGATATTACCCAGCGCGTATTGCAGGAGAAGAAACTGACCCGCCTGTCGCGAATCCGCGATGTTCTGGGGAGTTTTTCTTCCGCCATCATCCGGCTGCGGCAGCGCGAAGAATTGCTGCAGGAATTCTGCCGGATCGCCGTGGAAGTTGGCGGAATGCACATGGCGTGGGCAGGCCTGGTCGACGAAGATGCGGCTTGCGTGCGCCCGGTCGCCTCCCACGGGGCGGTCGATGCATATCTGGACGCGCTCGATTTCTCGATCCCGCCGCTTTCTCCGGCGCAGGAGACCCTGGCTGCGATCGCCGTGCGCCAGAAAGCGCAGCAGGTTGTAAACGACATCGACGGTTACGCAATACCGCACATCTGGCGCGAACAGGCGTTGCGGCGCGGATATCGCGCTGCGGCGGCCCTGCCCTTCATGTCCGGTACGCGGGTGACGGCGGTAGGGGTGCTGTTCGCCGCGGAAGGAAACTTCTTCGATGAAGATCAGATCAAGCTGCTTGCAGACCTGTCTGCGGACGCTTCGATTGCCCTCGAGCACATGGAAAAACAGGAGCGCATCGACTACCTGTCCTACTACGACACCATTTCCGGCCTGGCCAATCGCACGCTCCTGCTGGAACGCCTGCAGCAGTTTTCGCACGAGGCAAAAAGAAATAACAAGAAGCTCGCATTGATGATCCTGGATATCGAGAGATTCCGGTTCATCAACGAATCGATGGGGCGCGGGGCGGGAGATAGTCTGCTCAAAGCGCTCGCCGACCGGCTGCGCGACTCCGACGACAGCGAGCGGATAGGTCGGGTCGGCATGAACAGTTTCGCGATCGTATTGCCCAACGTGGCCGACGAAATCCATGCCTCGCGCCTGATCGAGGAAAAGCGCAAGACCCTGCTGTTGAATCCGTTCACGATCGACGGGCGCGACCTGCGTATTGCGGCACGCTGCGGCGTCGCCATTTTTCCGGACGACGGCAGTGATCCTGAAACGCTGATGCGCAACGCGGAGGCGGCCCTCGCGCGGGCGAAGCAGGCCGGCGAAGCCGCCGTTTACTACACCCCCAAACTCAATGCCGACGTCGCCGAACGGCTTGCCCTGGAAAACAAGCTGCGCCAGGCACTCGATGAGCATCGCTTCGTGCTGCATTACCAGCCCAAGGTCAGCCTGGCGAGCGGCCAGATCGAAGGACTGGAGGCACTGATCCGCTGGAACGACCCGGATAGCGGACTGGTGCAGCCGTCGCGTTTCATTTCCGTTCTCGAGGAAACCGGCATGATCCTGGAGGTGGGAAAATGGGCGTTGATCGAATCGGCACGTGTGTTCCAAAAATGGAGGACTGAAGGAATCGCCGCCAAGCGCATTGCCGTGAACGTCTCCGCGATTCAGTTACGGCAACGCGATTTCGTCGATTTCGTCCGTCAGATTTTCAATGACTATGGGCCCGAGAACGGGATCGACATCGAAATCACCGAAAGCATGGTGATGCAGGACATCGAGCGAAGCGCCGATATCCTGCGCGCCTTGCGCGACGCGGGCGCCAAAATCGCCATGGACGATTTCGGGACCGGATACTCCTCGCTGAGTTATCTTGCGCGCCTGCCGATTGATGCGTTGAAAATAGACCGCTCCTTCATCAGCACAATTACCGAGCGTCAGGATGACGTCGAAATCGCGTCGGCGATCATATCCATGGCACAGTCGCTCGGATTGATCACCATCGCAGAAGGAGTCGAAACGCAGCCGCAATGCGATCTGCTGCGCGCACTCGGCTGTCACCAGATTCAGGGTTATCTGGTCAGCCGGCCGTTACCCGAGGAAGAAATTCTGAAGATGCTCCCCCGCGTCTAGCCACCGCGCAGAAAGTCGAAGTCGCAGCCTCCGTCGGCCTGCAGGATGTGCTGGTTGTAGAGCCGCGCATAACCTCTTGGCGGCAGGGGTGGCGGCCGGAAAGCCTCGCGACGCCTCGCCATTTCCGATTCACTGACCAGCAGATCCAACTTCCTGTCCTTTACGGACAAGCGGATGCGATCGCCGGTTTTCACCAGCGCCAGCGGCCCGCCCGATGCGGCATCCGGCGTGATATGCAGAATCACCGTGCCGAACGCCGTGCCACTCATGCGCGCATCGGAAATGCGCACCATGTCCTTCAGCCCTTTTTGCGCCAGCTTCTTCGGAATAGGCAAGTACCCGGCCTCCGGCATGCCCGATGGACTGCGCGGCCCGGCGTTCTTCAGCACCAGAAAATCCTCCCTGGTGACATCGAGGTCCGGCGAGTCGATTCGCGCAGATAAATCCTCCAGCGACTCGAATACCACCGCCTTGCCCTCTTTCTCGAACAGGCCTTCATCGGCTGCGGCCCGCTTCAGGATGGCTCCGCCCGGCGCGAGGCTGCCGAACAGGGCGACCAGCCCTCCCACAGGCGTGATCGGCTTGGATCGCGAGCGGATCACGCTGCGATCGACGAATGGCACGGCCCGGGCCACGCGCTTGCCCAGTGTTTCTCCGGCGACGGTCATGCAATCGAGATGCAGCATATCCTTCAATTCGACAAGCAAGGCGCTCATGCCCCCGGCCGCGTGGAAATCCTGCATGTAGTGGCTGCCCGTCGGCTTGAGATCGATCAGCACCGGCGTTTCGTCGGAAAGACGATTGAGTTGTGCCAGCGAAATCCTGATGCCGCGACGTCCGGCAATCGCAGTGAGATGGATGATCGCGTTCGTCGATCCGCCGATCGCGAGCAATACGCGCAACGCGTTCTCGACCGATTTATCGGTGACGATCTCGGAGGGCCGCGGCCCCTTGGCCTTGATCATTTCCACAGCGCGAACGCCCGTTGCCTCCGCTGCGCGAATGCGGTCGGCGTGCACCGCGGGGATGGCCGCCGTATCCGGCAGGCTCATCCCCAGCGCTTCGGCGACACAGGCCATGGTGCTGGCAGTGCCCATGACGGCGCATGTGCCCGCCGTGGTCGCAAGATTGCCTTCGATTTCGTCGATGCCTTCGTCGCTGACTTCGCCGGCCCGATATTTTCCCCAGAAGCGGCGGCAGTCGGTACAGGCGCCCAGGCGCTCGCCGCGGAAAGGCATCGCCATCATCGGCCCGGTGACCAACTGGAGCGCCGGCACGTCGGCTGAGATCGCCCCCATCAGTTGAGCCGGTACGGTCTTGTCGCAGCCGCCAATCAGCACGACTGCGTCCATGGGTTGTGCCCTTACCATTTCCTCGACGTCGATCGCCATGAGGTTGCGGAACATCAGGCTGGTCGGGCTCAGGAACACCTCTCCAAGCGAGATGGTCGGAAAGTCTACCGGGAGTCCGCCGGACCCGAGCACCCCGCGCTTGACCGCCTCCACCAGTTCCGGAACGTAGCGATGACAATTGTTGAATCCGCTCGCCGATTGCGCGATGCCGACGATCGGCCGGCTCAGCATGTCCTTCGAGTAGCCCATGGACCGGGCGAAGGAGCGTCTCAGGTAGGCGGCAAATTCCGGGTCGCCGTAATTGGTGAGGTTGCGGCGGATACCGCCGTTGTCGTTTTTGTCGGCCATGATCTGGTAATGGAGAAATGAGCCGATATGATAGGTTCACCCGCCGCTGCGCGCCAACTGGAGTTTTCGCGAGACTCCAGTATTCAGGTTTTGCCGACGAATTGCAGAACCCGTTCCGATTCAGCGCCGCCAGTGGATCTCGCCGGCGGTCCTCTCGCCGATAGTCGTAAGGTCCAGGGTGCGCGGGGTCTCGGACTGCGTCTCGGAAAGCGGGATGCGCCCGCCCATGATCTCGGCAAACTGCTGCGGGTACAACGGAGATTGTCCGGGATCGGCGTAACCGTCCGGATAGAGGGGCTGCGCAGTCGCGGGGTCGTACTTGTCCGTGGCGCCGAACGTATGCAGGATTTCGTGCGAGACGATGACATTGTTCTCTTGCGTCATATGCGTCACGGCGAACACATTGGCGATGCCGATCTGTCCTTCTTTCAATCCGATCGAGTGTTCGACCCGCTGCCTCACGGCGGGATCGAAGTACACCGCGAACACACGCACATCGGGCTTCGGGCCGGTGTAGGCGTCATTGCGCCAGGCCCAGAATCGCAAGCGCAGGCTCCAGAGAATGATCTCCAGCGTGTTGCCGCGAACCGGAGCCGGCGGTGGCGCAGAAGCCACTTGCGGCCCCAGCTTGACGCTCAGGGGATTGGCCAGCGCGAGGCCGTGCCGGCGCGCCTCATCGCGCATGAATTCCCCGATCGACGCAAACGATTGCGAGGACAAGGAGGCCAGGTAGGCTGCCGTGGCCTCGCGACCATCCCCGTTTATGGGATACACCACGACGTCGAGGGTGCGCTCCCAGGACTGGACGAGGGCACGCTTGTGCCATGCGCCCGCCGCCACGCTCGCGAGCACAAACAGCAACAGTGCGATCCGAATCGACCTGGCCATCGGCGGCGCAATCAGAGGCGTTCGATTATCGTTGCGGTGGCTTGCCCGTGACCGATGCACATGACCTGCAAGCCGAGCGTGCCGCCGGTCGCTTCCAGACCCGCGAGCATTTTTGCCATCAGCCCTGCGCCGGTGGCGCCCAACGGATGCCCGTGGGCGATCGCACCGCCCCACGGATTGACTTTGGCCATATCGGGATTCAGTTCCCTGGCCCACGACAGCACGACCGTGGCGAACGCTTCATTGATCTCGATCCAATCCAGATCCCGAATCGTCAATCCGGCCTTGGCCAGAGCAAGCCGCGTCGCGGGAATTACACCGGTGAGTTGCATGGTCGGGTCGGAACCGACGGCGACCCGCGCCCGAAAACGTGCTTTGGCCTTGAAGCCGTCCGCTCGCGCCGCGCGGGCGCTCGCTATGAGCACGGCGGAAGCGCCGTCGGAGATCTGGCTTGAATTCGCCGCCGTGACCACGCCTTTTCCCTCGGGGCGGAATGCCGGTTTCAAGGCGGCCATTTTCGCCTCATCAATCTGCGTCCGGACGCCCTCGTCGCGATCGATCAGACGTGGCTGGCCCTCCGGCGACACGCCTGTTACCGGAATTAGTTCTGCATTCAGCCCGGCCTTCTGCGCCATCGTGGCCCGGCGATGGCTCTGTTTGGCAAACTCGTCCACGTCCTGGCGCGACAACCCCCACTTGTCCGCAACGCGCTCGGCGCTTTCTCCCTGATGGATCAATTCGTGGCGCTTGAACAATTCCGGATCGAGCTTTTCGAACCCGCTTGCCGGATCGCCCAGTCCGATGTCGAGGAACATTGGCACCCGGCTCATGCTTTCGACGCCGCAACCGATGACGTAGTCCATGTCGCCCGCGGCGACCGCCTGGGCGGCGAAATGCACGGCTTGCTGGCTGGAGCCGCACATGCGGTTCAACGATACCCCCGGCACTTCGACCGGAAGTTTCGACAGCAACACCGCAAGCCGCGCCGGATTCGCTCCCTGTTCGCCGGCCAGCGTGACCGTGCCGTCGATCACGTCTTCGATTTTGTTCGGATCGACCCCTGTTCGGGCGAGCAGGCCGTCGATTGTGTGCGCGAGCAACGCATCGGGCCGCTGCTCCCGCAAGGCGCCGCCGCGCCGCCCGAAGGGCGTGCGCACCGCGTCAATAATCAGCGCTTCGTTCATGACAATCTCCGAACCTTGCCGTTACCGAATGTCGCGGCTGAAACGTATCGTGCCCTTTTCGATGCCCTCGAGCACGACCGGAAGTCCGCCCGCCGCGAGCATCCATTCCAGGCGGTGGTCGCGATACTGGCGCTTGATCTTGCCTTTCCTGAGCATGTCGGCAAGATCGGGCAGGTTGGCGACGACTTCCTCCACCTGCTTCCTGACTTTATCCACGCTCGGCCTCTGGTTGGCGCGCGCCAGCCATTGCGCGAGCTGCGATTCCTTGGGCGGAAGGTAGCCGTACATCGCCGAGCGATTGACGAACGGCACGACGCAAACATCCCCCCAACCGAATTGCTCGCCGTTGAACCAGGGGCGCGAACCGAGTTGCCGATCGAGCCAAGCCTGGTAGCCTTGGATATTCCTTTTTCCGTATGCCACCATTTCTTCCGCGAGCGTTCCGGCCGCCCGCTGGAATCGCGTGATCTCCATCGTGCCCCAGTTGTTAGGTTCGTATTGGGTGTCCATCACGTCCTCGATCATCCGTACCCGTGCCCGCTCCGCCGGCGATTTCGGCCGCAACGGAGGATTCGGCCACTTGTCCTCGAGGTACTCCAGGATCACCGTGGAATCGAAGATCCGGAAGTCGCCGTCCACCAGTGCCGGCACTTCCGCGCGCGGATTGGCTTCTACAAAGGCGCCTCCCGCGGTTCCGGCCATCAGCCCGTCCGCCGGCAGCGCTTCGAATTCGATGCCTTTCTCGAGCAAGGCAATCTTGACTTTCTGCACATACCCGGACAGCGGGCTTTCGTAGAGTTTCAACATTTCTCTTCTCCCGTTGTATCGATGCCAGCGGCTGCCCGCGTGCGCCGATTTCTGAGATTTCCGCTTGCTCCGGGAAGCCCCGATCCCCTGCATCAGGTCGTGAGCACGACCTTGCCGGCAACCCGTTTGTTCAGCACTTCGTTGAGCGCTTCCGCCGCCCGTTCCAGCGGATAGGTTGCGTGGATATGCGGCCTGACTTTTCCGGCGGCATACATGGCCATGAGCTCCCAGTTGTTCTCGCGATTGCGCTCGGGCTCGTTTTTCGTGAATGCGCCCCAGAACACGCCGACGATCGAACAGCCTTTCAACAGCATCAGATTGAGCGGAACTTTCGGAATGTCGCCGGCAGCAAACCCCACGACCAGGAAACGCCCCTTCCATGCCATCTCCCGCAGTGCGGGCTCGGAGTAAGGTCCGCCAACCGGATCGTAGATGACATCCAGGCCTTTGCCCGCGGTGACCGCTTTCACCCGCGCACGCAAATCCTCCGAGCCATAATTGATCACCTCGTCCGCGCCATTTTCCCGGCAGACCTTCAGTTTTTCGTCGCTGGACGCGGCCGCAATGACGCGTGCACCCATCGCCTTGCCGATCTGGACTGCCGCCAACCCCACGCCTCCGGCCGCTCCGAGGACCAGCAGGGTTTCTCCAGCCTTGATTTCGGCCCTGTCCTTCAATGAATGATACGAAGTCCCGTACGTGAGAACGAACGCGGATGCCGGGATGAAATCCATGCTGGCCGGCATGGGAATCGTGCGATCCGCATCGACCACCATCTCTTCGGCGAATCCGCCCCAGGTATTGAACGCTATGACGCGGTCCCCCGGCCTGACCCGCGTGACGCCCTCTCCGATTTCCTTGACCACCCCGGCCACTTCCCCGCCCGGAGAGAAGGGCATTTCAGGCTTGAACTGGTATTTTCCCTGGATGATCAGCGTATCTGGGAAGTTCACGCCGCATGCTTTCACGCTCACCACCACCTGACCCTGCCCGGCTTTCGGCGAGGGCACGTCCTCGACGACCAGTTTTCCCGGTAATCCATATTCCTTGCAAAGCACTGCTTTCATTTGTAACCGAACCTCTCTTAACACGAATACCCTCGCGATAGCGTGGAGTACCCTTTTAGGGTCACGAATACCCTCGCGATAGCGCGGAGTACCCTTATTGGATTCACGAAGGGCACGAAGGAGGACTTACACTACAATCCTCTTTATACCCTGACGCATGTGAAGTACGTTGAAATTTAGCAGATAGCCCAATGGGTACTTCCCGAGCCTGAGGTAGGT
>WNFI01119503.1_pt1 | contig 14980 bp, 18 predicted proteins | sample 5400471 | NCBI WGS metagenome assembly WNFI01 (sample SAMN13153348, study PRJNA577476) | soil metagenome | isolation source: 100 cm saprolite on Douglas fir-dominated hillslope | place: USA:California | collected 2013-09-17
GTGGTGACGCCCTGGCTCACCTTCGGCGCCATGTCGGGCGCCGAGAGCATCAGCCGGTCGTCGTGCGTGTGCGCGTCGATGAAGCCGGGCGCGGCGATCTTGCCGGAGGCATCGATCTCGATCTCGCCTTTCTCCTTCAATTTCCCGATCCGGGAAATTTTTCCTGAAGAAACCCCTATATCGGCTTCGAAGCGCGGCGCGCGCGTGCCGTCGATCACCGTCGCATTGCGGATCAGGAGCTCGAATTTCATCTAATCGACTTTCGCGCCCGAGCGCCGGATCACCGCGGCCCACTTAGGCGTCTCGCGCCGCACCAGCTCGAGGAACTCCTCCGGCCCGGCGCCGTCGGGCTCGGCGTCGAGCTGCCTGTAGCGCTCGGCCACTGCGGGGGCCGCCAGGGCTTTTCTTATCTCCGCATGTAACCTCGAAATAACTTCTCTGGAAAGACGCGCGGGCCCGATCACGCCACCCCAGGAGTTGGTTTCGTAGCCCGGCACGCCCGCCTCCGCGATCGTCGGCAGGTCCGGGAACTGCGCCGCGCGCTTCGGCGCCGACACCCCCAGCCCGCGCACGCGGCCAGACTTTACGTGCGGCCCGATGGAGGGCACGTTGTCGAACATCACCTCGATATTGCCCGAGATGAGATCGTTGATCGCCTGCGCGCTGCCTTTGTACGGCACATGCACCATCTCCGTTCCGGTCATCGTCTTGAACAGCTCGCCGCCCAGGTGCCCGGTCGTGCCGTTCCCCGACGAGCCGTTCGAGAGCTTCCCCGGGTTCTTCTTCGCGTAGTCGATCAGCTCCGCGCGCGCTTCGGCGCCGACACCCCCAGCCCGCGCACGCGGCCGGACTTCACGTGCGGCCCGATGGAGGGCACGTTGTCGAACATCACCTCAATATTGCCCGAGATGAGATCGTTGATCGCCTGCGCGCTGCCTTTGTACGGCACGTGCACCATCTCCGTCCCGGTCATCGCCTTGAAGAGCTCCCCGCCCAGGTGCCCCGTCGTGCCGTTCCCCGACGAGCCGTTCGAGAGCTTCCCCGGATTCTTCTTCGCGTAGTCGATCAGGTCCGCCACCGTGTGCACCGGCAGGCCGTTGTTCACCGCGAGCATGTTGAACACCTGCACGCAGTTCGACACCAGCGTGAGGTCCTTCTCCACGTCGTACGGCAGCGCGGGCAGCAGCGTGCGGTTGACCGCCAGCGACACGATGTTGCCGTAGCCGAGCGTGTACCCGTCCGGCGCCGCCTTCACGATGTCCATCGTTCCCGGCACGAACGACGCGCCGGGCTTGTTCTCCACCACGAACGCCACGCCCATCTGCGCGGAGAGCTGCTGCGTGAGGATCCGCATCAGCACGTCCACCGAGCCGCCCGGAGCAGACGGAACGACGAAGCGGATGGGTTTTTCCGGATACGCCGCCCGCGCGGCAAGTCCGAAGATGAGCAGCGAGACCGCGATAAGAGAGCGCCATGCCACGGCCGGGCATGGTACTGGCGCCGAAACTAGACGTCCAGACGGCCCTCGGACGCCTTGGCCAACGCCTCGGTGCGAGTACGAGCGCCCAGCTTTCTGAACAGCGATTCGATGTGGAACTTGACGGTGTGGAGCGAGATGTCGAGCCGCCGCGCGATCGCCTTGTTGGTCAGCCCCTCGCCGATCGCGCCCAGCACCTCGATCTCGCGCGGCGTGAGAAGCGCGCGGAACTCGGTCTCCTTCAGCGCCGCGAAGCCGGCCGGCGCCTCGCCCCGCGCGTCGTGGATCAGGAGGTCCGCTTCCTCCGGCGCGTCGACGACGTCGTGGCCGGCCTCCACGATGATCCTGCGCAATTCGGCGAGCAGCGCGGGATCTTCCGCGCGGATCGATATGCGCAGGCGCCGTGCCGCGAGCCGCTGCGCGACCACGGCGCTCATGCGGCGGGCCGCGCTTCGACGATGGCCTGCAGCGAAAGGACCGTTCCGCCCCGGATCACGCGCAGCTCCGCCTTGCGGCCGATGCTGTCGGAGGCGAGATGCGTGGCGATCCTGCGCAGGCTGCGCGTGGGCGTGCCGTTGACCGTCAGGACGATGTCGCCCGCGACGATGCCCGCCTTGGCCGCCGGCCCGCCGTCGATGATGGACATCACCATCACGCCGCTCGACTGGCCCGCTTGGCTGTGCAGCGCATCCGGCACCGCGACGGGCTGCAGCGCGACTCCGAGCCAGCCGCGCGCGATGTGCCCGTCCTTGAGCAGCGCCGGCACGATGCGCTCGATGGTCGCGGCAGGAATGACGAGCACCTTTCCCTGCGGCCCGAACGTGGTGATGCCAAGCCGACCTCCGGCGGCGTCGAGCACCGGACCGCCTTCCTCGGCGCGCGCCAGGCGCAGGTCCAGCACGATGTAGCGGTCGATCCGGCCGCCGGCGCTGCTCGCCCATTCCGGCCCGGCGAGATTAACGACGCCAAGGCGCACGCTCACTCCGCCCGCGCCGTCGGCGCCGAAGGCGAGCGCCAGCGCTCCGGCGTTCACTTCACCATTCATCAGTGTCGGCGCCTCAACCGCGCTCGTCAGCCGGAGAACCGCGATGTTGGTACCCGGATCGCGGCCGGCGAGCTTCGCGTTCACCACCGACCCGCCGGCCACGATCAGCTCGAACTCGTCGCGTTTCGGCAGCGACTGCTCGGAGGCGACCAGCACGTCCGGCTGCCAGAGCGTGCCGGTCAGATGTCGTCTTTCGGAAAGCCGGATGGCGGCGACTGCGCCGCGCGCCGCTGCCGCGTGCGCGGCTAACGCGTCGGAAAGTTGCTCGAGATTGGCTGGCATAATGGACGCAAGATAGAAGCTTCCAGCCGCGCTGCCTACTGGCCAAAGGGCTGGGATGCCTCGCGGCTTTATCCTGGCAGCATGACCGTCAAGCTCAACCACACCATCGTCCACTCGGTGGACAAGCGCGCCGCCGCCGAGTTCTTCGCCGGCGTCTTCGGCCTGCCCGCGCCGAAGCCCTTCTACGACTTCCTCGATGTCGAGGTCGGCAACGAGGTGACCCTCGCCTTCCTCGACGCCGACGGCATGGAAATCCAGATGCAGCACTACGCCTTCCTGGTGAGCGAGAAGGAGTTCGACCAGATCTTCGGCCGCATCAAGGAGCGCGGTCTCGACTACTGGGCCGATCCCGGCCGCAAGGAGAAGGGCCGGATCAACCGCCACTTCGGCGGCCGCGGCGTCTACTTCCAGGACCCGAGCGGCCACCTGCTCGAGATCATCACGCGGCCCTACGAGGGCGCGTAGCCGCTTGGGGGGGCGGTAGTCACCGCACCGAGAACGGCGCCTGGTAAGGCCGGCCGAAAGGCACGCCGGCGAGCACGGCCTGCACCGGCTTGATGTAGGCCTTCCCCGAGCGCTTGTTGTTGCGCGTGTCGACGAACTCGACCGGTCCCTGGACGACCTCGATCAGCGTCGCGTCCCCCGGCGCGCCGACTTGCAGCGCGCCGAGCTTCGGCATGCGGTTGATGAGGCGCGCGGGCACGGCGGTGGCCATCTGCACCACCTGCTCGAGCGTGAAGCCGAGCGCCATGAACTTGCTCATCACCCAGGTCAGGTAGGGCATGCCGGGCGAGTTGCCGGAGAACACGTGGATGTCGGAGGAGATCGTGTCGGGCATGCAGCCCTGCTGCATCGCCGCTTCCGCCACCGTGAAGTCGAAGCTGCCGCCGCCGTGGCCGATGTCGAACAGCACGCCGCGCTTCTTCGCCGCGAGCGCCTCCGGCAGCAGCTTGCCGTCCTGGACGATGTTGGTGAACTTGCCGGCGTTGTTCGGGGCGCCGGAGAAGCAGTGCGTGAGGATGTCGCCCGGGCGCAGGGTGTTGAGGATCTCCCTCATCAGCTCCGGCGTGGCGACGCCGCCGATGTGGCACATCACGCGGGCGTCGCCGCCCGCGATCTCGCAGGCGCGGATCGCGCGCCTCAGCGGCTCGATGCCCGCCTAGTTGATGACGTTCTCCGACATGCGCACCTTGACGCCGATCGCGATGTCCGCGTTCTCGGCCACCGTGCGCCCGGCCTCCTCGGGATGCGCGAAGCCGAGGTGGAAAAGCTCGGGCTCGGGGAAGCCGGCGAGGCCGATGTTCGCGATATGCACGAAGGCGTAGAGGCGCGTGCGCGTCTGCGCCGCGACGTAGCGCCTGAACGCGGCGAAATTGTTCGCGCCGGCGTCGCCGGCGGAGACCATCGTCGTCGTGCCCTGGAACGCGATCAGCTCGTCCGCCGGGATGCCGATAGCCGAGCCGTACGGATAGACGTGCGAGTGCAGGTCGACGAGCCCCGGCAGCACCAGCCGGCCGGAGGCGTCGAGCAGGCGCGAGGCTCTTGTCACCGGAATGTCCGCCTCGATCGCCTCGATCTTGCCCGCGCGGATGCCGATGTCACGCCGAGCGCGCAGCTTCTGGGCCGGATCGAGCAGCTCGCCGCCCTTGATGACGAGATCGAACTTGTCGTCGGGTCCCATCGCGGCGCGTACCGCGAGGCTCATCGTGCCGACGGCAAAGGCTGCGCCCATTCCGGCGACGAAGCGCCGGCGACCGTGCATGCTCATATCGCCCCCTGTTTGAGTGCAGCGAGTTTATCCTAGCCGCACATCCTACAAAGAGGGACCGGCCGGCGGTGAGCTACTTCCTGCAGGGCGAGGTCACCTACCACCAGGAAGGCAGGCCCGACGTCGTGGTGCGCACCGGCGAGGGATTCGCCGAGGGGAAGGCGACCACGCACTGGGCGGAGAACCGCGGCAGCGTGCCGGCGGTGTGGATCGCGGTCGATATTCCGACCACGCCCTGAGCCGCGACTACAGCGGCTTGACGTTCGCCGCGGCCGGGCCCTTCTGCCCTTGCGTGACTTCGAAAGAGACCTTCTGGCCCTCTTTCAGCGATTTGAAGCCCGCAGCCTGGATCGAGCTGTGATGGACGAACAGATCCTTCCCGCCGTCATCCGGCGTGATGAACCCGAAGCCCTTGGAGTCGTTGAACCACTTCACTGTGCCTGTAGGCATGTCGTTCCATTTCCTGAGATCGGTTGGGCCCTGCGGCCGCAAATGTAGCACGTCAGAGCCGCTTCGCCACCTCTTCCAGCATCACCTCGGTTGCGCCGCCGCCGATCGACTGCACGCGCGCATCGCGCGACATGCGCTCGATGGCCGACTCGCGCAGATACCCTGCGCCGCCGTGGAACTGCACGCAGTCGTACATCACCTCGTTCACCAGCTCGCCGCAGTAGGCCTTCACCATGGACACCTCCTTCACGCAGTCCTGCCCCGCGGCGTCGAGCGACGCCGCGTGCCAGACGAGCTGCCGGCCCGCCTCCACTTTCGCCGCGAGCATCGCCAGGCGCTGCCGGATCGCCTGCTTGTCCCAGAGCGGCGCGCCGAAGGCCTTGCGGGTCTTCACGTACTCGAGCGTGATCTCCAGCGCCTTGGCGCTCTCGCCGATCGCCATCGACCCGATGGCGATGCGCTCGTTCTGGAAGTTGCTCATGATCGCGTAGAACCCGCGCCCTTCTTCGCCCAGCAGATTCGCCGCCGGCACGCGGCAGCCGTCGAACACGAGCTCCGCGGTGTCGGAGGAGCGCCAGCCGTGCTTGTCGAGCTTGCGGCCCACCGAGAAGCCCTTCATCCCCTTCTCGACGATGAACATCGACAGGCCCTTCGATCCCGCCGCCGGGTCCGTCTTCGCGGCGACGAACACCACGTCGGCGAGCGCGCCGTTGGTGATGAACATCTTCGTGCCCTTCAGCACCCAGCCATCGCCATCCCGCTTCGCGCTCGTGCGGATCGCCTTCACGTCCGAGCCCGCGTCCGGCTCGGTGACCGCGACCGCGCTGATCTTCTTTCCGGAAACGATGTCAGGCAGGTAGCGCTTGATCTGCTCCGGCGTCCCCGCATTCACGAGATGGGGCGACGCCATGTCCGTGTGCACGAGCACCGTAATGGCGAAGCCGCCGAACGTCGAGCGCCCCAGCTCCTCCGCGAGCAGCGCCGTCGCCCTCGCATCCAGCCCCGCGCCGCCGAACTCCTCCGGATACCTCAGGCCAAGGTAGCCGAGCCGCCCCATCTCCTGCAGCACCTCCCGTGGCACGAAGCCCTGCTCTTCCCATCCATCACCCTTCGGCACGATTTCCTTCTCGACGTAGCGGCGAATGCTCTCGCGCAGCAAGCGGAAAGTATCGTCGTGGTCTTCCTGGGCGCCCATGAGGGCTATGGTATCCAATACGCCAGGAGCCGCCATGGCAGACCGCGTCGAGCGGAATATTAGCGAAGCCGTGGATTCCTAGAGGAGTACCGTACGTTTAGCTGTTCGAACTCATTTGTCGTCACACATACTGGTCATCTCGGGCGTAGAGATAACAGTCCAGTCGCTGCGCTCGCCAGCGCTGCATCAATTCGGGTTCATGGTTGGGCGATGTCTTGGCACTTGCGGCGATTGCGTCCAATTCGAGCTCAATCGCGACTCTGAGTTGAGAAGGTGTGGCTGGCCGTGCTTTCCTCGGAACGACGGCGTCAGCTCCAAGAATAGAAGGCGGCCCGGCGGCGGGGAAAGAAAGGGTTTTGGGGCTTAGACGCCGCCCCATTGATTCCGGCACTTTATTGACGAGAGAGCTATGAAATCTTTTACCGAGGAATGCCCCGACGCACAAGATATCGGGAACAAGCAGGACGTTGGCACAGTGCGACAAAGTATCTATTAAGAGTGGTTTGATATCGCTTGCCTTACAACCGTGTAGCCAGAAAAACGTGGGAGCACCATTGCGTAGGCAGTATATGGCGGCACGGATTAATTGGTCCGCAGTAAGCTTGAGCGTCTTTCGTTCGTGATACCAATTCCACGTGGTCCCTGGCGCGGGCAACGCGTTGGCATCTCTATCGGTCATCGCAATCCACGCAGCAATCTCTTGCTCTATTGTCGTCGGGGAGACGGTGAAGCTCATGCCTTTAACAAGAAGGGCATCGGAAGCATTGTCTATTACAAATTTGGTGTGGGGCTCATCGGCAGGAACTTCAGAGACGACCAACACTTTACTGTCGACAGACGAGTCCACCACCTTGGCGATCTTGTCCATGAGAGAAGACTTGAAATAGTCAATTCGCCTGGAAATGATCGCGTCAAGATCGTGCGAATCGACTAAATGATTACCGGCACTGCGCCGAACGTAACAAGTGCCTTGGCGCAGAACGACTCGCTCTTCTCCACTCGGGAATTTGAAGGCCCCATCCTTAGACACGACATGCGTGTGTCCGAGGGATGCCGGGACCAGGACAACAACGTACGTTCTGCTATCAATGGCTATCGATCTCGATCGGAGGGAGGTTACGGGTGGTTCTACATATCGATTTATCTTCTGCATTAATTGGTTCGGGTCTCGCAGCACCTTAACGGTTGGCTCTTCAAGGCCTACGAGCTCGTACGTTCCGTCCTTAACGCCGAATACTAGATATCCTCCATAGGTATTGGCGAATGCCATGACATCTTTCGTGATTTCCAACCATTCGCGTTCCTCATGCGTATGGAATGCGACCTTGAAATCGACGAGAGTTGTTTCCTCTCGCAAATTCAGGGTGACTTGGAGTGCTTCATCCGTTAGAGGATCAGTCGATTCAAGAAGCTCTCGAAGGCTCTTAAACATCTGAGCGACTAAGTTTCTAGACGAAATTCCACGCCGTCTATAGTTTCGTCAGGTCCTTAACCGAAAAGTCTGCTGACGTCTGACGCAGGACCTTGTACGAAAGCTGACCGCAGGCAGCGAAAATATCTGAGCCGTTGGTTTCATATCCTTCTACCAGCGCTCCGGCGGATCGAAGAACTTGCGCAAATAGACTTGTACGCTCTGGCGGCGTTCCAGAAAACGGCACGCAATCGCTTTTATTAAAGCGATTCAATTTTACGAGCCACTCTCGTGGTAGCGCGATCTGCGCCAATGCTAATGCGTCCTCGCGCGAGTCATTGACGCCATCCAAGAGAACATAGTTAAGTTCGACCGGGAATCTGGTTGTTTGCGCAAAATACTCAGCGGCCTCCGCTATTTCGGCAATAGGAGGAGAGAGCGGAATCAAAGACTTTCTCTTTGCGTCAGAAGCCGCATGGATAGAGATTTGAAGCTTCAGCGGTTTTAGCCAACATTCGTGCGCCAATTCGCGAATCCGGCGCGGTTTTGCACCTGAGGTTGACAGTGCTATTCGTGCCCCCTTACGCCGAGATAACGCCATCAGCGCATCAACGACAGAGCGATAGGCAAGTAACGGCTCGCCTTCGCCCATTGCCGAAAACAGTATTGGTTTGGAGGTGCTAAGTTTTAGATCCGCGACAACAAACTCCACCTGGTCAATGATTTCATTCGCGGTCAACGATCTGACACTACGTTGCCGACGGCCAGCTGCTCCGGAGATGCAGAACGCGCATCCCACGACACACCCAATTTGGGTGGAAAAACAAACTATGTGCTTGGAATCGCGATTAACGTATGTGATCTCGACGCCGTAGCCATCGTCTGTCGGCAATACGTACTTCACAGTCTGGGCATCAGCCGACGTTGTGACGGACAACGGCATCTTAAGGTGCCTCATCGCTATTTAGATTGCCTTGATTTAGTAGCTTCTTGAGCTTTGGTAGATTCCAACGATTTGCTTGCCCGCTTTTCCAATGCGGCCAATCGGCGTTCCAATTCCCTGTTCTGCTCAGCAGCCGCACTTTGCAGACGTCTTACCTCGTCGATTTTCTCCATAGCTGCCATATTAGTTTGATTGACTTCCCTAACCAACGTCACAATCGGCCACACGGCACCTATAACCGCCACGAGAATGGCGATTACCCCCCACCACTCAAGTCGATCAACCTTAGATCGCGCTTCTCGCGCGACTTTTACAGCCGAGGCAATTGCAGGAGGAATCGAACTTCGAATTGAGCGATTTGGATCCGCCTTTGCCAGGTAAAACTCGAGGTCTTTGGGGGCTTCTGGCGTAGGAATGGGTAATCCTCTTCCGCTAAATTCGGCTCTCTGCGCCTCTGACAACTGACTGACCTTCGTAAACTCCATCCACACCAACGGCTCTCCACCCCGCAGGATGTAGTCGTTAGCGGTGAGATTGTGCAGAGGAAGAAAAAGATAGTTGGTATACCCAGGATCTACCAGCGGACCTGTACCAGCAAGTAGTCCGCGGTATACGTGCGTTATCTTTAGATTGAACCGCACGGCGATGTAATTCGGTAACCTAAACTTTGGCTCCAAGGTCAAAAAAGCAATCGAATTCTGCTTTAGTTTGAATTCCTTTCCCTCCACCATATCCAGCACGACCTTCTCCCCGTCCTCGTCCCAGTAGATGCACTTGCCCTTGAGCCGTACTTCGTACGTCGCAATCTTGCGATGTTGCGGAGAATCATCAAAGGGCCAAATCATTCCGGTCTTAGCGACATAACGTCGCACGTGCTCCATGTGAAGTAACGCCGAGGGAATCTCGCCCTCGAAGGGATCCTGATCCCGGTATAGCTCATAGAGACGCTGCGCTTCTGCGTCCGTCTTTGCGAAAGCTAGGTCGGCCATATATCAGGTATCCCTTCGCAGCAACTATTTTTCAAAGATGACCTTCAGGACCTTATCTTTCTTCATCCTTTGAACTCTTAGAACCAATTTACTAGTGTTCGGCACACCATCCCTAACAGCGACTTCCACTATGGCATCTGCAACTCCTCTTTTCTTCCTCCATGTGTCCCAGGGATAGTTACCAATTTCCAAAAAAGTATCCTTCCCTCTAGGATGAGCAAATGGTGTCGTGGCGCCACTGTTCATAGGACAGAGGAAAATAGTATTTGCGTAAACCTCCACCAACGGCTTCGTATCGACTATGAGAACGTCGTGTTCGTCGTTTGCGTATGCGCGAGCGCGAAGTAGTGTTTGCAGACGTTCTTGGCTAGTCCAGAAAAAGACCTGAGAGTTAAGGATTTTGTACCATTCTCTCGGCGATAACCCGTCCCTCAAGGCGCGCACTAAGCCCGCATCGGACATCGGTTTCTGATCCCTGATACTCGCCCGCCCGCACTTTTCGTGCACGATCTCTTCCGTATGCGGACGATGATTCTCCTCAAGTTGGACGCGTCTGGCTCCGCCAACCTCGAATAAATCAAGAAGTGAGGACGTGCTTAACAGGCCGTGTTTTTGAATGCTTGGCCAGCTACCGCGTGCCGCCATGTGATATAGCCGCGGATAGTTTTGTATTAGCTGACCGGGCGTCACGGCATCACCAGACGCGCCGGTCGATAATACTTCTCCTGTTAAACCAGACTGACAGCAAGGTGACCGGTACCCCCGATACCCGTTCTACTTCCTCAATGAACCGCAGCGTGTCGGGTTGAAGCTGCTCGTACCGGTATGCGGAGCGGTTTCTGATATCTAGATAGTCGACGAACGTTAGTGCGATATCCGTAGGGCCATTAAGCGTCGCGTTTCGAAGAAGCTGAACCCAATCAAACTCTGCAATCTTACGAGGCCTGTGAGTCGTCGACGTAGTTTCGGTTTGTTTCAACTCACTCGACGGAATTTTGGAGCGCTTGGAAATCTCCTTCAATTTTATTTCCTGACTCATAGGCCCTGAGGACCCTTTTTCGGCATCGCCCACTCTAATAGGGTACGTTCTGCAAACCATCACAATGCGACGCACTCGTCTGGGTGAAATCCCCGCCTCTGAAAGACATCCTGAGGCAGTGGTATCTCGAGACGTTACCCACGGATATCTGCCGTGATGAATGCTGAGCGATGTTCCTTGCGTTCCCTCTAGCAATATTCGCTGGTTTCTTTGGTATGCGCGCTCATAAACGTCCAAGGCATTACCGACGTAAGCTTTAAGAGCTGGGATATCTTTTGCGAGCTTGACGTCGGAGCCTGGATACCTACCCATTATTTTCCGCGCCGATGCGGATCCGACCCCTTGGGCTGTTGACCCAATTTTTTCTTCAGTGTCTATTCTCGTCTAGGGTCCAAACTAGAAATGATCATTGCTTGCTCGTCTATTACCAGGCGCTCCTTTTCAATCGAACACTCATGGATTTCCTTCAAAAGCTTCTCTACATTTAGTACGGCACCCGGCCCTATGATGAGCTTCGCCGAGCAGGCTCGGGTTCCCGACGGAAGCATATGGAAGGTATAAGGAGCCGGCTCTTCGAATACTTTATGGCCGGCATTTGGTCCTCCTACACGTACCAGATAGTCATATTCCGGCGCGATGTAAGACACTACATTACCCTTGCCCTCACTCCCGTATTGGCCACCGACGAGAACATCTACTAGCTCCTCTACGGAGCGTGGCTGAAGATCTAGAAAGGCCGATGCCCGGGTATAGATGTCCTCCGGTACGCAACGATCGGAGTTGATTACGGCATCTGCGAGCTCACCCAAGCGCTCCACATGCTTTTCGGTTGGATTTCGCTTAACGACGTCATAGGCTGGTTCCGACGCACTACGGCGAGACGTTTTGTTGTATCGCTTGCGGAGTTCGTCCTCTGAGGCTGTTATGTGGATGTGTACAACGCGGGAGCCGTAGGCTTCGCGTAATGCCTCGACTTGTTGCGGGATTCGGACGGAGTCAATTACGACTACTTCAGACATGACTTCCGACCCGCTGCGCAACTCACTCACCAATGAATCGACCACCCACCTTCCCTTGGTGGCGCGGTCTAATGCTTCTCCCGCGGCTTGTAGCGAGAGTCTGTTTTCGGCTGTTCTAGGTCTTCTGGCGAGAATCCAATCCTTAGTCCTGAAACAAGTAGCCCCATGCTTCTCTACCAGATGTCGCGCCAACATTGATTTTCCGGAGGCAATCGGACCCGACACGATAATCAGCCTCTTGAACATCTGTTCTTTACTGCCGCGTGGGGCGATGGGGCAGTTTATAGACGGTCACTGTTACCCCCATCGAGCAAACCTTCTGCTCTATCAGTTCCTCTATAACGGCCCAATCACCGCCCGCATACCCAGTGCCGATTAACGGCATATGGACGGTCCTAGCTTCTGACACAGCATATTTCGCTAGTTGTTGCAAACACTTTTCCAACGATGCGTATCGAATTCTCGGCCGATCTGATGGACCGTATCCGTGCTGAGCGATCATGCTAGCTACGGCAAGGTCATCCCCGGCCATGGAGATGTGTGTGTTGCCCAACCGAAATTCATCTTTGTGAGCAAACGCCCATTCTTTAAAGTCATCTTGGATTTGTGGCATTTGCTCTTTTAAAGCCGCCGCAAACCCCGCACCGCCCCATCGCGAAGTTTGATCATTTACCAAATGGGCTAGGACTTTCTTGCCTGCACCCTGAGGCTCCAGGGCGTTTCCATGGCGGTACTGAATTCCGGGCACCTCTTGTTCCTCGCCGGATTTTGCACGGACGAGACCAGTCACGCGAATCTTCTCGCTGCCGGGATACGGCGGTAGTCCCAATGCCTGGATGTATACAGGCGTCCGCTGACCTGAGATGTCCCAAGTTTCATTCCCCTTGGCTGTGTACCCGATGGCTGTGCATTGGGATGTCACTGCGTGATCCTCTGCTGCGATTCGGCCAGCGGAGATATTCCACGCACGCGAAGCAACAAGATAGTCGAGACGAAGTTGACCGGCTCTATGCGACATAGCAAAGCACGCGATTGGACTGTGCGCGAGCTTGACGACACGAATCAAGAGTGCTTCGGAGGACACCCCGAACTGTTTTCGAACATCAAGGAGATGGTTGATGTCATACCCTTCATCGCGCAACGAAGCGAAACTGCCCGTTGGCATAAGCATCTCCGCAGCTCCAATGTTACATAACATCTCCAGCTGCCAGTCATCGTCGCGATAAGTGTTCCTCGTGGCTCTGTATCGCGCACGCTCTAGGCAATCCGAGAAGAACGTGTGCGCAATCTCATGTGCGATGGAAAACCGAATTCGCGATGCCGGAAGGCGAGGATTGAATTCGATTACAAACTTTCCGCGATCACCCGCAATAGTCCTCGCCTCGCCGACATTGTCTTTAGGTACAACGCTTATTCGAAGTAATTGCGCCAATTCGAAGGGATCGTACGGAGGACCCTTCCAACCGTGCTCAAGTGCCTTCAACACTAGCAACTCTGCATGTTCACTCACCGCATTAATCGGGTCCTTTCCCTTAGCAAACTTGATTACCGATTCATTGGTCCAATTTACAAACGCAGATTCTCTAACCATTAGTATCCCTACCTGCAGGTCGTCCTCGCCCGTGGCGACGACCGGGGTGCATATTAAATTAAGGTAGGCAACCTGCTCCGCGGCGTCGACAAACCATATTATCAATGGGTGGTTCGACTTTTGGACCGAAGGGGAAATAAATGAACGGAATCGATCTGAGGGCGTCCGGCTTGGCGTTGGCCATCGGCGCTGCTGCGATCAGCGCCAGCACGCCTGCACAAACATTCCCCGAACGCCCCATCCAGATCATCACACCCTACGCCGCAGGCGGAGGGCTGGACATCATCACGCGGATGGTCGCGAAGAGGCTGAGCACGCATTGGGGAAAGCAGGTCCTCGTGGACAACAAGCCGGGCGCGGGGAGCACGCTGGGGACGGCGCTCGCGGCGAAGGCGGCGAAGGATGGGTACACGCTGCTGGTGGCGTCGACGCCGCTCGGGGTGGCGCCCGCGGTGTATCCGAGCCTGTCGTATGACGCGAGGCGGGATTTTGCGCCGCTGAGCCTGGTGGCGACGACGCCTGAGGTGCTAGTGGTGACGCCGTCGCTCGGCGTAGCGAGCGTGGCGGAGCTGGTGGCGAAGGCAAGAGCGGAGCCGCGCAAGCAGAACTTCGGCTCGGCGGGGTCGGGAACGCTCGGGCATCTCGCGGCGGATTCGGTGAACCGGCGGCTCGGGCTCGGCGCGACGCACATTCCGTACAAGGGAAGCAACCCGGCGGCGATCGATCTCATCGGCGGGCAGATCGACTGGATGATGGATACGCCGGCGGCGGTGCTGCCGCACGTGCGAGGCGGGAAGCTGCGCGCACTGGCGGTGGCGGCGCCGCAGCGCTCGCCGCAGCTCGCCGACGTGCCGACGCTCGCCGAGGCGGGCTATCCGGAGCTCGAGTTCAGGATCTGGATGGGCCTCATGGCGCCGGCGGGGACGCCTGAGCCGGTGCTTAAGGCGATCGAGGCGGGAATCGCCGAGGCGATGCGCGACCCGGCACTGCGCGCGGCCCTCACGGCGCAGGGCTGGGACATCGTGGGGAGCGGCGCGCGCGAGTTCGCGGCGTTCCTCGACAAGGAGCTGCCGAAGCTCACCGCGGCGGCCAAGGCGGCGGGAGTGAAAGCGGACTAACGCCGGCCGAATTGCTCGCTCAGGCGCTTCACGGCCTCAGGCTCGCCACGGACGCGCAGGAACACGCCCTCGCCATCGGCACGCTCCTCAAGCACCGTACAGGTGTTGAAGATGTGCCCGCGCTGCTTCTGCGCCGACCAGGGGAGGAAGAGCTCCGCCTCGACGAGGCGCTTCTGGAAGAACGCCTCGATCGCCTCGCGGAGCCGCACGATGTCGGCCTCGCGGCGCGCGCTGATCACGACGCATCCGGGATACTTTGCGCGCAACGCTGCCTCGTCCCCACCGCGGTCGATCTTGTTGAAGACGACGAGGCGCGGCAGGTCCTGCGCGCCGATCTCGTCGAGCACTTCCTCGGTCACCGCGAGCTGGCGCTCGAAGCCGGGATCGCTTGCATCGACGACGTGGACGAGCAGGAACGCTTCGAGCGCTTCATCGAGCGTCGACTTGAACGATGCGACCAGCCCGTGAGGAAGATTCTTGATGAAGCCGACCGTGTCGCTGACGAGCACGCGCGGAATGCTCTCCGGGTGCAGGGCCCGCACCGTGGTATCGAGCGTCGCGAAGAGCTTGTCCGCGACCAGCGCCTCGCTTCCCGTCAGCGCGCGCATCAGGGTGGACTTGCCCGCATTCGTGTATCCGACGAGCGCCACGCG
>WNFI01496922.1_pt1 | contig 14979 bp, 8 predicted proteins | sample 5400471 | NCBI WGS metagenome assembly WNFI01 (sample SAMN13153348, study PRJNA577476) | soil metagenome | isolation source: 100 cm saprolite on Douglas fir-dominated hillslope | place: USA:California | collected 2013-09-17
CGCATACTCTTCTGCCACCGGAGCAAAATCCTGCCGCAGCAGCATGCGCGCGGTAAACAAATACGCCGCCGCGGAATCGCCCGGCACGCCGAACATCCTCGCAAACGCCTTGCGCGCGCTGGGATAATCTTTCGTCTGCATATAGCAGACACCCAAAATATACGCGGCATCCACGTTGGTGCTCGGAAACCACGTCTGCACCTTCTCCAGCGGCACAATGGCATCCGCAGGCCGTCCCGCGAGGTAATAAGACAATCCCATCAACTGCACCGCTTCGTTATCGCCCGGATCTTCGTCTAACGCCTTCTTAAAGCTTGCCGCAGCCTTCAGGAAGTCGCCCTTGCGGTAATTGGCGATGCCGATTTGGCGCAGCACTCCGCGCCGCGCGGGCTCCGCCGCGGCAATGCTTTCCAGCAGCGCCAGCGCTTCATCGTTCTTTCCTTGCTGCATCAGCAGAGTGGCTTGCCCGAAACTACTGTCCCGTCGCGCTGGCGATGCAGCCGGCGGCGCGGAATCTTGCTTCGACACATCCTGTAGCGCCTGTGCTGGCACCGGCAACACCGCGCAAGCGCTCAACAAGCCAGCCAGCAACCATCGAAAATGGATTCGGAGCCACATCATTTTGAGACTTCCGGGAAGTGACTGCGCCGCGAATAGAACATAAAAAACGGGGAGCCTGTCAGGAGGCTCCCCGTCGGGGTGGTAGGGCGTCTTCGTCCTTGTTAGAAAGAGAAACGCAGTCCAAACGTCAGTAGCCGCATGGACGTGTTATTTTCGATGTTGGTAATTCGTCCGGCATCGCCACCGCAATCGATGCACGTATTGCCCTGAGTGTAATTGAAGCCCATGACCGGGTGGTTAAAGATGTTGTTGGCATCCATGCGGAACTCCGCCTTGTAACGCTCGGTGATGTTGAAGTTCTTCGCGAGCGAGAGATTCGAAGTAAACAGGTGCGGTCCACGGAATGAGTCCATCCCAATGTTGCCGAGTGTGCCAGCGGCCGGCCGGGAGAAACCTGCTCCCGTCGCCCCGTTGGTCGTCAACTCCGGAATCGGTGTGAACCAAGTCAGGAACCCGTTAGCATCTCTCTTGAGGCCAAGGGGGAACGAGCCGGAAGCTTGATTGGGGCGGCAGACGCCGACGTCCTGGTCGGAGCCGCAGTCTTTGTAGCTTGGAGTCCACGGCAGACCTCCACTCCAGTTGGTGATGCTGGTTAGTCTCCATCCGGCGACCAGCTGATTCATCAAGGTATTGGCATCGCTCATGTACTTCTTGCCCTTGCCGAACGGCAGCTCATACAAGAAGTTGGTCACCCACACGTGATTTCGGTTCACGTTCATGGGGCCATAGGCGACCTTGGGATCGATGGCGAAGTAGTTGTTGTCATAGAACCTCGCGCGCGAGAACGTGTAATGCGAGACGAATTGAAGCCCCTGTGAGATTCGCTTTTCGACTTTGAATTGCAGTGCATTGTAATTGCTGCTAGCATCCATGCCAAAGTATTTCCCCATGTCCGCTGAGCAGCAAGTCAGCATATCCGACGGCAGAACATTAGCTTGGCCACAAACTCCCAACGAGACAGAACAATCAGTGTAGGTGAAACGGTTGAAGAAGGGACGCCGGCTGTCCGGAGCTATGAGCGGATTGCCAAAACCAACGATGCTTCTCTGATTGACGTTATATGTCGGCCCGTCACCGGAGAACCCGTGCGTGCCCTTATTCCCGATGTAAGCCACTTCCACCGTCATCGTGGATGTCAACTGGTGCTCTACCGTTGCATTCCACATATCTATGGCCGCCGGGCGTTGCACCGTCGGACGAATTCGCGGATCCACAGTGTTTTGAGGTCCGCGCAAAGGAATCGTGCCGTTTGCGGAGACGGCCGGGAACGGAGCAGGCAGTGGCCCGGTGGCAGAATCCATCTGATAGACCGGGACGTTGTCATTGACGTTCGCTGAATTGATATCATGAGCGCTGATTGCCTCGTGAACAAGCACGGGTAGGTTTTGCGTGACGGCATGACCAAAGTTCGACCCGAATACTCCTATGTCGAAACTGCGCCCGTAGCCAAGACGCACGACAGTCTTTGGCCGCAATTGATACGCGATGCCCAGTCGCGGCCCGAATGCGCCGAGATAGTTTCGAATATTGCCGTTCAGTCCGAACGGGCCAAAGCCGCCCACTCGGATGACGCCTTGATCAAGGTTCGCAAAACCTCCGTTGCCCTTGGCATTCACGGATTCGGGGAGATAGTCCTCCCACCGAACGCCGTATGTGACCGTCAATTTGCTGCTCATCCGGAATTGGTCCTGGGCGTACAGGAAAAGGCGTTTCTGACTTTCTGCTGCAGTTTGGCTCACGCTGGCGAAACGCTCGAAATGGGAGACATCACCTAAAAGGAAGGACGCTAGATCGAGCCCGCCCGTGTTGCTCCCGCTGACTGGGTCGAACAGCGAAGTCTCTTTGTGGCTGAAAGATAGTTCCCCCGTTCGGTTCGCATCGCTCGGGAAGCGCAGGTTATGCGCGAAGCGCAAGTCCACTCCAAACTTCATGGAATGATTGCCCGCTATTTTGGTCCAGTTGTTCACGAACTGGTATTGATGCTCATTCTCGATAAGCGGGCAGTTGCATCTTGAAGGATCTAGGCCGTCGCCAAAGTCCGTCAGCTGCGTATTCTTATTGTCCCCGCTGTCCCACTTGAATGCCGGTAGACCTCCCGTGGAGGAATCGCCCGGGAGGTTTAAACCGTGCAGTCCCAAAGCTTCCGCCGCCGCAACGTTAGCATCCGGCTTGATCGAATGCGGATTGTATTTGAACCAGCCGAAACGGAAGTCGGTAAGCAGCGTTGTACTGATCGCCTTGTCGAATCCCGCCGCCAGGCTATGATTATGAATGACGGAACTGCCGCTCAGTCCTCCGATTCCGCCACCTAGGCCACCCAGTCCGATACCCAAATTAGGTTGCCCCGTAAGGCTATAGTAGGCCCGCGTGTAACGGCCAAAAATGTGCAAATTTCCAGGTGCCTGGTAGTCCCCGCGGCCGTCAAACGAGTTTCCGTGGAAAGGGCCTGAACCAGAACCAAAAAAGTTATTGGTCAAGTTAGTGTTAATCGGTGCTGGGAAAAGCTTTAACATGGCCACCGCAGCCGGAGACAATCGGTTCACCGGAATCAGATTCCCCGCAAATGCAGTTCGTCCTGCACCCGTGTTGGGGTTCCCTGTAGCCGGATCATAGACTTGCCCGTTACCATTAGAAACGTTGTTGAGGTACTGGCTTAAGTCGCACATTGCCCCTGCCGCAGCAGAAGTGCACGTGCTCAGGACTGTGGAAGTCGGAATGGTTATGTTATTGGTGACCCCATTGGCCTGTCTCGTCCCCTGGTAATCTCCAAAATAGAACAATTTGTTCTTGATGACTGCCCCGCCCACAGAACCACCAAATTGATTCCACTTCGAATGGGGCAGCGGCACGTTTGGCGCTTGGTTGAAAGGGTTACGCGCCTGTGTGGCATCAGAGTTCCGGAACCAGAACGCACTGCCGTGGATATCATTAGTGCCTGACTTCGTTGACGCTACCATCAAGCCAGCGATGGACTTGCCGAATTCAGCGTCATAGTTCATCAGGGTAATCTTCGCTTCCTCGACCGAGTCCAAGTTTGGATTGATGACGATGATCCCAAGGATAGGATCCTGATTGTCGGTTCCATCCAGTTCATAGCCTGTGCCGCTGAAATGCTGGCCCTGGACGAAAGTCTGTTGCGAACCCTGCGGGTTCTCCGTCGCGGCGTGGCTCCACCCTATTTGCTGCGTCCCGGGAGCGGAGAGCAACAGCGACTGAAAGTTGCGGTTTACAAGAGGCAGTTTCTCAACGTAATCCGAACTAAAATCGAGCGAAACATCAGCGCGGTCGGTCTTGAGCTGCGGAACCTCGCCTGTAACTTCGACCGTTTGCGTGACCGCGCCAACCTGCAACTGCGCATCAACGCGCACCGCCGTATCCACTTGCACAAGGACGCTCGCTACATCGTAAGCCTTGAATCCAGAGCCCTCAACTTTTAATCTGTACGTGTCTGGGATCAGGTGGATCACCGAAAAATTTCCACTCTCATTCGTGGTGGTCTCTTCGCTGGTGTTCTTCGTCACCGAAGTCACCGTAACCTTGGCTCCAGCCACCGCGTTGCCCTGCGGGTCTGTGACCGTGCCAATAATGCTGCCGTACACAGCTTGGCCCAGAGACGTACTCGCCCCGAATCCAAGCGCGAGACAAAGAACAAGAATCCACCCCAATATAGCTTGCCTTTTCATTACAACCCTCCTCAGCACTCTTTACCCCTCAAACTTCCATTCAAAAGTTCGATTGCAATCGCTTGCCCCGTGAGCAGCTGCAGCACTGCGCTTCCACATATTCACTTCGGCAGGTAGCACGTCGTTGTGCCAACTCGATTCTTGGCACACACGTACCCACAGGTATGAAAAAGGAAATACGGCATCCTGCCAAACTGACCGCAGTGAACAGCCCCCAAACCCCTCGAACTTTAGTTCTAGCTATGTCAAGCCCGACTGCTTCCGCCTCATCACCTCTCAATAAATCCGAGAAGACGAGTGCGAACACCCAAACATCCGTCGGTCTGCATTTGTGATGCCTTCTATCAGCTTTTTGCGTAGCAGGGTAAGTGTCCAAGGGTTTGATACGGTTACGCGGAACAACCCGCGCCCTCACAAGAAGATGCGTGAGCGTTACTTTGGTGTTACAATGCCCGGTCGGTGGTCCCCTGTGACTGAGAAAGCGCTTCAGCTCGGACAAGTCGAAAAACTGCTTGCCAGTCACTCCCTCCACGGGTCGGAGTCTCTCTGCAAGCTTCTGCGATATCTGGCAAATCATTCCTTGGAACATCCCGGAACTTCACCCAAGGAGTATCAGATTGCTACGGAGGTTTTTGGGCGTCAGCAGGACTTCGATCCCCATGTGGATTCCATGGTGCGGGTGCAGGCTGGTCGTCTGCGTACCAAGCTGGCCGAATACTATGCCTCTGAAGGTGCGGACGACCACATCATTGTAGAACTCCCCAAAGGCAACTATGCCCTTACCTTCCACCATCGCCCGGCGGTTGCCCCGAGAACCGCCTCCGGAAGCGCATCCCCGGCCACAATTGGTTCCTTGGATTCAAGGCAGGCTCCCCGGCCCTTGTTCAGCGTACTGCTTGTGCTGGCCGTCGTGGTTACTGCTGTCGTGTCTGTGGCAACGGACCGCTTTCTCACTCATGGATCAGCGGCAGCCCGTCCGACAAAGGAGGCATTGGAGGCACCCGCGGCACTTCGCGTTTTCTGGAAAGGCTTTCTCACGGGCCCCGAGGAGCCCTGGGTGATTTTCAGCAACGCGGCCTTCGTGGGTCTGCCCGACAGCGGAGTTCGGTACTTCGATCCTTCGCGAGATCGCGGACAGAAGATTTTTGATCACTATACCGGCGTTGGTGAAGTATTGGCGGTTCACAGGCTGGATTACGCCTTTGATCAGCTCCACCAGAAAATCCGCGTCAAACGTGGCAGCCTCTTTTCGCTCGACGATGCCAAAAATAACGACCTCATTTTCATCGGGTCGCCCACGGAGAATTTGACGCTCCTCGAGATTCCGGGCACTCAGGAATTCGGCTAACTGAGGAATACGCCGTGGTTGCCCTTGTGAAAGGGTTGGATCCTTCGCACTCGGTGTTGATCCTTGCGGGCACCACCACTATCGGCACGCAGGCAGCCGTGGAATACGTTTGCCAGCAGGATTCCCTGGAACAACTGCTCATGCGTTTATCCGTTTCGAACTCCGGTGAATTGAAACCGTTTGAAGCGGTAATTCGCGTGAAGGTCGCTAAAGGCGTTCCCGTCGGGTCGGAACTCGTGGCCCTTCGCAAAGGCCCCGCGTAAGTCCTGCCTTCCTGCCGCCCCGGGTGAATCTGTCATTTCGACCGGGGTGACGGCGGTTTTTGCCGCCACGGAGAGGAGAAATCTCTCTTCAACTTCAGACTCAGGATCATTTTTTCTCGGCTGCCGGCGGCGTCAGGCGTGGATCGAGCGCCACGGCCCGTTCGAATTCCTTTTGTGCCTCGGCATTTTTCCCTTGCTGGCGCAATGCCATCCCCAACTGAAAATGCGCAGCCGCATGGTTGGGAGCGGAATTGATGGCGGCGCGGAATTGCAAAATCGCGCCATCGACGTCTCCCGACTTGAGCAGCCGCAGTCCTGAGTTTGTGGCAAAGAGAGCCGCTTGCTCGCTGGTTTTCTGTTTGGCGATTCCCGCGCCCAAGCGGCTCTCCGCTGCCGCGCCTTCCGCGTCGCCCAGTTGGCGCAGCACGGTTGCCAGTGTGGTGTGCGCCCCGGAAAAGTCCGGCTGCATTCGAATGGCCTCTCGCAAAGCAGTCGCGGCATCCTGGAGCTCGCCTTTCTGTTTCAGCACCGTGCCTAGCGTGTAGTAGGCTTCCGCATAATCCGGCTTGGCGCGAATCGCCGCCCGCAGCTCCTCCGCCGCAGCCGCAAAGTCTCCTTGTTGCCACAGTGTCACACCGAGGGTGTAGTGCGCATCTGCTTGACCAGGATCGAGTTCAATCGCCTTCCGAAACTCCGCCATCGCTTCCGGCAGCTTGTCCTTCAGCTTGAGTGCTAGTCCGAGGTTGTAGTGGATCGTTGCATCCTGCGGAGAAATCCTGATCGCGCTTTCGAATGCGGAGATGGCGGCATCGAAGTCCGCCACTTGCAGATGCGCGGCCCCCAGATTGCCTATGTATCCGCTATCATCGGGTCGCAAACGGATTGCGATTTGAAATTCGGCGATTGCTCCGGTGCCATCGCCTGTCTGCAAGAAAGCCAATCCAAGATTATTGTGCGCGTCAGGATTTTCCGGGTGCAATTTCACGGCTTGACGAAATGTTTTGATCGCTTGCTCCGCCTCGCCGCTGTGCTGGAAAAGCAAACCCAAACTGTTCTGGGCATCGGGATAATCCGGATTCAAATTCACGCAAGCTTGCAGTTGGCGAATGGCCGCATCCGTCTCGCCCTTGCCCTTCAGGATTTGCCCAAGATAGTAGTGAATGCCCGGGTCCGCGGGATTCAGCCGTGCTGCTGATTGAAGCTGTTGCGCGGCCTCGTCGAACGATTTTTCCTGGTAACGCAAGACGCCAAGATGAAAATGCGCTTGCGCGAAATCAGGCTGCAGCCGCAGCGCTTCGGAAAATTCCGCAGCGGCATCCAGCGAATCGGATTTCTGCACCATCACGGCGCCCAAATCGTCGTGAAGTTCCGCGCGTTGCGGTTCCAATTCGATCGCCCGCCGCAATTCGCTGACGGCGCCATCGAAGTCTCCGGAAAAATCCAGCGCGCGCCCCAGCGTACGATGCGTTTCCGAATCGTCGGGAGCGAGCCGCGTGGCCTCGCGCGCCTCGCGCAAAGCGGCTGGCAGGTCTCCCTTTCGAATTAGAGCATTGCCAAGATTCACGTGCGCTTGCTCGAACTCTGGTTTCAGCCTCACCGCAGTCCGAAACTGCGCAATGGCAGGATCGATCTCTCCCTGAGCAAGCAAAACCCAGCCCAGTGAGTTGTGTCCTTCAGGACTTTGCGGCGCGAGACGGACAACTTTTTCAAAATCCGTGCGGGCGGCAACCAGATCGCCCTTTTGCAGCGCCGCCATGCCTCTCTGGTAAGTTGCCAGCGCCCGCGAAGCAGTTTCCGCCTTTGCAGAGTCTGTGGATTGCGCAGCGCACGTCGCCGCAGTGGTGCAGAACGGAAAGAGCAACAACGCGCAGACTCGAAAAAAACGCATCCGGCAATGAAAGAGATTCGATGGCACGAGACAGAGATCCGTAGAGTGTCCCCAAAAATACTAACATGTCCGCAGCCGCGCGCCTCTACACGAGCCGCCTGGCCGAACTTCTCCATCAGTACGGACCGTGCCGAGCCGGACCTTGCTATGATTAGGAATTGATGACGCTCCATTCCTGTTTTCTCCGGCTTCCCTGCTTCCTTACCCTTGGCGCTTGGGTTTTTCTGCAATCCGCCAGTTCTCCGAATGGCAACAGTGGCAAGTCCGAGAACGCCAACGCCAAGCCCATCATGCATTTCACCGATGTAGCACAGAAGGCCGGGCTGACAGCTCCAATCATTTTTGGCGGCGAAACTACAAAAAAATACATCATTGAAACAACGGGCACCGGCGTGGCCATTTTTGATTACGACAACGATGGCTGGCCGGATATTTTCGTCGTGAATGGCACGAAGCTGGAAGCGTTGCCAACTTCCAAAGCACCGACGAGCCACCTCTACCACAACAATCACGACGGCACTTTCACCGATGTCACCGAAAAGGCCGGGCTGACTTACACCGGCTGGGGCCAGGGGGTGTGCATCGGCGATTACGACAACGACGGCTTCAAGGATATTTACGTCACGTACTACGGAACAAATGTTCTGTACCACAACAACGGCAACGGAACGTTCACCGACGTCAGCGAGAAAGCACATGTCGCGGGCAACGGCAAAGCCTGGGGCACGGGCTGCGCTTTCGTGGACTACGATCGCGACGGAAAGCTCGACTTAATGGTTGCCACCTACGTCGCTTTTGATTCCGCCACCGCGCTTGCGCCGGGCGAACGGCCTTCCTGCATGTGGAAGGGTGTTCCGGTAATGTGCGGCCCGCGCGGGTTGCCGTGGGCGAAAAATATTCTGTATCACAATCTTGGCAACGGCGTGTTTGAAGACGTTACAACGAAAGCGAAAATCGATCAGACCAACGGGCACTACAGCTTCAGCGTTTCCACGTTCGACTACGACGACGACGGCTGGCCGGATATTTTTGTGGCTTGCGACAGCACGGCCAGCATCCTCTATCACAACAATCATGATGGCACGTTCACAGATGTCGCTGTTGTGGCGGGCGCGGCATTTAACGATGACGGCCGCGAGCAGGCCGGCATGGGTTCCACAGTTGGCGACTATGACGGCGACGGCAAACTGGATCTCTTCAAGACAAATTTTTCCGATGATACCGCGACGCTCTATCGGAACAATGGCGACGGCACGTTTGACGACAAGACTTTTCCCGCAGGATTCGGCCTCAATACGCAATACCTCGGCTGGGGCGTCATGTTTCTTGACGTGGACAATGACGGCTGGCCCGATCTGCTGCTGGTCAACGGCCACGTTTATCCGGAGGTGGACAGCCAGCGCCTCGGCAGCAATTTCCAGGAACCGAAGATTCTTTATCACAACAACGGCAACGGAACGTTTTCCGACATTTCCGCTCAAGCGGGACCGGGAATTACGGCGGTGAGTTCCGCGCGCGGACTGGCGGTGGGCGATTTGTGGAATGACGGCTGGATGTCCGCGGTGATCAGCAACATGAATGCGCCACCGATGCTGCTGGTCAACGACGTTCGCAATGGCAATCATTGGATCGCATTGCGGACGGTTGGAACTTCGTTTTCGTCCGCGTCGGGCGGCAGCAAATCCAATCGCGATGGCATCGGCGCGAAGATTATGGTGAAAGCCGGTACACGCACGCTGGTCGACGAAGTGCGAAGCGGGTCCAGCTACGTCTCGAATAGTGATATGCGCGTTCACTTTGGCCTCGGGTCGACCACGAAGATCGAGTGGGTGCAGATTCGCTGGCCCAGCGGGTCGGTCGAACGTTTTGAAAACCTGGCTGTCGATGCGATTCATACTCTCAAGGAGGGATCCGGCACGCCGGTCAGTCTTCCTCGTGCTCCTGCCAAGCCCTGATTTGATGGAAATACGGGCCACGAGAGACCGTTCGTCGCGATGCCCCTCAGGACAGGAATCCTGATCGAATTGCTGGTTAACAATAACCGGCCACCCCCTCCCCTCTTTTTCATACGCCGATGTCTGTTGGTAGGGCCGTAAAACACGTAGACCAGAAAAGTTCTCTTAGTTGACGTAAGGTACTATGATTCCCGCGAAAATGAACGGAGGTGGCGCTGATGATTAAGCGATGGATTGCTATTGGAACTTTGGCATTTTGCATGACGGCGCCGGGCGCGTTGGCGCAACAAAAGGCCGTCGATGCGGAGGGGCATCCGTGGTGGCAGCATGCGGTGTTTTATGAGGTTTATCCGCGGAGCTTCGCGGACAGCAACAATGATGGGATTGGGGATTTGAATGGAATTGCATCGAAGCTGGACTACTTGAAGGATCTCGGGGTGGACGCGATCTGGATTACGCCGTGCTTCCCCTCACCACAAGTGGATTTCGGTTACGACGTTTCGGATTATGAAGCGATCGATCCAATGTACGGGACGATGAAGGATTTCGATCACCTGGTGGCGGAAGCGAAGAAGCGGAACATTCGAGTGCTGCTTGATTTTGTGGTGAATCACACGTCGGACAAGCACAAATGGTTCGAGGATTCAAAATCATCGAAGACCGCGGAGCACCGCGATTGGTACATCTGGCGTGACGGGAAGGGACCCGGCCAGCCACCCAACAATTGGCTGTCGACATTTGGATTGTCGGCGTGGAAGCTCGATCCGAAGACGAATCAGTATTACTACCACTATTTTTATCCGGAGCAGCCGGACTTGAATTGGCGGAATCCGGCAGTGGAGAAGGCGATGCTGGATGTGACGAGATTCTGGTACAACCGCGGCGTCGCGGGGTTCCGGCTGGATGCAGTGGACACGCTCTTTGAAGATCCGAAGCTGCCGGACAATCCGGTGCTGCCCGGGAAAGACAAATTCGGGCGGCCGAACATGGAGGAGAAATACAACAAGAAACTGCCGGGGGTTCACGACGTAATGCGGAAATTGCGAAGCGCGGCGGATGAGTATGGGTCGGTGCTGATCGGGGAGACTTGGACGTCGAACGTGAATGAGCTAAAGGATTATTACGGCGAGAAGAACGACGAATTGCAATTGCCGATGGACCTGATGATGACAGGATTCACGGGTCTTTCCGCGGATCAGTACCGCAAGCACATCGCGGCGGTGGATGGCGCGGGGCACTGGCCGGTGTACGTGATCACCAACCACGATATCGTGCGTTCATACACGCGCTATGCGGACGGGGAGCATAACGAGGACATCGCGAAAATGATGGCGGCGATGTATCTGACGCTGCGGGGCACGGTGGTGATGTACTACGGCGAAGAGATTGGGATGGAGAACAACGACCCGAAGAGCAAGGATGAGGTGCAGGACCCCATCGGCAAGCTGGGCTGGCCGCTGGAAAAAGGCCGGGATGGCGAACGCACGCCCATGCAATGGAACGACGGCGCGAACGCAGGCTTCAGCAAAAAGAAACCGTGGCTGCCGGTGCCACCGAGCTACAAAACGCATAATGTGGCCGCGGAAAAGCAAGACAGCAATTCGATTTTGAGTTTTTACGGACAAGTGCTGGCACTGCGGCATAAGGAGCCAGCACTGCTGGAGGGAAATTACATTTCGTTGAATGGTGATGATCCCAACGTGCTTACCTTCATTCGGCGCTACAAAGATGAAGCGATTCTAGTGGTGCTGAATATGTCGGCGAAAGATCAGAAAGTACAATTCGATCTTTCGCCGCTCGGATTAACGTCACCGAAGCTGAGCGTTTTGCTGACGGACTTTCACAAACCGCTGACGGGCATGACAGATGCGTTGCCGATGGAGCCATATTCGGTGTTCATCGCCAAGATTTCGGAAAACGCAGCAGGCAAATAAACGGTCCACGTTACGGGATTAGCAGTCTTCTAGTAAATGTTAGTGAGTAGTATCGGTCAGGCGGCCGGTCACCCGAGCTTCAGCAACACCTACGTATTTGTCGGCGGCACCATAGTAAAAGAGAAAGTAATCCCAACTGCCAACTACGTCTTTCGCACTGCGTGTTTTGACCATTCCCTCAACGAAGACTACATTCGGAACCTGCCCGACTCTTTCCCAGTCTTTTTCAGGCACGAAGATAGGGGCATCCGAGCGAGAAAGGAGTTTTCGCGGGTCATGGCGGTCAAAAACCGCAACGCCGGTGCGATAAATTAGATTGTCGTCGGCGCCGTTGTAAATCAGCACGATGCCCTGCTTGGTGAGGATTGGCGGAGGGCCGGGCTCGACGGCACGGGAGTCAAACTTTCCAAGGCGGCGCGGGAGAACCGGAGTTTGTGTCGCTTCGGTCCAGTGGATTAAATCGCTGGAATAGGAGAGGCCCATCTGGTCGGTCTTGTCGGCGGCGGTGCCGAGCCAGTACATCCAGTAATGGCCGTCGATTTTTTCGGGGACGATGGCGCCAGACTTAGTCCAGCCAACGTTCCAGTTGCCTTTGTAGGCGGGGAGGATTACGCCTTTGCGTTGCCAAGCAACCAGATTGGGAGAAGTAACGAGACAAAGCTGCGCGTCCTTCTTGTTGTAACCCGTGTAAGTGAGATAGTACGTGTCGTCGATTTTCTGGAGGCGCGGGTCTTCCATTCCGCCGTCTTTTTCATATGGAGCCTCGGGGAAAATAATTGGAATGGGACGACGAATGAAATGGAGCCCGTCGGTGCTTTCGGCGTAGCCGAGACGTGAGGTGCCGGAAGCGTCCTGGGCGCGATAGAGCATAACGAATTTGCCAAAGGCAAATATCACGGCCGGATTGAAGGTGCCAGCAGATTCCCAGGAGGTTCCCTGGGGGGAAAGGATGGGCTCGTTGGAGACGCGGGTCAAAGGACCGAAGGGGAGATCGTGATTTTGCGCGGCGAGGGCGAGGGAGGCGGCGAGGAGCGACATCGCGAGAATGAACCTGGTTTTTCTGGAATGCATGAACAAATGCCCCGCGCGCAACGAGTAGATGGTCACACAAAAGGAATTTAGCCGCCAGTGTACGGCTGCGCATTACAGGACAGGTAGGAGAGATTTAGCACAGAGAATACTGAGTTCAAAGAGAAGAGAAAAGAAGAACGGATTTGACGAGCCGCATTGCAGAAGAGCAGACCAAGTTGGCGTAAAGGAAAGCGAGCAGAGGCGATGGTTGGCATCGTAAAAGCGGGAGCTGGGCTCACGCACTCCAAACGGGCCGGCTAGATGTCGGCGCTACGATTTGTTCGGTTTGGGAGATTTGGGAGGGTCGAATTGCATGGTGCGGACGAGGCCTGCGCCTTCTTTGACGAAGAGGACCTGGTTGGGCTTGATGTCGCGTAGCGTGTCGACGGCGCCGCTGGGCCAGCGGATTTCTAGGAGCTCGATGGATTCGGCTTTGCCGATGCCGAAGTGGACGCGGAGGTCGTTTTGCGAAAAATAGCCACCACCGCTACGGACTTCGTCAATTTGGGGATGGAGGCTCTTCTCACCGGGAAGATGCGTGACGCATTTGATGCGCGCGCCGATGCCGCTGCGATTCGATTTCGTGCCAATTGTTTTGACTTTGAGCCAATTGTTGCCGGTGCGTGAATCGCAGCGAAGGAGCTGGGGAAAATCATTTACGGTGTTGACGACGATGTCGAGATTGCCGTCGTTGTTGAAGTCGCCGAAGGCACATCCGCGGGCGGCGACGGGAACGGAGATGCCCGGGCCGGCGTCATTCGAAACGTCGCCAAAACGGCCATTGCGCAGATTTTTGTAGAGCAGCTTGCGCTGCGAGTAGCCGGCTTCGGTCTTGAGCTGCTCGACTTCGGGATAGACGTGGCCGTTGCAAATGAGGATGTCGGGCCAGCCGTCATTGTCCATGTCGAAAAAACCGCAGCCCCAGCCGAGATACTGCGTGTACCTGCCCAGGCCGGCCTGGAAAGTGGTGTCTTCGAAATTCGCGCCGCCGAGATTGCGGTACAGCGAAGGCGTGTCGCCGGCGAAATTTGTTTTGACGAGATCGAGATTGCCGTCGAGATCGTAATCGGCGGCGGAGATGCCCATGCCGGCTTGCGGTTTGCCGTCGGCACTGAGCGCGCAGCCGGCTTCGATGGCGATGTCCGCGAAGGTGCCGTTTTTCTTGTTTTGATAGAGAGCGCTGGCCGTGGAATCGTTTGCGACGTAAATGTCCGGCCAGCCGTCGTTGTCGAGATCGGCGGTAAGGACACCGAGACCGTAAGTGCCGGTTGTTTTGAGGATGCCGGATTTTTCGCTGACGTCGGTAAAGGTACCGTCGCCGTTGTTGTGATAGAGAATGTTTTTGCCACCGTCGAGTCCCGGTGGACCGCAGGCGACCATAACGCCTTTGTAGAGGCACGGGCCGGATTCGGGAACGGGCGCGGTTTTCAGGTCGAGATCGATGTAATTGGCGATGAAAAGATCGAGGTAGCCATCGCGATCGTAGTCGACAAAAGCGCAGCCGGTGTTCCAGCGCTTGCCGGTGCCGGCGACGCCTGCTTTTTCGGTGATGTCGGTGAAGGTGGCGTTGCCGTTGTTGTGGTAGAGAACATTTTTGCCGAAGTAGGTGACGAAAAGATCGTCGAAACCGTCGTTGTCGTAATCGCCGACGCAGACGCCCTGTCCCCAGCCCGAATGATGCAAGCCGGCTTTGGCAGTGACGTCGGTGAAGGTGCCGTCGCGATTGTTTTTGAAAAGATGCGAAACAGGTTCCTTGCCAGCAGGAAAACCTTCGAGGCGCCAGCCGTTGACGAGGAAAATATCCAGCCAGCCGTCGTTGTCGTAATCGTAAAAAGCGACACCGCAGCCGGTGGTTTCGAGAAGGTATTTGTTTTTGTGCTCGCCACCGAAAATGGTTTTGGCGTTCAGGCCGGACTCGCGCGCAACGTTGAGGAAGGAAACACCAATATCGCTGGGAGGAGCAGCAGCAGTCTGTTGCAAAGGGGTGCCAAGAGAAAGCAACGTCGCCGGCCACTTTTTGGGAAGCGCCAGGGCAAGAAGTTTTTCCAACGGGAGTACGATTGCGGAACGGCTGAGTGATCGGAGAAACGCGCGGCGTGTAGAGGACAAAAGAACCAATACCTTTCCTTGCGAGCGCCGTGCTAGAATCCGGCGCTTTCTTTTATAGTAAGGCCAACGAGGCAATGCAAGCATACAACGCAACGGGGGCCACAAGA
>WNFI01660439.1_pt1 | contig 14978 bp, 13 predicted proteins | sample 5400471 | NCBI WGS metagenome assembly WNFI01 (sample SAMN13153348, study PRJNA577476) | soil metagenome | isolation source: 100 cm saprolite on Douglas fir-dominated hillslope | place: USA:California | collected 2013-09-17
TTGATAAAATAAAGATTATCAACATATTAAGAATATAGTTGGCAGCTAAAGGTTTACAAAATTGTTCATCAGCCATGTTCACGAACACTTCCCTAAGAAAATATTAATAGCCAAAAGTGGTGTCACTGGATAGCATTTGGCTACTAATATATTTATCAGTAGCCAAATGTGTATAAATTTATATACTTTTGGCTACTAATATATAAAACTCAGTCCATTCCTTCATTGGGATAACTTCTGCGAATCTTAATTCTTCTATCCTATAAGTAAGACTTCGCACAAATCCAAGATGTTTAAATCCATTCTTAGAATGTTTTTCTATAAAATCAGTAAGATCAACAAGTCCATGTTCTCTTAGTTCTGGTTTAACAATGTAGCGCTGGTTCTGCGCGGCTAGATAACAAGTATACGGTGTAACATGTTCATGAGCAATGACAGCACTACTGACGAATAGTATTGATGCGGGATCTATACTTTTCTCTTATTACAACCTTAAATTTGTGTTCATGACGGATGTTCATGAACACAAATTTCCTTGACAGGTCGATGCGGGATTTTACTTAAAGCGTAGACATATCTATTACAAAACGGTAACGGACCTGTCCTTTTATCATGCGGTCAAATGCGGTATAGATATCTTTGATGTTTATTATCTCTATATCGGCTACAATATTGTACTGCGCACAATAATCCAGCATTTCCTGTGTTTCCAGGATGCTGCCGATCAACGAGCCGGCAATACATTTGCGGGCGAAGACAATCTGGGCAAGACGAATATTGGCAGGTTCTGATGGAAGTCCCAGCACAATATAAGTACCGTTTGTTTTTATCAGTGACAGATAAGGATTCAGATCATGATCTGCCGAAACAGTATCGATAATGAAATCAAACCGGCCCTGGGCAGCAGCCATTTCCTCCGGATTTTTGCTGACAATAAAATAATGGGCACCCAGCTTCCTGGCATCTTCTTCCTTAGAGGCAGAAGAGCTTAATACCGTAACTTCCGCTCCAAGCGATGACCCCAGCTTTACGGCCATGTGCCCAAGCCCGCCTAATCCAAGAATGGCGAGTTTATGCCCTTTGCCAATTTTCCAATGTTGCATGGGCGACCACACAGTGATACCTGCACACAACAATGGCGCAACTGCCGGCGTGTCGAGTGATGAGTACAATACTGTTCGTCTCCCTTCCGGCAATTACCGCATTTCCCGCAGGTGTCTACCATATTTCCGACTCCCGCCAGTTCACCCACTTTGAATTTATTTACATGTGAACCCACATTAATTACCCTGCCTACAATTTCATGACCAGGGACCATTGGAAAGATACCATCGCCCCAGTCATCGGTTATCTGGTGGATGTCCGAATGGCAAACTCCACAATACAAAATACGGATATGCACATCGTGCGGGCCGATCTCCCTGCGTTCAAAATTCCAGGGAGCGAGTTTGCTGTCTTTGTCTTTTGCCGCGTAGGCTTTAGCTAGGATCATAATTATATTTTTAAAGATGAATGAATAGCCACATTTTACTTGTTCTGGTTATAAAGCGTGAAGAGCGATACAAAACTTCAGGCTGTAGTCAGCCTCCTGGATCTCAAATGGGCAACTGTTCGGTTTAAGTAAGGAAATAAGGCAATGACAAGTAACACGCCTATGATCAATAGCGACATGAGCTCATAATAGTCTATGGCAAACCGGATCTGATCCTGCCTGTTAATCGTTCCCACCAGTAATTTACCGGAAGCTTTAACTGCCGGCCCCGGTATCATGCCTTTATCCATTAAATGCCTGGATTGGGCATTTAAGGTTTGCAGTACCGCGCGGTCAATTTTGGTAAGATGATCCTGAAATGTATTGAAATGCCTGTATACAATGGTTGGCACCATGATCATGCCTACCCCCAGTCCCTGAATAAACAGGGGCAGCAGGTAGTTTCCGGCATTGGCCTGAGTATTGAAGAGAAAGAACATACTAACATGAAAAACCAGTAATAAGGCGAAGCCAGGCAGCCAGATATATTGGATAGGCCTTTTTTGCAGTAGCAGGCAGCAGCAAATAATCAGCCCTCCTACCAGTCCTGCGATGTTTAACAAATTGATATAAGAAAGATGGATAGGGTCGAAACCAAGCACAGCGGTGAAAAAGTTATTGGTAACACCTGACGCCAGCCGGCATATATACATAATAAAAAGCACATACAGGCCAACATAAAGGTTGCGGGACTTGAATATAGCCAGGTTCAGATAAGGCCGCTTCATACTTCTCTGACGGATAATATACAATACGGACAGTACGGCTATCGCAAGTATACTGTACTGCATCCTGTCGTCCTCCAGCCAATAATATTCCTGGCCATAGATCAGCATATACCCAATGAGGCAAAGAATAATGCTGAATAAAGAGAAACTCTGCCAATCCAGTTTGTATAACGGGAAACGGATATTCAACCGGACGCTGTTCATCGATAGCAGCAGCATGCACAGGCATGGCAGGTAAGCGAATGCCGCTTCTTTGTAAACAACATTAAAATTATAAGCATCTATAAGATCTGCCGTCCCCAGATTATTAAACGGTACAGCACATAACATAATGCCGAAGAACACCGAAAAGCTGATCTCACGCGAACGCCCGCTGGTCAGCCGGGTAAACATCAGTGAAAGAGACATGTTTACCGTACTGCAGAACAACATCCCCTGTATGAATCGTACCGGGAAAAGAATGCACAGCTCCCGGGTATTGTAGCAAATAAGGCAGGTAAGAATCTGCAGAAAGGTAAACAGGACAAAATATTCCTTTGCCGCGAGGTAAGCAAAGAAGCGGCGCTCCAGACTGTAAAAACCGGCGCACCCGGCAAAAAACAAGGCAACAGCAAACTGCACATCGGCAGGTTCACAACCATAATAACCTGCACCTGCATTTATATTGGCCAGTGGAAGAAAGAAAAGGGCAATACTAGGCAGCTGCAATAGGAACAGCAGCACTTTTATCAGCCATTCAGGCACCCATTGTTTAAAAACAGGAATAGCTTTATTCATGATACTGGCGTTTAGGTATGTATACATTAACATTCATCCCTACTTTCAATACATCAATTTCCTTCCGGTCGCCGTCTACCCGGATGCGGACCGGTATGCGCTGCACGATTTTTACGTAATTACCGGTAGAGTTATCCGGTGGGAGCAAGGAGAAGCTTGAACCGGTAGCAGGGGAAAGGGAAATAATAGTTCCATGAAATGTACGGTTAGGATAAGCATCGGCAACAATCTTGACAGAATCGCCTGTATGCATATGTTCCACCTGCGTTTCTTTATAATTGGCGACTACCCATTTATCCGTTTCATTGTTTACAATAAAAGCCAGTACCTCGCCGACATTGATCATTTGCCCAACTTCTATTGTACGCCTTCCCATCCTGCCATCATAAGGAGCCGTGATGGCCGTATAACTTACATCCAGCCTGTTCCTGTCCAGCAAGGCCTTTAGCCTGGTTATTTCTGCCATTACTACAGCTTTTTCAGACTGGACATCCTGTATCCTGGAAACAGCGGCATCGTAATTTTCCAGTGATGATTGGTAATCGCTTTTATTGACATCCAGTGCTGCCTGGATATTTTCCAGCTGTTGCCTGGTAGCAGACTCTTCAGTATAAAGCTTGCTGTAACGCTCGTAGTCCAGCTGCTGTTTCCACACCTTCGCCTTATTAGCTGCAATCTGGGCCTGGGAAGCACCTGCTGTTTTTTCCAAAGTATGGGCATTGCTTTCCAACACCTGCAATTGGGCTGCTGATTTCCGGATGGCCGCTTCTGTCTGGGCCTGCTGCAGGGCATACTCACGGTTGTCGATAACAAGCAGCGTGTCGCCTTTTTTGACATATTGGTTTTCCTCAAACCGGACAGCGACAATAAAACTTCCCGCCCTTGAAATCACCGGGTTAACGTATTCCTGCACCTGGGCATCGTTAGTCTGTTCGTAGGTATAGTATCCCCACAACGTATAGATACCCCATATGCTCAGTACCACTACAGTAACAGCAGCAAGCCATCCGGTAATTTTTGTGATGAGCCTGTCCGTAACAGAATATTTTTTTTTCATAATAATGTTATTATAGCGTGCCTGCTATGTTTTGAAGCAGATAATATTTGTTTTGTGCCATAATCCCTGCCGCAGCCAGTTCGAAACGCGTTTGCAGGACCTGCACATCGGCATCCAGCAGATCCGTAATAAGCGAGGTTTGGTTAAAGTAAGCGTTCCTGATAATACGGGCATTCTCCACTGCCTGCGTCACATTTTCTTCCGCCACTTTGATCTGTACCAGTGCTTCCTTGTAACGCAGGAAGGCTTCTTTCACTTGCTGGCGTACTTTATCTTCCACATCCTTATGTTGCTCTTCTTCCTTTTCCAGCTCCAGTACGGCTGCTTTGTTCTTATGTGTATTGTGATATACCTCCGAAATAGGGAGTGAAATTTTTATCCCGGCAACACCCAAAGAATACCAGTACGGGTTATAGGGGTACAGAAATATCTGAGGATTGGCAAAATAGAAGTTGCCGTATATACCAACTTTGGGCCGGATATTGGCTTTTACCTGCTGTAAATGTATCCTGCTCAGATTCGTTTGTTGTTCGGAGATGTGATACGGGAACGAATGCCTGAATGCCTCTTCCAGGTACTGGTCATAAGAACGCTCTGCTTCCTGCTCGGGAACAATATCTTCCGGGATCACTACTGTTTCGTCCGGGTTTCCGATAATAATATTCAGCTTCTGAGTAACGATCTGTATATCATTTTCAATAGTAACGAGTGTCATTTTACGTTTTGATAGTTCAAGCTGCACCCTTAAAACATCGCTCTTCAGTACAATGCCATTCTTATGGAATGCACTTATTTCCACAAGCTGCTTTTCCTGGTCGGCGATATCCCTGACTATTAAATCCCGGAAAATAAGCGACTTCCGGAGGTCGAGGTAAAGCACGGCTGTTTGGTACCGGATATCGGAAACGGCTTGTTCTTTCTGGATGATGCTCATCTGGTGCAGCGTTTTTTCAGCTTCGATTTTCAGGTTAAGCTTATTTCCGTTATAAAGATTGAAGTAAAAATCTGCCCCCACGCGATACAACGTATGGATTGCATCGTGCTGGGTGGGGCTGGAAAACAGCCCGTGTTCATAAACAGGTATATTGGTGGCTTCTTCGACGCTGCTCATCGCACTTAATTCAGGATAACGTTCCATCTGGGCATCCTTGACTTCCTCTCCGGCGATGCCGGCTGCTTTCTTTTTTATTTCAACAGCACGGCTGTGCACCTCTGCTCTCTGCCAGGCATCTGCCAGGGATACCTTTAAGGTGTCCTGCGCCACAGGGGCGATTTGCCCGTACAGGCGAATGATATTGCCTGCAATCATTAATCCGGCTAATATGGTTCTGCTTCTGTACTTCATATACTTTGCTTACTATTCTTTATACAAAATTCCTGTTTGAGGAAGTAAACAAGACCACTGATTTTCACCAATGGCCTTGTTACACACGATCACACAACCCTTTCTCCGCAATACACCAACCGGTCATTCTTCTGATTCGCAATTCCAAGCTTTGCAATGGTGGCTGGCTGAATCTACGCTATGCTTACAGCTCTCCGGTAATAAACTGTGCCCTGCCATAACCGAAAGACCAATCTGCATCCGTATTTTCCAAAAAAGAAACCATCACGTCCGAAGGCTTTATACCACATATCAATAGCAGCGATTCAACCAGCAGATGGTAGAAAGTTTGTTTTTGATCGAGCGTTCGTTTACGGCTCACAACTTGCAAGATGATAACATTGTCTGTTCTTGGAATATTCAGTCCTGTATCCTGAACAATAAATGTTGTTGCAGACGGATGCAGGTGAACTATCTGGTAGCGATCTCGTGGTGGCACTTTAAATGCAGCTACCATCGCATTATGAGCGGTATCCAATAATTTTCCTATCTCGGCTTCAGACCTTCCTTCCATGAGGTCAAAACGTAAAAGTGGCATAGTTTTAAAGTTTTATTGACGATTAGTTGCTTTCATTTTTAACTTTCATCTACTAAAAGAACCCTAGTTTTTCTTTGCTGTAAGAGATAAGCATATTTTTAGTTTGCCTGTAATGAGCTAACATCATTTTATGGTTTTCCCTTCCTACACCAGACTGTTTGTAGCCACCGAATGGTGCTCCTGCAGGATAGTTGTGATAATGATTTACCCATACTCTTCCGGCTTGTATAGCGCGTGGGACGCGATACAGCTCATGTGCATCTCTTGTCCACACACCGGCGCCTAAACCATAAATACTATCATTGGCAATCTCAATAGCTTCTTCTACTGTTTTAAAAGTGGCAACCGTTAAAACAGGCCCAAAGATCTCTTCCTGGAATACACGCATCTTGTTATTGCCTTTAAACACAGTCGGCTGAATATAATAGCCGCATTCCAAATCGCCACCCAAATGGTCGATTTCGCCACCAGTTAATACCTCCGCGCCTTCTTCTTTCCCTATTTTCAAATATGACAGGATTTTGTCTCTTTGTGTTTGCGAATCCTCCAACATTCTTGACGGACAGGTACAAGTTTCACCCTGATTTAAAGCGAACAGCACAGCGCCTTCTACTGCTTTATCCAAAAAGTTATCATCGGCATCCATTACTGAACTAAAGAAGATATTGGGTGATTTTCCACCTAATTCCAAAGTAACCGGGATAATGTTTTCTGATGCATATTGCATTACTAAACGGCCTGTTGCTGTAGAACCTGTAAATGCAGCTTTGGAAACTTTCGGGTTTGTTACCAGGGCATTACCCAGTTCATAACCATAACCATTTATCACATTCAAAACGCCGGCGGGCAGCAAGTCGCCAATCAGTTCCATCAGCACCATGATAGAGATCGGTGTGCTTTCGGCGGGCTTTAATACCACGCAGTTGCCTGCAGCAAGTGCAGGGGCCAGTTTCCATGCAGCCATCAACAAAGGGAAATTCCATGGAATAATCTGAGCTACCACACCAAGAGGTTCGTGAATAATCAATGATAAGGTGTCTTTATCCAGCTCAGTTGCGGAGCCTTCTTCGGCTCTGATAACACTGGCAAAATACCGGAAATGATCGGCTGACAGGGGAATATCTGCATTCAGTGTCTCCCTTATCGGCTTACCGTTGTCCACTGTTTCAGCTGCGGCGAGGAGCTGCAGGTTTTGTTCTATCCTGTCTGCAATTTTGTTCAGGATGTTGCTGCGCTGCGTGGCCGAAGTAAGCTTCCAGGTATTAAAAGCTTCGGCTGCTGCATCAACAGCGAGAGCAATATCTTCCTTGGAAGAATGTGCTGCCTTTGTAAATGCTTTGCCATCAATGGGAGAAAGCACATCGAAGTACTTGCCGTTTACAGGGGCTACAAATTTACCGCCGATGTAGTTGTCGTATTTGTCCTTGAATGAAGGACGTGCGATTAATTTTGACATAAATAAAATGTTTTTGTTACACCAAAATTAGTTAGCGTTACCGGCGATGGATAGTAGAATCATGCAGCAAAATCGTACAATAGTCTTATTTGCTTAATCTGACTAACGATTACCCGGGAAGGGAGAATTGCACAAGGGAAGTGTACTAAATGAAAAGAAAGTTCCGGCGGGGAACTTTCTTTGTTTATTCTTTCCGGTCCCGGATGAAGTAAACGGGAAGAAAAGGAATAGCGGATGGATTGTGTAATTGTTAGCTGTTACAGATCTCCTTCTGGAAATGCTTGGGAGTAATACCTTCCACTTCTTTAAATGCCTTGATAAAATAATTGGTATCAGAAAATCCGGTTTGAAAGGCAGTATCAGATATAGGTGCGAATTTTCTTAAAAGCAATTTGGCCCTGTGAATTCTTTCCTGCAGAATGTAAGCATTGGGCGCCATCCCAAGCTCCTGTTTAAATGCCCGGAAAAAATTGGATTTGCTCATATAGGCAATCCTGGCCAGGGTGTCAACAGAAATCTTTTCGTGAATATTGTTCTTTATAAAATCAATTACTGCGGCAAAGCGATTGCTGTTTTTGAAGATAAAATAATTATTCTCAAAAAAGCTCCGTGCCTGAGTTTGCATTATCCTGATCAGTAATTCCTTTAAAGCCAGGTCGCTGATAAAGTCTTTGGCACTGTTATTTTCCATGACGATATGCATCAGGTTGCTGGTTGCATAAGACAAGGATTCGCTGCTGAACAGATAAAAATGCTCGTTCAAAAACCTCCAGGAAGAATTTTCATCCAGTTTTGGCATATTGCCATTTAAATAATCAAGCGTGTTTTTTATAAAATCATCGCTGATTGCTATCGCTAAACATTGTGTGGATTGGTGGTCCGCTTCGGGGAAATCAATCGTCATTTCTTCTCCCGGTAAAACCACAATACTTTCTCCCGGCAGATACTCAAATTTATTGCTTTTATTGGTTAACCTTACTTCCTTTCTGCCCCTGATCATGCTGGTAAAAGAGAAGTTCTGAAACTTAAGTGAGACATTAGTCATAGACGCATTCGTTTCGTAAATATTCAGCTCACATCTGTTTAAAGAATAGGTTTTTTTATTCTCTAAGAAGGCATCCTGGGTAGTCGTCGTGGCAAGATTTTGCATATAAAGGTGGCTTTTTATTTATACTGAAAGGAATAAATTGTAGACCTTGATCTTTGAGGGACTGTTAACCACAGTTGGCAAACTATTCCATGCTTTTTCGTCACTGCCGTTTATGCAAAAGTATTTTTGCCCGGTTGTTTTTACTTTCAATATAGCGCCAGAAATTACATTATTTCGGCCATCCTCTAATGCTTTATCGAGAACAATACCAGGGTTTAACATAATATATGATTTTCTAATGATTAATGCTCCCTTCGATAGGGGTAACCAGCCTTTTCAAAACCAAAGACTATCCCATCAACGTAGCTGCATAGAAAGAACGTCCCGCTAATTAAGACGATGTTACACTTTTCCGGTATTATTCTACTATCCATCGCCGGCAACGCGGACTAATTTTGAAAAAATATTACCAATGAATACCTTAAAAATTGTTATTGTAGGTGGTGGGTTTGCAGGTATCAACCTACTAAAACAGCTGGCGAAGAATAAACGTTTTCTTGTAACACTGGTAGATAAAAACAACTATCACTTTTTTCCACCATTGCTTTACCAGGTTTCTACTGCATTTATTGACGCTTCTAATATCTGCTATCCTTTTCGCAGAATGTTCCAGAACAAGGAAAATATCCGATTCCATAATGGATCGTTAGTCAACATAAATGTACATGAGAAAAAGATAGAAACAGACAATGGTGTCTTGTGTTATGACTACCTGGTTTTAGCGATGGGAACAGAAACCAACTATTTCGGCATGCAGAATGTAAAAGAGCATTCGCTGCCAATGAAGACAATTGATGATTCTCTTCAAATGCGTAACCGGCTGCTGTTGAATTTGGAAGAAGCAACCCGCGAAAAGAATAAAAAAGAGAAGGGAAAACTTACCAACATTGTAATAGCAGGAGCGGGGCCTACAGGTGTGGAACTGGCAGGTATGTTGGCGGAGATGAGCAGGAACATTCAAAGGAAAGATTACCCGGAACTGAACCAGGATAAGTTAAACATTTACCTGGTGGATATGGCGGAAAGCCTGCTTAACACAATGAGCCCCTCTTCCCAGCAGGAAGCCCGTAAAACCCTTGAGCGATTGGGTGTGCATATAGAACTTAAGGCTGCTGTAAAGGATTATGTTGATGAAAAGGTGCTTTTGTCGAACGGGAAAGAGATTATGGCATCCGTCCTCATCTGGGCCTCCGGAGTAATTGGCAGGGAAGCGCCGGGACTGCCGGAAGAGAGTATTGGAAGAGGAAGAAGAATTATAGTAGACGAATACAACCAGGTTCGCCATGTGGTTAACATTTTCGCCATCGGAGATATCTGTCTTCAAACTACAGATGAAAATTTTCCAATGGGGCATCCGCAGCTTGCTCAAGTCGCTATTCAGCAGGGGAGACTGTTGGCAAAAAACCTGGAACGTCTTGCAGTAATACGAATCCCTTTGGCTTTCCGGTACAATAATAAAGGCAGCATGGCCATCATAGCCAAATACAAAGCAGTGGTCGATTTGCCGGGAGGATTCTTTAAAGACCGTTTTGCCTGGTTCACCTGGTTATTTATTCACATAATTCCGATTGCAAGTTTTAGAAACAAGGTTAAACTGGCCTATAACTGGTTTTGGAGCTTTACTACCAATGATCCCACTTTAAGGTTAATTATCAGGCCAAAAAATAAGAAATGAGGCTTAATGAATTGAATTAATTGAGCTTAGCAAAGGACAAGCAAAATAGCCCATTACTTATATCCGCAGGCATAGTGGCGTATGAGTAATGGACAGGAAAGGCTAGGGTAGGGCGCTGACAATTGTATGTTTTCTCCTTAACTTTATAAGTAATGGGCTTAACAGAGAATATACCAGGAATAGATAGGTTTAAGGATTCGGTCTATGTAATGCATGAAAGATCGGAGAAATATTTCCCCCCTCATACCCATAAAAAAGGCCAGCTAAGTTATATTGAAGGGGGATAGGATATATAACTGTTGATTTCAAGACTTACGTGGTGCCCGCAAAGCATTTTTTTTGGATGCCGGCCGGCATACAGCATGACTTGAGGATCGGGAACCAGTCAACGATATTTCGTTCCCTGTTTTTTTATACCTGGGACGACGCTAAAGCCCCGTTTTATAGCAAAATGGGCATTTACCCGGCAGACGAATTATTGATCCAGATGATTCATTACTCAGAAAGATGGGATGAACAGCATGTAAGGAAAAGTGATGAGAACTTCGAATTTCTGATAGCTTTGAAAAACATCCTGCCGCGGTTCGATAATATGTCTCTGCCTATTATCCTCCATACATCCGATAATGAGAGAATAAAAGAAATTACCCGCTACATTGAAGGCAATTATGGAGAAAATCTGAGCTTGCCGGAAATAAGCAAAAAATTTAATTTCAGCGAGCGATCCTTTTCCAGATTTTTTAAAGAACATTTACAGATGTCCTTTCTTCAATATGTAAAAACATTTAGAGTGATCAAAAGTATAGAACTTATATTGAAAACAGACAAGCCGATAAATGAAATAGCTTATCTTGTAGGGTATACATCGCTAAGCTCCTTCAGTGATACATTTCATAGTTTTACACGGGCCCGGCCCAGCGATTTCCGAAAAAACTGATGTTTTTTGATTAAACCTGAAATTTTCCTTCTAGTTCTTGTAGAAAAGCCGCACCAGATTAGCACCATAACGTTTACAACGCTTGTTATTTAGCTTGAGCCAGCGTGTAGCCCGTTTTTTTAAATTTTCCTCAAAAAAAAGAGGCGCAGCTGGCCGGGAGCGCTGGCAAAGGAAAAAGAGAAAACCCAAAGGCAGTCGGAGCTGATAGGCGACGGAGAAAACTATTATGGCGAGATAATTCACACGAATCTGAAGGAACTTACGGAGGCGTGTCAAAAAGTATTAGTTGATTAGTTGAGTTTTATCTTTCCGGATCGCATTAACGCTTCAAGGCGCACATGCATTTTTAGCCTCACGTCCGGATTATTGCAGGAAACACGAAGATCAATGTCATTGGGATTATTATAGTCCAGCCGGATAAACCCATTGTTAGCCAACACCTCTTGTTTAATATCGGCCATTCCTATTCTAACCGCATCGAAAAGCATTTTCTTGAAGAACTCCGGCGGATTGCCAGTGAACTGGAATGAAATTTCACTCATAGTTTAAAGTTTCCCCGAATATACTCAACCCCTTGGAACGAAAGGGGAGCGAAGCGGCTCTAAATAGAAGCGTGGGCTTGTTTCTGAATTACCCCCGAAGGAGCTACTATACTTATATTCAATGTAAAATGTTCATATTTAAAGTTTTCGAAAATTAAATACTTGTAATACAATTGTTTGTAATTTCATTTATTTGTATACCCGTCAAAAATGTTCATAATTTATGTTCATAAGAATAAATGTTGCATTTTTTTTATAGTTAATAGGTTCAATCTTACTTTTTTCGATTTTTTACAAAAATTAGTATTTCGAACAAGCTTCATCAAACTTCCTGACCGGGTTTTATTTTCCCGATATAAGCAAGGATAAGGACCGTCATGTTGAGTATAATTTCCGCTTCTCTGCGGCCGAAATTGCCGATCGTGGGAGGGTGATGGCTTTTATTGGTGATGGAATAAGTCGCATTCATGACTGTTTCCACATAGTCACAGGTGGCCACTAGATTTTTTTTAATCCAATCATGTTCACTTTTACTAGTGATGGATGCCCTTAGAGCTGGAAGATCTTTTTTGAAGGGCTCCATGGCGGACCTGCAGTGACCGACTGTCTTATCATATTCCCCAGCGAGAAAATATTTTCTGGATTCTTCCAATTCTGCCATGGAAATAGCATATTCTTCCGGAAGTACGACTGAGGCTGTGGGTAGTTCTATCAGCGTGGCGGTGTTGTGACCCAGGGCCGGTAGGATTTTGTTAATCGGGTGCAAGGCAAGGCGTCCACCGCGTCAATATCGCTCGATCCGGATGACACGGAAAGTAAACACTACTTACCGTAAGCGTAGGATTGCAGGGGTATAGCTTGGAAGCCAGTCAATTCCCTTCACTATTTTCTTCTTCTTTCTCCTTTTTAAATTCCAGTTTTCCGAATTTATAAGAGAAGCTGATACCAAAGGACTGGTAGGGGATCTTGCGGTCGTTGATGAGTGAAAAATTCTGTCCCGTCAGCCTGGTTTCCAGGTTGACATATCTATTAAAGGGATTGGTGGTGGTGAAACCGATACTTCCTTTTTTATTCCATATCAATTTTTTGAAGGCGAAGCTATAGGTGATGAAGGTAGTGGAACTGCCCTGGATCTCATGGGACGGGGACCGAAAGTTGCCGAAGAACTCGAATACGAGATTGCTGTTGTACTGGTAGGTGGCATTGAGGTTGGTCCGGTAGTTGACGCTGTTGGCGGTATTATTGGGGAGCAATTTGTTTTTTATATACAGATCGTAAAAGCTGACGGTCCCGCGGATGGAAAGTTTCGTGCCGATCGGAACGTTACCAAAGATACTGAGGCCCCCCACGTTTTGAATACCCACATTCTCTTGTGTATTGATGGCGACATTGGTATAGACCGAATCCCCGATCTTCAGGGAAGGGTAGTAGTAAGTGTATCCCTGGAGATCCTGGGTGGAGTAACGGGTGAACAGGGAGGTGACGATGGAACCCCCATTCTCGAAGGTCTTGGTGTAGCCGAATTCTATATAATGCACGTGTTCCGGTTTGAGGCTGGGGTTTCCGGTGTTGATATTGGTCGGGTCACTGGCGTCTAAAAAGGGATTAAGATCCTCGTAGGCCGGACGCTGTATCCTCCGGGTGTAGCTGAGTTTTAGGGTTTGGTCGTTTTGGAGCGACCGGGATAGCGTAAAAGCCGGCATAAAAAAATCGTAGGAGGGTATGACGGTATTCGGCGCTGAGGGGAAACGGGCATCAATGCGGGTATGCTCAAATCTTCCTCCCAGCTTCAGTGCATATCCTTTTCCTACATTGAGGGACAGGGTCGCATAGGCAGCGTAGATGTACCGGTTGTAGGTGAAATCGTTGACCTGCGAAGAATCGAACTCGTATTTCCCCGATGAGGAGTTTAGTCCATAAAAGCCGGAAGTGCCGGTGATCCGGTTGAACGTGCTTTTTGCACCCAGTTCCAGCTTTGCCTCATTTTTCAATGGCTGAACGAAATCTGCCTGGAGGATCATTTGATTATCGTCGACAAGGTTGCTGCTCTTTGCTCCTCCGAAGACCGAATCATTTTTGGGATACGATTGGTTTTGATCGTAGGAAGAATTGTCTCTCCCGAGACTGGATTGGTAAGAGAGGTCCAATTCCTGTCCTTCCTTTTTGAATTTCTTTTTATAATCGAGGTAGCTATCGATGGATCGGAAATTATAATGGGTGGTGACATTCCGGAGAGTATTCACCGTGCCCATGGGCGTGGGGGGCGATTCGATGAGCGACTGATTGGAATAGCCGGTGTTATTGCGTTCAAAGCGGTTGTAACTGGCTGATCCGGATAGGTTATCCTTTTTTGTGATGTCCCAGTCAAAACCCAATTTTGCCTTATAGCTGTTCCGGGTAAGGGAGCCCTGACCATCCTGGGTTAAATGTTGCTGATTGCCAAGACTGTCCGTGGACAGGCGATCCAGGCTGGTCAACGTAGTGCCGGATAACTGCGTATTGCCGCTGACGGAGGCATTGAGACCAAAGGAGCCGTTGCGGGCGTTGATATCGGCGGAACCGTTTTCCAGGCGCGTGCCGGCCGAAAGGGTGACCGATCCGTTGATGCCCCTTGTCTTGCTTTCTTTCAGGAGGATATTAATGATGCCGCCGGTGCCTTCTGCATCATATTTGGCGCCCGGGCTGGTCATGACCTCGATGCTTTTTATCTGGCTGGCGGGAATGGCCTGCAGGACCTCGGACAAACTGTTCCCGAAAATGGTAGAGGGTTTGCCGTCGATAAGGACCTGGATGCTGGTGCTGCCTTGCAATTCGACATTGCCGTCTACATCTACGGAGACCAGGGGAACTTTTTTGAGGACATCGGTGGCGACGCCTCCCTGGCTGGTAATGTCTTTATCTGCGTTGTATACTAATCTGTCAAGATGGCTTTCTATGAGCGGTCTTTTTCCTGTGACGGTAACTTCCTGGAGGGTTTGGGTGCTGCTTTGAAGCGTGATCTTCCCCAGATCATGGACCTCGTGTTTGGCAGTCAGGACAATATTCCTGGTAGTCTTTTTGTACCCGATGAATTCGATGGCCAGCGTATATTTTCCAACCGCCAGTTTCTCTATTAAGAAGTTGCCCGAGTGGTCGGAGGAGGCTCCGTTGACAGGCTTGACATTGCCATTTTGAAATACGGTGATGGTTGCGTATTTCAAAAT
>WNFI01136594.1_pt1 | contig 14972 bp, 13 predicted proteins | sample 5400471 | NCBI WGS metagenome assembly WNFI01 (sample SAMN13153348, study PRJNA577476) | soil metagenome | isolation source: 100 cm saprolite on Douglas fir-dominated hillslope | place: USA:California | collected 2013-09-17
GTGAGAAAAGACGCTTCTGGAAAGGACTATATCACTGTTTACCAATATTATTCCAGACAAACAAGCAGTAAGCCCCCGAAGTGGCCATGAGCCGTTTAAAATTTGGATTTACAAGGTAGAGCGGCGAAATGAAGCGGCAATTTGGGCTTCGTCTCCCTGATAGGTCTCGTAGAGGCGCTCATATTTGTAGTAGCTGGTAAGACCAGCATGGAGTTTGATTTCCTGGCTGGTTCCCCTCACCTCCATACGAATGGTCGTTTTGTTGATGATCAAGAGGGCTCGACGGATCGCTTGCGCATGTGACAGAGGCTCTCCTCGCGCTTTTGCCCGGCGTTCGTCCCCAGAAACGAGTCTCCTGACTGTTTCGACGACGCTGGTGATGATGTGTGCCTTAATGACATAGCTGTCTGGTAAATCATGGGTCGTAGTTCCAGCAGCGTAGCCATATTGCTCCTCTATCTGTTGATGCAAAGCTTCAAGCGTGGGTGCAAAGAGTGGAGCGGATGGGCTCGTTCTGGGAATGGCGAGGAGATCGAGCAAGCTCAGGGTAGCCCCTGGCCCTTCCGGAAAGGGTTGAGCATGCAGGAGCAAGGCGTTGGCAGGATCGGGGGTGAGTACCTGGTAGGTGCGTTGTTGCCAGAAAATGTAGTGGCCTGGCTGGAGGGTATTTGGCACTGGGAGGCGACGTGTGCGTTTCATGTGCGGCTCTCCTTCTCGTTCAACCAGACCTGAACATATGGCGCGAGTGCTGCGTCGACAAAGAGCAGACGAGAGGTGAGATCAGCGTCAATGACACGATGCCACAGGAGATGGCAAATCGCCGAGATGACTGTTGGTGTGGGGAGAGAAAGCGCATGAGCAAGCTCAGGAATCAGAAGGGAGACTGCTTTGTGCTCATTACGGCTCAATCTCTGGCGCAATGCGGCAGTGACGGCAGCGTTCACGTAGATGCTCGGTCGGTAGCGATTCAAAGCGAGCAAGTTGGCTTCTTCTGTCGCCCCAGGGAGCGTGGCTTCCGTATGGACGACGTAGCGCCAGCCTCGCTTCTGACAGATCGTAGACGCGGCTTTTTCACGCTCAGCAATACTGAACTTCTCCCGCCGAGAGGTAAGGGTGACTTCGTGGATTTCTATCTCGCCTGTCGTTTTCCAGACGATAAAGTCTGGCACATAGGTATGCAAGGTGATCGCGTAACGGAGATTTTCACCAATTGGAGCAACACGCCTGATATTGCCGGTTGGCGGCTTGCGTTTGAGAGCCATGTTATCTCTTCCTCCCTACTTGACGCTTTGACATACACTCATATGTTCATAGACGATCTGGAAGAGACTTTTTCGTGCTTACGTTGAAGGATTCTTGCTATCCTGGTGTCCTTTTTTCGCGCTTCCACTGAAATCTTCGCTCATTTCGCGCTTCCATTGAAACCTACAACCCACATTGTCAGATTCGCCAGCGCCACTTTGCACACCGTCATCACCTGATCCTTCTGGTGATCTAATTCATACATGGTTTTCTCCTGGGCTTTCATATCCTCTAAGGCGCGCAAGACCTCGCGTTGCTCTTTGCAGTAACGCTCCTGCTTGCGAAACTCGGCATTGCACTGCTCATAGGCGCGCCATTCTTGGATGCGAAGCTGTTCTAACTCGGCATCCGCGACAGCTTTGCGCTCCTTGACCTCTCGTCGCAGGACGTGATCGGCCACCTCTTGCTCTTCCAGGGTCCGCTGATACGCCCACAGGTCTTGATATAACTCCTTGCTACGACTCGTGAAGGCTTTTCGGAGCCGCTCCCGTCGTCGGCTGGCCTGGGCCTCGCGTTTGCCCGCGCTCTGTGCCCATTGTTTGAGGCGGGCTCGCCGCTGTTCCAGGCGGGTTCGCCGTTTGGCCACCTCCGAATTTTCCACGGCCACCTTGGCGAACCCATGGTTGGTATCCAATCCCAAGGGCCTCAGATAATCCTTGATGATATTTTCCTGGGCTGGCCAGCGATGAATGTAGGTCTGGGCGAGTTCGACCGCATCGATCGTCGGAGACACTTCGGTGGTCACAATGGGAATCAGTTTCGGTGTGGTTTCTTTGGCCGGAGCAGCCGTGGCTTGCCAGCCCTCGCGCCACCAGGTCCGCTCGTCAGGAGGCAGGTCGCTGTCCCAGCGCGATGGATACGACACCTCTTCTGGATCAGGCCGAACCGGAACGAGCCGACGCAGGTCGCGAATGAGCGCCACCTGTAAACACAGCGGAGTGTCAGGATGGCCTGCGCGCGGCAAGGTGATACGCGCCGGAGCCACTTCGCGGATGATCTGTCCATGGGCGTCGGTGCCGAGCGGCACAAAGGTGCCCACCTCGGAGAAGGAGGAAAGATCCCGATATTGATTCGTCTGCAAAATCGTGACCACGCGACGCCCCTGCTCGTGCAGGTTGGCGAGAAATTCAGTGGCCATGCCCTCGCGGTCCACGATCATCCGTGTGACCTGACTGGACTCCACGCACTGCTCATAGCGTGCCAGGAGCGCGGGGGCTCCCGCTGTCAAATGCTGATCTCCTCGATGGGTGGTCACCAAAAGGGGATGGCCGTGCTCGTCGTGCAGCAGCAGGAGTTCACGACAGCCCAGGACCACACCGAGACGCCCGATCAGTCCGCGTGGGATGAGCGCCTCACTGTAGACAGGCTTCCGATGCCCGTCCACATAGCAGGTCAACGCGTGCGGGTGTTCGGCTCCTCCCGTATTTTCTCCTGATACATGCCAGAGGTGGGTGGTCCAGGACGCGAGGGCATCCATGAAGCGCTCTGCTCCATCAGCACAAGCAATCTGTGACAAAAAGGCTTCCGTGTAGCGGTAGCCGTAGGCTCGTATCCGTCCGGTGAGCAGCGCCAGGCCATCGGCGGTATAGCCACGCAGATCCCATGTGCGCTGCAACCCGACCGCTCCCAGAAACAGCAGGGTCAGCAGCAGGCGTCGGCGCACCACTGCACTGCCTGCCAGGGGAAGGCATGGCAGCTCTGGTGGGACTGGAGGAGGTGGCAACGCCTGCTCCAACTGTGTCAGGAGTCCGGTTTCGGTTGCTGCCGCTAAGAGGAGCAAGCCACCAGCTTGTTCATGAGATCCAGAGGCAATGGTGAGGCCCGTTTTCGGCTTTTTTTTCTCGTGGCGGGGTCCTTTCGGCTCAGCCCGTGGGCGGCGCGCACACGGTTCAGTTGGCTAATACTCACCGAGAGACTGAAGCGCTCAGCCACGAGGTGTTGGACCTCGTGGCTTGCGACAGATGCGTGGTTCTGGCAGTAATCCAGCAAAAAGGCGAGCACCTCCCCGCGTAGTTTGATCGGGTGGCCGTGGCGTCTCTCGACGAGCGCGTGCTCGCCTTCACGCTCCACACGCTTGAGGAGCCGGTACACGGTGCTCCGATGCATCGGAACGGAGCAGTGCCTCCGTGCCTCTGAGGCCGTTGCCCCGAGCGCCATCTGTCGAGCAAGCCCCTGCCGAGCTGATCTCCGGGCTTGACGTTGATCTGGTGCCACCACAGGTGACAACGCCAGCATTTCTCTCGTTTCCATCATTCCTGTCTTTCCTGTTGCAGGAGCAAAACACGCCTGATATGTTTGTTTCTCGACAAGAGTAGTTCAGATCCACGGAACGGACCTTCGCGCTGCTTTCCGGCCCATTCGTACTCAATGGCCCGATACCCTCGATTTCCCCGTTCTGGTTCCAGAAGGTGAGCCTTGATGGCTGGTCGATCTCGTTGCGCATCGCGTGAGTCTAACGGACATGGACTCTGACCTTCACTGCACTACCTGGGCGAAGTGCGAGATGATGAACAACATCTGGTACGATCTGTTGTCCAGGAACGAGACGAAAGGTGCAGTGTTGGGTGATGGCAGCGATCAGCAGTTGGCCCTCCATGAGAGCGAAGTGGTTGCCGATGCAGATGCGCGGTCCTGCACCGAAGGGAATATAAGCCGAGCGTGGCAGCAGTTTCTCGCGCGAAGGTTCGAAGCGCTCCGGCTGAAAGCTTTCAGGTTCGGGGAAGGTATCCGCACGTCGATGGAGCATGTAAGGCGAGATCAGGATGGCCGCTCCCTTCGGCACCCGATAGCTATCGATCATGGTATCATGCAAGGACTCGCGCAGAATACCGGACGCGGGTGGATACAGGCGCATCGTCTCTTTGAAGACTTGCAAGCAGTAGGGGAGTCGAGGCAGATCATCAAACGTCGGGAGGCGTCCCTGGAGTTCCTGATCGACCTCCTGCTGGAGCTTCTGATAGCTCTGGGGATGCTCGCAGAGCAGGTACCAGGTCCAGGCAAGGGCGGCAGCAGTGGTCTCGTGCCCGGCGGTAAAGAGGGTCACGCACTCATCAATCAATTGCTGGTCGCTCATTGGCTGTCCCTCATCGTCCCTGGCGCGTAAGAGATGGGAGAGCAGGTCGTTCCGATCATCCGGGTGTTGGCGACGTTCTTCAATCATCTGGGAGAGACGCGTTTCGAGCAGGCGTGTCGCCTGGCGCACGCGCTGATTGTATGGCGTGGGGATGCTAAGTGGCAGCATGAAAGGCGAGGTGAGCGTGCGAACGGCATGGGCCAGGCCTGTATTGATCGCAGCTCCCAGTTCGTCAGTTTCGCTGAGGAAGTCGGTATCAAAGAGGACCTTGCCGACGATGCTCATTGTGAAGCGAATCATAGAGTGATTGATGTCGATGATCGCGCCATCCTCCCACTCTTGCATGAAACGCCTGGCGTAGTGAACAATGGTATCAGCGTAGCTGGCAATGTGGCGTGGCTGAAAACAGGGGGCCATCAGCTTGCGCTGCCGCCTATGGAATGCTCCTTCGCTGACGAAGAGCCCGTTATTGCCTACCGCTTTATGCATGAGCCTCCCTTTGGAGAAATCGTTGGCATACTCAACCAGGACGTGCTGAGCATGCTCAGCCTTATTGAAAAAGAGCAGAGGAACAGGACCGATACGAAAACCGCTGACATCTCCCTCTTGTGCCAAACGATTGAGAAAACCGAGACGATCCTGCAAAAACTCCTGATAGTTCCCGAGCAAGAAATGTCCACGTGTAAAGGGAACCGCTTGAGCTTGCGGTAGAGATGAAACAACCATCCTTGTCTCCTTTGTAAATACACTCCTTAGAGAAGTTTTTCGATCATTTCATGCAGTGCATGCGCAGTCTCTTCCTGATTCAGGCCAGACTCGTAGCGAAGTTGATACCAGGTATAGACACCGGTAAGCGTGAACAATTGAGCGAGTAAACGGGCTCGTGCCGCTGCATCACGCTGTTCTAGATGCGTCCTGAAAGTACGCTCTAGCCACTCGCGGTGGGAAGTACGCGCCACATCAATAATGGCGTGCAGTTGGGGATGTCTTGCCTCCTGAGCTAGCCCACGCAGCATCCGTTCCCCTCCCGCTTCGTAGTAGGCGATCAAGCCATTCACAATGGTTGTGAGATCACCCGTGGGCGGCTCGATACGTTGCTGCATGGCACGACGAAAGGCCTCCTGGCTGATAGCATTCGCCAGACGTTCCTTTGACCCGAAACGGCGTAGAAGGGTCTGCACGGTGACGCCAGCACGCGCCGCAATCTGGTCGAGTGTGATCTGGTCAGCCCACTGTTCGTCGAAAAGTGCCAGTCCAGCCTCGATGATGCGTTGCTCGGTGAGTGCAGCGATCTCCGCCTGAACGGTTCCCCTGTAGGCACGTTTTTTCCGTGGTTGTTCAGAAGTATCCTCATTGGAGTTCATCATAGTAACAGCATATCACCCTTGCTATATTGATGTCAATGGCTTTAACACCATAATGGGGGTTGCCAGTTTTTGTTGGAGAGCAGGCTTCTTTTGACGATGGAAATCTGATTGATGCTGCGGTCATGGGGTTCCAACATGTTTGTCGCGTGACGGATATATTCCGGCATCCTATGCACAGGCGACCTGGAAACGTCTTCGCCCCCTTTTTCAGTTTCCCAGTACGATCACGCACCATGCTCAGATAGTGGAGGATCAAACTCCGCCCGTTCAACGACCGCATACTCAATGGAGACCTGGCTGTGCTGTGTGAACGTGTCAATCAGGCGCCACCTCGCCTGCCCGATAGACGCCGCCTCTCGTTCACCATTCGCTCAGTCTGTTGCACTCTTGCTGCGCAGAGGGTGGCCAAAATACCGTGACTCCCTGGTAAAAGTACTGATTCGAGTACTTAGTACTCCCGGCCAGAAATTCGAAGCGCCCTGTGCAGGGAAGAAATAAGAGCAAGGATCCTTGCCCAGGAATAGACAGAAGAAGAGGAAATGTTGTAGAAAGAGAATGGCTCGTAGAAGTGGTCTCTCTAAAGGCAAGCGAGGTGCTCCACGCATAATCAACGCTCTCTTCAATTGGCTCCTCATGAGCTCAATCATCTCCAGCGGCTGGTCCAGGCTCATCGAACTCCACAGGCCGTTGCCCGACGTGCGCAGTTGATCGAGGTCTCCCATACCCATCCGGACTGGAGCACGAAGCAAATGGCACATGCGTTGAACCGCCATGAGAGTTGGGCGCGCAAGTGGCGACGACGCTGGGATGAGACGCATACGCTCACAGACGCTCCCCGATCGGGTGCGCCACGCCAGTTTTCTGCCGAGACTCGTGCGCAGGTGACGGCGTTGGCGTGTAGCTTGCCGCGCACTCATGGGATTCCTCTCACGCATTGGAGTCGAGCTGAAATTGCTCGTCAGGTGGCGGCCACTCCTGCCTTACCAGAGATCTCACAGCGAACCATTGGCCGTTGGCTGACTGCTGAGCAGATCCGTCCCTGGAGGTTCCATTCCTGGCAGCATATCTAGTCCTACAGTTGTAGATGACTGGCGAAAGTGCTTCGACGTTTGTAATGGCAAAGTCGGGCGAGAGCTTGATGCGCACGTCGCCAGAATGACCAGGCCAGGTGATAGGCAAAAGAGAGAGATGGTGTGGCAACGAGACGAAAGAAAAGCCGCCGGACCTCGGCAACGGAGAGGGGAACCATCACAGGGAGATCAGAAGAGATGTGAGGTTGAGCAGAGTCAGTTTCCTCTGACTCCGGGGCTGGGAGAGGCTGGCCAAACTTTTTTTGAGCGAGTCTTTTTCCCCATTGGCTCGCAAAGCTGTCAAAAAGACTAAAGCGAGCATTGAGAGGGTTACATGACGGTACCATCCCTGCCAGGAGCGGACTTCGTACTCATCCAGGCCCACCTCTCCTTTGGCTTCCTCAAAACACTGCTCCACCGTCCAGCGTGCACCAAAAGCTTCCACCATCTCCTCCAAAGAGGTGCCAGTGGGGGCAAAGACCAGCACATAGGCCATCTCCGCAGGCTTGGCTCCCTCATCCAGGCTTCGCCGCACTAACAGCCAGCGTTGCCACCCATTGATCTCCGGTGCCGCAAGTTCGATGCGTGCCCACGCGAAGAGACGAGGGCCTTTGCTCCCCATGCCTGCACTCAGCTCCTGCCAGTCTTCCCGAGCCAGGCCACGCGCTACCTGATCTACTCGCCTGCGGGTGCCCTGCACCTCTACGTGCTCTTTGCAGGCCACTGCCAGCGCGTACGGCTGCTTGCGGGTCTCCAGACTAGCCCGAAGCGGCTGTGCGCTTCCGTACACGGTATCACCGGTCACCCAGGCGACAGGAAGACCTGTATCCAAGGTTCGTTCTAGCATGCGCCATGCCAATTCTGGTTTGGTGGCGAAGGTCACCTCTGGAGGTATGTGGGCCTCTCGGCAACGCTCCTGGTCGTGAGTCCAACTCTTGGGCAGATACAATTCTCGATCCAGCAACGTGTGTCCACGTGAACTCGCATAAGAAAGAAATACGCCCACCTGGCAGTTTTCGATGCGTCCAGCTGTCCCACTGTACTGTCGTTGCACTCCTACCGATTTGCAGCCCTTTTTGAGAAACCCGGTCTCATCGATCACCAACACTGCATTGGGTTCCGCAAGCGTCTCCCAAACGTATGTGCGCAATGCATCTCGCACCCCGTCACAATCCCATTTGGCTCGATCTAACAGATGTTGCATCCCATATGGAGTGGCTTCCCCGACCTCTTCGGCTACCTGCCATCCGTTTTTTCGCGAAGCTTCACTCATCAGTCCTCGTACATAAGCCAATGCTCGAAAGCTCGACTCTTGCCGCACGAAATACTGCCTCATCCGTTGAGAAAATTGGTTGAATGCTGTGCTCCACATCTCTTCGGGTGAGAAATGTAAACTGGTTGAGAAGGACATAGATGATTCTCTTTCTGTTCTCATGCGTTTTCGATAGGGGAGAAAAGACCACCCCAAATCGAGCCAATCTTGCCAAGACTGGCTCGATAGCCCACCCCGCGCGGACCTGGGGGCTGGGTGGAAGACGAGCGCGTCCAACAAATAGGCACTCAGCTTTGACTGATGATCACTTTTCCAAAAGGCTGAGTCTCTTGATAGTACCGATAGGCGGCTTGTGCATCCTCGAAAGGAAACACGCGGTCGATGACGGGCTTGAGCCGCCCCTGAGCGATGGCACGGTTCATGGCGAGGAACTGCGCGCGACTCCCAGCGAAGATGGACCGCATCGTGACGAGGCCGAAGAAGAAGGCACCGAGGTCGATGGTCGATACATCGCTGGGGAACCATCCAACCTGGGTGATCTGTCCCTCAATAGCAGTTGCCTTGATCGATTGCTCAAACGTGCTGGGGCCGATGCTCTCGACGACATGATTGGCGCCTCGACCATCTGTCAGTTCGCGTACCGCTTCATGCCAGTTGGGCGTTGTGCGGTAGTTGACGACCTCATCGGCACCCAATGCCTTGAGCCGTTGCGCCTTCTCCTCGCTCGATGTGGTCACAATGACGTGCGCGCCAAAGAGCTTGGCGAACTGAAAGGCGAAGAGGGAGACCCCCCCTGATCCCAGGGTGAGCACGGTTTCGCCTGCCAGCAGTGGCCGACCACCGCCCGTCAGCGCATTCCAGGCGGCAATGCCAGCAGTGGGTAGCGCTGCGGCTTCTTCAAAGGAAAGATGGTCGGGAATATGGACGATCCATTCTTCATGCAAAACCGCATATTCCGTCAAGAGGCCGTCCAGCGAACCGCCGATCTGTGCGGCATAGTCCCACCCCCCGAAAGGGCCATCAATCCATTGTGGGAGGGGTGTTGCCCCGACTCGGTCCCCAGTCCTGGCACGAGTAACGCCCGAGCCTGTGGCCACGACCGAGCCCGCCCCGTCAGCCAGCGGAATGCCATCCAGCTTGATTGGTAGGGGATAGGTACCCGACAGGATCGCGAGGTCCCGATAGTTGAGCGAAGCTGCCTGCACCCGCACAAGCACTTCGTGAGGACCGGGGACCGGGATGTCGTGCTCCTTCACGGTCAGACTGGCAAGCCCCGCACCTTTATTCGCGTGATAACTCTTCATACACTACTTTCTTTCTTCTCTCCCTCTTGCAACCATTCAAGCAAGCGAGAGGAGAACCTTTACAATGGGTGACGCGCCAGAAACTCGTTCACGCTGCGGCTGATCTCCTCGCGAAATTCGACCAGATAGCCATGTCGTCCACCCTTGACAAGAGACAACTCCGCGCCAGGAATACGTTCGGCCAGCAGGTACGCGTTGGCAGTAGGACCCAACTGATCCTCGCTGCCATGGATCACCAGCGTCGGTGCGATCATCGTGGGCAGGAGATCCCAGGAGTCATGTTCCTCACTCGCCTGGAAATGCAGCTTGCGTGCGTGCGCGGGAAGGGGTGAGGTCTGGAGCATTGCCTTGACGACATCCAAGTGCGCCGCGATCCAGGCAGGCGAAAAGAACAGGGGTGCGAACGTTTCAAGAGCCTCTTGCAGATCAGCCGGAGGGTTGGTCCACAGCGCGTTGATCTCCGTCGAACGCGGAACGCCATGTGCTCTGCCTGGTCCCGTAGCACCAAGTACCAGTGCGCCGAGGCGATTTCTATGCTCAATGCCCAGCCATTGAGAGACATACCCACCCATAGAGAACCCAAACACATGCGCACGCGCAATGTCTAGGTGATCAAGTAGCGCGACTGCATCTTGAGCGAACCCGCGCGTTGAATAGGGCGGAGAGGACGGCTTGTCGCTTTGACCCGTCCCGCGCGGATCATAGACAATCACCCAATACCGGTCCATGAAATCGTCGCGAATACCATTCCAGGAGGTATGATCCAACCCCTGGCCGTTGACCAGCAAAAGCGGTTCGCCAGTTCCTGCTTCTTCATAATAGAGACGCGTCCCATCGGGAACTGTGACAAATGACATTGGTTTCTCCTTCTTTTTCTCATGAAGAGAACTAAACGAACATTTCGGTACTTTTTTCACCTTTGAGATGAAGAGCGACACGCGGTCGGCCCACAAACGTGGCCATGTATTGCTGCCTGGTCGCTTCATCTTTGATGTAGTGCTTGACCAGGCGCTCAAAATCGCAGCGCACGATCGCCTGGTCTTCGATCAGTTCGACGGTGCCGTTTATGCTCACGTAGCGAGTTCCTTCGACAATGCAGATGGCGGCGCGAGGATGGCGGCGGATATTCTTCACTTTCTGGAGGTGCGCCTGGCTATTGAGGACGATGGTGCCGTCATCATCAAACAGATACCACATCGGCGTTAACAGCGAACTTCCGTCTTTGTTGAAGGTAGACAGAACGACAATGTGTTCCTCTTTGAGAAACGCCTGTGCCTTATCTGACAAGATTGCTGCCATAATGGAGAAAGGTTCCTTTCGTCTTGCAAGAGTATTGAAGTAGCTGATGCCGAGAACGCATCGCCATCTTCTGTCTGTTTCTGTAGGACACACTTTACCAGTGACACGAGAGGCGGAACATCCTCCTAAAGGAGGGTTTGTCGGGGAGGGAGGAATATCCTGCTAAAGGAGGAGTATTGAGGAGAACCGACGGCGAGGAAAAAGAGCGCGAGGGCTGCGTCAACCCGCAGAGGAACGTTCGCTCACAGCAAGCTCAGTTCTCTTGCTCGCGCCAGCACTTGCGTACGGCTATTGACACCCAGCTTGTTGAACATCTGCTTCACATGCGATTTGACGGTGCTTAGTGCTATGACCAACTGGTCCGCAATCTCCTGATTCGACAGACCGGAGGAGATAAGGCGCAGTATCTCCTGTTCGCGCTCGCTCAATACGGTATTTGAAGATGTCTGACTCTCAGCGCTTGCATCCAACAAGCGTGTGAGATACTCCGGCGCAATACGGAGCGAGACGGCTCCTGTGCGCCCAGCAAGAAGCACGCGGTTGAGTAAGCGTGTTATCTCCACACCTTCCTCCGTGAACGTGAGCATATAGCCTTCTGGTTCGGCACGCGTGAGCGCCTGGATGATCGTGCTCATGGCTCTCTCTATCGCTCCCTGCGCCTGAAAAACGAGGGCCTGAAGCGTCATCGTTTTGATCACAGCCCGCATTCTGCCCTCTCCCTCCGCCAATGTAAGGAGTTGCCTCAAGACTGTCTCCGCTTCAGCGAACTTCCCGGCGGCTATTTGCACGCGAGCCAGGATACGATACTCCCGCTCGTTCATCGTGTTCAGTGGATAACTTGCCGTTTGCTGCTCAAAATCCTGCATCCAGAGCAGAGCCGCTTGCGTCTTTCCGCGCTGGACCTCAAGCAACGCCTGATACGCTCTCATCACTTGGACTGCAAGCGCGAATTGTTTCTGATGACCTCTCATCTCCTCTTGCCGCAACAACGCGAGACTTTCATCTGTGCGTCCCTGGGCCTGTTTGATTAGGGCCAGGACCACGTTAGTATCGAGTAATACGCGGGGCATGCCCTGCTCCTGGCCCAGTTTCAAGGCCTCGAGAACAGCACGTTCAGCGATATCAAGTCTATTCCATTCGCGATGCACCTCGGCGATACCCAGATACGCCAGCCACATCGACGCGATCGCTTGTCCCTCTGGGAGGATGTGCAGCGCTTGTTGGTAAATTTCCAGAGCATGATGAAGCTGCCCCTGCTCCTGCAACTGGTAGCCCAGGTGCTCCAGGCTGAGCAGGCTGATATGAGGACTCTCGGCCTCACGGATGGCTTGTTCCAAAGCCTCACGCGCGGCGGGGCCATCATTGAAGCGAAAAGCAATCCCAAGGCACATCGCCATCACACTACGCATGAAGATGTTGTCTACAGGCAGATACTCAAGTGCGCGGCGCGAAAGCTCAATAGCCTGTGGGAAGTCCAGGTGCTGGGTTGCGAGTAAAGCACGCACAACCAGCACGTCGCCTTCGATTGCCTCACGATCAAGCGCCCTTTCAGCTAATGCATGACGGTCGCCCAGGAGTGCTTCGATCTGCTGTAAACGCACTGAAGCCTCCCGGAGTTGTCCCAGGAAAGCCTGTACTTTGGCATGCATGATGGCGACCTTGAGATTACTCTGCACCTGTGTGGCAGGCAATACCGAGATCCATCGGTTCAGCATGGCAAAATCACCACGCCTCATTACCTCTTCGCCGCTCTGCTCAATCAGGTGTGCTACTTGTACAAAGTCCTGTGTCTGGAGAAGATGGCTCATCGCATCCTCATAGTAGCCATGACGCTGATACCAGTGCGCGGCCCGGTGATGAAGTGTGCTCACGAAGCCGGGCTGGCTCTGCTGCAAGCGCGTGCGCAAGAAATCGGCGAAGATCTGGTGATACCGATACCAGGCATGCTCATCATCCAGAGCGACGATGAACAGGTTGGCCCGCTCCAGGCGCGAGAGCATCGCCCGACTGTTCGCGTCTCCTATCATCTCCTGGCAGAGGGAAGTGCTCAGGCGATCCAGCAGCGAGGTGTGCAGCAAAAACTGCTGAACCTGTTCTGGTTGCTTCTGAAGGACTTCTTCCGCGAGGTAGTTCACAAGAGCGTGGTGACTGCCCGCGAAAGCCGCGAGAAAGTCCGATCTATCGCGCTGTCGCTGCATCGAGAGGCCTGCGAGTTGCAGACCTGCAACCCACCCTTCGGTACGTGCTTCCAGAATGGCGATCTCTTCAGCGGTCAGGTGCAGCCTCATGATCGTATTGAGGAAGATCGCTGCCTCTTCGCGGGAGAAGCGTAGATCGGTGGTGCGGATCTCTCCCAATTGATTGCTGATCCGTAAACGAGCCAGAGAGAAGAGAGGATCACTGCGAGTCGCGATGAAGAGATGCAATCGCGCAGGAAGATGATCGAGCAGGAAAGCCAGCGATGCATGAATGGAAGTGGTGACGATCTCGTGGTAATCATCAAAGATGAGCACAATATCGTCCTCAAGATCAACAAGATCGTTGATCAGGGCTGTCAATAGGTCCTCAATGGGAGGAGACTGGCGGGAGTGTGTGGCTTTGAGCACTTCCTGTGCATTCTTGAGTATGCTTGGACGGAGCCTACCCAACGCAGCCAGAACATACGTCCAGAAGCGTTGCAGATCGTTATCGTGACTATCCAGGGAGAGCCAGGCAACCAGAAACTCGGCATCGCGCAGCCAGGAACTGAGGATCGTCGTCTTCCCCGAGCCTGCGGGAGCTGAGATAAGTGTGAGCGCCCGCCTCCGTCCCTGCTCAAGCATCTCAACCATATGAGGACGCGGCACCAATTCAGCCCGAAGTTGCGGCACATGCAATTTGCTTGCTAGTAGATCGTTCTTCAGCATCTCACGTTCTTTTCCCGGAGGCTCGCTCCCCCATGTTTGTTGATACATCACTCTGATTATACGCTATCGGAAACGCGTTTTGTAGTCGTATGACTCATGTATTCGAGATAGCGCGTAGCCTCACACGAGAGCGCACCGATGCGCAAAAAGGCGCGAAAGAGAACGGCCACAGCAGCGCAAACGCTCTTGAATGCAACGCTTGTAATTTTTTAGGCTTTTTGGGTCTTCTTTGTTCCACATATCTACAACTGTAGGACTAGGAGCCAGAGATGTTCTTGCAACGGGCACGTCCGGTGCTGCGGCTCTATGAACACGCTCAGTCCCTCTTGCAAGAGGGCGTCTGGGTCGTCTGCGTCGATGAAAAAACCTCTATCCAAGCACGTGAGGCAGAGCAAGTTCCTCGTTCAGCTATCCGAAAGCATCCTGTATATCAGTCACCGCGCTATCATCGCCGAGGAGCGCTGCACCTGATGGCGGCGTTAAGCATTGCTGATGGACTCGTGTATGGGAAGTGTGCTTCACGGAAACGCTTCATCGACTTTGCCGCCTTCCTCCAAACTGTCCTGATTACTGAGGCGAGACTCCGCAAAGTCCACACCGTAGCCTTCATCCTCGACAATGGGACAACTCATGCTCCCAAGCGCTTCCCACGCTGGTTAGAAGAGCAATCCCTCTCTTTAGACAAACCGTTGGCGTTCCAGGTGTATTGGCTGCCCACCAACGCTTCCTGGTTGGATCAGATCGAGATCTGGTTCAGTCTGCTGCAACGCAAGCTCCTGCGGCCCAATCATTTTGCCAGCACTGAGGAGTTACAACAAGCCATCCTCGATTTCATCGCTCGCTACAATCAGACGGCCAAGCCGCTCGCCTGGTCCTATACGGTTGAGAAGCTGGAACACAAACTCGCTTCGAATTTCTGACCGGGAGTACTTAGTATAATTTTAAGTTCAGCTTTGTCAAGAAGCTGGCAGTAAAGGCGCTCAGAGAGAACTTGTTTGTGGATAGCATATCGTTCATTAAGTGTGGGTTTGCCTGACTGCTTGACAGGCTCTCCGAATTTACACACGAAAGGTGAGAGTAGCAGAGCTTGAATCCTGAAATCATTCCCGAACGTGTTACTAGTGGAGAGGTACTGAGGATTAGCAAAGAAATCACCACCTTCATTCCAAATTGACCCATGGAGCCATGCCGGACGCCTCACAAGGAAAAACTGTGCCGTAGTTATCTCGCCTTTCGGCTATCAGGCTCGCGCCTTAACGCTGGGCTTGATACCACAATGTACAGAATGGTGATGGAAGAAACCAGATGGGGAGCGGTTTCTCCAGGTTCTGGATGGTTGATGCGCGACTTTTCGCGCTGATTTTGTCAGTTTCACCTC
>WNFI01266228.1_pt1 | contig 14972 bp, 13 predicted proteins | sample 5400471 | NCBI WGS metagenome assembly WNFI01 (sample SAMN13153348, study PRJNA577476) | soil metagenome | isolation source: 100 cm saprolite on Douglas fir-dominated hillslope | place: USA:California | collected 2013-09-17
AGGAGCGCTTCCTGCAAACAACTTGACCATGAACTTCGGTAACATCAGTTATGAGTTGACGAATCACCCTTCGGTAACATTTTCAAATGAGTTGACACGTATGCATGTGCCAAACCTATCCCGCCTTGAAGGCCCCCTTGACTATTGACCTACCGCATGGTAGGTTAATGAGGTGAAAACGCTCGACCCCGTCCTTTATCAGATCCGCAAAGAGGCCATTCTCCAGCAGGCACGCCACCTCTTTGCCACCAAAGGCTTCGCCGAAACCACCATGGACGACATCGCCCAAGCGCAACATATGCAAAAGGCGAGTCTTTATCATTACTTCAAGAGCAAACAGCACATCCTTCAAGACATGATCAACCTGGAAGGGGAGCGCTGGGCGGCTCAACTCAAGAACTTGGAGGGAGGGTCTGACTTTAAGGAAACCCTGCTGCAATTTGCCAAGTTGTTTCTCCATAGCTTTGATGATCCTGCTCGACGGGAATTTTTTCAAATCATCCATTTCGAATCGCATAAGAACCCGGAGATCTTTAAAGCCTTCAAGGAGAGCCCCATCTACCGCCGGGGGCTGATCGTTGAGCTATTCACCCAACACCTCGAAAAACGGCTCCCGCGTATCAAGATCGCGATGCTCGTGACCCAGTTTATGGGGGGGTTGATCCATTACGCGACGTTATCGCGGCTCCGCGGCGAAAACATGTGCCTGGAGAAGTTTTCCGATGAGGACTATGTGCAGCAATTCGTGTCCGTCTTTTGGAGCGGCCTAGACCGTGTATAAGCAACCGGTTGTTCGATTAATCCTCATCGCTGTGCTTTGCCTGGGGTCCCAGGGGGGGCCCGCATTAGGAACACCCCTTCCGCCATCTTCGGGCGCGGTGACGCTCCTCGAGTGTTATCAGAAAGCGCAGCAGATGAGCGAGACGCTGCGCATAAGTGACCAGGATATCCAGCGGATTCAGTCACAGTACCACTCGGCGCTAGGGTCGGTGTTTCCCCACCTTTACTGGATTAAAAGCCAGGAGTATCAGGATACCTCCGCCACGGCTTCGGGCGACGGCACCGTAAGCCGCTCTCTCACCCGTTCGCCGATCCCGCTGTCCTATTTTCAACTCCAACAACCGATCTTTGCCGGGGGCAAGGACTGGCAGGCCGTCCGGATCGCCAAGTCGGCGGAGAGTCAGGCGCGCTTTAACCGGCAGCAGGCCGACCTTCAGCTTCTCGCGGACGTGGCGACGGCGTTTTATACCGCATCGTCTTTGGGGAACCAGTTGACCGTCCTCGGCGGACTCCACAAACTGACCGAAGATCGCATCAAGGAACTCAACCACTTTGTCGATGTAGGCCGGTCGCGCCACGCCGAGGTGCTGAGCGCGCAGACCCAGCTGGCCTCGCTGGAGGCCCAGATCGAGGACCTCAAGCGCGCCTATGCCCAGAGCCGGCATACCCTGCTTTTTTTTACAGGGGTCCCTGTCGATGTGCCTCTGAATGACACCTCGCTCGCGGCCCCGTCTCGCAGCCTGGACGAAGCGCTGCTTCGGGCGGGAGGCCGTCCGGACATCCAAGCGACGATGGAGACTCTCAAACAGGCCGATCTGTATATCCGGTATGCCAAAGGCGGCTTTTGGCCGAAGTTGAGCCTGATCGCGAACTCCTACACCGAGCGCACCCATCGCTCAGCTGACGCTGTCCCGGCTGAAACGCGATGCCGAACGGCAGGTTCGTACGGCGTATGACAACTTACAGCACACCGTTTCGCAAGTGCAGGCCTATACTCGGGCCGTGGCCTTGTCCCAAGAGAATTACCAAGTCCAGGGTAGGGAATATCGGCAAGGATTGATCAACAACCTGGAACTTTTGCAGGTCATGAACGCGCTCCAGAGCGTCCAACAGCAGGCAGCGGCCGCCGGCGCTTCCGCCAAACTCAGTGACGTGCTCTTTCGGATTTCGATGGGCGAAGGCTTATGACACTATCCGATCTATCGATTAAGAACCCGGTGTTTGCTTGGATGCTGATGATCGGTCTGATCGTTTTCGGCTGGATTGGCTTTAATCGCATGGGTGTCAGCATGCTCCCCGATGTCGATTTCCCGATCGTCACGGTCACCGTCACGCTTGAAGGAGCGGCGCCGGAGGTCATGGAAACGGAGGTCTCCGACGTCATTGAAGACGCCGTCATGAGCGTTCAGGGGATTAAGGAAGTCTCCTCCAGCTCCAAGCTCGGATCAACGACGATCACCATTGAGTTTGAATTGAACCGCGATATCGATCTGGCGCTTCAAGACGTTCAAGCGAAGATCGCCCAAGCCCAGCGGAACCTGCCGAAGGAAATCGACCCTCCCGTAATCAACAAAACCAACCCGGAAGATAACCCGATTATGTGGTACGCCCTTTCAGCGAAGGACCACCCGCTGAAAGACCTCATGAACTATACGCACGATTACCTGAAAGATCAGTTCACCACGGTCTCCGGGGTCGGCGAGGTGTATCTGGGCGGGTTTGTCCAGCCCAATCTCCGCGTCTGGTTGGATCAGGAGAAAATGCGCGTCCGGGAATTAACGGTGGACGACGTGAAGGAAGCGATTGAGAAACAGCATGTCGAAGTCCCTGCCGGATACATCGACACTGGGAAGCAGGAGCTGAACGTTCGCGTCATGGGTGAAGCCGCCAATGTGCAGGAGTTTGAGAACATCATTATCCCGAAACGGACCAACGGGGGCCGGATCTGGAAGACGTTCCGCATCAAAGATATCGCTACGGTGGAAGACGGATTGAACGACATCCGCCGGATCTCGCGCAACATGGGCCAGCCGGCCGTCGGGCTGGGTATCAAAAAACAGCGCGGGTCCAACGCCGTGCAGGTCGCGCAAAACGCCAAAGCGCGTGCCGAACAAATTAAAAAGGATTTGCCGCCCGGCTACGACCTGCGGATCGCCTTCGACAGCACCAAATTTATCGAAGACTCCACCCATGAACTTAATTTCACGCTCATTCTTTCCGCGTTGCTCACCGCGGCGGTCTGCTATCTGTTCCTGGGGTCTTGGAGCTCGACCTTTAACGTGCTCCTGGCGATTCCCACGTCGATCATCGGCGCGTTTATCATCCTGTATTTTATGGGCTTTACGCTTAACACCTTCACCTTGCTGGGATTGTCCCTGGCGATCGGCATTGTGGTGGACGACGCCATTATGGTGCTGGAAAATATCGTCCGTCATCGCGAGATGGGAGAACGCAAAGTGCATGCCGCCCTGGTCGGCGCCCGCGAAATTACCTTTGCGGCCATGGCGGCCTCGATCGCCATCCTCGCCATCTTCGTACCTGTTGTGTTCATGAAAGGCATCATGGGCAAATTTTTCTTCCAGTTCGGAATCACGATGACGGCGGCCGTTCTGCTGTCCTTGCTCGAAGCGCTGACGCTCGCGCCGATGCGCTGCGCCCAGTTCCTGCAGGTCGGGCATACCTCGAAGATCAGCCAGCCGGTCGATCGCTTTATGGGCTGGCTGACGCGTCAGTACCAGCGGATTCTGGGTTATTGCTTAACTCATCGCGTTTGGGTCTTGATTATCGCGGTGGGCGTGTTCATCCTGTCGCTCACGCTGGCCGGGGTCATTAAAAAAGAATTTGTTCCCTCGCAGGACCAGGGCAACTTCCTCGTCCGCATTCAGACGCCGATCGGTTCCTCGCTCGGTTTTACCGATAACGCGATGAAACAGGCCGAGGCGTTTATGAGCCAGCGGCCGGAAGTCTCGAATTACTACGCGGCCATCGGCGGCTTCGGCGGCGGTGAAGTCAACACCGGGATTATCTTTGTGACCCTGAAACCGCGAAACCAACGTCATCTCGGGCAGAACGACATGATTCAGGTCGTTCGTAAAGAATTGAACAAAATACCGGGTGTTGAGCGGGCCATCGTCCAGGATCTCTCGTTATCCGGTTTTTCGGCGTCCCGCGGATTTCCCGTGGAGTTCACGCTCCGCGGTCCGGACTGGGGCACATTGGCCTCGCTGAGCGAAGATCTGCGCAAGAAAATGAGCTCGACGGGCAAAATGGTGGATGTGGACAGCGACTACAAGCTGGGACAGCCGGAGGTTCGCGTGATTCCGAATCGCACCAAAGCCGCCGCGCACGGTGTCAATATCTCGTCGATCGGAAACGCGGTCAACGCGACCATCGGCGGCATCCGCGTGGGCAAGTTTACGCGCGGAGGCAAACGCTACGACGTTCGCGTCCGTTTGGTCGATAAAGACCGTGGACGCCCGCAGGATATCGACAAAATCTGGGTGCGCAATGACCAAGGCCAGGTCATCCCGCTGTCCGAGGTGGTGAGCATGCGAACGGAAGCGACGCTGCTGTCCATTACCCGGAAAAACCGGGAACGGGCGATCAGCTTGTTTGCCAACATGGCGCCCGGCGTTTCTCAGCAAGAAGCGCTGCAGGCCGTTCAGCAAATGACGAAAGACCTGCCGGCGGGCTACCGCGCCGTGCTGTCCGGCAGCGCACAAACCTTTAAAGAATCGGGCCAGAGTCTGATGATCGCGCTGATCCTCGGCATTTTCGTTGCCTACATGGTCCTGGGCGCGCAGTTCAACAGCTTCATCCACCCCGTCACCGTCCTGATGGCGCTACCTTTCAGCGTGACCGGAGCCTTTATGGCGCTTTGGTTGAGCCATAAATCGCTGAATATTTACTCGATGATCGGTATTATTTTGCTGATGGGCATCGTGAAGAAAAACTCAATTCTGTTGGTCGACTTTACAAACGAACGGCGGAAGCTGGGGGAAAACGTGCATGACGCTTTGATGAATGCCTGCCCCGTCCGCCTCCGGCCGATTCTGATGACCTCCGTGGCCACCATCGCCGGCGCCATCCCCCCCGCCCTCGGCCTGGGCCCCGGCGCGGAAACGCGCATCCCCATGGCGATCGTGGTCATCGGTGGGGTGCTGGTTTCGACCCTGTTAACGCTGTTTGTCGTTCCCAGCGTGTACAGCCTGCTGTCCCGGTTTGAAAGCCATGCCCACGACGCCGAACTGAAAGAAACCCTGATCGAGCTGGGAGAATTGAATTCCACGCCCACCCGATCACAAAGTTAACCACGACCCAGCAACAAAACCTATTGAAGCGCTGAGATACGAGTAAAACCATTAAGCCGGTTATGCCGGTGCACCGGTTAACCGGCTCAACCAAATAACCAACACAACCTAAGAACCTGTTAGTTCGGGTATTTTGCGACTTCGTCGGCGACCCCGATTTTTCGCAAGGTCGAGAGCGAGAGCGCGGCGATGGGATTTTCGAGGGGGTGAAGGGTTAGGATGACCGAGTTGGTGTCCATCGGCATGATCGCGACTTTGGCGGTATGGCTGGCGAACCGGTCCAGCGCATCCATGACGGGCTGGGTCCGCGTTGCGGAAACGAGGTAGTTGCCGCGCTGCAGGACAATGGTCGCCAGGCCGGATTCATCGCTCTTGATGATGTCTACGATTTTATGGCCGTCGGAGATGTAGATAGACGCATTCGGGGCGGGTACGCCGTCTTCGGCCTCGACGATCAGGTTGATGATGCCGGACTGTGAATCAAGAAGGTCGGAATCAGCGTGCAGTGTCTGGCAGGATAGGACTCCCAAACCGAGAAAGGTGACGACGGCGGCGATGTTTTTCATGGGGCTCCTCATAATATTTGGCCCCCTCCCTACATAGAGTCTATGCTTTATTGATAAAAAAGGGAATAGGTGGGAAGGGACAAAATCGCGTCCTAAAGGACCTGCCTAATTTCTGGGCCCCGTTCGAGGGGATCCGGTCAAATGGAGGACCGTCTCGATGTGCGGGGTATGAGGGAACAGATCCACGGGTTGGATGTCGACGGGCCGGAAACCCCCTTGTTGGAGGATGGCCAGGTCCCGGGCGAGGGTCCCCGGGTCACAGGACACATAGATAAGGTGGGCGGGCTGGAGCCGGGAAATCGCCGTCAGGACTCGCGGATCGCACCCTGAGCGCGGGGGATCCAAAACGACCGTCATGCCTCGTCTGGAATCCCTGTAATGGGCGATAAACTGCTCCGCGGGATTCGCGACAAACCGGGTGTTTTTAATGCCATTTAAGGCCGCGTTGGTCTGGGCATCGGAAACCGCGTTTTTGACCTCGTCCACACCGATCACTTGCCGGAAGCTCGGCGCCAGCCACAGCGCGATCCCCCCAACGCCACAATAGAGGTCTATCAACGTCTCCCCGCCTTCCGGAATACGCGATTTTACAGCGTTGTAAAGGACTTCCGTTTGAGGGGTATTGACCTGAAAAAAGGACCCCGGCGACAGCCGGAAGCGCAGTGCCCCTAAACGTTCCTCCAGATAATCCGCTCCCCAACACTTTTGCCACTGACGTCCGAGGATGACGTTCGTGCGCCCGGGGTTGATGTTCTGATGGATGCCCACCAAATCCGGAAATTCCCGCGTCAGGGTGCCTACGATATCGGTCTGGTGCGGAAATTCTTCGTTGTGCGTGACAAGGACCAAGAGCGCCTTGGAGTCCTCTGTCGTACGGATCCAGAAATGGCGTATCCAGCCACTGTGCCGTTCGCTATCGTACGGACGAAGACGGAACTGTTCGATCAGGGAACGGGCGCGATTCAAGATGCGCACGGAGAGCTCCGGTTGAACGAGACAATCCTCGATCGGCACGATGTCGTGCGAACCCGGCGCGTAAAAACCCGAGATGACGCCTTGGCCGTCCCACCCCACCGGCTGCTGGACTTTGTTCCGGTAGCGCCAGGGGTTCTGCATCCCCAACGTGTCCCTGACCTCCAGGTCCTGCAGTCCGCCGATCCGTTCCAACGTCTCCTGGACCAACTGCCGCTTGGCGTCGAGCTGAAAGGGATAATTCAGGTGCTGCCAGGAACAGCCACCACAAAATAGATCCCTGCCATATTCCTTCCCCCCTTGTGGGGGAAGGTTAGGATGGGGGGTGGTCGTGATTGGCCTGCCCCCCACCTCTGTCTTCCCCCACGAGGGGGGAGGAAATATGGAAGGTGCCTTAAAATGATACGGGCACGGTGGCTCAATTCGCACGGGCGACGCTTCGATCACGCGCAGGAGACGCCGTCGGGCAAAGTTCTTGCGGACCTCGGTCAGTTCCACCTCGAGAGTATCGCCCGGGCTGCCATAGGGGACAAAAACGACGGCATTCCCCGCGCGCGCGATGCCATCGCCGCCGAGGGACAACCGGTCGACTTGGAGTGTCAGCCGTGCACCGACATGCAATGGCGTCATGTTCTGATTATCTCATTCTTGAAACGGCGGGGCTACCGTGACAGCGGGATAACCGATACGGCGGGATGCCCGTAACGGCAGCAAAAGGAATTTTTATTTTAAAAGATACCTTTCGCCGCCGCTGCGGTCATTCTGCCGTTACGGTACTCCGCCGTTTGTTACTAAGGATTCGTAGGTGTATTGAGGTGTGCCAATGTTTCCTGCACGTCCGGCAAGAGCGCGCTTTTCGGATATTTTTCCTGGAACGCTTTGAGCGAGGTGACGGCGTCGGCGTTTTTCCCCGCGCGCGCCTGTTCCACCGCGGACCGGAACGCTCTGATTTCCTCCGGCGTCACGGACTCTCTGCCTTGTTTCCCTTTCCAATAGAGCTGCTTGGACGCGGATTCCTGCTTCGAGCCGCGCAAGCCCACGACCGAAGACCCTTCCGAGCCCGGCTGGTTCACGCGGCGAGCGGTGTGATCCAATTTGGTTTGAAGCTGCTCGAGATACTGCGCGAGCGCCGCGTCCGGCTTTTTGTCTTCCGCGCCCGCGAGATAGGCGAAACCGGCGATCATCAAGCATAACGTCACAACGCCCGACCATTTTTCCATTTGTTTCATATGAGGTCCCCCTGCGATTTGAATGGTGTCTCTATTAATATCACTTGAAAACGGACGGTTTTCAAGGTAAATACATCGTGTTAGCGAGCCCGAGAGAGGTCGTCGGGTTCATTCCACGGGCCCTCCAACTTCGTTGGGGGGTTTTCGTTTCTAGCGCCGCTCAAAGAGTTTTTCGCCCTTCGCCCGCAGCATCGCCTGTTCCGGCTTCACATCGTCCGAGACCTTCAACGACTTCATCGTCTCCCACTCCGCCTTCATCTTCGCCTTGTCACCGGTCACCTGATAGAACTCGGCGAGATAATAATGCGTGAACGGGTCGTTCGGATCGATCGCGAGCGCTTTGTTCAGCTCGTCCAGCGCGCGCTTCTTGCTGCCGCCCGCGATCGCCGGAACCTTATAATCCATCGCGCCCAAAACACGATACCCCCCGCCGCCCTGGAAACGATCGTTGATTCGGATCACCTCGGCCATCTCCTGTCGGATCGGCTTCACCAGCGAAAGGCTCTTCAGAATGCCTTTGGTCTCTCCGAAAGAACCGTAGTTGGCTCCCAGCCAGAAGTGGCACTCGACGCAGTTCGGGTCTCGCGCGAGGCCCGCTTTCGCCTCATCGATCCCCTTTTGAAACGTGACCAGCTTCTCCGAGCGGGACGCGGCGTTGTCGGCGACCCACCAAGCGGCGCGTGAGGCTTTCCAATAGGCTTCGGTGCCGGCGCCGGCCAGGATCGCGCGTTCGTAAGCCTGCAAGGCCTCCCGGGCCTTCGCCAGGTCGGCGCGTTGGGCGTAAGCGCTATCGGCTTGTTGGAGGGATTGGGAAACGTCCGGGGCATCGGCGAAAAGAGACGGCGCAGACAACAGGAGGAGGACCCAGAATAACATCGCGTAGAGCTTAGAAGTTTAGGCTACGAGGGTCAAGGCGGGAGAATTATTTAAACGAAATGCGGACCGACATCGCGAGATACGCGGTGCAGCCGATCACCAGCGCGAAGCCGACGATCATGCCGGTCGGAAACGAGGTTTTTTTGAACGTCTTATGGCGGGGTTTATCGGCGCGCCAGATGTTCAGACCGCGGAAGAAATTCGTCGCGCCCCAGAGGATACCGGCGCCTGCAAAAACGATTTCTCGTGCGTCTGGTGGTGCCATTTCGTGCGATATTTATCAGTATCGCGAGAGGATTTCAAGCCAAATTCCTGTAACATTTTATATCCGCTCGAGGCCAGCGAAGAAATAGACTATTTAGACTGGTTTTTTGACGTTTCGCGTCACTTGTATTTGATGGAACAACCGTACGGCGGGGTACTCGGGGTTTGGACCGGCTGCCCGGCCATCGCTTGGTCGAGCGCCATCGCGACGTAGTTCTTGGATTGGGAGATGTCCGCGGCATCAGCGGAGGCGTGGTCATCGATCGCGCCGGCGTAGACCACGATGCCTTTAGGATTGATCACGAACATATGCGGCGTCGTCTTGGCGCCGTAAAGCAGCCCCACCTTGCCATCCGGATCAAGCAGCGTCGCGGTCGAACGGACCTTATCGGCGACACGCTGGCGAACGGCGTCTTCCTTGTTCAGGTAGCCCTGCTTACCCGGCGCGGACGAACAGATCGAAAGCCAGGCCACGCCTTTTTGTTGGTAGATGCCCTGGAGCTTTTGCATGTTTCCCGAGTCGTAGTGCTTGCGCGTAAACGGGCAGTCCTTGTTGAACCATTCTAAAACCACGAACTTTCCTTGGAAGTCGGAGAGGCTGTAGGTCTTGCCGTCGGACGCCTCCAGCGAGAAATTGGGGGCGGGTTTGCCCGGTTGTGCAGTCGCCACGGCGACCAGGTCGGCGAAGAGGAGTATGGCGGTTGCAATGAGCGTGAACGCGACGGTGAGCGAGGGTTTCCAGGTACGTGGCATAAAAGACACCTCCTTACGATAAGACGGGTGACCGGATGGCTAGATTACGATTTTAGCTGATTTCCGCGCGAATCCGGCCAATAAGTCAGGAGTGCCGTTGCCACGACTGGCGAAGAAGCTGCTTGGCGCGGAAGATACGGGACATCACCGTCCCGGGCGGGATATGCATGCGGCGGGCGATCCGCTGGCACGAAAGACCGCGGATAAAATGCCAGCGCAACACCTGCCGATACGGTTTAGGAATGACGGATAGGGTGTGGTGGACGTGAGCTTGAAGGACTTTGCGGGATAAATCCTCTTCTAACCGATCGGGCTCAGCGAGCGACGCCGGCAGGATGGTCTCGTCTCGGCCGGTAATTTCTTCAAACGAAATACTTTCCCGGCGCCGGCGATGATAGGCTTCATTGAATGCGATTCGATAAATCCAGGTGTAGAAAGAAGATTGGCCGCGGAATTGATGAAGCCGCTCATAGGCTTTGATAAACGCCGTGGAAGCCAGATCCTGAGCGTCCGTATCGCTTTTCCCGGAGGCGCGCAGACTCTGCATCAATCGTTCCTTATATTGCTGAACCAACACTTCATAAGCGGCCCGGTTGCCGGCGACCGCTGCCAAAATCAATAAATATTCGGGGCCCTGCCGGGTCGATAGACAGGTTGGATCGCCGCGACGCCCCGGCTTGCCGGCAAGGCTGGCGCGCACGCGGCTCACCAATTCCGGCGGATCCAGCGGCTTCGGCACGTAATCGTTGGCGCCGCAGGAAAAACCCTTCAGCCATTCATCGGGCCGGCGACGCACCGTCAACATCACAATAGGGAGGTGCCTCCATTCTGGATCTTGGCGCAGCTTCTGACACAGGGAATAGCCATCCGTATCGGGAAGATTGACATCCAGAATCAGCAGGTCTGGCTTGATCTTTTGGAGGGCCGATAAACCTTCCTCTCCGGTGGAGGCCAGTTGGATGGGAATACCATCTTTGCCCAAAATACGCTGCACGAGCATCTGGTAATCTTCTTCATCCTCGACATATAAGACGGACGGGGTCTCCATAGCAACCTCCAGTGATTTATCCCTCCGCAACGGGCAGGGCGAAATAGAACGTGCTTCCTTCGCCTAAACGGCTTTGAACTTCGAGCGTCTGGCCATGCAATTCGATCAGCGCCTTGCAGATAGCCAATCCCAATCCGGTTCCCTTCGGTCCTTGAATGTTCTTTCGCGCTGAATAGACCTGCTCAAACTTATTGAAAATATTGGCTTGATCGCTTTCTGTAATCCCCAGGCCGGTATCGATCACGCTGATCCGCTGACGGCCGTCCGTCTGCTCTTTTTCGATCCGAATTCGGATAGTGCCTCCGGGAGGCGTAAATTTGATGGCGTTAGATACTAAATTCATGAGGACATGCCGGATCTTGTCCGGATCGGCCCACGCCGGAGCTAGATCGTGGGACCCCACGACGTCGTAAGAGAGTTGTTTTTCCTTCATTTTGAGCGCGAATAACCCCATCACATCCTGCGCCATGGTCACCAGCTCGACCGGCCGAGGCTCCAACCGGATTTTTCCTCTTTCCAAAGCAGCGACATCTAAGAGGTCGTTGACAAATCGCGCGAGTCGCTGCGTATTGATGCGCAAGCGTTCGAGATAGTTTTCCCAGGCGGCCGTCGATATCCCTTCGTGAAGCTCCTGGGCGATTAAGTTGAGATACGATTCGATCGCGCCGAGGGGAGACCGCAGTTCGTGCGTGACCGCGGATACAAAATCTTCTTTCATTTGATCGAGCTGCTTCAGCTGTTCCGTCATCTGTTGGAACGAGCGCGAAAGCAGGCCCAGTTCGTCCCGCCTGGCTTCCAGCGATCCAAGCGCGAGGTCCCGTTCCCCGCGCCCGATCTCAGCGGCCGCCTGAGCCAAGCGTCGGACAGGACGCGTCCAGGACAATGCGGTCCCAAACGAAACCCCGAGTCCAAGAAGCAACGACCAGAAAGCGATGCTCACAACGCGCGTTTGGACCTGGCGCAAGCGCGTCTGGACGATCTCTTCCACGCGATATTGAGAAAACGCCACGGAGGCGGTGCCGACCGTATGCGCCCCCTGCTGGATCGGCGCGCTGAGGACCACCATTTCGGTCGTCGGAGTCCCGGGAACGGAGGCCGGACGACTGATCCGCCCCGGTTCTGAATGCGCCAGAACCATGCCGCTCGAATCCACGACACTGGCGCTCATCATCGCAGGGTTCCATTGCCGGATCCAGCCCGCGTACTTGACCAATAAGAGATCGTCATTCGTGAGAAACGATTCTTGCGCGATATGCACGAGGTTCCCTAACACCGCCTTCTGTTCTTGCCGGACTTCCTGCCGGATTTGTCGCGCTTCCGCCCAATAAAATGAAAGGCTCAATACAACGATGGCGCCGATGAGGAGCCCCGAAACGGTGAGAGCCAGCTTGGGAAATAGCTTCACGGCAGCTCTTTATTTAATGCCAATTCTTTTTGAACTTTCGACAGCGCGTTGGTGGCTTTTTCATGATACGGGTTCATCCGGGTCGCGATCGTCCACTCACGGATCGCTTCCTCCAAACGCCCACTGGCATAGGCGATCAACCCTGCTTCGTAATGCTGTTGAGCGGCTTTGGGATCGTGGCGCCGCTGGATTTCCGCTTGCACCATCGTGAGATACGATTGCGCCTGGGTATTGGCCGCATCCAAGGCAAGCGTCCGCTTAAAGGCCCGCTCCGCCTCTGAATACGACGCCTGCTCCAAAGCCTTCATTCCTTGCTCAATCAGGTGGGCCACTTCTTGATGTTTTTCCTCCCCCAATCGCTGGGCGCGCTCCTTCTCGACGGCGGCCTCCGCCCGGGCGAGATTTTCGCCCAATTGGGGAAACTCCGGATTCAACACGGCCACTTTGCGGAATGTGTCGAGGGCTTCGCTGTAGCGGCCTCGCTGGTAATACTCGGAGGCTTGCTGAAATAACTGATAGGTTTGAGCGACTCGTCGATCCTCATCGACATGCGCCTGCGCAACCTGTTGATAGGGACCGAAACGCAACGCTGCCAGATGCTGTGCCGCTTCCGAAGACGTGTAAGATTGTTGGATTAGCGTCAGCGCCTTTCCCCACGCCGTCGCCGCCGTCTCATAATCGGCCTGGCCATAGGCATAAAACCCCTCCATGGCGTAGCGTTCTTCCGCGAGCACCGCTCCACTGGTTTCCAGGGCCTTATGAAACCGGATCTGAAGTTCACTGAGCATCTGTTGGGCGGCGGTATGGCCGGGATTTTCCGCCAGGATTCGAAAGATTAAATCGTTGGCCGCCAGGAGATGTCCCAACTGCATTTCGACATCTGCTTCGTCGCATTGGGCGCGCCAGCGTTCCTGGCGTGTTCGCTCTTCCGCTTGCGTGGTGTCCAGGATCGCCGCGTCGATCGGGCGCGGATCCAGACGAGCGTTTTCCAGCCTTCGGGAGGTTTTCGCCAACACCTGCAAACGATCCTCCTCCACCGCGGCATGCGCGCGGGTCTGGACCTCTTGTGTGATCAAATTCACATACGTATGTGCCTGCGCTGAGAGTCAAACATAGGATCATCAACCGTTTTTTCATTGCTTTTGACAAAAAACGACAGTCAAATAGGGAGGCAGACTACTTGCAGAACCGGTCGTCCCTCCACCGCCAACTGTCGTGTAATTGGCTAACTGATTGTAAAGACAGTTGGCGCCGCTTGGCATTGTGACAAGACCGGAGCCTCCTCCTGCGCCCACCCCCACAGGCCCCGCAAAGCAGCCAGCATTTATATTAGTCTGACTAACAGCTAACGTATGTTGATGATCGGGAGTCGTGTGTGTATGCGTAGCACTCCCTCCAGTGGACCCATAGACAGCTCCTCCCATAGGGAAACGGTTGTCGAGCACGCTGAAGCGAGCCCACCCCGCCGGACAGCTGCCGGAAAACATCGCGATCATCCCAGCGGGGATTTGTAGACCTTGAACACCGGGGTCCAGCTTGGCTTGGGTGATAGCTCCATCAGCCACTTTGGGAGTCGTAATGGCGCCATCGACAACGCTGCCGCTCATCAGAGCGTAGGCGTTCGAGGTGACCGGCACGCGCGGAAGGAGCACTTGGCCGTTGACGTTGACTTCGACATACGGAAGGACGTTTTGCCAATCGACACCGCTGGGTGAGAGAACCGCCGAAAACAACCCCTGGCTCACGGAGACAGTCATGACACCGCTGGTCCAGTACTGCGTAAGTCCCCCGCTATCGGTTAAGCGAAAGGTCATGTTAAAGTTACCGTTGGCCGCGCCTCCGCTTTGCTTCAATGTCCCCTGGTAGGTGATTTGCGAAGGTACCGCTCCCGCCCAAGTGTGCGTCGCGAGAAACAGCGTTGTTAAGACGATCCATTTAGTTTTCATACTCACTTCCTCCATTTATCGAATAATCATCAACTTTCCGTTCTTACCGTCTTGCGCGGATTCCACGCGCCACAAATAAACACCGCTCGCTACATGTGCTCCGCCGGGGGTGTTGCCGTCCCATTTCTCCTGAGCGATCGGACCTGCGATGTCGGAATGACGCAGCTCGCGCACCCGTTCGCCATTCAGCGTGTAAATCTTGATCGTGCATTCCGAAGGGAGGTTGCTGAATGTGAGACCGCCTTGTTCAGTTCCGGTTTGCCCAGGGCCGTTCCCGGCGTTCGGACCGTGAGGTCGCCACGGGGTCGGAAAGACAAACGCGTCCGATGCGCTTCCCAAAGCGCCTCCCATTAAGGCAAAAACGGACAGGCGCGTAATCGGCGCGTTGACGGCTTGTCCGGCGGGGGTACTGGCCGGTATTTTGACCCACAAGAGGTGCTCCTGATCCAGCGTCCATAAGGACAGTGTACCGGCATGAACCGGCGCAGGGGTTCCGCTCAACCAGCCGAGTGTATGGTCGTAGGAGATAGAAATCTGGGCGGACTGTGAGAGCGTCGTCAGGACCTGCCCCCGGGGATTATAGGCCGCGATCTCCAACAGACCGACGGGTGTCTGATAGGCGCCGCCTGACGCTTGGGCTTTCCGTGTGGCTTCTTGAATGATGGCGGGATCCACGCGCCAGGGCGTCTGCTGGGGCGAAGAATTAAACAGCAGAACGCAGTAATCCGAAAGCGCTTCCGGTGGCACCTCTACGCGCAGGGTAGGTGCACCCGAAATGCCGGGTGCAGCGGCCAAACCGCTGGTGTCTACCGGATTAAGGATT
>WNFI01003780.1_pt2 | contig 14970 bp, 7 predicted proteins | sample 5400471 | NCBI WGS metagenome assembly WNFI01 (sample SAMN13153348, study PRJNA577476) | soil metagenome | isolation source: 100 cm saprolite on Douglas fir-dominated hillslope | place: USA:California | collected 2013-09-17
TGCTCGATTCGCCACTGCAGCACGTACTGATGAGGGGTAAGGCCAGTGCTCTGCTTGAAGATGCGGGAAAAATGAAACGGGCTGAGGTGCACAGCATTAGCGAGCTCGTGGAGGCTCAGTTCCTGCGTGGCGTGCGCCTGGATATATTCAAGCACCGCGGCGAGCTTTCCATTGCGAAGCCTGCCGACCGACGCCGAAGCGCTCTCCGCACCGTTGCTATATCGCTGCACGACATGAGCAGCGAAGGCGTAGGCCAGATATTCTCCGTACAAGCGGCCAGCAGCGCATCTCAACCCGATCTCTGCTTCGAGCAAGGCGGCCATGCGTTCGATCTGCTTGTCGCATGCGGCGCGATAACTCATCACCCTCGGAGAGCGTCGTAGCTCGTCGGCCACCGCATTCATGACGCTCGGCGCGATCTGAACACATGTGCACTCGACCGGTTGCGTCGTCCTGGCGTAGATCGACGTGCCCTGTGGGTACACGAAGATATTTGCAGCCTTGAGGGCTGTGGTCTCGAGCGGTCCGCCATCGGTGCGGTGGTCGAGGACGCCGGCGCTGTGCGCAATGCCGACGGTGGCCCAAAGGAAGCTGAGGTCGACACCACGCAGCTCTTTGCTGCTGCGTTCAAACCGGATGAGGTCACGCCACGGCGCATCCGCGCTCGAGCATTGGACCGTATGCTCCGTGTACGTGACGGTTCCGCCTGTCGCCACTCCTCGGGCGAGGATCTCCGACTCGCGCATAGTCTCCTCAAGGACCAAGCTTGATGGTCCCCCTCAGCGCAGCATCTTACGCGCCGCGTTGGATGCGATCAATCTTGGTTCGAAAAAATGGCCTCGCGTACCATCGCATCCGCATCATGTGTCCCACCCGAGCCTTCCTCTGTGCAAGTTTGCTGCTCTTCAGCCCGAGGGCGCTTGCCTTTGAAAGCGACGTGCATTACGGCCTCACCGAGTGGCTGGCGCGCAAAGCCGGCTTCGACGAACGCGAAGCGAGGACTATCGCGACCGGCGATCAGCGGGTCGACTCGGGCGACATGCAGTACATTGATGATGTCTTCATGTACGCGTGCGTCGGCAAGGACGATGTGGGGGTGAAGCGCGCTGGCGTTCATCACTATCCGACTGTGGGCCCCGTCCCAGGCGCACCGGGGCTTCGCGTAGTGTCGCCGGGCGGCGATGCCGCCAAAGGGGCAGCGATTTCGATCAATAAAACGCCGCCCGAGAAGGCAGGTTTCATGCTTCTGCGGCTCGGCGAGGCGCTTCATGTCCTGCAGGATTCCTGGTCCCATCAGGGCGTTCCGGAAGCTCCGAGCATTGGCATGCTGCAGTGCGACTCCACGCGCTCGTGGGGCCATCCGAAGGCGCGTGGCGGCGCGCATTCTCACCGGGCCGACCTCACCATGCATTGGCCCGCCGACACGGTTGCGATGGCGCAGGCCACTTACGAAGTCCTGACGCAATTTCCCGGCGCAAAGCGAGATGCGCGAAACTGGGAGGAGATCCGCCCGTTGCTCGACGGCTTCATCAGGGCTTTGACCAAAAGCCAGAAGCAACGCTGGTTCGCCTCCCAAGGAATCACCGACGTTTCTTTCCTAGAAGGAATCAGCTTGCCGGACGGTGCTCGCGCATTCGATCTGAAGTGGCCCGGACGCAGGCTGCCGCCCATTCCGACGTATCAAGTTCGGCAGCACGAGGTGGATGCCGATCTGCTCGAGTTCTATCACCAGTTCTTTGCGCAATGGACGGCCACCCGCGACTTCGAAAAGCTAGCTGGCCAATTCGGCGCGGGTAACAGGGCGGAGCTTGCTGCCCGCTTGAAGCTATGGCGGCTGCGCGACCATGGGCGCGTCGCCGCCATGGCGCATTCACCTCGCAGCCTGACGGAGGCGCAACGCGCGTCCTTGGATGCGATCGAGAAAGAACGCAACGCGTACGCTGCTTATCAATCGCAATTGGATGCTTACTTTCCCTTGCTGCCGAGGACGGAAGGCGTATCGCCGCTGCTGCCCTTCATCGTAGCCACGAATTCCGGCAAAGCCGTCGCGGTGGTGAAGTTCCGCCATGCGCCCTACGACACGGTCGCCGTGATAGCGGAAAAGCGCAACGGCCGCTGGCGCGTGACTTCCATCGTTTCGACGATGGACCACTAGATGCGATACTACGCCGCGGCCTGCCAGACCGATTTCCCCTGCCCGGCTACGCGCGGCGAAATCGCGGAGCGCACCGCGCGGATGTGCGCGATCGCTGAACAGACCATTCTCGGCTACGAGCCGTTTTTCGACGTGCGCCTGCTGGCGTTCCCCGAATTTGCGCATGCCGCACCGGTCTACGCGTCCGGCTCGGAATTGCGCGCGAAGCTCGCGATCCCTATTCCGAACGAGCATACCGCAGCCTACGAGCGCCTCGCGCGCAAGCATGGCTGCTACATCCAGACGGGGACGTTTCTCGAAGCGGATTCCGACTGGCCCGATGCCGTCTTCAATACGACGGTGCTAATCGGGCCGCAAGGCATCCTGTCGAAGTATCGCAAGGTGAATCCGTGGATCCCGTGGGAGGTCCACGCCAGCCCGCACGATCTCCCGGATTATGCCGAGAATCCGTTTCCGGTCGCCGACACGGACATCGGGCGCATCGGCGTGGCGATCTGCTACGACTGGGTGTTCCCGGAAACGATCCGCCAGCTCGCGTTCAACGGCGCCGAAGTACTCGTGCGCGTGTCCGCCTACATGGAGCCGTGGGGCGCAACGCCGCCGATGGACTGGTGGACGCTCTTCAATCGCGCCCGCGCAGTGGAAAACACCGCTTACGTAGTCGCCGCGAACCAGGGAGCGCAGCTCAAGAACTACCCGCCGTTCAGCTGGCCGGGCGGCAGCATGGTGGTCGATTACGACGGACGCATTCTTGCCCAGGCCGATCCCGGTCCCGGCGAAAAGGTTGTCGTCGGGCCGATCGACATCGAAGCCTTGCGCGCGGAACGGGCGCGCCGAACCGGCCACGATATGCGTGCGCACTTGCGCAGCGAAGTCCACCGCTATCTCGGGCGCAGCTGGCTCGCCCCCGGCGGGGCGGGCGAGCTTGCTCAGGAAGAAATCGAGCACCGGATCGATGATGCGAAGCGCAAGCTGGACAAGTAAGGCCGTCATCGCTTTCGCGTTCTTCTTCCTTGCGGCATGCACTGCAAGGGAGGCGCCGCCATCAGCCCGCGATCTGGCGGACCTCGACCGCGCCGTTGGCATCATGGGCAAGTTCGAGTTCGACGCCGCCCGCGACGTTTTCGCGTCTCTTGCGAAGAAACATCCGGCGTGGTTCGAAGCGCGTTTCAACCTGGCCATCGCCACGCTTAACCGGCAGGCCGAGGGCGACGAGCGGACCGCCCGCGAGCTATTGCGTAATCTGCAGCGTGAACGCCCAGACGACGCGCGGATTTTGTACACGCTGGGCATCATGACCCTAAGGGGCGACTCGCCGAAGGAAGCGGAATCCTCTCTCCGGCGCGTGGTAGAGGCAGACCCGCAGGATGCCTACGCCGCCTATTTCCTCGGCCAAGCGCTGCTCGCGCAAGGCCGAGCCGACGAGGCACTGATGCACTTCGAGCGTGCCATCGCGCTAGACCCGCGTTTGCGCAGCCCGCAGTATGCCGCGGCCCAGGCGCTGGGCCGCTTAGGTCGTGGACGTGAGGCAGAAACGCGCATGCAGGCATTCCAGAGCCAAAGCCGCAACCCGCTCGCGACCCTGGTCGAGTTCAAGTACACCCGCATGGGACCGAAAAGCGAGGCGATCAGCCCTCCTCGCCCAGTGAGCCGTCGTGCAACTTCCGAGGGTCCGCTGTTTGCCAGACCGCTGGTGCTCGCTAGTCACGCCGGATCAAGTAGCCAGCCGCTACCCTCTGCAGCGGACATCGATGGCGATGGCGAGATCGATCTCTTCCTTCCTGGCGGGCGCGGTTTGCCGGGCAAAGTGCTGCTTCGCCGCGGCGAGCGCTTCGAAGAACAGCCGGGGCATCCCCTCGCGGTCATCAGCGGGGTCGAGTCTGCCGCTTGGGGCGATATCGATAACGATGGATTGACCGACGTCGTGTTGTGCCGCGCCGATGCGCCACCCATCGTGCTGCGCAACCAGGCCGCAGGCGCGTGGAAGCCGCTCGACATTCCTTTGCTGAGAAACCTTGGCGGGACGCGCGACTGCCTCCTGCTCGATGCCGACCACGACGGCGATCTCGATTTGTTTCTAGTCACCGCTGGGGGGCGGAGAGTTTTGCTCTCGAACGACGGAAATCTGACGTTTCGCTCGCTCGCGGACCGCCTTCCCGCGAGGAAAGGACCCTCCTCGGCAATGCAGGTCGCGGCTGGCGACTTCGACAATGACCGCAGTGTGGATCTCGTGGTGCTGCAGCAGAACGGGGGGCACGAAGCCTTCGCCAACGGTCTGTCCTGGAACTGGCGCCCCGCGCGCGGATTCGATCGCTTCGCGCGTGAACCCGCATTGGCAGCAGCGGTCGCCGATCTGGACGCCACGGGCGAGCTCGACCTCCTGACCGTGACGCCTGACCTTTCCGTGTGGCGTTGGAAGCGCGCGGCGGATGGCGAGCGAAGCGCCACGCAACTCATCGCCGCGTCTGGTCGTCCGCGCGCCGGCGTTCGTACGCAGATTGCCGTCGCGGACGTGGATGGCGACGGGCTACCGGAAATTATCGTCACTTCATCGCGCGGGGTGGCGGTATGGAGCGGGACGCGCAAAGCCTTGGAGATCGAGGACGACAGCATCACCGCCTGGACCTTGGCAACGCTAGGCGACAACGGCCCCTCGCTCCTCACCAGCCATGCGGATGGCTCAGTCGTGCTGAGGCCACCGGGCCGCGGCCGCTCGCCCTTCGTGCGCCTGTCAATGAGCGGGCGTGACAATCCGGCCACGTCAATCCGTTCGAATGCGTCCGGTATCGGAGCCCGCGTCGCTGCGCGGATCGATGGACGCTGGGTCGCCGCGCAGACCTTGCGCCAATCTTCGGGCCCGGGCCAGAACCTGGTACCCGTGGCCATCGGACTGAACCGGGCCTCCCGCATCGACTACGTGCGCATCGATTGGTCCGACGGTGCTTTCCAAACGGAAGTGGCGCTGGCAAGTTCGACGCGCATCGTCGAAACGCAGCGCCAGCTTTCCAGCTGCCCGGTGATCTTCGCGTGGGATGGCAGACGTTACGCCTTCGTCAGCGACTTCCTTGGGGTTGGCGGTCTTGGATACCTGGTGGCGCCGGGCGAATACGCGCCGCCGCGGCCGTGGGAAAACTTTCTGCTGCCCGATGGGCTTCTGCGACCCAAGGACGGACGGTACGAGCTGAAGATTTCCGAGCCCATGGAGGAAGCTGCTTACATCGACGCACTCCGGCTCGTTGCCTACGATCTGCCTCCGGGCTGGAACATGGTACTCGACGAGCGGATGCAGATCGGTGAACCGAAGGTGAGCGGCGAGGCGCTGTTTTTCCGCCGCGCCGAGCTGCCGCAGCGGGCGATGAATAACCGAGGCGATGACGTCACCGCCGCCGTGCGCGGCGCCGATAGAACAGCCGCCGATCCGGGCGACCGCGACCGGCGCTTCATCGGTCGACTCGCGCGGGAACACGTGTTGACGCTGGAATTCGCCACAGACCTGGATGCAATTCCTGGCAGGCCGATCTTGATGGCCGATGGCTGGATCGAATATCCGTATTCCCAGACCATGTTCGCGGCGTGGCAGGCCAAAGCTCCATACCAGGCGCCCACGCTCGAAGCGAAAGGCGCCGACGGACGCTGGCGGATGGTCCTCAAGGAATTCGGTTATCCGGCCGGAATGCCGCGGACCATGGCGGTGCCGTTGCCGCCGTTGCCCATGGGGACACGAGCCCTTCGGCTACGTACCACCCAAGAGATCTATTGGGATCGGCTGGCCGTGGCTTGGGCGGAGCCATTGGAGGCAACGAGGCATGAACTCCCGCTCGTCGTTGCGGAGATGCGCGCCACGGGCTTCGCTCGGCGCACGACCGGCCCACAGCAACAACCTTCTTATGACTACGATCGGCGCGTGCCGCTGTGGGACACGTGGGCGCAGTCCGGCCTGTACACCAAGTTCGGACGCATTGACGAGCTTGTGTCCTCACGCGATGATGCTCTGGCGATCATAGGACCCGGGGAGGAGATCCATGTCGAGTTCAACGCGGCGCTTGCGCCGCTGCGCACGGGGTGGTCTCGCCGTTTCGTGCTGGAGGCGAACGGCTGGGCAAAGGACATGGATCTTTACACGCGCGATCGCGACACTCTGAATCCTCTCCCTGTATCTGGGCGCAGTGCCGAGATGCGCGATCGGCTGAACCAGCATTACAACCAGAGGGGTTGGCATGGCGGGTGACAGCTCGCCGCCGAGGATTCGCTACGTTCCCGCCGTCGGGCCGCGCCTGAAGAAGCTGCTGCTCGTCGTCTTCGCACTCTTTGCGCTGCTTGCGGTGAATTCCGCGTATCTCGGGACGATCACCTGGTTCGAATGGCTGTCCGGCAAGACGCTGCAGGACTACTTTTACCAGCTGATGTTCCTGCTGCACCTGGTCCTCGGGCTGGTCATCATCCTTCCGGTGATCGTTTTTGGGACGCTGCATCCGCGCAACGCCTGGCCGCGTCCGAATCGCCGCGCGGTGCGTGCAGGGATCGCGCTTTTCTCCTGCGCGATTCTTCTTCTTGCCTCAGGCCTGGTGCTGACGCGCCTGGGTATCTTCGAAGTGCGCGACCCGACGGTGCGCGGCGTGTCCTACTGGCTGCATGTGATCACGCCGATTGCCGTCGCCTGGCTCTTCGTTCTGCACCGCTTGGCCGGAGCCCGCATCAACTGGCGGCTCGGGATCCGGTGGGCCGCTTTCGCCGCGTCGTTTGCCCTCGTCATGCTCGTCGTGCAGGCGCAGGATCCGCGCCGCTGGAACCAAAAGGGGCCAGCGGCCGGCGAGAAATACTATTTCCCGTCGCTGGCACGCACCGCGACCGGACAATTCATTCCAGCGCGCACTCTGATGATGGACTCCTACTGCCAGGAGTGCCATCGGAACACTTTCGAAAAGTGGAGCCACAGCGCGCACCGCTTTAGCTCGTTCAGCAACCCAGCGTACCTTTTCTCGGTGCGCGAAACGCGCCGCGTCAGCATGGAGCGGGACGGCAACTTGCATGCTTCCCGCTGGTGCGCTGGCTGCCATGATCCCGCTCCATTTTTTTCCGGAGCGTTTGAGGAGGCACGCTTTGACGACCTGAACTACGACATCGGACGCGATCCGATGGCGGGCGCAGGAATCACCTGCACCACCTGCCACGCGATGACGCACGTGAACTCGACGCGCGGCAACGCCGATTTCACCATCGAAGAACCGCTGCACTACCCATTCGCCTTCAGCGACAACCCGGTGCTCAGTTGGCTGAACCGCCAGATGGTAAAAGCCAAGCCCGCGTTCCACAAGAAGACCTTCCTGAAGGACCTGCATCGCAGCGCCGAGTTCTGCTCCACCTGCCACAAGGTGCACCTGCCCGAAGAGCTGAACAAATATAAATGGGTGCGCGGACAGAACCACTACGACACGTACCTGCTGAGCGGGGTGTCGGGCCACGGCGTGCAGGCGTTCTACTACCCGCCGAAAGCCACGCATAACTGTAGCGGCTGCCACATGCCATTGATGAGCTCTGCGGATTTCGGTGCGCGCCAGTTCGACAACAGCGGACCACGCAAGGTTCACAATCACCAGTTCACTGCTGCAAACACCGCGATTCCGCAGCTCCTCGGCTATCCGTGCTCGAAGCGGTGATCCGCACCGTGAAGATGGGACATCCTCTGACCCAGGGCACGGTCGACTCGAACGAGCTGTGGATGGATGTCGTCATCCGCAGCGGCGATCGCGTCGTCGGCCGCAGCGGCGGCATGAATGGCGAAGGCGCAGTCGATCCTTGGTCGCACTTCGTCAACGTCTACATGCTCGACCGCAACGGCAATCGCATCGACCGGCGCAATCCGCAGGACATCTTTACCCCGCTCTACAACAACCAGATCCCGCCGGGCGCTGCCGACACCGTGCACTACGCGTTCTCGGTTCCGCTCGACACCAAGGCGCCGTTGACCATCGAGGCGAGGCTGCAGTACCGCAAGTTCGACGCCACCTACGTCAAATATTTCCAGCGCGACCCGCAGTCGATCAACATGCTACCGGTGATCACCCTCGCCTCCGACCAGGTCGTTTTTCCGATCTCGGGAAGAGACATTGCTGCATCCAATGCCGAATCGAAGATCGACGTGTGGCAGCGCTGGAACGACTATGGCATCGGCCTATTCCGCAAGGGAGGGCGCGGCGAGCTGCGGCAGGCGGAAGCCGCATTCGCCGAGGTCGAGAAGCTCGGGCGAGGCGACGGCTCGCTTAACATAGCGCGCGTCAGCCTGCGCGAGGGGCGCCTCGACGAGGCGGCAGCTGCGCTCGAGCGGGCGGCAAAGGCCACGATACCAGCCTACCCCTGGTCGATCACCTGGTTTACCGGCCTGGTCAACAAGCAGAACGGCCAGCTCGACGATGCGATCCGTGATTTCCGCAATGTGATCGACACGAATTTCGCCGACGCGCGCGCACGCGAATTCGACTTCAGCCAGGACTACAGCGCGTTGGATGAGCTCGGCCAGACGCTCTTCGAGCGCGCAAAGCTCGAGCGCGCACAGAATGGGCGGCGCGATGCCCTGCTTCGCGAAGCAGCCGGCTGGTTCGAAAAGGCGCTGGCTCTCGATGTAGAGGATTTGACCGCGCATTACAACCTGGCGCTCATCAGTGCCCTGCTCGGCGACGAAGCGCGCGCCGAGAAGCACCGGGCGCTGTACACGCGCTACAAGCCAGACGACAACGCGCGCGACTCCACGGTCGCCTTGCATCGCATACGCAACCCGGCCGCGAACCACGCAGCCGAAGCGGTAGTGATCTACGATCTTCGGCGCGAGGCCCGTTATGCCGGCGACGTTCGGCCGATCCTCGGTGCCCCGGTCCAGCTCGTGAGGACGCCCGGCGATGGGCGACCGACCCACCCCGCTCCCTGAAGCAGAGCTGGTCGACGCGGACGATCGGCGCATCGGCACGGCTTTTCGCCGCTCCGTCTGGGTCATCGCTACCTTGCTGGTCGTGGGGCTCGCTGTGTACTTCGGGACGCGGCTACCGCGCGAGCCGGTCCGCGTCAAAGAAGCGGTGCTCGAGCCGCCTCGGGCGCAATCCCTGGCAGCTGTTGCCATTCCGCCGGCGCGCTACACCGATGTCACGCGCGCATCCGGCATCCGTTTCATTCATCACAACGGCGCCTACGGCGAGAAACTGCTTCCTGAAACGATGGGCGGCGGCATCGCGGTGATCGACGTCAAGAACGACGGGCGCGCGAACCTGCTCTTCGTCGACTCCGGAAATTGGCCATGGAAGGCGGCCGGACCGCAGCAGCCGACGCTCGCTCTTTACATGAACGACGGCCATGGGAATTTCCGCGACGCCACGGTCGGATCAGGCCTGGAGTCCGTGAAGCTTTACGGCATGGGGGCAGCGGTGGGCGATTTCGACAACGACGGCTACGACGACATCGTGGTGACCGGCTTGGGCGCGATACGGCTGCTGCGCAATTTGGGCGGCAGCGGCCGGTTCGCCGACGTCACCCGCCAGGCTGGAATCGCCTCGGCACCCGAGGATTGGAACACCTGTGCGGCGTTCGTTGACGTCGACAACGACGGCCGGCTGGATCTCTTCGTCTGCCGCTACGTGCGCTGGTCGCGCGAAATCGACCGTGCCATCGATTTTCGGATGACGGGCATCGGACGGGCGTACGGGCCGCCCACCACATTCGAAGGCTCGTCCCCACGCCTGTTCCGCAATCAGGGCAACGGGACCTTCAAGGATGTGAGCGAGAAAGCGGGTCTGCGCGTCGTGAACCCCGCCACCGGCAAGCCGATCGCCAAATCGCTCGGCGTGCTACCGGTCGACGTGAACGGCGACGGCTGGATCGATCTCGTCGTCGCCAACGATACGACGCGCAACTTCCTCTTTATCAACCGCGGCGGCGTGTTCGAGGAGATCGGCGTCAGGAGCGGCTTGGCCTACGACGCGAATGGCAACGCACGCGGCGCCATGGGAATCGATGGCACGCACTACCGCAACGACGCTCGACTCGCCATCGCGATCGGCAACTTCGCCAACGAGATGTCCGCCTTGTACGTCGGCGGCGGCAAGGTCCCGCTCTTCGACGATCAGGCCATCATCGCCGGCATCGGCCCGGCAACGCGCAGGGCGCTTGCCTTCGGGGTGCTCTTTTTCGACTACGACCTCGATGGCCGGCCCGATCTCTTCCAGGCCAACGGCCACATCGAGGACGAGATCAACAAGGTGCAAGCGAGCCAACAGTACGCGCAGCCGATGCAACTCTTCTGGAATTGCGGCGATGCGTGCGCGCAGGTCTTCGCCGAAGTGCCCGCGCAGGAGCGCGGCGCGCTGGCGCAATCCATCGTGGGGCGCGGTGCCGCCTATGCCGATCTCGACGGCGACGGCGACCTCGACCTCGTCGTCACGCAGATCGCCGGGCCGCCGCACGTCTTGCGCAACGACCAGAAGTCCGGCAACCACTGGCTGCGCGTGCGGCTCGAAGGCTCCGGCAAGACCAATCGCGACGCCATCGGCAGCTGGGTCGAGTTGACTGCCGGTGGGATTACGCGCCGCCAGCAAGTCATGCCGACCCGAAGCTATCTTTCGCAGGTCGAGCGAACTCTCACTTTCGGGCTAGGTGCCGCCACGCGGGTGGACAAGCTCCGCGTTCACTGGACCGATGGAACCAACGAAGACGTCGAGGTGCCGGCGGTCGACCGCGTGATCCGCATCACGAAGCAGGCGCAGTAACTCTGGCGGCTGCGGGGCTGCGCGGTTGAAACACCGCGTCTCCGGCAGACCAGCCTTCGCGCGCCGGCTTGCCCTGCTCGTAGAGACGAAGATTTCGCTGCAGGAACGCCTGATCGGCCGGCGCGCCGGAACGCTGGTAACCGATGATGGTTTCCTTGTGGAGCTTGACCGCCTCCTCGAAGTTTCCGGTTTCGGCGAACGCCATCGCGTAGGTCTGCCCGACAGTGAGGCTGCGGGTGGCCTCGAAGAGCGACTTCGCCATCTTGAGCGCGCGCGGCCCGTCGCGAACCGAGGCGTGCGGCGCCGTGGCAAGCAGCCGCGCTAGCGCATTGATGATCTCGGCGTTCCGCGGCTGCTTTGAATACGCTGTTTCGAGAACCTTGCGCGCCTCGGCATGCCGCCCCGCCCTGATCAGCGCCATCGCGAGCGAAATAGCGATGCGAGGCGAGTCGGCGGATTTGTCGAGAGCTTGCCGGTAGAACCTGGCGGCTTCGGCGGCAGATCCTGATCGCATCCTGGCGTCCGCCAGATAGACGAGCGCCTGGACATTACCGGGATCGCGCCGAATCGTGGCGAAATACTGCTCGTTCGCCGCTGCTTCGAGATCCTGGCGGTCGTAGACCACCGCGAGGCTGAAATGCGCTAGGGCGCTGGTGTCGTCCAGCGCGAGCGATTCGATCAGGCGTGCTTGCGCCTCCTCGGTACGGCCGAGGTTCGCCAGCGAGATGCCGAGATTGGCGAGAGCCTCGGCATTGGTCGGATCCGACGCCACCGCCGCGCGGAATTCCTTCTCGGCAAGGTCGAAGCGCCCTTCCTTGCCGTAGCGCTGGCCGCGCCGCAGCAGCACTCGGGACACGACGACCTTCGAGCTCATGAGGTCGACCGTGGGGTCCGAAAGCCCGGGCTCGGCGCCATTGGGCACGTGGCGCGCGAGATTGGCCTGCGCCTTTGCGCTGTCCCCAAGACCGCGATAGGCCATTGCGAGGGGCTGCCTCAGCCGGCTGGCGTTAGGCCACAATTTCAGTGCTTCCTCCAGCCGCTCGACCGCTTGCCTGTATTGGCCTTGCGCGAGCGCCACCTTGCCAAGACCGCTCAATGCCGCCGCGCGGGCATCCTTGTCCGCTAGTGCCTTTTCGAATAGGGCCTGGGCCTTGTCCAACTCACCATTCTGGAAATAGAGCTGGCCGAGATAGATCTGCGTCGGCACGTCCTTGTCGTCGATCGCCAGCACGGTCTCGAAGGTCTTCATCGCCTGCGGCAGCTTGCTTGCGTCGGCGTATAAATGCGCCAGGAGGTAGGGCCAGCGCTTGTCGCGCGGAGCCAGCCGGTGTGCATTGATGTACGCCACCTCAGCTGGCGCTGTGAGGTCCTGCGCGTGATAAATCATACCGAGCTCGCCGTAAGCACCAGCCAGTTCCGCTGCGGCTGGCCCGCGTTGCGCCCGCCGCTCGAACTCGGCGTGGGCAGCGGAAATCCTGGCCCGCACGGCCGGCTCGAGCATGCTCATGTCAGTCGCCGGCATCGGCATCAGCTCGGGGGGTGGCTGAGTGCATGCCGCGGCGAGCAGCAAAACGATGAAGCTCCGCCTCACCTTCCCTCCACGCTGGCGCCAGATCCCTGCACCAGAGTCGTATACCGCCGCAGCGCCGGCGCTGGAAAGCGCTCGCTTTTCCCGTCGGGCCAGTGGACGATCAGGGCTTCGATGCCCGGCGTATCGCCGAGGCCAACCAATACGCGCGGATCGCTGGCCGAGAGATAGCTGCCATCGGCATGCACGCGGCGCCAGAGAGTTGCTGCACCGCTGCGCCTGAGTTCGATTTTTGCGCCATAGGCGTCCCGCTTGCCGGTCAGCAGCCTCAGTCCGACCCAGTTTTGCGCGCTCCCGACCTTATTAAGAAATATGCGCAAAGGCCCGTTGTTGTTGCTGACGACGAAGTCGACGGCGCCGTCATTGTCGAGATCGCCAATCGCGAGGCCGCGACCAACCTCCGAAAGGGCAAAAGCCGGGCCGGCAGATCGGGTGGTTTCCTCGAAGCGGCCGTTGCCGAGATTACGGAATAGCTGCTTGCGCTGGTGGAGCGGAAAAGGGTCGCGAGCCCGGACCAGCTCTTCAATCACGTGCACCGCGCCGTTCACGATCACGATGTCGAGCCAGCCGTCGTTGTCAAAGTCGATGAACGCCGTGCCGAATCCGGTGTATGGGCTGGTCGGCACATAAAGGCCGGCGGCTGCGCTTCGATCCGCGAACTGCCCTCCGCCAAGATTGACGAACAGCGTGGCTTTCTCATGCGTGAGGTGAGTGATGAAGACGTCTTCCGTGCCATTGCCGTCGAAGTCGGCGATATCGATGCCCATGCCGGCCTCAGGCGCTCCGTCCGCATTGACGGCGGCACCCCGAATATCGGCCTCGTTTCGAAAACTGCCGTCCTTCTGGTTGATCCACAGCTGATTCGGGTTGCCGTCATTGGCCACGAAAATGTCAGGCCAGCCGTCGGCATTCAGGTCTGCGGCGACCACCCCCAATCCATTGCCATAGGCACGCGTAATCCCCGCCTTGACCGACACGTTCTCGAACTTCCCATCGCCGCGATTGCGATACAGGATCCCCGGGACGGGCTTGTATGTGGTCGGGGCGCAATAGTCCCGCGCGCTGGTGTAGTTTTGGCACTTGCGTTTATCGGCGATCGTGTAGTCAACGTAGTTCGCGACGTACAGATCAAGCAGCCCGTCGCGATCGAAATCGACAAAAGTCGCGCTCGAACCCCAGGCGCCGTTGCCAGCGACGCCGGCAGCTTTGGTGATGTCCGTGAAGGTTCCATCGCCATTGTTGCGGAACAACTGGTTGGGCGCGCCGAAATGGGTGATGAACACGTCGACAAATCCGTCGTTGTCGATATCGCCGGTGGCGATACCCATGCCGTAGCCCCGTGAGCACAGTCCGGACTTCTCGGTGACGTCGGTGAACTTGAACGTCATCGCTCCGCCGGCGGTGACAACGGGCTCGTTGCGAAAGAGACGTCCAGCGCACTGCGCCGGGCTTGCGGACGATGCATGCGTGGCCACCAAGGGAGTGCCTTGCAACACGAGCAGGTCGAGGCGCCCATCGTTGTCGTAGTCCAGCAAGGCGACGCCCGAACCGATGATCTCGGAAAAATAGAACTCGCCGCTCATTCCGTTCGTGTGAACGAAGCGAGCGCCCGCTGCATCGCCCACCTCAACGAAGGGAACCTGCAGCGACTTTGTCCCTTTTGATGCCGGCGCTCCGCGTTCGCCGCTACACGCCACTAACAGCGTAGAGAGAACAAATGCGGCAACGGGGTAGCAGCGATTGAGCACGGCGTTGGTGCGAAGAGCCACTGGCGGAGAGAGTGGGATTCGAACCCACGAAGCGCTATTAACGCTTACACGCTTTCCAAGCGTGCGCCTTAAGCCGCTCGGCCATCTCTCCGCAAGCGGCAGATTTTACCGTACAGGCAAAAAAAGCCCGCCTCGAGGGCGGGCTCATTGTGCCCATCGGGTTGCGGAGAGCTACGCCTTAGCTTTCTCCGGATTCCATATGCTGATGCGGCGGGTTTCCGGCATAAGGAAGAGAGCAAGCACGAAGCACACTGCGGGTACTGTAATCGGATAGATAAGCGCGTAGCCAAGGCTGCCCGTGGACTGAAAGGCGGCCGAGGTGATGAACGGCACCAATCCGCCACCCCACCCGTTACCGATGTGGTAGGGCACCGAGACCGACGTGTAGCGGATCCTGCCGGGGAAGTATTCCGCCAGGAACGCTCCGATCGGTCCATAGGTCATCCCGACGTAAGACACGAGGATGCAGATAATGAAAATCGCGACGGGATAGTTGATATGACCGGGCTGGGTAGCCGTTCCGAGCCATGAATACAAGGGATAGTAGGTAAGCGACGCGAGCAACATGCCTCCCAGGATCACCGGCTTGCGGCCGATATGGTCGGACAGCCAGCCAAACAGGATCAAGGTCGGCGTTGCGATGAGCAGCGCGATTCCCACGATGAGGCTCGAGGTCACCACGTCCACCTTGGATACTTGCTGCAGGTA
>WNFI01053191.1_pt1 | contig 14970 bp, 17 predicted proteins | sample 5400471 | NCBI WGS metagenome assembly WNFI01 (sample SAMN13153348, study PRJNA577476) | soil metagenome | isolation source: 100 cm saprolite on Douglas fir-dominated hillslope | place: USA:California | collected 2013-09-17
CGAGCTTCCCGACGTCGAGCAATACAGCGGCCGCGAGACGATCGCGACCGACAAGATCTATACGCTGAAGACCCTCAACTTCCCGACGCAGAGCTTCGTCGGCATCAACCCGGGCACGCGCAACATCACGTTCCGCCTGCCGCCGGACTTCCACATCCGGCCGAACCAGTACGCCAAGATCTCGCTCAACTTCTCCTACGGCGCGGGCCTGAAGAACGATTCGTCGTTCAACGTCTCGGTGAACGGGCGGGGCGTGCGCGCCGTGCAGCTCGACAGCGCGTCGGGGGCCTTCATCGACGGCTACAAGATCGACATCCCGACCTACGTCTTCCAGCCCGGCACCAACACCCTCGGCGTCACCGGGCACTTGCACGTGGCGGGCCAGGTGTGCGACCTCATCAACCCGGACGGCCTCTTCCTCACCATCTACGACGTCTCGACGCTTTCCTTCCCGCCGATGCCGCACTTCGTCGAGATGCCGAAGCTCGAGCTCTTCATGCACAGCGGCTTCCCGCTCACGCGCTGGCCGGACGGCCACGAGGCCTACGTCTGGCTCACGCAGAAGGACGATGGGGTCCTCGCCGCCGCTCTCAACATGATCGGGCTCGCGACGCAGCGCAACGGCTTTCCGCTCTTCGGCCTCACCTTCACCTACGACCGCCCCAACGAGGAAGGCGAGCTGATGGTGGTGGGGCCGGCGGCGACCGTGGCGCGCGAGATTCGCGCGGCCGCCCCCTTGAAGCTGATGGAAGACGGCGTGACGGTGCCCTATCCGGTGACCCGTGGCTGGAATTCCGAGGTGAGCCCGGCCGCGATCAGCCGCCAGCAGAGCGCGCTCGGCACGGGACGCGCGCTGCTGATGCAGTTCCAGTCGCCCTACAAGTCGGGGCGCACGGCAACGTTGCTCACGGGGGTGACCCCGCAGGACGTGCTGCTCGGCAGCCAGCTCCTGCTCCTGGGCGAGGTGCAGGGACAGACGACCGGCGATACGGTGTTGCTCGAGCCGGGCCAGCCGGAGCCGAAGGTCACCGCGATGCTGAGCGGCGTCGCATACGCCACGGGAAAGACCGGCAGCTACTCGCCGGTCGAGTCGTTCCTGTTCACGAAGCCAATTAGTTGATCGAGCGGCGCGATTCGCCGCCGATCTTTTCCCCGGAGGTGATGTAGAACGCGGTCGCGAGAATCACGGCGAGCGGCACGCCCACGTAGAGGGCGATCTTCCACATGGGCGTCGGCGGCCTGGCGGACGCCGTGGCGACCGGGCGCGCGCGATCGCGCTCGATCTCCTTCGGATCCCAGAAGACGATGAAGGCCTTGAACGGCAGGCTCTTGCCCTTGAGCGTGACGTCGCGGTCGAAGCGGGTATAGAACTCGCTTTTGTCCCTGAGCGCGTTGTACGTTTCCTCGGAGATGAGGATCTCGCCCGGGTTCGCCGATCCCTCGAAGCGCGCGGCGGTGTTCACCACGTCGCCGAAGACGTCGTTCTTCTCCAGCAGGCACTCCCCGGTGTGCATGCCGATCCGCGCGAGGAGGATCGTCTTGTACACCTTCGAGATATTGATCTCCTCCATGCCGCGCTGGATGGCGGCCGCGGCGCGGCAAGCGGCGAGCGCGTCCTCGAAATGCGACAGCGATCCGTCGCCGATGGTCTTCACCAGGGTGCCGCCGTCGGCGGTCACCGCCTCGGTGACGAGGTCGTGGTAGCGCTTGAGCATGCCGCGCACGGCGATGTCGCCCTGCGCCTCGGCAATCGCGGTCGACCCCTTGAGGTCGGTGAACATGACGGTGAGGACGCGCTGGAATTTCTCCTTCACGGCGCGCTCGAGCTGGTCGCGCTGCTCGAGGAGCTTCGCCATGTCGCGCGTCTCGGGCGAGGCCATGTCGACGCGCTCGGCCTGAATCTCGGCGCGAGTCGGGGCCTTGGTCACGTTGACGGTGCGCAGCTCGCTGGTGGAGCTCGTCTTCCCCGAGCCGCGCCCGGGAAGGAGCGTTTCCTTCCACTCCGCCACCGTCTGCGGGCGATCCTTCTCGTGGATCGACATCGCCCAGCGGGCGGCCTCGGGCATGCGCGCGCCGTAGCGCTGGATGGCGATCTGCAGCTCCTCGCCGAGGCGATCCTTCTTCATGCGCGAGATGGCGTCGGGCGGGTTCTTGCCGGTCATCGCGAAGAAGAGCACGCCGCCCATCGCGTACAGGTCGGTGTACGGGCCCTGCTCGGAATCGCCGCCGTACTGCTCGAACGGCGCGTAGCCCGGGGTGACCATGGCGGTGAGGGTGCGCGTGGCGCTCGCGAGCGCCTGGCGCGCCGAGCCGAAGTCGATCAGCACCGGGTCGCCCGTCTGGCGGATGAAGATGTTGTCGGGCTTGATGTCGCGGTGGAGGAACCCCGTGGCGTGGACCTTCTCGATCCCATCGAGGAGCGGCGCGACGAAGCCGAGGATCTGCGCCTCCTCGGGCTGGGGATGCGTGTTGAGCCAGGACTTGAGCGACTCGCCGCGCTCGTAGTCCATCACCATGTAGCCGGTCTCGTTCGCCTTGAAGTAGCGCACCACCCGCACGATGTTCGGGTGGCTGAAGCCGGCGAGGGTGCGCGCCTCCTGGAGGAAGCGGTCGAGCCCGGCCTCGTAGTCCGCGCCGCCGCTGGGGCTCGTGAGCGTCACATGGCCGGTGTCGACTCGGGAAACCACGCCGCTCGGGAAGTGATGCCGAACCCGCCCACGCCGAGCACGGCGTCGAGCCGGTATTCCATCAGCATCGAGCCGATGGTCAACGCGTTCGGGTATTGGGTCGCGACCGTCGCCACCTGTTGAACCTCCCATGCCGGTCCGGGTCAGTAGGACTATAGCAATCATAACGGCCGGGCGGAATTACACCGGTAAAGGGCAGGGCGAATGGACCCCGGGTTCCTCCCGCAGTTTCCCCTCGCGCTCAGCTATCCGCTGCTCTTCGGCCTCCTCCTCCTCGCGGGGATGCTGGGCGGCGAGGGCGCGCGCGCGCTCGGTCTGCCGCGCATCGTCGGCTACGTGGTGGTCGGCGCGGTCATCGCCCCGCTCGTGGATGCGCTGGCCCTGAACCCGCTCGTCGACCAGGCGCGCATCTTCGTCGATCTCGCGCTCGGGCTTGTGCTCTTCGATCTCGGGCGGCGCATGAACCTCGACTGGATGAAGCGCGACTGGACGCTCGCGGCCTCCGGCGCCGCGGAGAGCCTCCTTACGTTCGCCGCGGTGTTCGCGGCGCTGGTCGCGCTCGATTTCCGCGTCATCGACTCCGCCATCGCCGCCTCGATCGCGATCGGCACCTCGCCCGCGGTGGTGCTCCTCATCGTGCAGGACACGCGCTCGGAGGGCCAGGTCACGGAGCGCGCGCTCAACCTCGTCGCGCTCAACAGCCTCCTCGCCTCGATCCTCTCCACCATCCTCGTCGCCTCGCCGAACCTCGAGGAGCTGCGCCACGTCGAGGAAACGCTGCTCCACCCGGCGTACCTCTTCGTCGGCTCGCTGCTCCTCGGCGCGGCCGTGGCGGCCTCTTCACGCGCAACGACGCGCGCCGCCACGACCTGCTCAACGTGAACCTCGAGCCCGCGAGCCGCCTGCTCTACATCGTGCTCTTCGTGATCACGGGGGCGAGCCTGCCGCTGCCGGCGCTGCTCACGGGGGCGGCCGGCGGTGTCGCGATCGTCGCCGCGCGCACCGCCGCCAAGCTCGCGGGCGTGTTGTTCTTCGCGCCCCTCGGGGGCTTGCGGGTGCGCCAGGCGGTCGGGCTGGGATGCGCGCTGATGCCGATGTCCACGCTCGCGCTGATGCTGCAGCATCACGTCGTCCAGCAATATCCCGGATTCGTTCCGGAGCTGGCGGCCTCGGTGCTCGCCGCGGTGATCGTCATGGAGATCGCCGGGCCGATCGCGGTGCAGTGGGGCTTGCGCCTCGCCGGCGAGACCGAGCCCGGCGGGCGCTCGAGCGCGGAGGCGCCGGCCAAGCCGGGCGCGGTCGCCCAGGAAAGCTGATGCCCCTGGAATTCACGTCTTCGGAAGCGCTCACCTTCGGCGTCGAGCTCGAGCTGATGGTGCTCAATACGCACGACTTCAACCTCGTGAGGGGCGCGCCCGATCTGCTCGCGCGCCTCGAGAAGGTGGACCTCGACGGCGAGGTGAAGCCCGAGATCACCGAGAGCATGATCGAGATCAATTCCGCGGTGAACCGACGCTACGGCGAGCTCCTGGCCGAGCTCATGCGCGTGCGCGACGCCATCGTGGTCGCCGCCGAGCGGCTCAACATCGCGGTCGCCGGCGGCGGCGCGCATCCGTTCCACCGCTGGCCGGAGCGGCGCATCTTCCCGGCGGAGCGCTTCGAGCGGGTCTCCGCGCTCTACGGCTACCTCGCCAAGCAGTTCACCGTGTTCGGGCAGCACATCCACATCGGCGTGCCGAGCGGCGAGGACGCCGTCTACCTGACTCATCGAATGGCCCGCTACATTCCGCACTTCATCGCGCTCTCGGCCTCGTCACCCTTCTCCCAGGGCGAAGAGACGTCGTTCGAGACGTCGCGGCTGCACGCGGTGTCGTCCTTTCCGCTTGCCGGCCACATGCCGCCGGTGAAGACGTGGGGCGATTTCAACCGCTACTTCGACGAGATGGCGGGCTACGGCATCGTCGCCAGCATGAAGGACTTCTACTGGGACATCCGGCCGAAGCCGGAGTACGGCACAATCGAGATCCGCATCTGCGACACGCCGCTCACGGTGGAGCTCGCCGCGCAACTCGCCGCCTATGCGCAGACGCTCGCCGCGGAGCTCCTCGACGAGCGCCGCGAAGAGCCGCTCGAGCCGCTATATCGCGTCTACGGTTACAACCGCTTCCAGGCGTGCCGCTTCGGCTACGCCGCGGAACTGGTCGACCCGTATGCCCACCGGCACGTGAGCCTGCGCGACGACCTGATGGCGACGCTCGAGCGTCTCGCGCCGCGCGCGTCGGGGTTGGGCACTTCCGTGCCACTGCTCACGCTGGCGGGGCTCGCCGCGAGGGAGGACAACGACAGCCGGTGGCTGCGCGAGCGCCTCGAGGAGACGCGATCGCTGAATGACGTCGTGCGCTTCCAGGCGCTGCGCTGGCGCGGCGCCCGGGAATAGAATGGCCGTCGTGCGCCACCTGCTGGCATCGTTCCTCCTCGCGGCCGCGGGCGCCGCCGCCGCGGCCGACCATCTCGTCGTCGTCGACACGCGGCCCGGCGTTCGCCTGGGCTACTACCTCATGCCGCGCGAGGGCGCGAAGGCGACGCTCCTGATTCTCCCCGGCGGCTCGGGAAGCCTCGCCATGAAGCAGGGCGTGCCGACCTCGCGTAATTTCCTGGTGCGCAGCCGCGACGACTTCGCCGACGCCGGATTCAACGTCGCCCTGGTCGGCAAGCCCAGCGACCGCGAGGACCTCGATTCGGGTTTCCGCTCGAGCGCAGCGCACGTCGAGGATCTGCGAGTCGTCGTCGAGAAGCTGCGCAAGGACCTCGGCAAGCCCGTATGGCTGGTGGGAACGAGCCGCGGAACCATTTCCGCTGCGGCGGCGGCGATCGCGCTCGATCCCGCGTCGATCGCCGGCATCGTGCTCTCGTCGACGGTCACGAACGGCCGGCAGTTCACCCCGGTGCCGGGTCTCGCGCTCGACGAGATCCGCGTGCCGGTGCTGGTCCTGCATCACAAGCTCGATGCCTGCCGCTCGTGCGTTCCGGGCGAGACCACGCGCGTCATGTCCGGGCTCACGCACGCGCCGGTGAAGAAGCTGATCCTGGTCGAGGGCGGCGGCGGCGCGAGCGGCGATCCGTGCGAGGCAATGCATTACCACGGCTACATCGGCATGGAGAAGGAGGCGGTGGCGACGATCACGGAGTGGATCCGTGATCCGAAGAACTGAGCACCTTGCCCGGATTCATCAGGCCGCGCGGATCGAGCGTGCGCTTGATGGCGCGCATCAGGTCGAGCTCGAGGACGCTCTTGTAGCGCGTGATCTCGTCCACTTTGAGCACGCCCAAGCCGTGCTCGGCGCTGATCGAGCCGCCGAGGCTGCGTACCACCTCGTAGACGACCTGGTTCACCTCGGGCGACTCCTCGCCGAAGAAACGGCGCGCATCGTCGCGCTGGGGTTTGCCGCAGTTGTAGTGGATGTTGCCGTCGCCGAGGTGGCCGAACGCGACGATGCGCACGTCGGGGAAGCGGCGCGCGAGCTCGGCGCCGGCGCGCTCGATGAGATCGGGCACGCGGCTCACGGGCACGGAGACGTCGTGCTTGATCGAGACGCCGTCGATCTTCTGCGCCTCCGAGGCGTTCTCGCGCAGCGCCCAGAGCGCGTTGCGCTGCGCCTCGCTCGCGGCGATCACGGCATCGCGCACGAGCCCTTCTCCGGCCGCGGCGCCGAGCGCCTCCTCGAGCTGCGCCGCGAGGACCGCGGCCTCGCCACTATCGGAAAGCTCGACCAGCACGTACCACGGGTGCGCTTCGCGCAAAGGGTCGCGTGAGCCCGGCATGTGCTTGAGCACGAGGTCGATGCAGATGCGCGAGATGAGCTCGAAGCCGGTGACGCGATCGCCGACCGCGCCGCGAAGGGTGGCGAGGAGCGCCAGGGCCGCGCGCGGACTCTCGAGTGCGACGAAGGCGGTCGCGTGCGAGCGCGGCTTGGGAAAGAGCTTCAGCACCGCGGCGGTGATGATGCCGAGCGTGCCTTCGGCGCCCACGAAAAGGTGCTTCAAGTCGTAGCCGGTGTTGTCCTTGCGCAGCCCGCGCAGCCCGTTCCAGACCTGCCCGTCGGGCAGCACCACCTCGAGGCCCATCACGAGGTCGCGCGTGTTGCCGTAGCGCAGCACGCCGGTGCCGCCGGCGTTGGTCGAGAGGTTGCCGCCGATCTCGCAGCTTCCTTCGGCACCGAGCGACCGGGTCGGGGACGGAGCCGCCGCACATGCTGGTATTGCCGCCCTGCGGGACCATCGCCACGCGCTCGGCGGCGAGGAGCGCGACGACGCGCGACACCTCGTCCGTGCTGGCGGGCTTCACCACCGCGGCGGCGCGGCCGCGCCACTGCTCGCGCCAGTCGGTCTCGTAGGGCGCGCGATCGGCCGCGTCGACGAGCCCGCGCTCGCCCACGATCGAGCGCAGGCGCGCCTCGAGGTCGCCGGGAGCGAAGCGCTCGGTCACGTGCGCAGCTTCGCGAGCAACCCCGTGGTGGAGCGCTCGTGGCGGAAGGGGATCGAGCGCACGCTTGCGCCCCATGCCGCGACTTCCTTCGCGCCGACGATCTTCTCCACCGGCCAATCGCCGCCTTTCACCAGCACCTCGGGACGGCACTCGAGGATGCGCGCGAGCGGCGTGTCCTCGTCGAACCAGGTGACCAGGGCGACCGATTCCAGCGCCGCGACCACCGCGAGGCGATCTTCGAGCGAGTTGACCGGGCGATCTTCGCCCTTGCCGAGGCGGCGCACGGAGTCGTCGGAATTGAGCGCGAGCACGAGCGAGCGCCCCAGCGCGCGCGCTTCCTCGAGATAGGTCACGTGCCCGCGGTGGAGGATGTCGAAGACGCCGTTGGTGAAGACCAGCGGCCGTGCGAGCCCGGCCGCGCGCTCCGCGAAGCCCTGCGGCTCGCACACCTTCGCCTCGTGGGGCAGTTTCATGCCCCCATTATCTCAGTTGGCGGCGATGACGCGGTTGCGGCCCGCCTGCTTGGCGACGTAGAGGGCGCGGTCGGCTTGCTGCAGCACCTCGGTCCAGTTCTGGCCATGGGGCGGCAGCGACGCCACGCCCGCGGAGAGGGTCACGGGCCCCAGGGGGCGCCCGCCGAAGTCGAGCTTCAACGCTTCGAGCGCCGAGCGGATCGCCTCGGCGCGATTGCGCGCCACCTGCAAGGTCGCGCCCGGCAGGATCACGGCGAACTCCTCGCCGCCGAAGCGGCACGCGATGTCGCTGTTGCGAGTTGCCGCGCGCAGGAGATCACTGGTGCGCTCGAGGACGTAGTCGCCGGTGTCGTGGCCGAAGGTGTCGTTCAGCTGCTTGAAGCGGTCGAGGTCGATGACGATGACGCCGGTGCTCTCGCCGAGGCGGCGCGCGCGCGGCAGCTCGCGCGCCATCGTCTCCTCGAGATAGCGCCGGTTGTAGAGCCCGGTCAGGGGATCGCGCATCGAGAGGTGGTGGGCGCGGTTCCACGAGGCGACGAGCGCGATGGCGAGGAGGAAGAGGAGCGCGCTCGCGGTGAGGCCCGCGGCGAGCAGCGTCCATGGCCGCGCACCCTGGAGCGAGGCGTCGAACTCGGGACGCGAGGTGAACTGGACCACCCACGCGCGCCCGGGCATCTGCAAGCTGCTGCGCCGCGCGAAGGCCGGAGGCGCGCTCTCCGGCGGGGCGGCGCGCCACGCGGTGCGCGTGTCGATGAGCTCGGAGGCGGGCGAGCTCGACGCGTCGTCGAAGATGCGCATGTCGAGCATCTGCAGGACGCCCTCGTCGAGGATGCCACGCATCAGGTCGTGCATCCGAAAGGGGCTGAAGACGAAGCCCGCGAGCGCGATCGAGCGTTCCTCCTTGCCGAGCTTGCGCGCTTGCTGGCGGTACACCGGCAGGTACATCAGGAAGCCGGGCTGCTGCGCCTGCATGCCGCGGAATGGCTCGCCGGCGAGCACCACCTTGCCGGTGATGGCCGCGTCCGCCGTGTCGCGCGCGCGTTCCATCGCGGCGCGCCGCGTGGGCTCCGAGAACATGTCGAAGCCGATGACGCGAATGTTGCGCCCGGTGAACGGCTCGTTGTAGACGATCGGAAAGTACTCGGGGCGCTCGCCCGGAGGCCGGATCTCGTATTCCGGGAAACTCTGCGAGCGCAGCCTCTTCGCGTGCGCGGCCACCTCCGCCGGCTTCACCCGCTCGGCGAACCCGATCGACTGGATGCCGGGGAAGCGCTCGTCGAGTTGCATGTGGCCGATGAAGTCGCGCCACTCGTCGCGCGACAGCGTCGGTGTGGAGGCGACGCGCGCGGCACCTGCGCGCAGGATCTGCTCGTAGGAGAGCATGCGCGTGCGCACGGCCGATTCGGCAGTCTCGGTGCGGCGCTCGAATTGGCGCTGCGCCTCTTCGTGACGCGAACGCTCGAGGCCGATCCATCCCGTGGCGGTGAGCGCGAATGCGGCCAGAAGCGCCATCCAGGGAATGGGAGAGCGAAGCGCTTCACCCGCACCTTCTAGACGCCACTGCATGGAAATCCCGCCCGTTGATCGATGGGGAGGAATTGTCCTTGGATGGCTTGCGCGTCGAAGTGACCGGTATCACTTCGCGAAATACAGCTGTAGCTCTACCCCCTACTTCGGCAGGTATTCGAAGACCTTGACCACCCGGTTCACGCCGCTGGTGGTGCGCGCGATCTCGACCGCGGCATCGCCTTCGTCGGTGGTGACGAGCCCCATCAGGTAGACGACGCCCGCCTCGGTCACGACCTTCACATGGTTGGGCGAGAATTTCTTGTTGTTGACCATGCGCGCCTTCACGTTGGAGGTGATCAGCGTGTCGTTGCCGCGCGAGGCGAGCGAGGAGGCGCCCGCGACCTGCAGCTCGTTGGTCACCTCCTTCACGCTCGCGACGGCACGCACGGCGTCCTCGATCTGCTTGCGCAGGTCCTCGGCGGGTGCCTCGCCCGTGAGGAGCACGTGGCGGTTGAAGCTGGTGGCGTTGATGTGGGCGGAAGAAAACTCGCGCACGCGCGCGAAGATCTTCCACTCGATGTTCTCGTCTTCGATGTAGATGCCCGTGGTGCGCCGGTCGGCGGCGACCAGCGCCGTGGCGCCGACCCCGGTGACCGCGAGGGGGAGGCACCCCTGGAGGGCGGGCGCGGCGGCGGCGAGGGCGAGGATGGCGATGAGGCTTCGCTTCATTTCGTTTCTCCGTGGATCACGTTGTCGACCACCTCGCACAGGCAGTGGACCACGAGCAGGTGGACCTCCTGCACGCGCATCGTGCGCGGGTGCGAGACGTTCAAATGGAAATCCTGTGCGCGGACCATCCTCGCCATCGCGCCGCCGTCGCGCCCGGTGAGCGCGATGACCACCATGCCCCGAGCCTGCGCGGCGCGCATCGCCTCGAGGACGTTGCGCGAGTTGCCCGAGGTGGAGATGGCGAGCAGCACGTCGCCCGCACCGCCGAGGGCCTCGACCTGCTTGGAGAACACGCGGTCGAAGTCGTAGTCGTTGGCGATCGCGGTGAGGGCCGAGGTGTCGGTGGTGAGGGCGATCGCGGGGAATCCCGCGCGCTCGCGCTCGAAGCGCCCGACGAGCTCCGCGGCGAAATGCTGGCTGTCGGCGGCGGAGCCGCCGTTGCCGCAGGCGAGCGCCTTCTTCCCGGACTTGAGCGCGGCGGCGAGCGCTTCTCCCGCGCGCGCGATTTCGGCGGGCATCGTCTGCGCCATCTTGCGGCGCAGCTCCGTTCCCTCGTCGAAATGGCGCTTGAGGTGCGAGGCGATATCCATGGATCGATTCTACTTTAACGGCACTCGAAGGCCGCGCGGATCCACGTGGGCTCGTCGCCTTCGAGCGTCACCACGTCGAAACGGCACGCGGGCTCCCGTCCCAGGCGCGCGAGGAACTGGCGGGCCGCGGCCTCGATGCGCGCGCGCTTGGTGAAGTCGACGCTCGCCGCGGCGCCGCCGAAGCGCGCGCTCGAGCGCAGGCGTACCTCGACGAAGACGAGCGTCGCGCCGTCGTGCGCCACGAGGTCGATCTCGCCGAAGCGGGTGCGATAGTTGCGGGCGATGATCTCGAGACCGTGCCGGGCGAGGAAGCGCGCCGCCCGCTCCTCGGCGCCGCCGCCGGCGGCCTGCGCCGGCGTGCGCCGCGCGCTCACGGCGCGCGCAGCGGGATGACCCGTCCTCCGTCGACCTCGGCCGGCGTGAGCGTGCGCTGGAAGCCGTTGGCGGCCTCGAGCGCGATCTTGCCGGTGACGCCGTCGAGGGGAGTCCGGGCATTGCCGCGAGCGACCTGCTGCGCGAGGCGATAGACGTCGACCCCGAAGGCGTACAAGCGCTCCTGTTCCACCGACATAGGCGTGCGCGGCGGCGGGTAGATCATGACGGCGGCGTGGTCGGGCTGGACGAACCAGGGCATTTCCTCATAACGCACGCCCTGGAGGTCCACGTTGACGATGGCCTCGGCGCGCGGGTTGACGCTCATCGAGGTGGCGTAGAGCGGCAGCATCCCGGAGACATAGGGGCGCACCGCGCGCGCCTCGGGCTGGTCGAGCGCCATGAAGACCATGTCGGCCTGCATCGTGGCGATCTTGTCGCGCACCAGGGGCGCGTCGTCGGCGGAACCGGAGAACGTGATGCGCGCGCGGATCTCGCCCGCGTCGCGCGTCCATTCGCGCTCGAACGCTTCCTGCACGCGCTTGGCGAGCGGCGAGGGCGAGGCGATCACGATCACCGAGTGTCCGCCCTCGGCGACCGCGAGGAGCGCCACTTGCCGCGCCTCGTGCTCGAGCGAGAGCGAGAAGGAATAGAGGCCTTGCGGAGGGTTGTCCAGCGCCGGCAGCTCGTTTAGCGCGAGCGTGGGCTGGCGTGCGCAGTCGCTGCGCGCGAGCGCGTTGGCGCCGTCGCGCGTGAGCCCGCCGATGACGAGCAGCGCGCCCGCCCCGAACGAGGCGCGGCACGCGTCGATGAGGGCGGCGCCCTCGTTGTCGGTGGCGGTGATCGCGACCGGGATCGAATCCTTGCCGGAGGCCTCGGCAGCCGCGGCGAAGCCGAGGCGCACGGCCTCGGCGAGGCGGCCGAGCGCCTGCGAGCCGAGCGGCAGGATCAAGGCGATGTGGGGGCGGGCGGCCTGGGGGGCCACTGGCCGCCGCGTCTCCGGAACCGGCGGCGCCTCGCGCAGCGGCCGCACGATCGTCGCGCGCGAAAGGCCGGTCGCCGGATCGATTTCCTCCGCGGGCTCCGCCTCGCGTCCCGGGGGGCGGGTTGTGCCCGACAGCGCGTCGGCCGAGAATGCCGGCGACGCCATCGTGGCGAGGAAGAGAAGGAGCAGCGCGCTGAAACGCGACATCGCCAAGGGGGTCCGGAGCTCGGTCACGCCGCGCGAGGACGGGCCACGCGAGGCAACATTGGAACCCGGATTATATGTGGTGGCCACGCCCATAGGGAATCTGGGCGACGTCACGCTGCGTGCGCTCGAGACGCTGCGCGGCGCGAATGTGATCGCCGCCGAGGACACGCGCGTCACCCGGGGGCTGCTGCATCACTTCGGCATCGCGGCGAAACTGGTCGCGCTGCACGAGCACAACGAGAGCCGCGCGGCGGCCGAGATCACACGCTGGCTCGCCGAGGGCCGCGCGGTCGCGCTCGTGACCGACGCGGGCACGCCGGCGGTGAGCGATCCGGGCGCCAAGCTGGTGGCGGCGGTACGCGCCGCCGGGCATCGCGTGATTCCGGTGCCGGGCGCGAGCGCGCTCACCGCGGCGCTCTCGGCGAGCGGCGTCACCCACGACGGCGTGGTCTTCGCGGGCTTCCTTCCCGCCAAAGGGCGGGAGCGCCGCAAAAAGCTCGCCGCGCTTGCCGCGGGGCCGTGGGCGATAGCGCTCTTCGAGGCGCCGCATCGCATCGTTGCGACGCTCGCCGACTTGCACGCGGCGCTTGGCGAGCGCGACGTCGTGATCGCTCGGGAAATCACCAAGAAGTTCGAGACGATCGCGCGCATGCCGCTCGCGCGAGCCGGCGAATGGGTCGCGGCCGATCCCGACCGCAGCCGCGGCGAGATCGTGCTGGTGATCGAGGGACGCGAGCCCCGGCACGCCTCGGCCATGGATCCGCGCGCCGTCCTCCAGGCGTTGCTGGGCGAGCTTCCGGTGAAACAGGCCGTCGCGCTCGCCGTGAAGCTCACCGGCGCGAAGCGCAACGCCGTCTACGCCCTGGCCCTCGCGCTGAAGAAATAATCGATAATCGCGTCATGGCCGAGTCGATCACGATCACCCAGCCGGACGACTGGCACGCGCACCTGCGCGACGGCGCGCAGATGGCCTCGGTGGTCGGCGCGACGGCGCGGCAGTTCGCGCGCGCGATCGTGATGCCCAACCTCAAGCCCCCGGTCACGACGACGCGCCAGGCGAAGGCGTATCGCAGCCGCATCCTCGAGGCGCTGCCGAAGCGCTCCTCCTTCCAGCCCCTGATGACGCTCTATCTCACCGACGACACGCCTCGCGCGGAAATCGCGAAGGCAAGGAACTCGGGTTTCGTGAAGGCGGTCAAGTACTATCCGGCGGGAGCGACGACGAATTCCGCGTCGGGCGTTACGGACATCCGCAAGTGCGACGCGGTGCTCGAGGCGATGCAGGGCGCGGGGATGCCGCTCCTCATGCACGGCGAGGTGACCGATCCCGACGTCGACGTGTTCGACCGCGAGACCGTCTTCCTCGAGCGCACGCTCGCCCCGCTTCTGAAGCGCTTCCCGGCGCTCAAGGTCGTGGTCGAGCACATCACCACGCATGAGGCGGCCGCTTTCGTCGAGCGATCCGGCGCGAACGTCGCCGCGACCATCACCGCGCACCATCTGCTGATGAACCGCAACTCGCTCTTCGCGGGCGGCGTGCGGCCGCACCATTTCTGCCTGCCCGTGCTCAAGCGCGAGCCGCACCGGCGGGCGCTGGTGAAGGCCGCGACCTCGGGAAGCCCCAAGTTCTTTCTCGGTACGGACAGCGCGCCGCACGCTCGTCATTCGAAGGAATCGGCGTGCGGCGCGGGCGGCATGTATTCCGCGCACGCCGCGCTCGAGCTCTATGCCGAGGTGTTCGAAAGCGCAGGCGCCCTCGAGCGCCTGGAAGCGTTCGCGAGCCACTTCGGCGCCGACTTCTACGGGCTGGCGCGCAACAAGGGCAAGGTGCGGCTCGAGAAGAAGGCGTGGAAGGTTCCCGCCGAATATCCGTTCGGCGAGGAAGCGGTGGTGCCGCTACGCGCCGGCGAAGCGCTGCGCTGGCGGCTCGCGACCTCTCGCTGAGCTCTCGCGTGGCTGACGAGCGCTTCGCGCCCCTGCCGGCCTCGCCGATCCTGGATCCGCTCCGTCGCTTCGCGGGCGCGCTTCCCGCCGATCGCTGGCCGACGCACAAGGAGTTGACTGCGCTCGTCGCCGGCGCGACGACATCCCGCGGGGCGCCGCTTCGCTTCGTGCCGCCGCGCGGCTCGGGCGATCGGCAACGCGCCGGCTACGAGCAGCACATCGCGGCCACGGGCGAAGTCGAGACGCGCGCCGCGAACTGGCACGATCTCTTCAACGCCCTCGCATGGGCGGCGTACCCGAAGGCGAAGGCCGCGATCAACGCGCAGCACGCCGCGATTCTCGAGGAGCGGGGCGACGCGGAGGCGCGGCGGCGCAGCCCCGAGCGCGACTCCCTCACGCTCTTCGACGAAGGTGGCGTGGCCGTCGCATCGAGCTCGCCTGCGCTGCTGCGGCTCATCGTCGACTTCGAGTGGAAGGAGCTCTTCTGGACGCGACGCGCGGAGCTCGAAGGGAAGATGCGTTTCTTCGCGTTCGGCCACGCGCTCCACGAAAAGGCGCTCGATCCGCACCTGGGCATGGTCGCCAAGACGATCTTCCTGCCCGTGGGCGACTTCTTCTTCATGCTCGATTGCGAATCCCAGTTGGCCGAGGTCGACCAGCTGCTCTCGCGGCACTTCGCGGACCGCGTGCGTTTCGCGAGTCCCAAGGCGATGGCGCCCATGCCGGTACTCGGCGTCCCCGGCTGGCATCCCGATACCGGGCGCGAATCCTTCTACGACGACCCGGTGCATTTCCGGGCGAAGAGCGCGGCGGCGTAAAATAGCGAGGTGAAGCAAGCCAGGCGGTCGCTGTGCCATTTCAATTGCACAGAGGAAAGTCGGGACTCCAAAGGGCAGCGTAGCGGGTAACTCCCGTCCGCCGTGAGGCGAGGATCAGAGGAACAGAGACGTAGCCGGTTAAGTCCGGGTGAAACGGCCAATCTCTACGC
>WNFI01101415.1_pt1 | contig 14970 bp, 13 predicted proteins | sample 5400471 | NCBI WGS metagenome assembly WNFI01 (sample SAMN13153348, study PRJNA577476) | soil metagenome | isolation source: 100 cm saprolite on Douglas fir-dominated hillslope | place: USA:California | collected 2013-09-17
CAAGACCGTCAAGGTCACCGTTCCCGGCCCGTTCACAATGGCCCAGCAGGCCCAGAACGACTTCTATCCCTCGGTCGAGGCCGCCGCCTACGCTTACGCGGCGGCGGTGCACGACGAGATCCAGGACCTGCTCGCCGCGGGCGCCGACATCGTCCAGGTCGACGAGCCCTACCTGCAGGCCAGGCCGGAGGCCGCGCGCGAGTTCGGGGTGGGCGTGCTGAATGCCGCACTTGACGGGATCACCGGCACCACGGCCGTGCACCTGTGCTTCGGCTACGCGGCGATCATTCACGAGCGGCCGAGCGGCTACTCGTTTCTGCCCGAGCTGGCTGCGAGCGGGGCGAAGCAGATCTCGATCGAGACCGCCCAGTCCGGCCTGGACTGCTCGGTGCTCGCCGGGCTGGCCGACGCGGGCAAGACTGTCATCCTCGGCGTGCTGAACCTGGGCGATCACGCCGTCGAGAGCGCCGAGGAGGTAGCCGACCGGGTCCGCCGGGCCCTGCCGTACGTACCCGCCGATCAGCTAGTGCTCGCGCCAGACTGCGGCATGAAGTACCTGCCTCGCGAATCCGCATTGGGCAAGCTCAGGGCCATGACCGCGGCCGCCGCCAAGCTCCGCGCAGAACTCTCCTGACGCCTCCGGCAAGAGTTCCCCGCTCAGCCGGGCTGGCTACCGTGAGACCGGTCTTACGCGAGGCTCGCTTCGCGATCGTGCGGCCAGGGTGTCCGGCTTACCGGCAAGCCGCGCTCGTACTGAACCAGGGTGTCCGGCTTACCGGCAAGCCGCGCTCGTACTGAACAAGGTGGTTTCGCGGCCTCCGGCCGGGGCATGCCTGCCCGCGTCGGACGCTTACTCGGCGCTTCCGCGTCATGACTTAGCGTGCTCGAGGCCGGGTGAGCCATCGCCGGCGCGTATCGCCGCCAGGCCGGCAGGGCACTCCAGTTGCGCTGCCGCTGTACTTGAGGAGTTGCCTTGCCCGCCAAGCGTTCCACCACCATTCCAGCGGCCCGATCCGCCACTCGTACGGCCGCCTCCGCATCGCGGCGTGCTACCAGCACCGCCAAGCGCCCGGCTAGGTCCGGTGCACGCGCGGCCAGTTCCGACGGGGCCGCCCGAACAGTCACCAGCCAGCCGTGGCTGCACCAGAAGGGCGTCGTGATCCAGGAGTTCGGCACCGTACGGCAGTTCCCGATCGGGCTGCCCTCCGACACGCGAATGTATTCCTGCGAGCGCCTCAATCAGACTCTCGCCAATACCCAGATCCTGTACGCGCTGTACAAGAAACATCACTGGCTGATGCGCGGGGCGACGTTCTACCAGCTCCACCTGCTCCTGGACAAGCACGCCGGCGAGCAGCTCGAATTGGTCGACATGATCGCCGAGCGCGTCCAGACGCTCGGCGGCGTCGCTGTCGGCGACCCCCGCCACGTCGCCGAGATCACCTCCATACCGCGACCGCCGGACGGGGTCGAGGAGGTACCGGCGATGTTGTCACGACTGCTGGAAGCACACGAGATGATCCTCGCCGACGCCCATGACGCGGCGGCCCGCACAGCTGACATGGGCGACGACGGCACTAACGACCTGCTGGTCTCCGACGTCATCCGCACCGGTGAGATGGAGGCCTGGTTCCTTGCCGAGCACCTGGTCGACACCCCGCTGGTGCAGGCCTGACACCAGGTCCGCGGACCGGAGGGAACTCGATGATCACCTTGGGCTTCATGCTGCGCCCGACCCGCATCGCGTATGCGCATTGCGTCAACGGCCGGTCTCCCTGAGCCGTGCCTTGTGGCCAGATTATCCTGCTACGGTCTGTTACGTAGCTATTGGAGCGCGTTTCCAGGCGGCGGGGCGGGCCTGGCCGACAGGGAGTCCGTCCGATGGCGCTACGGGTTCGCAAGCTAGGGCTGCCGCTTGCCCTGTGCGGCTTTGTCGGCACGTTCGGTATCACGTTGACGGCGATGATCGTGGTGAGGCATCAGGCTGCTGGTCACCTGGCAGGGCGCCCGCCGAGCTCGATCCAGGTCCAAGCCGGAATCTCGATCCAGGTCCAGGCCGGAAAGGCGGAACAGCGAACTCCGGCCGCGCTCGACCGTCAGTGGGTCATCTATTCCGACAAGTCCACTTGCGCGGACCGGTCCGGTGGCGACGGGGTCTCGGCGGTCCGGCTCAGCTCATCGCAACTTGCCTGGTTCTTCTCCGACAGTTCCCTCGGCCCGGCCGGCCCGCATATCGGCTTCTCGAATCAGAGCGGGTTCGTGCACAACCTGGTGGTCATGCAGACCACCCGCGGCAGCCGCAGCACGTTCGTCACCGTCACGGGCGGCAATGCATGCACCGGTCCCGGCCTGCCCGGCCGCGCACTTTCTGTGGTTTCGGTGGCGAACGCCGGCGGCGCGGCGAGACAGCGATACTGGGCCGACGATGGCCTCCGAATCGGTTCGCGCGTGCTGCGCTTCTACACCAGGTTCCGGCCGGGCCGGGTGCCCTTCGTCCCGGTCGGAACCGTGATCGCCGACTTCGCGGTCACGCAGCTTGCCCGCGACGGCCGCGGGCCGTCATTCGGCGCGGTGATCCAGCCGCGCATCACAAAGCTGCCGGCGTATACGCCGCCGGGCGGCGGAACCCCGATCATCTGGGGGGCGGCCGTGCTCCGGCAAGCTCGCACGGTGTACATCTACGGCTGGCAGAGTCCGGATCCGAAGTCGCTGACGCGGCGGTGCTTCCTGGCCAGGGTGACCGCCTCGCGGCTGGCGGACTTGTCAGCCTGGCGGTTCTACGTCGGCAACGGCAGGTGGGCATCCGGCCAGAACAGCGCGCAGCCCATTGGGGGTGGCGCCGACTTGAGCATCGACACCGGATTCAGCGTCATCAATGCGGCTGGTCAGTACTGGCTGATCGAGCACGCCGGCGGCCTTGGCAGCCCCAGCATCGACGCCTATCCGGGACCGGCGCCGTGGGGCCCGTTCGATACCGCAGCAGCCATCGTGCTGTACCGTGCGCCCGGCATCGGGCTGACCGGAGCTGACCACTACCAGATCATGTATGAAGCGCGGGCCGAGCCCGCGCTGTCAACCAAGCGCGCGCTGGTGATCAGCTATAACGTGAACTCACTGGCTGTGACCGCGGGTTGCATCCCGCTTTCCGCGTTCACCAACGCGGTGATCCAGCCGCGTTTCATCGCCATCCCGCGCGCGGTCTTCGGCGCCACCGCACCCGGTACAGTCCGGCCGGCCGCCGCTGCGGCCGACCCGGCAGGATATCCGCTCGCCGCTAGCAGGCACGGCCCGCGCTGGTTCGACAGCTGGAAGTACCCCGGTGGCTGCCCGCCAGTGCGTGCCGTCCGGGACATCTCGGTAACGCGTACCGAACACACGATCCGGGTGCACTGGCGAGCCTCAGGCCCGGGGGTGCGGTACCGGGTCTATCTGCGCTCCCCCGGCACCAGATATGTCTTCCTCCGCATCGTTGAGACATCGTCGGTCACGCTCCCGAACCTGACTCATGGCAGCCGCTGCCAGGTGCTGATCATCCCGGAGAACATCGATCACCGGAAAGGGCCCGGCGCGAGTATTGCCATCAGGGCACCGTGAGGCAGAGCATCACTGGCTGATGCGCGGAGGGGGGCCTGACAACACCTGGTCATCGGGCTCTCAGTCGCGCGATCTGCCTCGCCAGGTAATTCCGTTCTGGCAGGTTGGTCGTGCGGCTAGCCGCCTCGGAGCGGTGCGCTGGCTGGCGGCTGCTGGCGGGCCAGGAACTGGGCGACCGCGTCTGCCACAAGTCCGTCGAGCTGCCCTATATCGACGATGCCTGCTGTAACGAGCGAGGCGATGCCGTGCATGGTGGCGAAGAGGAGAAGTCCGGTGCGCTCGGGCTCGCCTGGCTGGAGCGTGCCGGCTTGCTGGCCTTGCTGGATCAGCTCGAGGATCGCGGCGAAGGCGCGCTCGGACGCGTCGTGCAGGGTGCTGGACTGGTCGCGGCTCTTGCCGGCGAACATCAGCTCCAGCAGCGCGGCGTCTCGTGTCGCGAAGCGCACGTACGCGGCGGCGGTCGCGCGGAACCGTGCCTGATAGCCGTCGTCGGCGGCGTCGAGCGCTGCGCGCAGCTCGTCGCCGAGGCGCGAGAATCCGGTTTGGGCGAGAGCGTCGAGCAGCGCCTGGCGGTCGGCGAAATGGCGGCGCGGCGCGCCGTGGCTGACGCCTACCTGCCGCGCGAGCTCACGCAGCGATAGCTTCTCGCTCCCCTGCTCGCGGAGCGTGCGCTCGGCCTGGGCCAGCAGCGCGGCGCGGAGGTTGCCGTGATGGTAAGGACGACCGGCCATGTCCTACACGGTAGCGCCAGATGTAGGCGTTGACATCTTTGTTGGCAGCGCCTACATTGTTGCTCATGACTACTTTCAGTGCCGCGAACATCCCCGATATGACCAGCCGGACGGTGATCGTGACCGGCGCCAACAGCGGCATCGGCCGGGCAACGGCACACGCGCTCGCCGCCGCCGGGGCGCGCGTCGTGCTCGCCGTGCGCGACGCCGGCAAGGGCCGGGCAGCCGCCGCGGCCATGGCCGGCGTGACCGAGGTGCGCGAGCTTGACCTGGCCAGCCTTGACTCCGTACGCGCGTTCGCGTCCGGCTGGCAGGGCGACATCGGCCTGCTGATCAACAACGCGGGCGTGATGGTGCCGCCGCTGACCCGCACGGCGGACGGGTTCGAACTGCAATTCGGGACCAACCACCTCGGTCACTTCGCGCTGACGAATCTCCTCCTTCCGCACGTCACCGGCCGGGTCGTGACGGTGTCCTCGAACGGCCACCGAGCCGGGAGGATCGACTTCGACGACCTCAACTGGCAGCGCAAGCCCTACCGGGCGTGGCGTGCCTACGGTCAGTCCAAGCTCGCGAACCTGCTGTTCACCAGTGAGCTTCAACGGCGGCTGACCGCCGCCGGGTCGAGCGTGCTGGCCACCGCCGCGCATCCCGGTTACGCCGCGACGAACCTGCAGTTCCACAGCCAGCGCCGCTCCCTCGACCTGATCAGCAAAGCCGGAAACCGGCTGCTCGCGCAGGATGAGAGCGCCGGCGCGCTCCCGACCCTGTACGCGGCCGTTGTCGATATCCCCGGCAACAGCTTCGCCGGTCCGGGCGGGTTCCTGCAGCAGCGCGGCGCGCCGAAGCTTGTCGGCCGATCCACCGCGGCTCAGGACGTCGATGCGGCACGCCGTCTCTGGGAGGTGTCCGAACAGCTCACCAGCGTTCATTTCCCGCTCCAGGCCACAGCCGGCGCCTAGGCCCGCAGGACGTCGCGGCTTCTCCCCCGTCCGCAGGACGTCGCTCGTTCCGGTCTCAGGTGTCCTGGCTGGTACTCACGGCCGCCAGCGGGTCTGATAAAGGTGGGCGGAGGCGAAGCGACCGACGATGGTGCGCTCGCTGTCGGGCCTGGCCAGTTCCGCGGCCACCACATCTGCGGTACAAGTCGGGTGTCCGTGCTGGCGTAGCCATTCAGCGATAGCGGTAGCCCGGCCGGTATCGACCTCGAACGGCTTGAGGTAGTCGAATTCCGTCTGCGCCGGAGAGTCTGTAGTCATCGGAACGGCCTCCGCATCTGCCCTGGCAAGCCGCCGCTCTCGCCGCGGCGCGGACCAGGACCAGCATCTGCTCGCGCAATATCGCACCCCAAAGTGGGTTAAGAGCCCGTCAAGGCGCTGCCAAGGGTTTCTTCGGGGCGTGGCCGGTCCTGGCTCGCTGACTTGCCAGGATCGGCGGGGTGCGTGACCAATGTCTCCGCAGTTAGCATGCCGTCACCCTCGATCTCTCCAGAGACCTGATCGTCGACAGCGACAGCGACAGCGAGATGCGGCTCGCGATGATGGGTCAATTAGCCCGGACGGCATCATCCACTGGCCGGGTCGCGGAGATCACCGGCGTACCGCAGCCACTGCGCGGACAGGCAGCGAGCAGTATGATCAGGGTATGAGCGAACGGAAGGCGAGGCTGACTATTACCGTTGACCCTTACCTGAGCATCTACGCCGCGCAACTTGTCCAGGCCGGGCAGGCGGCATCGGTGTCGGCTGCGTTCAACGACGCGATGGCAGAGAAGGCGTACCGCGACCGCCGCAGGCGCAGCCTTTGGAGGGCCAGGACCGAGCAAGCCGACCCCGACCGGGTAGCCCGCATGATGGCCCAGGTTGACCAGCAGCTCGCGCGGTGACCGGCCCAGCCCGGACCCCTTTATCCTCGACACCAGCGTCCTGACCGCGGTCGCCCGCGGCGATGCCGACATCATCGGCCTGATCCAGGGTTACGACGGCCGCGGCCAGCCGATGGTTATCCCCGCCCTCGCCAGCGCAGGCGCCTCGCTGGACGCGCGCAGCGAGGATGCCGACGACCTGCTGGCCGGGCTGGAATTACTGGACAGCGTCACTTCGGCGCCGCTCAGCGGAGCCGAACAGGCCTCCCGGCTGGCCTCCGTCATCCACCGGACCGGGCTCGATCCCTGGGACGCGCACGCCGCGGCGATCGCCGACGTCGCCATCTGCCCCATCCTCACCCTCGACGCCCGCAAATGGCAGCAGCCCGCCGAGCGCCTCGACGAGCTACTCCACGTCATCGAAATCGCCGACCCCGGCGAACAAAACGCCGGGAAGTGACCCGGCCACGCCGGACGCAGGCAGCGTCAGCGCGGTGGACTTAGTCCCCGAGTTCGGCCCTGCGCCGATTGACGAAATCCTCAAGCTCGGCGCGGATGGCGTCGTCCATCGGCGGCTGCTCATACTCCCGCAGCTTCTTCGCCACGATGTCCGACGCCCGCGCCGTCGCATCCTTGCCGCCCAGCTTCAGCCACCGCTCGTAGTTGGCGGTCGAGGACAGCAGCGGCCGGTAGAAGCAGTCCCTGAACCGCTCCATGGTGTGCTGCGCGCCGAGGAAGTGCCCGCCGTGGCCGACCTCCTCGTGCGCCCCGAACGCGAGCGAGTCCTCGTCGATCTCCAGCGGGGTGAACTCCACCCGGAGCATCCGCAGCAGTTCGATGTCGACGATGAACTTCTCATAGCACGACACGAGGCCGCCCTCGAGCCAGCCGGCCGAATGCATGACCCAGTTGGTCCCGGCCAGGAACGTCGGCAGCAGCGTCATCAGCGACTCGTACGCCGCCTGCGCGTCGCAGGTCTGGCTGGAATTCAGCCCGCCGCCGGTGCGGAACGGCAGGCCGTAATGGCGGGCTAGCTGGCCGGTGCAGAGCAGGCCGATGCCCGATTCGGGCGTGCCAAAGCTCGGCGAGCCGGACTGCATGTCGATGTTGGACAGGAACGAGCCGAAAATGACCGGGCACCCTGGCCTGATCAGCTGGGCCAGCGCGATGCCGGACAGCGCCTCGGCGAGCTGCTGAACCAGCGCCGCCGGAATCGACACCGGCGACATAGCGCCCATCAGCAGGAACGGCGTCAACACTACGGGCTGGTTCGCCGCGCAGTACTCAAACTGGGCGTCCAGCATCCTGTCGTCCCAGCGCAGCGGCGAGTTGCAGTTGATCAGCGAGATCGTCGCCGGAGTGGCCTCGATTGCCTCCCGGCCGCCGAACAGGATCTCGGTCATCTTTATCGTGTCGGCGGCGTTCGGCCCGGAGACGACATTGCCCATGTAGAACTTGTCGGTCACCGTCTGCAACGCGTAGATCATGTCCAGATGACGCGAATCAAGCGGCGCGTCGTTCGGCTCGCAGATCACGCCGCCCGCCGAATCCAGCTCGGGGAACGACTGGGAGAGCATCGCGAGCTTGCGGAAGTCCTCGAGCGTGGCGTCCCTTCGGACATCGCCTTCGCGCACGAACGGCGACCCGTACACAGCGCCGAAGACCATCTGGTCGCCGCCGATGTGCACGTTGTTGGCCGGGTTCCGCGCCTGCACGTCGAATTCCGCGGGCGCCTTCGCGACCTGCTCGAGCACGAATTCCGGATCCAGCTTGACGACCTCTCCATCGACCTGCTGGCCAGCTTTGCGGAACAGCTCGGCGGCCTCCGGCTTGGCGAACTGGATTCCAATCTCGGAGACGATCCGCCGCCAGCCCTTGTCGAGGACGGCGACCGCGTCCTGGGACAGGATCTCGTAACGCGGCATCTGGTTGCGGAACATGGCGACCTCAGTTCGAAGCGGTGTCGGTTCTGTGACGGCAGTGCTAGGCCCAATCTTGACCGTAATAGCCTGGAAACCTAGGATCACATCGTAGAACTAGGTTCCGGAATATGGAACAACCTCCGAGGGATCGTCGTGAGCAGTCCAAACGGGACGCAGGCCATCGACCGGGCAGCCATGTTGCTCGCCCAGGTGGTGCATGGCAATGAGCCCGTCAGCTTCACCGAGTTGACGGCTGCGTGCGGCCTGGCCAAGTCGACCACGTCGCGGCTTCTGATGGCGCTCGAACGGCACCAACTCGTCCGGCGCGACGACGACGGCCGCTTCTGGCCCGGGGAGCTGTTCGTCAGGTACGCCTGGCGGGGAACGGCCGGCACCGACCTGGTGGCCGTCGCGCAGCCGTTCCTGGCCCGGCTGGGCGAGCAGACCTCGGAGACGATCAATCTCGGCATCGCCGTTGGCGGTGCCGAGGGGGCTAGCTGGGCAGGCCGCGACAGCGCGGCCGGACCGGCTAGCGCGGGCGTTGCTGCCCGCGCGGGCGGGGGCGGCGCGGGCAGCGGCGCCGGCGGCAGTGCCGATCGCGGCAGTGCCGTCGGCGGCAGCGCCGGTGACCTGGTGGTCCAGCAGATCGCCCAGGTGGACAGCCGGTACATGATCGGCGGCACCAACTGGGTCGGCCTGGCCGTCCCGCTGCACTGCTCCGCGCTCGGCAAGGTCCTGCTCGCGTTCGGAGCGGCTGCCATGCCATGCGAGCCGTTCGAGGCGAGGACGGCCCGCACGATCACGACCAGAGCGGCCCTGGAGGCCGAGCTTGTGACGGTCCGCGTGAACGGCTACGCGGTCACGGACGAGGAGCTCGAGCCCGGGCTGGTGGCGGTCGCGGCCCCGGTGTTCGCGGGGGGCCTGCCGGCCATGGCCGCTATCTCGGTTTCCGCTCCGGCGGCCAGGCTAACCCCGGACCTGATCCCGGCCACAGCCGCCAAGTGCGTCCGCGTCGCCGACTCCCTCTCGGCCATGCTTGGCGGGCCGCCAGGGACCGGCCGTCACGACGCGAGCACCGCCGCATGAACCAGCCAGACTGAGCCCGACAGCAGAACCAAGCCCGACAGCAACTCCACAGCCTGACAGCCAGACCCAGCCCGATAGCCAGTCTCAGCCACACAGAAGGTACGCCAATGACGAACGAGGAGCTGCTCCGCCAGCTTTACGACCAGACACTGGTCGGGAACGCCCCGGCCGTGCTCGAGCTCACCAACTCTGGGCTCGCCGCTGGCCTCGGCCCCGAGACTTTGCTGTACGACGCGCTGATCCCTTCGCTTGAAGAAGTCGGCGCGCGGTTTGAGCGCGGCGACTTCTTCGTCCCTGAGATGCTCATCGCCGGTAAGGCAATGGCCGGCGCACTCGAGGTGCTGCGGCCGCTGCTCGCCGAGACCGGCGCCGAGTCCATCGGCACCGTGGTGATCGGCACGGTCAAGGGCGACGTGCACGACATCGGCAAGAACCTGGTGAACATCATGTTCGAGGGCGCCGGGTTCCAGGTGATCGACCTCGGCGTCCAGGTCGCTCCAGAGAAGTTCGTCGACGCGGTCGTCCAGTACCAGCCAGACATCGTCGGCTTCTCCGCGTTCCTGACCACGACGATGCCGATGTTCAAGGCCAACATCAATGCACTCACGAAGGCAGGCCTGCGGGACAAGGTGGCCGTTATGGTCGGCGGCGCGCCCGTCACCCAGGAATACGCCGACGTGGTCGGGGCCGACGGCTACGCCGCCGACGCCTCGGCCGCGGTGGTCAAGGCCAAGCAGCTGATAGCGAGCCGCCGCGCGGCTGCGCTGCACGCCTGAGGACGGCAGCAGCCATGGACACGATGCTGCGCTCGGCCAGCAAAGAAGTCGTGATCGGCGCGGACCGGCCGTTCTGCATCATCGGCGAGCGGATCAACCCCACCGGACGCAAGATCTTCCAGGAACAGCTACGCCGGGGCGACCTATCGCGGATCGAGATTGACGTCGCCCAGCAGGTCGCCGGCGGCGCGATGGTTCTCGACGTGAACATGGGCGCGCCCATGGCCGACGAGACCGAGCTGATGGTCGCGGCCGTCAAGCTGATCCAGTCGCTGACCGACCTGCCGCTGTGCCTGGACTCCTCGATCATCGAGGTACTCGAGGCGGGGCTGGCAACCTACGAGGGCAAGGCCCTGATCAACTCGGTGACCGCCGAAGACGAGCGGCTCGAGGCCATCCTGCCGCTGGTCGCGCGGTACGGCGCCGCCGTCATCGGGCTGCCGAACGACGAGGAAGAAATACCTGAGGACCCGGCCAGGCGGCTCGAGCTAGCGCGGAAGATCATCGACACTGCCACGGGCAGGTACGGCATCCCGATCGAGGACGTGCTGATCGACCCGCTCGCGATGCCGATCGGCGCCGACACCTCCGTCGTGGTCAGGACGCTGGAGACGCTCCAGCTGCTCAGGGACGAGTTCGGCGTGAACAGCACGCTCGGCGCCTCGAACGTCTCGTTCGGGATGCCGGACCGCGCCGCGCTGGTCGCCGCGTTCCTGCCGATGGCCAGCACGGCCGGCCTGACCAGCGCGATCATGGACGCCAGGTCGCCCGAGCTGGTCCGCGCGGCGCGGGCCTGCGACCTGCTGCTGAACCGCGATGAGTGGGGCGCGAGCTGGATCGCCGCGCACCGCGCCGCCAATCAGGCCGCCGCTCAAGCCGCTGCTCAGGCGGCCGCCGCGCCAGCGGCAGCCGCGAACTAACAGGATGCAGGCAGACGATGACGCGCGCCGAGCTGGCTGAGCCGGGAGCGGCCGTAACGCCGCGAGTCGACCTGGTCTTCGTTACCAACGGAAGCAAGGTCAGGGTTCCCGCCGGGGTTACCGTGTTCGACGCGGCGAGCTGGAACGGCATCGCCATTGACTCGACCTGCGGCGGACACGGAACCTGCAAGAAGTGCAAGATCAGGATCGCCGATGGCGCGGTCCCGGTGTCCAGCCTGGACGTGCGCGCGTTCTCGGCCGATGAGCTGCGCGACGGCTGGCGACTGGCATGCCGGGCCGAGGCCACGACCGACCTGCACATCGAGGTCCCGCCGCTGACGACAAGGCCCAAGGCCGCCACCGTCGGCGTCGGCCGTCAGGTGATCCTGCGGCCCGCGGTGCAGAAACGGTACCTGGAGCTGGCCGAGCCGTCGCTGTCGGACCAGCGCAGCGACATCGAGCGGGTTCTCGACGGCGTTGATGACCTTGAGCTGCGGGTGGACCTTTCCGTGCTGCGGTCGCTCGGCCGGGTGCTGCGCGGAGCCGACTACAAGGTGACCGCGGTGGTCGTCGACGAGGCGCTGATCGACGTCCAGCCCGGCGACACCACTGGCCGCCGGTACGGGATCGCGTTCGACCTCGGCACGACGACCGTAGTCGCCACGCTGCTCGACCTGTCCACCGGAACTCCGATGGCAGTCAGCTCGATGCTCAGCAAGCAGCAGCCGTTCGGCGCGGACGTGATCAGCCGGATCAGCGCGGTCATGCTGGAGCCGGCGAACCTGGACCGGCTCACCGAGCTGGCGCATTCGTCGCTCAGCGACCTGGTCACCGAGGTCTGCGACGAGGCGGGCGTTGACCCGTACGACGTGTACGAGGTCGCGGTGGCGGGGAACGCGACGATGACGCACCTCGCGCTCGGCATCGACCCTGAGCCGCTGGGCGTGGCGCCATTCATCCTGTCGGCCAGGCTGCTGCCTGAGATACTCGCGGCCGACATCGGCCTGCGAGTGCACCCGAGGGCGCGGGCCGTGGTGTTCCCGGCGTTCGGCGCCTACGTCGGCGGGGACATCACCGCCGGACTGCTCGCCTCTGGCATGAACCGGGACGCCAGGGTCCGGCTCTTCATCGACATCGGCACGAACTGCGAGATTGTGCTGGGCAGCCGCGACTGGCTGCTCGCGACGGCAGCTCCGGCCGGGCCGGCGTTCGAGGGCGCGGCGATCAGGTGCGGGATGCGGGCCGCCGACGGAGCAATCGAGGGAGTCGTGCTCCACCCCGGCGTGGGACCGGCTGCGGGAGCAGGCAGCGACGGCGCCGCAAGCCGCCCCGCCGCCCAGACACCAGCCAGCGAAACAGGCAGCAGCGGTGGCGTTTCGTTGAAAATAATCGGCGACTGCGAACCGCTGGGACTCTGCGGCTCGGGGCTGGTCGATGCCGTGGCCAGCCTGGTCGCGGTCGGCCTGCTGGACCGTTCTGGCCGGTTCGTGCCGGACGATGTCGCGGCCCAGATCGCGCCCGGCCTGGCCGCGCGGCTCACCATGCTGGGCGACGAGCGGGTGTTCGTGCTGCACTGGCGCGGCGAGCCCGGCGACGTCGCCGACTCGATTTTCCTGACTCAACGGGACGTACGGGAACTGCAGTTCGCCAAGGCAGCCATCGCCTCGGGGTGGAACGTCCTGCTCGAGGAGGCCGGGCTGACCGCGGCCGACGTCCAGCAGGTGCTGCTCGCCGGTTCGTTCGGCAGTTACCTGTCGCCGGCCAGCGCGATCAAGCTCGGGCTGGTACCTAAGATCGGCATCATGCGCGTGGTCAGCGCGGGGAACGTTGCAGGTGAGGGTGCCAAGATGGCGCTGCTGTCGGTCCGCGAGCGGGCCGCGGCCCTGGCCTTGCTCGAGGAGGTGAGATATGTCGAGCTATCGGACCGGGCCGACTTCAATGACAGCTTCGTCGAGCAGCTGCAGTTCCCGCACTGACGAGGCCCCGACCGCGATCATCGCCTGCGGAGCGCTCGGCGGCCACCTGCGGGAGATCGCCGCGCGCCGCGGCTGGGACGTCCGGATTGTTTGCCTGCCGTCGATGCTGCACAACTCGCCGCGCGAGATCGCCCCGGCTGCCCAGCGGCTCGCTGACGAGCTGCAGCAGGAAGGGATGCGGGTCGTGCTCGCATACGCGGACTGCGGGACGTACGGCGAACTCGACCGCCTCTGCGAGCGGCGCGGGCTCGCCAGGCTGCCTGGGCTGCACTGCTACGACGTGCTGGCCGGCCCGGACCGGATCCAGGCGGCGCTTGAGGCCGAGCCCGGGACGTACCTGCTGACCGACTTCCTGATCCGCAGCTTCCGGTACTCGGTGCTCGTGCCGCTCGGCCTGGACCGGCACCCCGAGCTGTGGCCCGACTACTTCGGGCACTACCGGCGCATCGTGTGGCTCGCGCAGTCTCCCGAGCCAGGGCTGGCCGGCGAGGCAGAGGCGGTGGCAGCGATGTTCGGCCTGCCGCTCACGGTGATGGACGTCGGCACCGCGCGCCTGGAGCGCGAGCTTGAGTCACTGCTGAGCGGCGCGGCAGCCACAGGAGCCGCGCGGTGAGCCCGGCCAGGCTTCGCCTTCCTGGCGCCGGCCTGAAGCAGATAGCGCCGCTGCTGCACAAGGCGCGATACGAGGTCTTGCCAACCCAGAGTGCCGAGGACGCGGTGCTCGAGTCGGTTCCCCGCGACGTGGTGATCACCATCACGGCGTCTCCGACCAAGGGCCTGGAACCCACGCTCGCGCTGGCCGAGCGCCTCGCCGCCGCGGGCTATCGGGTGGTGCCGCACCTGTCGGCGCGGCTCGTCCGGAACTCGGCGCACCTTGACGAGGTTGTAGCCAGGCTGAGGGCGATCGGCGTCGACGACGTGTTCGTGCCTGCCGGCGACGCAGATCCGCCGGCCGGTGAGTTCACCAGCGCCCTCGACGTGCTCGAGCACCTAGCCGACCTAGGCAGCCCGTTCCCGCGTGTCGGCATCACCGGATACCCCGAGACTCACCCCAAGATCGAAGACGACATCACCGTCCAGGCGATGTGGGACAAGCGGCGGCACGCCACCTACATCGTGAGCAACCTGTGCTTCGACCCGGCCGTTCTGCGGCAGTGGATCGTCCGGATCCGCCGTCGCGGCGTCAAGTTGCCGCTGCTGCTCGGGCTGGCCGGGCCCGTGGACAGGACCAAGCTCGTCCAGATGGCGACGAAGATCGGCGTGGCCGACTCGGCCAGGTTCGTGGCCGGGCACTCGTCGGCGTTCGTCCGGCTCTCGACGCCCGGCGCCTACCAGCCGGAACGCCTGCTCGCCCGGGTCGGCAGCACGCTCGCCGCCCCCGAGTCCCTGGTCGCTGGCCTGCACGTCTTCACGTTCAATCAGGTCCGCCAAGCCGAGCAGTGGCGGCAGGAGCTGCTCGCGGACCTCTCGGCTCGCTCCAGCCGCTGACGGCTGGTCCAATCCCGAAGCGCGGAGCGACAGCGTCATGCGGCGTCGGGCCGTGTGAAGCACAGTGCGGCAGGTCCGGGGCGACAGCAATCCACGCGCCATCCTCGCCGCTCCAGTACACCTCGATCGGGTAAGGGGTCACGACTCTGCCTCCAGGTCAAGATTGTACTGACGGATCAGCGCTGCAATCTGCCGGACCTGATAGGGCTTGGCCTGGCCATGAACCTCCTGCAAGGTCAGGATCTCGGCCACACCAGAGCGCCCGAAGACGCGATGACTCCCCCGACCGCCTATTTCCTTGAAGTCCAGCGCCTGAAGGAGCCTGATTAGATCGTCGAAGTTCACGTTCCTTACCGCACCAGCTGCGATCCGACCCCGTAACTTTTCTGGTCTCACGGAGGTCAGGCTAGGGATGAGGTCTGACAGCGGCCATCGCCCGGCCTGGTGCCAGGCTGACCAGCTGGCCGCCGAGCGCTGCACCCCGATCCCAGCGCTACTGAGGGCCGGTATGCGCGATGGTGTTGCCTGCGCCCGCTTGCCCTCGCTGACCGCCTGGAACCCGGCCGGTGACAACGAGGATCGCGGCGGCGCCCTGCGCCGCCGCCTGCAGGCCG
>WNFI01201949.1_pt1 | contig 14967 bp, 6 predicted proteins | sample 5400471 | NCBI WGS metagenome assembly WNFI01 (sample SAMN13153348, study PRJNA577476) | soil metagenome | isolation source: 100 cm saprolite on Douglas fir-dominated hillslope | place: USA:California | collected 2013-09-17
CGTCGAGCCAGCTCTGCAGATCCGCGTCGGTGATCGGGCGGCGGTTCACCGGCTCCTCGACTTCGCCGCGCAGGTAGGCAGCGACGAGAGCGCGGCGGCTATCTCCGGGATCGTCCGAGGCGCCTCGAGCAACTCACCGAGGTACAGGCCGTCGGTCGGCTCCAGTTCCAGCCGCGCAGCCCACTCGGTCCGGGCAGCGTCGAAGGACTTGCGGCCCGCCTCGGCCCGCGACGCGACGATGACCTGGCGGTACTTGAGCCCCGCCTCCCTGCCGGCTGGCGACAGCTGGAAGCGCTGCGATCGGTTCCACTTGGTCCGCGATGTTCCTGAGTCAGCTCCACTCACGGTGTTCCTTTCACCGCATGCGAAGCGCGGCTGGCTTGCAGATAGTCTACCCCGGAAGGAGTCCGCTCTGAACGAGCCGCGGCGTGCCGACTCAGTCGAACCCAGGACCACCTGGTTCCGACCACGAGCCCGATCCAGGGCCGCATGAGCGCCTGCTGGCCGGCCTTTCTTCATCGCTCCGCGCTCACAGTCCCCGTCCCCGCGCTGCCGATCAGTGCCCCCCGCGTGCCAAACTCTCGATTGCGGTCAGCGCGGCCTCGTCAAAATGGAGTTCCGCGCGCTGCTCGAGAGAAGAATAGATTTCGGTCTCGGCATGTGTACGCCGCTCTGCTGCAAGGCGTGTCCGGATCATGCTGCGCAAAGAGGCGACGTCCGCGTGGGTTGCTGCGACGCGTGCGCGCAGCTTGATCAAGTGAAATCCGGCGGGCGTTTCGATCACACGGTCCGCGACGACATCGTTGCCGTTGAGCGCGAACGCGGCCTCGGCCACTTCGGGCCCGAGCCGCCCTTCAAGCTCCGGTCTGGACAACAGCTGCAGGTCTCCGCCGAACGCTTTTGTCGAGAGGTCGTCGGAACGCAAACGCGCCGCAGTGGCGAACGCGTAATAATCGCGGGCCGACTTGACTTGCACGTCGTGGAGCAGCGACCTGGATTCCTGCAGCCTCTTCTGTCGCTCCGGGCCGGATGGCGCCGCGGCGATGAGCAGGTCGGCAATGCGCACCCGCTCGGGCTGCTCGAATTGGGCGCGGTGCGCGTCGAGCCAGCTCTGCAGATCCGCGTCGGTGATCGGGCGGCGGTTCACCGGCTCCTCGACTTCGCCGCGCAGGTAGGCAGCGACGAGAGCGCGGCGGCCCGCTGCCGAGAGCCGTCCGCCCCGGAACGTCGCGACGGCGGCGCTGTCGTCGTTGGCTGCCGGCGCCTTTGCCCTCTGGCCGCCCGCGACGAAGCCGCCGGCGGCGCCGAGAGCAAGACAGACGAGACCCATTGTCCACGCGCGCGATGTCCGCATCTGGTCCTCTCCGTCAGCCCGTCCCGCAGGTCGCCAGATGCTGGCGGTTCGTGCGAGGGCCGGGTGGTGTTTTCCTGGAGCGGGCCAGAAAACCCGGCCCTGTTTTCCTTGTAGCGGGCGATCTCGGCCACACCCACTGCCCGCGCGCGCGATGTCTCATGGGTCGGTTCCTCTCGTGCGCCATCGCTAGCTTCTGGCGGTTCTCGTCAGCACCAGGCGCGGCGGCTTCTTGTCCGGAGTCAACAAGAGCTTGTCGAGGTACGACGGGTCTGCATAATCGTCCCAGGGCTTGAGCCGGTAGAACGCATCGAGGAAGTCCATCATGTTCCCGCTCCCCACGACGACCGCTCCGACGAAGTCAGCTCTCTCGAGCGCCTGCAGCCGCGTCATCCGCTCGAGGTATTTCGGAGCGCCTTGACCTACGATCTCCCAGACACCGGATCTCAGCAGATCAGGGGTCGTGAACTGGATGGAGATCAGCCGGTCTTCGGACAATTGATCCGGCGATACGGCGGCGCGCGGCTTCACGCGGAGATCGTAAAAAGCGCAAATCACGCTGTTCAATGCTCCCGGGGTCAATTTGAGGACCTGACCCACGGAGCACTGACCATCCGACTGAGGCACCAGAAACAGGGCCCCCTCGCCCCAACTGACTTTCTTTCGCGCCACGCCGCCTCCTCGTCAACCTTCACCTTAGCATCGGTCATTCGCGCGGAGGTCGAGTGGCTTCCTGGAAGCGCGGTTCCGACATCTGGTGGCGCTTGTTGAGCAGCGTTCCGCCCTCTTTCTGCAGCCCGCCTTGCTCCCGGATCATCTTTTCTTCGAGCACGTCCAGCTTCTTGCCGGGAGAGGCCTTGCCCAAGATCTCATAGTCGTGTTTCACGCCCAGCTTGCGATTGTGTTCGAGCTGCCTCGCCTCGAACCGCTCCGATGACTTCGCTTGCCCGACGTAACTCTCGGCGGTCTTGGGGTTGGTGCGCTTGTAGACGATGCCCTCCTTCGTCGCGGCTGACTCGCCCGCGTGGGCGGCGGTGTCGCCGGCGTGGGCGGTCGCCTCGACAGCGTGTCCGCCCTCCTCGGCAGCCTTGGCGACCTTGGCCGCCCTGATCGCCTCCGCAGCGTGCGCCGTCTCTTCAAGTACGTGCGCGGCCTCCACGGCCTTCTTCGTCGTCGACGCGATCTCCGCCGCCTCGTGCACCTTGTTGAGGACCTGCAGGCCCTTGACGCCCGCACGCACCGCGCCGGCGCTGGGCAGCGGCGTTGCGAGCGTGACCACGTCGAGCGCAACGAAGGCGAGGTTGGTCAAGCTCGGGTCTTTGATCGCCGAGGCGACGTCGATCACCAGGAAGACGATGTCGAGAGGCGATCGGCCGTCCGGGTCCGCATACCGGACCGGGCTCCCTTGCCCGTAGAGATAACCGGAGAGCAGGTGTGGCTGGTGCACATCCACCCGCAACACGGCGGGATCGTTGCTCACCCAGCGTGCAAGCCGCGAGTCGTAGTAGCGTGCCCCGAAGTACGTGAGGTGCGTTTCCTCATCGAATTCCTTACCGGTGAAGAGGTAAGCCGGCGTCCGCGGTTCCGGACCCGGGTCGTCGTCGAGTTTGGAGTCGCGCCAGACGTCCCCATAAGGGAAGTACTCCAGGTGCTCGTGGACACGCCCGGCTCTGTCGGTCATCCAGCTGGTCGAGCCGAGGTGGTCGGGATGGTAGTAGTAGGTCGCGGATTGCGAGGCCGGTTGGCCCGCGCCCGGCGGCACGCCGCAATTCCTCCGCTTGCCATCGCTGGGGCCACAGCCAGGCGGGTTGGGGCGAACGGTAGCGACGCCAGTGCCGCCCGCGGCAGGCCCCCAGAGCGCCACTTCCTCTGCAACGGGAATGAGCTTTGAGGCGATCCGGGCGCGGCCCGCGAAAACGTGCTTGGTGGCGTGATGGCTGCCCTGAACCGAAAAGAACTGCCCGATGGTGAGGCTGGGCGCGCCGCGGCCGAACTTGACCACGCGGTCGCCGCGCGAGTCGTACAGGAAGCGCGTGACGTGCCCGCCGCCGTCGACGACCTGCCGCAGCCAATTCTCCTCCGTCCAGTCGTAGCGCCGCCAATGGTCGTGGCTGGCCGGCAGCGCCCCGTTGCCGACATCCTTCGCTCCCGCGCAACTCCCGCCGTGGGCGCGGCATTGGATCGAAGTGTTGCCGTTCTCATCGTAGGTCAGCTTCAGATCACCGATCGCGGTCGCTTGGTGCGGGCCCGCCGCCGGCGAGTATTGGTAGGCGTAGTCGTGGTTCGACTGCGGCGGCAGCTCCGCGCTTCCGTTGGGCCCGTGCAGCAACTCGCGAACCTGGGTGTTGCGACTCAGGTTGTGGATGTCGGAATAGGCGTAGCTCGCGAAATATCGATCCACGAGCCCCGGCCGCGCATCGGCAGTCGCCCGCGCGCCGACGAGGCGATCGAGCATGTCGTATTGGTAGTGCGCCGCGACCGGCCCGCTGCGGTGGTGCGTCGACCCGGCGAGGCCGTTCACCAGGTCTGTCAAGTTGCCGACGCGATCATAGGTGTATTGCAGGAGCTGCAGCGCTCGTCCCGACGGCGTGATCGTGCTCAGGGTCGAGAGCCGGCGCGTCTTCGAGTCGTACCCGTATCGGGAGACGACGCCGTTCCCCAAGCTCATCGAGACGCGTGCGCCGAACTCGTCGTATTCAATCGTCTCGAGATACGTCTCCGACGCTGCAGGGGAGTGCGGCGCCGGCGGCCTCACGCCGAAGGCACCCGTCACCTGGCCTCCGCCGTCGTAGAGGTAGGCGAGCCTCTCGCCGTCCGGATACGTCAGCGCGACCATGCGGCCAAAGCTGTCGTAAGCGCTGCGGGTCTCGAACGTGCGGCTCAAGTTGCCGGGCACGAGCGGCACTACGGTGCGCGTGCTGCGGACCATTTCGCCGAGACGCCCGTATCCCCTCGTCTCGACGCCCACCTCGTCGACGATGCGCGTCGTGCGGCTTGCCGCGTTCTCGGGCGCGCCGGGTGCGCCGTACTCGAAGGTCAGGTCGCCAGACTGCGGCCGGATCAAGCGCACCAGGCGCGTGAAGTCGTAGTCGTAGCGCAGCGCGGTCCTGAGCGACCTCAGATTCGGGTCGACCTTGGAGATCAAGTTGCCTGCATCGTCGTACGCGTACTCCGCGAGCCCTGAATCGGGTGAAGCGACCGACGTCGTACGGCCGCCGAGATCGTTGCGCACCTCGGTGCGATCGCCCGCGGCGTCGATGATCGTCTGGAGCTGCCCGACCGGATCGTAGAGGTAGCGCGTGGTAGGAACGCGGCCCTCGATGCGCTCCTCGGCCGCGCTGACGCGGCGCTGGCCGTCTTCGAAATGAACGTGGCTGCGGCCCTCGGCGTCGATCACCTCGGTCCGGAAGCGCACCAGAGCGTCGCCGGCCGCCGAGCCGAAGCCGAAGCGCGTGGTCGTGATCGAGCCATCCGGAGCTGAAACCCGCACAGTGCGCCCGAGCACGTCACGCGCGAATCCTGTCGGGTTGCGCGCGGGCAAGGCCTCGTACCGCGTCCCTGCTGCCGTCGAGAAACGCGCCTGTCCCTCCGCTGCGACGCGCCCCATCGCGTCGTAATCGACCCGGCCTGATGCCGTGACGCCCTGGACCCCGCGCACCTCTGCGTCGATCCGGGTCTGCACTTCGCGCCGCAAGCCGTCCTGGAAAGTCACGTGAGCGAGGGTCAGACCACCATCCGGCCTCGGGTTGGGAAGCTTGTTGGAGGTGACCGCCAGCGCAGGATGGGCGTTGAGGTCGTAGGACGCCGCGACGGTCGGGACGGGGCTGCCCGGCGGATCGTATGGGCCAAACAGCGCCACCAAACGGCCCGCGTCGTCGAGCGCGCGCACCGTGGCGTTTCCTGCGACGTCGGTGCTCGTCAGTGCCTCCCCGAACCCGACGTCGTAAGTCGCGTGAGACACGTAACCGAACGAGTCGGTGATCGTCTCGACGAATTGCCGGGTGGTCGGCTCGTAGGTGTAGTCGGTCGCGTACCGCTGCCCCCGTGCATTGGCGGGCGCCAGATAGCGCTGGAGGTTGCCGTCGTCGTCCCAGGCGAAATCGGAGATGGCCAGCGCACCGCCGCCCAGCGCCGTGCGCAGTTCCTGAAGGTTGCCCCTCGCATCGAAGTCCGCCCAGCGTTCGCGCAACACGGCGCCCCGCCCGGACTGCAGGCCCGCGGCGATGCGCACGTGCGCGGGGCGGTCGATGGCATGCAGCGTCTGCGCCGCCGCGCCGGTCGAGTACTCCAGCGTCGCCGAGAGATCGTCCGCGGGGTCCGCGACGTCGCCCAGGTCCTGGAAGCCGATCAGATTGCCGGTGCCGGGATCGTACTGGAACTGCTGAGCCGTCACGATCCTGGGCTGGTCGACGCTGGCCGTCTCGCCTTCATAGGAGCGGCTTTCAATCCGGTTCAATCGCACCCAGCCGGCGCTGCAGAAGTCGTCGGGCGAGAGGAAGAACGGAGTCGTCGCGACGCAGTCACTCGCCGAAGCCGAGATCAGGGCGGGGACGTCGTCGTAGAAGCGCAGCGAGGCGCTGAAGAGCTTGCCGGATGCGTCGCGCAGCTCCTCGGAGGCGGGAAGGCTGCGGCGCCGATAGGAGTCGTTGAGGAAGCGCTCCAACAGGGTGCTGCCGTCAGGCCGCAGGGTCTGCACGGTGCCGAAGCCGAAGAACTCGCGCTCGGCCCGGTCGCGGTGTCCCCCGTCGTACGCGATCGAGGTGGTGAGATCGTGGCCCGGGCCGGATTCGAGCCCATCGTGCAGTTGCACGCTGACCAGCGCGTAGCGGCTCTCCGGCATCTCGACGGTGTTGCCGACCCGCGCGTAGGCCAGATCGAAGCTGCCGCCCAGAGGCTCGTCGACGTGCGTGAGCAGGTTGGCTCCGCCATTCTGGTTGAGGCGGGCGTAGACGGCGGAGGTGGTCCCGTTGGCTCCGTCTGTCTTGAGCACGTGGTCCGGGAGCCCGTCGCCGTCGATGTCCATCAGCGTGAGCTGGAAACCGGAGAGCTTCTTCGGACTCACGTCGGCGCCGCCGGAGAAGATGAGCCACGGCTCGAAGAAGGGGAGGATAGGGATCACCACGCTGGCCGTGAAGCCGGCGCTGGGCAGCGCGGAATGGACGGCGGTGGCCTCCAGGCCGTCCGCGCCGCCGCCGAAGCCCAGGCCGTTCACCACGTCCTGCAGCGCGCCGATGGGCAGCTGGAGTTGCGGTTTGTCCACCGGCCACGCCGAAGCCGGCCACACCTGCTCCGGCCCGAAGCCGAAACCCGTGTTCACCTTGACCGTGAAGGAGGAATCGCCGGCGCCCCTTCGTACCCAGTCCGGTAACCCGTCGCCGGTGACGTCGATCAGCATCACCGAGGTGCTGTTGAGCGTGCTCTCGTAATTGACGGTCGCTCCGTACATCTCCTCGAACACGAAGCCTGCGTTGACCTGCACCGAAGCGGCGGTGGTGCGGCGGACGACGTCAGGCGTGGCCAGCTTTTCGAGCACGCCCAGAGCGCCTGCCTGCCCGCTTTGCTCCTCGCCATCGCCGGGCGACGCGCCGGCGACGCCGTTCTGCAAGCTCTTGGTGAACGCGTCGTTTCCGGCGGCACCCCAGGCGGCGTTGGGAAGGGCATCCTCCTGTTCCGCGAAGCTGGTGCCCAGGTTGAGGCGGACCATCATGCGATGGGTCGAGCGGTCGAGCCGGACTTGATCGGGCAGGCCGTCGCCGTTGATGTCGATCAGCTCGACGTCCACTGCGGAGAGGTTCGCGCCGAGGCCTCCGCCGAGCGAGCTCGGGTACATCGACTCGAGTCCGCGCACGGTGCCGCTCGCCGAGGTGTTGCGGAATGGCTCTGAGTAGCCCAGGCCGAGCGAGACGGACAGGTCGGAGCTCTTCTGCAGCACGACCGGCGCGCCACCCTGGTTTTGCTGCGCACGCACCCCCAGCGTCGAGATGTCCGTGAGCTGCGCGCCCTGCCCGTCGAGCGCCACGTCGATGACGCCGTCGCCGTTCATGTCGCGTACGTCCGCCTTCTGCGTGGTGGAGCCGGAGCTGACGCTCACCGACAGGTTGGCGGGTCCGAACGAGACGCCGAGTCCCACGGAGATCGTCTCCCCGGCGCTGGCGCGAGAGAGATCGCCCGTCGCGAACAGCGCCTGTGCCGACCGGGCAGGATCTCCTGCCGGAGAGAGCGCTCCACGGCGTCCGGCTTCGAAGCTATGGGCGGTCACGAACGCCGTACCGTCATGGCTCACGAACGCCGGCACCGGCTCGAGACCCGGACCGCTGCCGGACTGCGTTCCCCGCGCACGCGGCACCATCGGCGCGAAGAGGCGCGCGCGCCGAGAGAGCGGGCTCGCTGGATCGCGCAGCTTGTTCTTGGCGTCGAGGAAGCGATCGTGATCGGTCGCGCCGCTCAGGCTCAGATCCACCGGGGCGTAGAAGATGGTTGCGTCGAACGGATCGGAGGCGGTGCCGCTCCAGGTCCCATACCGCCAGCCGTGGAACCCGCCCCCGAACGGCGCGGCCGGGCCGTCGAAGGTCACGTGCTGCGGGACGACGAAGGGGACGCCGCCGAGAGAGACGGAAAGCGGCCAGCTCCGGAAGCCGGGGTCGGCGTTCGCGTGCAGCTCGAAGTACACTTGATCCCCGGCGCGGACAGGCACGCTGGCGCTCGCGCTCTCGCCGGCGTGGTGCTTGAGGACGAGCTCCTTGCCGAGGCGCACGCCCACGGTGTACTTGCCGGGCAGACCGACGCCGGAGCTGGAGACCGAGAGCGTTCCTGCCCGATCCACCAACAGCGGACGGACGGGAACGGGGTCGGACTGGCCGTGCAGCTTGAAGTAAGGGTCGGCCTCGAACCGCAGCGACTGTGACTCGACGGCGGTAGGCGTGTGGCAGCCCGCGCCGGTGCAGACCGAGGTCATCGCACCAGAAGGAGCCCAGGAGATCGCCTGCGGGTCGATCGAGAGATCGCTGTCGACGCGAAAGACCAGGGAGTCCCCTGCCGTGACCGGGACGTCGACATCGAACGGCACCACGCCTGTCGCCGCGGCGGGCAGCTCCGCAAGATGCACGTCGGCCGCCGACCCGCACGCCTGGTCCGACGGGCTCTGGCCCGCGGCGAAGCGCTGCAGGCAAGCCCGCGCATCGTCGGCGGTGGCAGCGATCTTCGCGACCGGACCGGAGACATGGAGGGTGCCTGAGAACGAGGCCTGGACGACCGTCATCGGGCCGCCCGCGAGCTTGAAATCGGCACCCTCGTCGAAGACGAAGAGCGGCGCGCCAGCCGGATCGACGAGCGCCGCGTCGGCGCTGGAAAGGGCGACGCAATCGCCCGAGCAGCTGGTGTAGCTGACCACTGGCGCGAGCTCCACCTCCTCGAGCGAAACGGGCCGCGGAGGGGTCGTGCTGGTGTCGCTGCCGACGGGGAAGTCGGCCAGCGTCGAGAGCACGAAGTAGAGGTGATCGTGCGGTTGCACCGCGACCGACCGCAGCGATAGCGGCGTCGCCGCCTGGTCCCCGGGAAGCCGCCGCAGCTCCGCCAGCGGCTGTCCGCCTCCGGTCATCGTTCCGTCTTCGTGGGCGAGGTAGACCCGCAACCGCACGCCGTCATGGCTCGGTCCGGTCGGCGGAGTGCGGCTCCACGCCAGGCTGCCGGAGACCGAGACGATGCCTTCGTAGGGCGCGGTCCATTCCACCAGCGTATCGTTCGGCGGCAGATGGTCCTGGAGCGCCTGCCGGGCGGCGAGCAGAGCGGGATCGTTCGCGACATTGCCAGGAGTGGGGAGGTTGCCGAAGGAACGCGCTCCGCCGATCGGCTTCTGGGTGCCGAAGCAGAACTGACCCGCTGGGCAGCAGCCAGCGCCGGTGCAGGTTCGCGGATAGTTGAAGAGCACCTGGCCCCCGCCGACGAAGTCAGGCAGGCCGTCTCCATCTGCGTCCATGAGGAAGGCGTTGGAGGAGCTCCAATTGAACGAGCCGCCGGCGTTTGCGGAAAAGACGCCGAACACGCCTTGCACGCCGAAGTTCAAGCTATCGCCCGACTCGCTTCCAAGGCTGGGAATGGGCGAGGCGAACGGCGCGAGCGTCTGGCCTGCGAGTGGATCCGTCAGCGGCGCGACCGGCGAGATGGCGTGGTGCACTCCGTCGGCCTGCGTTCGAGACTGGTTGAACTGCACCGTCATCCTGCCCGAGCCATCGACGGAAACGCGGTCCGGGAGCCCATCGCCGTTCAGGTCGATGAGCTGGGCTGAGGTGGATTGCTCCCTGTGGCTGGTGCCGACGCTCAGGCCGACCGAGCCGCTGCTGCGCGTCGGACCGAAGGCGATGCCTGCGTAGACGTGTCCTCCGACGGTCAGCTCGTCCGACGCCGTGATGGCCTGCTGGTCCGGCGAATCGAAGTTCCAGGGCACCGGCGCCCCGAAGCCGGCTTGCACCCTGCTGTACGAGAAGCGGTGGCGATGGAAGAGGCGGCCATGGTCGACTCCCCCTTTGCCGTAGACGGCGATGTCGGTGAGTCGAGACTTGACGAAGTCGCCCAGATCGTAAGCGAGCAGATACTCGCGCACGATGCCGGTCTGGCCGGAAGGTCCGCCGGTCACCCAGACTTGCACGCTCTGCAGGCGGTGCCTGGTGACGATCTTGAACCCGGTCCGTGCGCTGGTGACGATGTCGGGCCGATCCAAGAGGCCTCCGTTCGCCTGCTCCCGGCGGAACACGACGGAATAGGCGCCGGCCTCGCGATCTGATGCGGCATTCAAAGCGGCGGCGCCAGTCCGGGACGCCTTGCCGGAGTAGTGGATCCCGGCGAGGTAGGCTTGCCGGAAGTCCTCGCCAGTCAGAGCGTCAAAGGCAGTGCCCGCGACGCGCCGTTGATCCTGCTCGTAGATATACCGAGTCAGGTTCCCGTTCGGGTCGATGACGCGCTCGAGGTGCCAGAGCCCAGCCGCTCCCGTGCGCGGGCTCGAGACGCGGGCGTCGGCCGAGGCTCCGTACAGGAAGAGGACGCCGCTGCGATCGGTGCGCTCGAATCGATAAGTCGTCGGGTCGGCGCCGCAGCGGACGATCAGGTCGAACGATCCTTCGGCGCGCAGGAGGAAGCGGCGGCCGGAGGTGCCGTCGACGCAGTTCGCCGGACCGGCCGGCACCAGTTGCTGGCCGTCGACCGCGTATCGTTCGGTGCCGTCGTAGTAAGGCACGCCAAACTTGGTGTCGATGGCCACGGACGAAATCGACAGGTCCCAACCCACGCCACTCCAGCCGCTGGCCGCGGAGGAGTCGTAGGTCAAGGCGAGGCTCGGCCTGTAGGCACCGCGCCCCGGAGGAAGCCGGAATGGAAGCGTGACGCGCGCCGTGCCTTGGCTGTTCGCGAGCGGCGGCTCGATGAAGTCGACGTTTGCGGAGGGCTCCGCCGTCTTCAGGTCCTTGATCGAGGTCGGGTTGAAGGAGGTCGGGCCCGGGTGGTCCGGAGCCACCAGCACGGCGTTGATCATGAAGGTGAAGTGAGCGGTTTCGCTAACGACCCTCTGCCGCTGCCGATCGACCGCGCGCCGCGGCAACGCCTGCCAGGCCTCGGCATCGTCGTCGTAGAAGAAGGTCTGGACATCGTCCGGAGTCATCCCTTCCGGGATTAGGGAAGTCTCGTAAGGCAGCGTGATTGCCACTGGCGCCTGAAACTTCTGGCCCGCTGGAGTGAACCGATAGCCGGCGCCGCGAGGCGCGGTCACGTTGATCATGCCGGGATCGAGCGGCGGCACCGCCTCCTCGCCCTTGCGGGTGATTCCGATCTGCGTGCTCTTCGGCACCGCACCGGCAGGAGCGTCGAACGCCACCTCGCTGCCGAGTTGAGCGTGGCCACCGCCCGCGTCCAGCCGGCCAGACCTCGTCTCGTCCTCGCTCCCGAAACGGAGGTCCTCGTCGACCGGTTCAGCGCCGACGCCGTTCTCGTCGTCGATCTCAGACTGTCGATCGTCGTCCAGCGCGACCTCTTTCGAGGTCGAGCTCCCGTCGGGAAAGCGAGCGGTCAGCGTGACTTTCCAGGTGCCTCCTGCGGATGCGCCAGCGGGACGCGAAAGCTTCGACGAGAAGGCTCCACCTCCGAGCGCAGCAGGCGCCCCTTCGATAGCGACCTCACCTGGGCCGGCCGGTGACTCGGCCCAGCCGGCGATGACGGCCCGGTTGCCGAACCGCTCGCCGATCAAAGCGCCTTGCGACCAGCGCAAGCGCGGCGAAGTGATCACGATACGGGCCGGCGAGAGCGGCTTGCCCACCGGGCTCCCTGAGAGCAGGAGCTCCGCGACACTCACGGGGGCGCCCCCGGATTGGTCGAGCTGCATGACGAGTCCGGTGGCCTGCCCCGCGGTGACGTTCGCGGTGTTCCAGCCGCGCACCAGGGCGGTTCGCCTCGCAGGAGCTGCGGAAGCACCGTTGGCTTTGAGGGTGACCCGCGCCGTGCCGTCAGCCAGATAGACAGCCGCCGTCTCGATGGCGATGGTTCGATCGAACCCGAGCTCGAGCACACCCGGCTGCAGGCCGGTGAAGGTGGTGAGCTGGCCGTCGTAGGCGGCCCCGAGCCGCAGCTGCGCATCGCGATCGAGGAGGTTGGTGCCGTCGTCGGTCTCGAGCACCAGCCGGGCCTCGGAGATCTGGACGGCCTGCGTCGCGTCGTCGGGGAGACAGAGCCGGATTGAGGTCGCGGACGACAGCGTGTGCGGATCGAGCTCGTCCACCAGCTCATGCTGCGTGTCGCCGCCGCCCAGCCAGAGTCCTCCGGTGGGCCCCCCGCCGTTGACCATGCGGAGCAGGACCGAGGGCCGCTGGACGCCGGTCGCGTGATACGCGAGCCAGGCCCGCCGGACCTGCGCGAGCGGAAGCGAGGTGTTGAAGGAGAGCGTGCCGCAGGTCTGTCCGGCGGCGTCCAACAGGACCGCATCGGTGTCGGCGGTGACGGAGAAGGCGTTGTCCCAGGGAAGCCCGTCCCCCATCGCCGCCGGCGCGAGCAGCGACGCGTCGCGCGGAGAGCTTCCGGAGCCCACGCCCCAGAGCTCCAGCTCCCCGATGCTCGAATCAGGCGCAGTCGGAACCAGCGTGATCGCGACTTCGCTGCGGCGCGAGGGGCTGGCCACCGCGATCGAGCTCCAGCGCTCCTGCGAGTCAGCAGTTTGGCGCGTCCCGTCCACCTCGAGGATCACGGAGCGCGCGGCGAACGACTTCACTGCACGCAGCTCGATCGCGTGCGAGAAGGAGAAGGTCAGGTGAAGCGGCGCCACCAGCGGAAGAGTGGTGGTCGTGTCGCGGTCGATCAGCGCCGTTACATCGGCGCCCGGAGCTGCGACCGCCACGGGAGAGAGTCGGATGACGCCGGATGGCGGAGCTCCCCGCTCCGCCCCTTGCGAGCAACCCACGACGACCAGAGCCAACCCGGAAACGATCGTAGAAACGATCCGCAAGGCGAACCTCCCCGGCGACCATGTGGTCGATTCCGGAGGCAGTTGCCCTGCCTGCCGGCCTCGCATGCCCGCTACCCTCTTGGGGCCGGAGCCTTTCCGAAATCACCCACGTCGCCGTGGGGCTGGCCTTGAGCCGTCGCTGTAATATGGTTGACACGACGTTCCGGATTGAGTCAATGGCCGGAAAGCGATCCCGGCGCTCCCGAGCCTGCGCTCGCCCGCGGATGACGGCAGAACAATTGGGTTATATGATGCAATCTTTCGATTCGGTACGTTTGTAGTATTCAATCAGGATACGTGGGCAAAGGAAGAGCATGTCATCGCCTCCACGTGCCTCGAGCACGCGCCGGGCGTTCCAGGACACGAACGGCCTCTTTCACCGCCGCGGACAGCGCCGGTGCTTCGCCCTTTGCCTTCCCCGTCTTCTGCTTCTCGCATCCGTCTCCTCCTTCGGCTTTCCCCGTCGGCCGAAGGCGAGGTGAGGGGTGCTAAGTGATCTCTTGCGGGTTCAGGCGAAGCGGCCCGTTACGATCCTCCGGGGCGGCGCTTCCAGAGGAGCCGTCGTCGAGTTACTTTGCATGCAGGATTCCAACATCACTCCCCAGATTGTGCGACCAAATGGTGCGCCGGTGGTGCGGGGCTTCCGGCGGGTAGTCATCACGTGGGGACAACCTGTCGGAGATTACGTTCTTTCAGCTTGGAGCACGAACCTGCGACCCTCTGGCTGCGTGCCATCCACCGCTCGAATGTGCGCAAGACATTGAAATCATGGCTAAACACCTCGGGGCTGGCTTTCGTGTAAGCAAAAGAAAAGCCGGATCCGCTCCAGTCCGGCCCATCCACTGAATGGAAGGCGTGACAGGCCGATTTGTCCGCACTGTGTCCCCGCGTTTTCGGGCAAAACTCGTCTTGCCGGAACGACTTTTGAGCGTTCGAGAAGCCGCGGAGCGGCTCAACATCTCGCGCTCTTCACTCTACAAGTTGTGCGCTCAAAACCAGGTGGCCCATGTTCGGGTCGGCAACGCTATCCGTTTCGCACCCGAGGACATCGCAGCGTTCGTCCGCGCACGCCGCAACCTGGCTTGACGTGCGGGCGCGGAACGGCGTAGACGAGCGCCCATCCTGAAAGAAAAGAGGTTGCCCATGGTCGTTCTATCGAAGCTCGCCGAGTTCATCGCGACGAAAACGAGCGCGGACCCGATAGGTCCTGCAAGGAGAAGCACATGGGCAACTACGAAGTGCTCGCTTGCCGGTTCGCCGAGGCGAACCTGCGTGCCGAGGTAATCGAGCGGCAGATCCAGAGGGTGTCGTCGTGGACGTCGGGGGCGAGCGCTTCCGACGTATTCCGGATGACCATCCTGGGCCGGCGGCGGGAGGAGTACTTCCGCATCTGGCCCGGGGCGCGCACGAACCGCGTCGAAGTCGAGGGAATCGATCGCGAGCGCCGCCAGCTCGTGTTGATGGTGCACGAGCCCGTGCGCACGTTCGAGGAGCGGCTCCCGAAGTCGCGCGTCAAGCTCGATCCGGCGAGGGTGAAGGTGGTTCGCGAGGATCGGTACTTCACGTGGATTGAACACCGGACCGACGCCAGAAGCGCCACTTCCTGTGCGGCCGGGACGAGCGGCAGCTGTTCATCTGCCTGCTGCCACGCGCGGCCACGACGGTCCGGGACGCCCACGAGGTGCTCCGGGCGCCGGAGGTGATGCGGGCTAAGGGGAAGGTCGCTCGCCAAGGCGAGTGGTTCTTCCTCGAGCCCACCGAGAAGGAGCTCACGGCGTTGGCGACGACGCTGCGCGAGTTCCGGACTGTCATCCGGCATAGTGTCCCCATCGGTCGAGGTGGACACCCGCACGTGGCGGACGAGCTCGTGCTGGTCCCGGCTGCACTCGCTGGGGCGAAGCCCGTCGCACCCACCCTGCTCGCCCGCGGCCTCGTGCGTCACGTCGACCACCACAAGGTGTACCTGCCGTCGTGGGCGAAGGTCGTCCGGAACACCGAGCCGGTGGCGGACGACGGCATCGCGCGTATGGATGGCATCCGCTGGATCGACTAGTACAGCCGATCGGAAATTCGTTCCGGATTAGAGATCAGAGAGCACCCAGGGAAAAGTATCGGCCAGGAGAGCGAGCAACTCCTT
>WNFI01007556.1_pt1 | contig 14965 bp, 20 predicted proteins | sample 5400471 | NCBI WGS metagenome assembly WNFI01 (sample SAMN13153348, study PRJNA577476) | soil metagenome | isolation source: 100 cm saprolite on Douglas fir-dominated hillslope | place: USA:California | collected 2013-09-17
GGCTGTGTCACACTAGGATCGAATGGAAAGGGAGCAACTGTGAATTTTAGCGCTCCGAATGGATAAGTCCCGAAGCCTAGGGCATCAGCAATTTGTTGGGTTGCCAGATCATAAAAGAGACCAAACCCTCCCTTGATAACTCTTTCCCAGCCCCTGGCTTCAGACAATTGATACGCGAAGCCAACGCGGGGACCGATGTTGGCGTACTGTGTCTTGAACACAGGTGTTCGAGGCGGCGCGAGGGCTAAAGTACTCAAATTGCCGAGTCCTGTGACAGCCAGGAAGCTTGAACCGCTTGTCGTTGAAGGAGCGAAGTCCACATCCCAGCGCAGACCGTAGGTAATGGTTAGACGGGGGACGACCCTCCATGTGTCTTGCGCGAAAGCGCTGAAATTGCGAAACAATAAGGGGGTCTTCTCATTATTGACTGCAACCTCCGCGAACAAGGGTGCTCCTGCTACCACTGACGCGACGTCGCTGAAAGAAGGCGCCAAGAGGTATGCACCAGAACCAGCGGTTGGGGAGAGCCGGCGATAGTCAAGGCCGAACTTCAGAGTATGCGATGCTTTCTGGAGCGTGATGCTGTCCACGAGGTTGTACTGTCGCTGCAAATTATCTGCATTTTTCCCTTGAGCCCATATGCCTCCCTGCAAGGCGGATACAGTAAAATCAAATAAGGCATTCTTGCTGGAAAAGGGAGCGGGAAAGAGGATAGAGTCAGACGGGACAGTGGCACCTCCGAAGTTGTCTACAAGGTTGGAGGTGGTCCCACTGTTCCTGCTGTAGTTGAATCGGAAGTCCTCGTTGAGGAAAGAACTTACGGACCATGTGGTGCCCAGCGTCAGCGTTTGGGTTTGGATACTCGCCGGAATCAGACTACTGAGACTCAGAGCCCCCCCGCCACCTCTGTCCACTAGGTCCGACGGCGAGTAGTTGTATCGAGCAAATAGGGTCAGACCAGTTTTCACTGAGTGATCGATGCGAATGCTCGTCGCATTTAGGGTGGCCTTGTTCGAAAAACCTGCATCGAACTGGGCCTGGTCACTGCCCAAGTCCGGTCCATTCGGGAGCGGGAAGGCATTTAGGAAGGGTTGGATCGCCGATGGCGCGGATTGCCGCGCACTGAGAGATGGGACCGTCGTAACTCCAGTCCCTGGTAATCGCAAGCGGAGTCCTTCGTAAGAGAAGAAGAAGAATGTTCTATTCTTAAGGATTGGACCACCCAGTGTTCCTCCAAAGTCATTGATGCGTTCTCGGGACTTAGGTAGTCCATGAAAGTCCGAAAACCAGTCGTTAGCATCAAAGAGGTCGTTGCGCAGATACTCAAATAGCGTGCCATGGAACTCGTTTGTTCCCGAACGAGTAACAATGGAGACCTGTGCTCCGGGCGTGCGCCCGAACTCGGGTGCGGAGGTCGATGTTTGAATGCGGAACTCTTGCAGTGCATCTTCTGAAACCAAGTTATTCGTTCCGCCCAACACACTGAACCCAGCAATCGAACCTGCTCCCGCTTGCGAGATGCCAGCCCCGGCTGAGACTCCGATATTGGCACTCGCTCCATCCACCATGAAGTAGTTGGCGCTTGCCCGTTGGCCGTTGACGCTGAACTGCCCTTGATCCAGGCCATTGGTGGGCGTTAGAACTACACCGGGCGAGAGTTCAATTAATGTCTGGAAGCTTCTTCCGTTGAGGGGCAAGTTCTCTACGAACTGATGATCCACCACCGTGCTGACCGCCGCCGATTCGGTGTCAACCGTTGACGCTCCACCCTGCACGGTAACTGTTTCCGAAACTGCGCCAATCGGCAGATCAAAGTTTATGGCGCGAGCATCGAGGACGTTCAGAATGATGCCGGGCTTTACGATTGTTTTGAAACCCTGCTTCCAGACTTGGATGCGATATGTCCCCGGTGGCAGGTTGGACACCGAGTAGATGCCTTCGTTGTTAGTCTTCGCGTGATACTTTACGTTCGTGTACTCGTTGATCAGTTGGACCTCCGCGCCCGGAACGACGGCAGCGGAGGAGTCGCGCACCAGCCCGTTCACCGTGGCCGTGGGAGACTGACACCAAACTGGGCTTGTGAAAACGCATAGGCTTAGTATCAGAACAGCAACGACGGATCGGCGCATCAGAGGGGGCTCCCGGCTTGCTTTGCCTTCAAGGAATAAATATGTACGCTCCAACCTGCCGCCTTTTGCCACCGAACGATCAAAAAAACTCCAATTGATTGATTGGATTGTCCGGAAGAGGTTCTACGTGAACGTGGACTACGGGTGGTTGGGTTCAACGCGAAGATAGGCAAACAGGAGCTGTTTGCCGGTTGGTTTTTGGCTACCGCCCTTGGGCTCGACGGTTACGAAGACCGCGTCGATTTGCTCAAGCGATTTCGCGTCATTGGTCTTCACTACCCAGCGTTTGTGTGCGGCGCTATCCACATAGAAGATCCCGAGGTTCATTGACTGCGCCAGATCTGGCCCACGCCTGCCCCATGCTTGAAAAATACCGGCATTACGCAGACCCGGCTGCTGATCCAATTCGTAGGCGTAGAAGATTAGAGACTTCCCCTTTGTAAAGAACACACGTCCTACAGGCTTTTTTGTTTCTCCGTTTCGACCAACATCCTGCACCTCCGCGATGTACAACTCGCGGGCACCCATCAGATCGCGAATATCTTTATCGTGCGCCAAAAGCCCCCGCTGTTCGTCAATCGTCGCGTCGCGATCTTTGAGCAGATCTGAGAACTTCGCCAATCGCACCTCAACTTCCGCCTCGCGCAGGGCGTCGTCGGCACGTTGTTTCTCGAGAGCTTCAAGATCCTTCTTCTCTCGTGCTAGTTCTGCTTGCGACTCCTGGAGATTGCGGCCTAACGCTTCCCGCCAGGAGTCCCCCTGGTCTCGCTCCGTCTGAGCCTTTTGTAGAGAGTCGTTCAGCTTTTGCCGCTCTTGTAGGAGTCTCTCAACCTCGGCGGTCTGACGGATAACTTTGTCAGTCAAACGAGCAATCGTACGATTGCGCTCCTCAATCTGGGCACTAAGCGACTCACGCTCTTTCAAAAATGCCGCGTCCGGATCGCCCGTCGGGCTAACATTTGGTGCGGGAGTTTGAGCGACAATAAGGGGCACGTGCGTCGCACGCTCTGTACCGAGCTTGTACCCCAACCATCCCATACTGGCGGCCAGCACGATGCCGGCAGCAGAGTACGGAAGGGACAGCCTGACTGGCCATATGGGTCCCTTCCCTTTTGGTAATTTGAGCTCGATGCGCCGACGGTTCGACCTGTACTGGAGATCGCGGCCGGCGGAACTGCTCGTATTCGCCAAATCCAACCGCTCAAAGAATTCTTCTCTGGCACCTTCTTCCGACCAATCTTCTGGATCATCCGGAAGAGGAACGGGAAAATCGTCGGCCATTGACGGCATGGCGACTCGCGCTACCCAGTCGTATTCCCGAAGAGCCAACCGGCATTCACGACACTCCGCCAGATGCAACTCCAGCCTCACCCGTTCCTCATCGGTGAGGCGGCCCGAAGTTGCCACGGCGCAGAGCTGGCGGAACTCCTCGTGAGTACTCACCTGTGTCGCACTCCCAATCGCAGATTCTGAACGTGCTTTGTCACGATCGCTCTGATCCCGTCAATCTACCTCGAAACATTTGGCTACGCAAACGTTCCAGCCCTCGATAGTAGTAATGGCGCACATTTACGGCCGACTTTTCGAGGTGCTCGCTAATCTCATTGATCGTCATTCCCTCGAAGAAATGAAGTTCCAAGGTGCGCCGCTGCTCGTCGCTGAGAGTTTCCATTGCGCGTTGCAAGAATGATCGCCAGTAACAGAATTCTATTTCTTCCGGCCTACTCTGACACCCCAGATCTTCCACGGCAGGAATAGGTTCACTCTCATCGTCTCCGTCATAGAAGTAGCGCCTGGCGAGGTACCTTCGCCGATCCAGCGCCCGATGGTAACTCACCCGAGCAAGCCAGGCACGAGCCGTCCCCTTCGCAGGATCGAAAAATGAACTTTTGTTCAACACAAAAAGGAAGACGTCATGGACAAGATCCTCGGCTTCTGCTCGATCTCTTAGAATCCTTTTCCCCACAGACAGAACGGATCGCGAATACCGAAGGAAAAGGAATCCGAGCGCTTCGCGATCTCCCGATTGCACCCGTAAGAGCAAGGTCTCGTCATCTGTAGGTACGGCAGCTCCGGGATCGCAGACAGCAATTTCAGCACGTCGAAGCCTCCCAAACCGAAGGAGGAAGAAGGGTAGGCCCGCGTGGTCAGAGGAGCTCAACGCACCCTCCAAGAGGTTATGGGTGCTGCCTCCGCATTCTGTTCAAATATGTTATGAAATGACTGCTGGCGGGCTCGCCACAGTCCGGACATCGACACCGACGCGCACCGGATACGTCCTGTCACTGCCCTGCCCCCTCAAACAGAACAGAAAGACAACCGTACGACGCAGGTTCGCTGAAGAGCACTGTGTTCTTTTCGGACTTCAGGTCCTGTTTATTGGGCGCGAGGGATCGGCCGAGCGGTCCGCATGGCGACACAGTAAAGCCAAGACGGAATTCAGAAAAGGTGAAGCTAAATGTGAGTCGACTCTGTCCGCACTGGTCGTCGTCGGTTTTCCGACGACAATCACAGAACCAACCCTGCGCTTGGGTAGCTATTAACTCTCGAAAGGACGCAGGTGTCAAGTGCATTGTTGAAATACGGTTCATTAATTATTCCAATCCGCTGGCAAAAGCGGGGTTTACGTGCCTCGGACCACCGATCCAGCCCCTCCCCGCGGATGCAAAATCTTGCATAGCACTTGCGTCGGAATTCCGACCGTAAAAGGACTCGCCCCTACAAAACTCAAGTCATCACCGGCGTGCATTTAAGTGCCTCGCCATCGTTCGGGGGATTCTCGACACGCGGGCTGGAGCGGATGCACGCAATTTCTTGAGGTTCGTCCCAGGCAGGATGGCAGACCGAGATCCTTAGGGTGAGTTCGTCTCCGTTGGTGTCGCCATGGATAATCACGGAGTCCCAGATCTCTTCAGCACCGAATCTGGAGATGCGCTGGCCGATCTTCACCGAAAGGCTGTCCGCCCCGGCTCGGAACGAACCCACCGGTTCAGCTGAACAGACTACTTGAAACGAGCGGCTGTCTTTCGGTTCGAGAATGCTCTTCACAATGATCCTTAACGGTTGGAATTAGCTCCAAAACGTTAGCGTCCAGTTCCCTAGACCCGCGGAAGACAGGCATCCGCGCAACTTGTCGGTAACCACCCGTTGGCCTATTACCGACAAGAGCGGATGATGATTTGTCTACATGGCCAAACGTCGAAAACAATTTCAACCTCGCGCGGGTGTGGAAAAGGCGTTTGGAGAAACAATGCGAACGATTCGAGAACAGCTCGGCATATCGCAAATGGAACTACACATTAAAACCGGCCTTGATCGCACGTTCATCAGCGATTTGGAACGAGGCGTTCAATGCCCGAGCCTCCGCACAATCTATCGAGTTGCTGCTGGCCTGGGCATCCCTCCCGGCAACCTAGTTCGGCGTACTGCTGAATCACCGCATTTCGCCCTTCCAGTCGATGAAGCGTGGTCGTAGGTTGTTGCCGACAATAACGCTACTAGCTGGTGTTGTCAAGCTAAATGTGGGCTCCTAGCTTGTGTTAAGAGATCGAAATCGGCTGTAACTTCAACAAGGCATGGAACGACAGGTTCTCTTCGGCAGCAGAATACGATCAATCCGAGAAGCTGCAAACCTCTCGCGAGAAACAGCAGCGGAACGGGCCGGCATCAATCCAAACTATCTGGGTGAACTCGAAAGGGGGGAGAAATGGCCAAAGATTGAGATGCTGGAACGCGTGGCCGCGGCCCTTGAAGTCTCGCCAGCCGCATTTTTCGAGTACGAAGCTGAGGAAGTTGATAACAGTATTCTGTTGGGCAAATTGCAGAACCTGGTTTCAAACCGAAATACCGAGCAACTCCAACAAGCCCTGCGCGTGTTAAGGGCCCTCTTCCTAGTGTGAGCTATTCCTTTACATGGTGCGGCTCGACTAGCAGGCTAAACTCGTGGCATGGTTCGTTGGTGCTGCGACACTGCACCTCCGTGCTATAACCTCTGTGCGGACTGATACCTTAAGCGATGAATAGGAAACCTGCCCTTACTTGAGGAAATAGAAAAGGCCCGCGCCAACGGGCCTTTTTTTGCGATGGGGACAAGAAAATGGAAACCGCAAATGCCGCGCCAACGGCACGGGAATGTTCTCGGAGATTTTGGCTCGAAGTCAAAAGGCCAATTCAGGAATTCCTTGTGCTTGGATTGCTTCCCGCTATCGTCGCACCGCTCTTACAGCGGCGAATGTCTGATGTTGCCGATTGGAAGTCTTACCTTGCCGCTGCTGCAATTTCATATGTCGGTTTTTTCCTAGCCTACTGCTTGTGGCAACTGACTAGGGTTGGCATTCTGATTCTTGGCGAGCAATCGTCAGAACTTCAGAATTTGCGCGCTTTCAAGGCACAAGTCTCGGCATCGCCCCTCTATATCGGTCCGCTTAACTACTGCCTGCGCTTCAACGGCAATAACGTGTCGATCAGTCTGATCGTTTTGAGGAATGCTCCCGCGAAAATAGCTCATTTAACAGTGGCCCTATGGGGCAAAAACGGAAAGGCATTCTCTAGAGACTTCACCAATCCAATGCAGATCGGGAATACCGGGCAAATCATCCTCGACGAGATACTTCTACAAAAGGAGGAGGCTGATCGCCTGGAGGCAGATGTTTTTCAGGTTATCGGCTGCGCCACACTGGAGACCGGCGTGTTTCACAATTTCACGTTCACATCAATTCCGCTACGATGAGTGAGCGCCGTTCTTCTCTTGGAGGTGCTTATTGACCTGTTCTTGGAGTGCCGCTCTGGTTTCTACCTCTGAACCGTAATGTTTCGCTTCCACTCTGATCTGCTGACCACACTCACACTGAGCACCTACCCAGCCTTGTGAGAACGTGTTTACCACTAGGTCTGGTTTCATTGGTTTCTCAACTCTCTTCTTCTAAATTCCTAGTACAGAAGCTTCCCGAGCGCCTTCTCGACAATTTGGTCTGAGGTTTGTGGTAGATTCTCTGTCTGCCGCGTGGTAACGAACTGCACATCGTCTCCGAGCACCTTCTGCTCGTAGGTCATCACATCATAGTCGTTCGGGCCGGTGATGGTTAAAGTGCGGGTGACTGACTCGAAAACACCATTCTCTCTTCTAGGAGGTTTTGTTGGTATTCACGAGATTCTTTAGCCCGGCCCTCATAGGAACTGACAAGCTTCAGGGCAAGTGTGGAGGTCATATCGGTACTCCGGAAAGGTAGGCAGCAAGAGTAGCAAATCAATCGAAATCGAGCTAAAATTACGAACGTCGTAGCCCTACCAATGCGGTTCACTTCGGCGGCGGGATTAACTCTTCGTGGTTCTTCGGATTCTTGACGCGCACATTAGCCCGCTTCACAGGGTTGGACTGAAACAGGTTCTTCACGATTCCCTCGAATTACTACGGTCTACCTTCAGGCTCTTCTTTTTCACAGTTTCCACAGCCTTCCACACTTGCCCAAAAACAGGGCTGATACTATGCGGGGCACATCAATACGGAGGCGATGAGCCTATGCGGAAGGAGGGTCTCTACGTTGCATTGAAGATACGGAATAAAAGGCCTCTGTACTGTGATCACCTGTTGCAATTAGGCCGGAAACACAAAACCCGCTGGGAGTTATGCCCAAGCGTGTCCCCATCAAATCAAATCTAACATGGTTGTTACGCTCCCTATTTTCCTGCGAGCAGAAGGTGATAAGGTGCGCCGATGTCCATTGAAATGTGAGCTTCCCAAAGCGACTAGTGCAGCCCCATACCTCTCGACATCCCTCTTCGCTCTTTCTAGTTCCTTTTTCAACTGCTGAACTACTCCAGACACGTTTGCCATTTGTTCCCCCTCGGCTGAAGATCATAACAGTTTCTTGAGGACCTTCTGTCATCCTTCTACGGCGGCCCTCGTCTGGCAATGTTACCGGGTTCCGCGATAGTCGATAGCGCCCACAGCTAAATGTTCTCGAATATTACGCGGCATCTCTACTTTTGAAATCCGACACTCGGGCCGCCCGCCGATAATTTCCGAAGCCGCTCATCAGTCAGGAAATTCATGATGAAAGGCAGCACGACTTGATCGGGAAGGTCTAAGTCATCGTTACTGTCTGCGAATGCTTGCATATCGATTGCTGCTTTGTGTAGGACGCCTGCTATAGCGGTGATTTTCATCTTTGCATCACTTGTTAGGCTGTCGCGTCAATACTCTGAGTCAACCGGCGCGCGGACGTGCTGTGTAGTCCTCGTGCTAAGAACCGGGAATAGAGCGAGTGGCCGAAACTAGAGCAAGCCTTCCATCTTCGATGGACTTTCAAAACGTAACCCCGTTGAGAATCTCGAGAATGGGCGGAATTAAGAAGATCGACCTTAGAGCGGGGGAACTTGCACAGTGGCCCAGACAGAAATCTCGCCGAGTCCTTTGCCCGACGCTCCGACTTCAAATCGAGGTCTCCCACCCTGTTCTTGCTGGCAGTACCCAATCGCCATCTTTCCGGCGGTGCTCACCAGGAGCAAGGGTTCGGACTGTAGCCAACTTTCGCCGGCATACTCGACGATGTGCAGCGGTGGAATTTCCTCGGCCGAGTGCCATTCCAGTGTCGTTTGCAGCAAGCCCGTTTTAAGATTTTCCATTGTTTGGTGTTTTGGCTTCCTCGGCAGGGGAGGCCGTATCAGTTCCCTTCTCGACTTCTTGGCTGGAGAGAGACGGTCACAGATTCAAAGAATCTTCACATGGTTCAACGTGACTGAAAATGGCCCAAGCGTGCCAGCCTTTCGTATCCCTGAGCTCGCTCGAGATCTGGCGACCCTTCACCGCCCCGCTCTTGAAGGGAATGGCGATCCTGGAGGCCAGGTCGTCGGAATCGCGAGCGTTAGTCATTGTAGTCGACGGACGGCCGACCGCGCCAGGCGGGTAAGCGCCACGTATTGTTCTTGTCGTACTATGTCGGCAAGAGTGCACCCGCTGTTGCGTTTGGCTTCGTCTCAACGAAAGAGATCCAGGCGGCGACAATACGTCCGACGACCGTTGCGTCGCGTGGCGTCTTGTAGACTCGGACACGCTGCTGAGACGACGGATGTGGCACCAGCATCAGCTCTCCGCGCTCCTGTTGACACCAGGAGCAGGTGTAACCGTTGGCGTGCCACACAAGGTAAACGGGCCGTGTGCGCAGTGCCGTCCACGCAAGCGCCTCGGGCACGTTTTGTTCCGTGTCTACTTCCACCAACGAGCCGGCAGGCAGCAAATCTGCCATCGTGTCATCCTTTAAACCGATGAGTGCATAACGGAAGCGTTGCACATCCAAGTTGAATGCACCGATGGGGAACCCAGGCCACTCTTTCGCGTTAGGTCCTAATAGGGTTGTTTCATCATGTGCAAACTGAGGCGAGAACTTCAGGCGAAAGGGGAATGGACGGTTCTCCCATGGGCCAGTAGGGATCAAGGCGGTCTCGCTCGGATCCGCCGGCGGGGCGAACTGAGCAGCATCGCGAAGATTGACTCCAAAGACACGCAGAAGATCATCGTAGGAAATCCGCAGAAAGCAAGAGAGGCTGAATAGCTTGTGGATGCTGGGGACTCCTCCTGCCTCGATATCGGCTAAACTTCCGTGGGAGATGTAAAAATCTGAGTTGCCGGCAGCTTCTGCAATTGCGCGGCTCAGGCGTTCCAGTTCCGTCGGCTTCAGAAACCTTTCCTCGCGCAGTTTTCTGATCCAGTTCCCAGAATCCATTACATCCTACTTCACCGACAAATGATTGAGGCTAAGAGTCCACTGCGGTGTATCTGCCCTTCTTCAATCACCTTAGGTTCCCGGTATTGGTAAAGCCAGTTACTGACCAAAAAAAGGCTGGAAGATTATCCCACACCTCTGAAGCTTAATTATGACCGAGACAGTCGAAGGTTCTTGAACTAATAGCCACAGCGTTACGAAAACCGGAAAGCCAGCCACTCCTGGGTTTCCGCACGAGAAGCGCGGTTTCAGGTCACACTGAGAGTCACGTTTAACCCTGAAAACAGCTGTACAATTCTGGTCGGCTCGGATGAGGGAGGGGTATGCCTTTATCAAATAGCGAACTGGAAGGTCTTCTGCGTTCGCCCTCTCGGCTTCGGATGCTCACCGATGAAGATCTGATGGTGGCGTTGCGGTCGGGCTGCAACGATGCGCTGGCAGTTCTGTTTGAAAGACACAGTGCTCTGGTCTTGCGGAGAGTGCGCGCAATTGTGCAGGATGATAGCGCAGCGGAAGACATCGTCCGCGAGGTCTTCCTAGATGCCTTTCGGGCGGTGAACCAGTTCGATCCCCACCGCGGAAACTTCCAGCTCAGGTTGCTTCACTACGCGTACCAGCGAATAATCAATCAGCGGAAGGATCTGCAAGAAACCGAACTTAAAGAGCTTCAATTGTTAGAAGACGGAATCATAGGAAAACCCATTGGCAAGACACTAAGAGACATTCGTATTCAAAAGGGGCTCTCCATTGACGAGGCTGTGGAGGGTGTGGAATCTGCAAATATTGACCCCAAGCACATGTCAAGAGCTCTCGGCCTCGCCATTAAACAGAGCCGTGAGGAGCGCCACATGTCCCGCGGAGAACTCAGCCGTAAGACTGGTTTTCCTCTAGGTAAAATAATCAAACTGGAACGTGGGTTGACTGACTGCCTTCCCATTACTGAGTTTATCCGAATCAGCTATGCCTTGGGAATGAGCCCGGAAGTGCTCGGCGACCGGTTCGATCAATTTCATCGCAACATTCGCGGAGGAATATAGGCGGAATCTCGCTGTTTGCCGATGCGGACCTAAACCCGAGAATGGCACGGATCGTCAGTTACGTAACCAGGGGTACCCACTTCGATGAATGATCGGATAAAGCCGTCAGCCCTCCAGCACCGGATCTACTTTCGCGATGCTCCATCCCGTGTCCGACGCCTCCCAGGCCGTCCGGGTTTTTCCCACCTCATTAAGCTAATCGCTGAGTTTTGCCAAATGGTAGCTCGACGGCAACATGTCATGGTGAGGAGAGGGCGAGGTTGGTTTCTTCAAGCGTTAAAGGCTGGTGCTCACGGGTGGTTGGGCTTGTCCCCCAGGAAAGCAAACAGTATTCGACGTCCTCCGGGTTCTTTTATCGTTTTCCGTGATGACTCCACGGTGACGAAAACAGAATTGATTTGTGCGATCACGCTCGGATCATCAAAGGTCAGCACCCAGCGGCCGTCGTTCAAGTCGTCATTGTGGAAAACCCCAAGGCTCCTGATTGGTTTCTCAGCACCGAGGCGTTCGCCCCAGACGTAAAACGACACCTTCGCATCCAACTTCCGGGGGTCAGTAAGATCATAGGCATAAAAAATCAGTGACTTTCCTTCGGTGTAGAAAATTCGTCCGAAGGCACGTTGGCTTTTGCCGTCGCCGTCCCGGTCGTGAACATCGATGATGTGGAGATTGCGCGCAACCACGAGATCCCGCACATCGCTTGCTCTTCCGGCCAGCCCTTCCTGCTCGTTCAGTGCCGTTTCCTGATCCGCGAGCTTCTTTCGGAGATCGCGCAGTTCGCTCTCCTGCAGAGTGAGCGCCGCGTCACTGGCGTTCTTTTCCGACTTCGACTTCGCCACTTCTGCTTCGAGCCTGGCGATCCGGGCCTCCAGTTGCGCACTCTCCGACCTGATGTTGGCGTTTTCTTCTTCCATGTCTGCGAGCCGCGAGGTTAGTGAGGTGTGTGTCTGGCCCAACGATTCAAGCTCGCCACGCTGTTGCCGAATCGTGGCTCCCATGGAGGCGATCCCCAACTGTGCCGCGGCCAGTTCCTGGAGTTGGGTATCTTTGGCGAGAGGATTTTGGGAAGGAATATCTGTGAGTACGGTGACTGGAGGAGTAGACTTCTGTTTGCTGATAACCAGAACGCCGGCAACCAGAACGACCGCGGCGACTGCGCAGACGCTCGTGAAAACTGCCACACCCTTCGGCTTCGTTGCGCTGGGGACATCTGTCCGGCTCATTTCAATCCCTTCAGACCGGGCGCGTGCGACAAACCTCTGCGCCATCCCGGAGGGAATCTGCCAGTGCAGCCGCTTCACTGCCAACTGGGGGAGTGCCTGAGCGCTGATCTGGGTAAAGTCGTAGGCTACGCTGCGGCAGCTGGAACAGGTTTCGAGGTGAGATCTTAGGTCCGCCAACTCAACCTGTGAAGCTTGTCCGCTGGCAGCTAGAGCGCATAGCTCCTCGTATTGTTCATGGGTATTCAACGAGGATCCTCTTAGGTATCTGCTCGGCGGCTGTCTTCTCTTTTCCTTTGGCCCTGCCGGTCTGCTGCAGTACGTCTCGCAGTTTCGACATCCCGCGATACAGATTGTGGGCAAGCTTCGTAAATGACCGGGTCCAGAAAATAGTTCAGCCTGCATCAACTCGTCCAGTTCGTCACGACTGTAGAACCGGTTTGCCTGGAGATGCTGGCGTCGATCGATGCTGCGATGGTAGGCGTACTGAAGCAGCCATGTCTTGAAGGTTCCGCGATCAGGATTGAACTGATTCACGGCTTTGAAAACGTCCAGGAAGACCCTCTGGATGGTCTCTTCCGCTTCTCCGTCATCGCGCAAGATTGCTCGGGCGATCTGGAAGACCAGAGGACTATGCCGATCAAATAGAACCTCCAGCGCATCGTTGCAGCCGATGCGCAAGGCGGCCATTAAAGCCTCGTCAGTGAGAGTCCGAAGGCTAGACGGAGAGGGGAACAAGATCGCCGGTTCTTCATCGGATAAGGACATGGCCTCTACCTAACCTGCAATCTCCTTTCTTGCCTCCAAGGACGGCCCTATTCTACGCCCATCTCGTCTGCTCGGGACTTCGTGAAGTGATTTTCATCGGGAGCGTCCCCGAACCGATATTGAGATCCGTAGTAGCTTTGCCGAAGTTCTCGCATTGACGGCCCACTTTTGCAGCACCTGTCCTTACGCCACAACCGTGGCAGACCGATTCGGATGCCAACTTGACCAGCATCCCCCCTATCCCGTCGGCGGCAGCGCAATGCGCGCTTTAGCATCGCTCGAAACCTCCGCCGGTTCAGATGTCCTTCCGCCAGGAGAAGCCAGTAGTATGGTGCATGTTTCACCAGTTGCCCTCCAGTCTTCCCCAGAATTGCAAACTCGTTCACTGAGTTCTCGATTGATCGGGGCCAAGTTCTGCCATTGCCGCCTCACTGTCTAGTTTTAAGTTGCTGGGCGGAACTGTTCAAACGTGCACGTCGTAAGTCTTGACGATGAGCCCAGTAAAACTCTAGAGCTGCCATCCGTATGCCCTCGCGGCAACCCGTTTGCTCGATTTCCGACTTGCGCCACGGCGCACAGTTCGTCAGTTGCGCTGTCAGTTGATTCGCGATCGCCTTCTCAAGCTCCTCAAGGTCGGCGATCCCATTCCTGAATTGTGCTTCGAGTCGGGCTCGGGTGATATTGTGGCCCTCGATTCGGGCGAAGCGATACCGCTGAAATTCGGCATTCATCGTATTGTCTCCTGACTTGGGATAGGTTAATGGACAAAATGAGCGGCGCCAGCGTCGGTTCGACGCTGGCGCCGCAAAAAATTTGGAAATAGGGCACGATAACGACGTGCCCTTAATGATTGTTAGCGGTTCAGGAACAATCTGCCGTCCGCGTTGAAGACATTGCGCAAGATGATCCTTGCCTCGCGGAGATTTCGGTGGACCGTCCGCCGGTCGGTTCCCATAGCCTCGGCGATGGCGTCAGGATCAAGGATCGGCCGTCTTCCTCTGTCACGTTTCCAATTGTCCGGATCACCCGACGCCGTGTATGCGTGTTCCTTCAGAGCGCGATCGGGGCCGAGTTCTCGAATGCATTGCAGAGTTTGGAACACAGGGGGACGCAAGTGGGGAAGACTTGTCACCTGGTTAAGCAGGTCTCTGGTGATGATGTCCTGCTCGACTCTATTACGGTGTGGCCTTTTACGCGTGGGAACGGTTGCGAGATTAGCAACAGAGCGAACTTCATCGTTCTCCTTTCGCATGAAATACGACCGCACTGTGCCTAATGCCAAGGCACGCACAAGATAGCGCCGAAAACTGTCCGTCCCCGGCTTTACCGCATAGTTGTGCTGAAACACGTCGATCATAGTCGTGACAGCACCGTCGTACATCAATTCCAACTGCCAATCGGAGGGGTAGAGGAATATCTTGTGTGCTCTGCGGCGTGCAGCCCTTTCAGCCAAGGGCAGCGTACAGGCAAGAAATATGTCCAATGCGCTCGGGTGACCGTGGTCGTCGCGGTACACGGCTTCGGCTACCTGAATGCGGAGCATCTTTTCGGCGGTGGTGAACAGATACTGCAATAGATCCTGCATCTGTACAGTATCGAGAGGTGGAATTGTTTTGTTGGCGAGTAAATTGTTTACGGTGGCAAGCATGGCGGCTGATCTCCTTTCGCGGTTTTGTTCAGGGTTCTGGGCCTTTAGGGCCAAGAAAAAACATTCGTTTCATAGCGGCGAGGGTTGAGCGCAGGGAGGCGCTGTCAATCCCCGGAGCGCAGCGGAGCCGGAACGGGCGCGGAAGCGAGCACGGCGCGCATTTGGGGTATGCGCCGCGCGGAGCTGCACAAGCGGGATTGACAGAAGGAGCCGAACGTAGCTCCAAACTTCGCCATGAAACGAATGTGGAGTGGCAAGATCAGCCGATTGGCTGCACCTAGAAGTGGGGATGAGCGTGCGAGGGGCAAATCCGCTACTAACCGGATCCTAAACGCTCTTTCGAGCAGTGGACACGTAGCGCGCAACGGTAGAGAGCGCAGTTGAAAGCGACCCGGCGCTAGCAGCGCGTTGAATCGGCTTCAAGGTGCTTGCCCTCCGATTG
>WNFI01674905.1_pt1 | contig 14964 bp, 12 predicted proteins | sample 5400471 | NCBI WGS metagenome assembly WNFI01 (sample SAMN13153348, study PRJNA577476) | soil metagenome | isolation source: 100 cm saprolite on Douglas fir-dominated hillslope | place: USA:California | collected 2013-09-17
CATGGCGCCATGCGCGCAGCCGATGGATCGCCCGGTGTGATTTGTCGAACCGGATCAATCTGATTTTGCCCGACGGGCAAATCACTTCGTGTTTTCCGAAATGGCCTGTCCAGCCCCTTTTGCAAAAATATTTCTGTTTCGGCCCGAGGCAAATCAGTTCACTGATTCGCACCGTCTCGTCCCACTTGAGGGGCGTATCACGATCGTCACGGACGCGGGGCGGGATGCGGTGGACGCGGCAGCGTCAGGCGATGTCAGGGAATGGCAGGGCGGGTTGATATGGCCCGTGAGCTGACGAATGGCACGCGGACGACAGACGCTTTTCGCGGACGGTGAAGTCGTGTGGTTCTGACGCCCCGATGCTGGCGTCAAGTCTGTGGAGGTGCGCAAACCCAACCGGGTCTTGACGTACCATATTCGCAGACGACGGTGACAACAAAGCCTGGTCGCCGGGGAGAGCGCGAAGTAAGCCGTAAAACCATTGCGTGCGGGAATGCCGGGTTTATCCGGTGAACTTGTGGTGACTAACTCGTGTGTTTGTTTTGTTTCACGCACGAGGCTGCGGGTGCATCGACGCCCGGCATTCCCCACGCCCTCAATCTTTCAGGGCGAACGCTTCATGCACGACTCGGGCAAATCCCGCCGCGAGATCGCGGAGCTGTGTCGGATGAATGCGAACGCGCCAGACTCTCAGCCGTCATCGCCCGGCTTGACCGGGCGACCCAGTATTCCAGAGGCGTGAGTGATAGAATCGAAAAGCCGCGGCGTACTGGATACCCCGCTGGAGCCTGTCATCGGGCTCGCCGAAGGCGAGACCCGGTGGCGGGGTATGACGAGTCTTTGTGGAGGAGCACCTATAACTCTAGGCGGCGCGCCATAAACGCCGCTGAGCGGGGCCCGCCTGCCGAATTTACACCTCAGCGCCCTTCGGTTAAGAGAATTCCCGATTTTCCCGTTCGAGGCTGCAATGTATCTGAAGCAATCCGAAGCTACCGCTTCACTGCAGCTTTCCAGTCAGCGCAAGCGAGATCTGCTCGATCACTTCGAGAAGAACGGCGATGAACTGGATCGCTGGCGCGAATTCAACGCCGCCTATCACGCGGACGACCGCAAGTTCATGCAGTTTCTGATTCCGCCGGGCCTATCACGCGGACGACCGCAAGTTCATGCAGTTTCTGATTCCGCCGGGCAAGCGCGTCTTGGAGCTCGGCTGCGGCCGCGGAGATTTGCTCGCCGCGCTAAAACCGTCTTACGGCGTCGGCATCGATTTCGGCGCCGACACCATCGCCAAGGCGAATGCCCGGCATCCCGATCTGTATTTTGTTCTGGGCGATGTGGAAGATCCGCAAACGCTGAGTTCGATCGAGGGACCGTTCGATTACATCGTGATCGCCGACACCATCGGCATGTTCGAAGATATCGATGGCACGTTAAGGCTGGTGCATCATCTCTGTGCTCCGTCGACGCGGATCATCATCGCCTATTATTCCCATTTGTGGGAGCCGGTGCTGAAGCTCGCCGAAGCGCTGCATCTGCGCAGCAAGCAACCGAAAATCAACTACATCGCCACCGCTGATTTCCTGAACCTGATGGATCTTGCGGATTTCGAGGTGATCCGGGAAGAGCAGCGGCAGTTGCTGCCGCGGCGCTGGCTCGGCCTCGGGGCGTTCATCAACCGATTCATCGCGCCATTGCCGGGAATCAGACAATTGTGCCTGCGGACCTACATCGTCGGGCGCACGGTTCAGAAATTTCCGGACCGCAAATTTTCGGTCAGCATCGTGATTCCCTGCCGGAATGAAAAGGGCAATATCGAAGGCGCGATACAGCGGATGCCGAGATTCGGCGCCGCGCAGGAGGTTCTGTTCGTCGAGGGAAATTCCAGCGACGGCACGTTTGAGGAGTGCGAGCGGGTTCGCGATGCCTATAGGGATGGCTGGGACATCAAGGTCCTGAAACAGGACGGCCAGGGCAAGGGCGATGCGGTCCGCAAAGGCTTTGCCGCGGCGACGTGCGACGTGCTGATGATCCTGGATGCCGATCTGACGATGCCGCCGGAAGTGCTGCCGAAATATCATGCGGTGATCGAGAGCGGGAAGGCCGAGTTCGTCAACGGCACCCGCCTGATCTACCCGATGGAGCATGAGGCGATGCGCCCGCTCAATCTGATCGCCAACCGCTGCTTTGCCTATCTTTTCAGCTATCTCGTCAATACCCGCCTGACCGATACGCTGTGCGGCACCAAGGTGCTGTTGCGGAAAGACTATGAAGCGCTGGCGCGGGAGCGCGGCTATTTCGGCAATTTCGACCCGTTCGGCGATTTTGATCTGATCTTCGGCGCGGCGAAACAAAATCTCAAAATCATCGAGACGCCGATTCACTATAAGGCGCGTACCTTCGGCGAGACCCAGATCTCGCGCTTTCGCGACGGCTGGCTGCTCCTGAAGATGGTGTGGTTCGCTTATCGCAAATTGAAGGCGATTTGAGCGTCGTTGTCGCTGTTTGCGCTATGGATCGTCGCCTGCGTCGCGTTTCTGGCGTGGATGCGGCGCGTGTGTGGCCATGCCAATCAATTAGGCAACCGTGAATCAATTAAGATTGAGCTACAATTCTGGGGACTGACAGCACGCGGTCTTTTTATTTTGCAGTGCAGCAACTATCTGTTGTCGCTGAGCGTTGGAAGAACTCTCGAAAAGGAGCTGCCGGTGTCTCTCGCCAATAATATCGAATTCCTGCGACGTCTGCCAAAGCTGAACGGAATCTATAGTTTTGGGGATTTTGGGCGAAACCTGGGGCCCGGTCAGCGCAGCCCGCTCGTGGAAACCACGGGATTCGGATCGAATCCGGGCAATCTCCGGATGTTTTCGTTTGCGCCGCATAACCTGCAGCCGGCGCCCGGCCTCGTCGTCGTTCTGCACGGATGCGGTCAGACCGCCGCTTCCTACGATTTGGGCGCCGGCTGGTCCACCTTGGCGAAACACTATGGCTTCGCATTGCTGATGCCCCAGCAGCAGCCGCTCAACAACGCCAATGGATGTTTCAACTGGTTCAATCCAGAAGACACCGAGCGCGATAGCGGTGAGGCCTGCTCGATCAGGCAGATGATTGCGCACGCGGTTAAGGAGATAGGAATCGATCGGGAGCGCATATTCGTCACCGGGCTTTCGGCTGGCGGCGCCATGACGTCGGTCATGCTCGCGACTTATCCCGAAATATTCGCGGGCGGCGCCATCATTGCCGGCTTGCCGTATGGCGTGGCGAGCAATGTGCGCGAAGCCTTGAGCGGTATGTTCCAGTCACCGGCCCGTGACGCCGGGGATTTGGGAGATCTGGTGCGCAGCGCTTCGAACCACAAAGGCCCTTGGCCGAAATTGTCGGTGTGGCATGGCAGCGCCGATCGCACCGTGAACCCCGCGAACGCCGATGAAATCGTCAAGCAGTGGCTCGATGTGCATCAACTGCCTTCGGCGCCGATGTCGGAGGGGACCGTCGACGGCTATCCCCGACAGGTGTGGTGGAACGCGGACGGCGAAACCATGGTCGAATCCTACACCATCACCGATATGGCGCACGGCACCCCGCTTGGGATTGGCGACAATGACAAGCGGTACGGCGCCCAGGGCGCATTCCTGATCGAGGCGGGTATCTCGTCCTCGTATCACATTGCGAATTTCTTTGGCCTCACCGAATGGATTCGCCGGCCGACGCTGGCTTCAAAGGAAGCTTCCAAGCCAGCATCAAAGGAAGCCTCCAGGCCAGCTTCAAAGGAAGCTCTCAAGCCAGGTTCAAAGGAAGCCGCGAAGATATTTGCGCCGGTTGCTTCAGTACCCGGTGCGGTGCCGGATCTCGCCACGGTGCTGTGGCCGCGCGCCACGCTTCATCGCCGTCCCGAGACGGATCATCAGTCGCGGCGTCGGGCAATCGACGTCGGTGCCGTCATCACCCGCGCGCTTACGGCCGCAGGCCTCATGAAATAGCGGTGGTTGCGGCACGAATGCAGGCCGCACGCCCGGCGTGGCGGCCGGCAGCGGCTGTCGCGCAAGCATCGGTGATTTTGTTCCGTCGAACCAAAAATAAATTGGAACCAAGTGGCGGACCGGGAGTTTGCTGGGATTGTGACAGGCGGCTAAGTTCCGGCGGGTAGTTTGGGCTGAGCTGGCCACCGATCCCTGATGTTGAAGATCAATAGACCGAATTCTGCGGACTTTCTCGCCGGTGGCGGGGAGATGGGCGCGTTGACGCGGGCCTATGATTGGTCGAGGAGTCCGCTCGGCAAGCCCGAGACCTGGCCGCAAAGCCTGCGCACCGCGGTGCGGATTCTGCTCAATACCAACCACCCGATGCTCATCTGGTGGAGCCCCGAACTCATTCAATTCTATAACGACGCCTATCGCCAGACCATGGGACCCGAGCGTCACCCGAGCGCGCTTGGCCAGCGCGGACGGGAGTGTTGGGCGGAAATCTGGGACATTATCGGTCCGCAGATCGCGCAGGTGATGAGCGGCGCGGGTGCGACCTGGCATGAGAACCAGCTCGTTCCGGTCACGCGTCACGGCAAGCTCGAGCAGGTCCACTGGACCTACGGTTTTAGCCCGATCGACGAAGATGATGGCATCGGCGGCGTGCTGGTCGTTTGCCGCGACGTGACCAAGGAGCATCTTGCGGCCGCCAAGCTGCGCGAACGCGAGGCCGAGCTGGCCGAACTCAATGCGACCCTGGCGCAACGCGTCGAGGAAAAGACCCGGGAGCGCGATCGGATCTGGAACGTGTCGCAGGATCTTCTGGTGGTCGCCGATCGCGACGGCGTCTGGCGAACGGTCAACCCGGCTTGGACCAAAACGCTCGGCTGGAGCGAGGCCGAACTATTGAACCGCACCTCGGAATGGCTGGAGCATCCGGACGACGGCGGAATAACCCGGGCGCAGGTCAAAAAGCTTGGCGACAGCGAAACCACTGTCAAGTTCGAGAACCGCTTTCGCCACAAGGATGGCTCCTACCGCTGGCTGTCCTGGACCGGCGTGTCCGATAAAGATCGAAATTATGCGGTTGCCCGCGACGTGACCGCGGAGAAGGCCGCGGCCGAACGGCTGCGAGCCGCCGAAGAGGCATTGCTGCAATCCCAGAAGATGGAAGCGGTGGGGCAATTGACCGGCGGGATCGCGCACGACTTCAACAATCTGCTGACCGGAATCGTGGGATCGCTGGATCTGCTGCAGACCCGTCTCAATCAAGGACGCACCGACAACGTGGCGCGTTACATCAACGCGGCGATGACATCGGCGAACCGCGCCGCGGCGCTCACCCATCGCCTGTTGGCCTTTGCGCGGCGGCAGCCGCTGATTCCCGAAAGCGTCGATGCCAATCAGCTGGTGGTGTCGCTGGAGGATCTGTTGCGCAGGACGATCGGCGAGACCATCGATCTTGAGATCGCAGCATCGGACGATTTGTGGTGCACGCTCTGCGACCCCAATCAGTTGGAAAGCGCGCTGCTCAATCTCGCCATCAATGCGCGCGACGCCATGCCGGATGGCGGCAAGCTCACCATCGCCACCACAAACGCGAGCCTCGGCAGCGTGACCGCGGCTACCCCTGCGCTTTCGCCGGGCGATTACATTTGCATCACTGTCAGCGACACCGGCGTGGGCATGAGCGCGGAGGTGGCGGCGCGCGCCTTCGATCCGTTCTTCACCACCAAGCCGATCGGGCAAGGCACCGGGCTCGGGCTTTCGATGATCTACGGATTTGCGCGGCAGTCGAACGGCCACGTCACGATCGATAGCAAACTGGAGCGTGGAACGTCGGTCAGGCTTTACCTGCCGCGTCACGGAGGCGCCACCGCCGCTCCGCATGCGTCAGCTATCGCGGCAACCAGACATGCCTCTACCGGCGAGACCGTGCTGGTGGTCGAGGACGAGCCGGTGGTGCGCGGGGTCATTCTGGAGATGCTCGCGGAGCAAGGCTACCGGACGCTCGAAGCCGTCGATGGACCGTCGGGCCTGCGAATCCTGCGCAAGAAACAGCGGGTCGATCTCTTGATCACCGATGTCGGCCTGCCCGGAATGAACGGCCGCCAACTCGCCGATCAGGCGCGCGAAACCCGGCCCGGCCTGAAGATTCTTTTCATCACCGGCTACGCCGAGAGCGTCGCGATCTCCGACGGCTTTATGGAGCCGGGCATGGAAATGATCACCAAGCCGTTCGAGCTCGACAATCTCTCGCGGCGGATTCGGGTGATGATTTCGGGTTAGCGCTGAGTGGTATTAGATCGAGGCGGCACACCCAAACCATCTCCGTCATCCTGTCAGGATGACCGGTTTAACATCAAACCGGGTCGCTTTAGCGGCCGCTCACGCCGTCTCCGCGATCAATTCAATCGGCGTGACCACGACCTCGCCACCGGCGACCTGCCGGGTCTTTTCCGTGTAGTGCTTGAAAAAATCCCGTTGCTGTAGGGTCTTGATCGCCTGCTCATCGGCGGCCGCGGCGAGATGATAATAGCTGGTATCGTCGCGGTTCTTCATGCAGCGGTAGGTGATCTTGCCCTTTAGTTCGGGATCGTTGTTGAGCGCGGAAATGAACCGGCCGATTTCGCGATGCCATTGCTCCGGGGTGCCGTTGGCGAACTGATATTTGATCATGAAATGTTTCATGGGTTGCTCCTTGGCTGCTCACATTGGCTTAAATCAGACTCGGGGAGGAGGCGCTTCGCCCCGGAATACCGCGGCGTTGCGCCTGGCAAATTCGTCAAATGAGGTCGGCGGCCGCCCGAGCAGCGCTCCGGCGTCGGGCCATACCTTTGCCTCCTTGCCATTGCGTCGCTCGGCGAACAATTCGAACAAGGCATCGGCCAGATAGGGTGGCATTCCGGCAGCAAGCTGGGCTTGTCGCGCATCCTCCGGCGGGACGTTGACATAGCGGACGGTCTTTCCGGTGGCCGCGGAAAGTTTTTCTGCAACCTGCCTCATCGTCAGCGCCTCGGGGCCGGTGAGGGGGTAGGTTTTGCCCTCGTGTCCCGAACCGGTCAGCACCCCCGCCGCGATTTCCGCGATGTCGCCGACATCGATCGAGGCTATCCTGGCCTCTTCCATCGGCAGGAACATCGCCCCCTTGGCGGCAATCATCGGGACTTGCCGAAAGTAGGCCGCCATGAATTCGCCGGCCCGCAAATGCGTAAACGCAATTCCGGAGGCTTCCAGCCTTTTCTCGATCTCGCCGTGCATCCGGGCGAAGCGAAATGCCGAATCGAGCTCCGGCATGATCCCGGACAGTTTGACGATGTGCCTCACGCCCGCCTTTCTGGCCGCATCGATGAAGCTCGACTGGACATCGAGCATGTCAGGTGTCGACGAGGAAATCAGCATCGCGCGGTCGACATCGCGCAGCGCCGGCGCCAACGTTTCGGGCCGCGCCATGTCGCCCTGCACGATCTCGACGTTTGGCAGTGCTGCGATCGCCTCGGCCTTGGCCGGATTGCGCACCAGCGCGCGCACGGCAATGCCCTTCGCCGACAACCGGTGCAGCAACTCTTTCCCGTTCAGTCCGGTGGCGCCTGTCACGAGGATCATGGTCGGTCTCCTGTTGGGCCTCTCCCACGGGCTGGAAACGATTTGGCGCTGTCAGGAGCCATAATGCAAGTATGGACAAAAATGATACTATGGACTTTCCTGCGCCTGCCGGTATTCTGGAAAGTCAGCGCAACGCTTTGTTGGAGGTGATGGCATGGCGAAGGCGAAATCGGCACTGAGCTGCGGCTGTCCGGTCGCGGCGTTCCAGAAGATGATCAGCGGCAAGTACAAGCTGCGGATCGTCTGGGATCTGAAGGACGGTCCCAAGCGCTATGGCGAGATCAGAACCGGCCTGCTGCGAGGTTCGGACGGCACTTCCGAAATCGCGCCCCGCGTGCTCAGCCGCGAATTGAAGGCACTGACCGAGTCGGGACTGATCGATCGCAGGGATTACGGGGCCGTTCCGCCCAAGGTCGAATATCGCCTGACCCGCAAAGGCAAGAGTTTTGTTCCCGTCATTGCCGCGATTCGCGACTGGGGCGCGCGCCACCTCACGCAGGCAAATATGGTTGAAATGGTCGCGGCCGAATAGAAGGTGTCGCTAGTCAAAGGCATCGTCGCAAATTGCGGAGACCCATGAAGGCGAGCGCATGAAGACGATCGCTAACTCGATCGTCACATCGCGCCGGTGAGAAATGGATTAGTCATCCGCTCCTGGCCGATGCTGGAGCCGGGGCCGTGGCCGCAGATGAAACCGACATCGTCGCCGAGCGGCAATAGCTTGTCCTTGATTGACTTGATCAGGGTTGAGTGATTGCCGCCGGGAATGTCGCTGCGCCCGACCGAGCCGTTGAACAGCACGTCGCCGACATGGGCAAAGCGCATTTCGTTACTGAAATAAACCACGCTGCCGGGCGAATGGCCGGGACAGTGCAGGATGTCGAAGCTCAACTCGCCGATCGAGACCCGATCGCCCTCATTAAGCCAGCGGTCCGGCACAAAATCGCGTACGCCTGTCATGCCGAACCGCGCGCCGCTCGTCACCACATTGTCGAGCAGGAATTTGTCGGCGATGTGCGGGCCTTCGATCGGCACGTTCAGCGCGTCGCGCAGTTCGGCAGCGCCGCCGACATGGTCGATGTGGCCGTGGGTCAGCCAGATCTTTTCCACGCTGACATTAGATTGCTTGATCGCCGCCTGAATTTTCGGAACGTCGCCGCCGGGGTCGATCACCACGGCTTTCCTGGTGGCCTCGCACCAGATCAAGGTGCAGTTCTGCTCAAACAGCGTCACCGGAACGATGATCGCGCCGGCTTTCGCCTTGGTTTCGGCTTCCTGGGTCATGTCAGCACATTGCCAAATTTTTGCGCCCGCCAAGGGCAAGGTTGAAGCATTCTGGTCGAGATAGGATCGGTCGCAGGTTGCTGCTAGGTCTCGGACGGACGATATCAGGCGCTTTTTCGCGGCGTTCCTCTGCCCGTCATGCCAATCTACGCCTTCAGGGTTGCCGCGGAATCGGATAGGCTTTGCCCAATGGAATCGCCCGCCCGCCAGGTCAGCCTCGTGCCTCCGCCGGATCGCCGTCAGTCGGAGACGGCGCTGGCGATCGCGCGCGGCACCGCGCGGCTATTGCGGTCGCTGGGATTTTCCTGCATCAGCGAATTGCCGCTGCCCTCGGGCCGGCGCGCCGATCTGGTGGCGCTGAATGAGCGCGGCGAGATCTGGATCGTTGCATTGCGAGGCGCCGGAGCATCGTCTGCCAGCGCCGACCCGCAAGCTGATGACGGTGCGGTTCGCGATAACAGCGGCGCAACGAATCAATCGGCTGATCGATCCGCAAGGCCATGGCGAATTCTAGGGCCTAACTGACTGCCGACCCGACTGCGAACTGCGCAAGCCGGTCGATTCAGGGTGAGCGAACCCCATATGCCCTGCTACACTCCATTCCGATCACGATCGGGTCGAAACGCATTAAGCGCATCGCGCTAGAGGATTTACCGCGGCGCGCGCTTGGCCAGGATGCGCTGCAGGGTGCGGCGATGCATGTTGAGCCGCCGCGCCGTTTCGGAGACGTTACGGTTGCACATTTCATAGATGCGCTGGATGTGCTCCCAGCGCACCCGATCTGCCGACATCGGATTGTGCGGCGGCTCGGACTTCTCGGTGCCGCTTGCGAGCAAGGCGGCGACCACATCGTCGGCGTCTGCGGGCTTTGAGAGATAATCCACCGCGCCCATCTTCACCGCCGTCACGGCAGTGGCGATGTTGCCATAACCGGTCAGCACGATCGCGCGCGCATCGGGGCGCTTGCGCTTCAGCGCCGACACGACGTCAAGACCATTGCCGTCGCCGAGCCGCAAATCCACCACCGCGAAGGCCGGCGGAGCCTTGCCGATCTGCGCCAAACCTTCGGACACGCTGTCGCAGGATGTCACCGTGAAGCCGCGGGTTTCCATGGCACGCGACAACCGCTCCAGAAACGGCTTGTCGTCCTCCACGATCAGGAGCGAGCGATCGGCGTGGCCGGCCAGTTCGGCGATGGCGTTCACGGTTCGGGCATCCTTGTATCCGATACTGCAAGATATGGCGTGACAACGCGGCGCTGCCAAGGCCGCATAAAGTCGATCACCTTTAATCCGTCGTCCTCGGCCTTGAACTAAGTTGCTGGCTCACCGGCGATTTCACCGGCCTCGAAGCGGCGGCGCGGCCAGGCGATCTGAACCACGGCGCCATGATCCGGAAAGGTCCGGTTGCTGAAGGAGACTTTGGCGCCGGTGCGCTCGAGCAGCGTGCGGGCGATGAACACCCCGAGACCGAGGCCGCCGTGCTCGATTTGGGTTTCGTCGGCGCCGCGCCGGCGTGACAGATAGGGTTCGCCAATCCGCTTCAATATGTCGGGCGCGAAACCCGGTCCATCGTCGGAAATGACGATCTCGACGGTCTCGGTATTCCACCACGCGTTCACCTCCACCGTCATCCGTGCGAAATCGACGGCGTTTTCCAGGATGTTGCCGACACCATACAGGATCGCCGGATTGCGCGTGCCGACCGGCTCGGTTGTGCCCGCGACCGCAATCCGGACCTTGATCGCGACGCCAAAATCGCGATACGGCGCCACCGTTTCCTCGATCAGGGTGGACAACGGCATGCGGTCGAACGGCGCGCCGGTCGCGGATAGTTGCGTGATCTTGGCCAGGATATCGCGGCAGCGTTGCGCCTGTTCGCGCAAGGTTTTGATGTCGCCGGCAAGCGGGCTGTCATCCGGCAGGGTCTGCTCCAGTTCGCGCGCAATCAGGAAGATCGTCGACAGCGGAGTGCCGAGTTCGTGCGCGGCGGCAGCGGCGAGACCGTCCAATTGCGTGAGATGTTGCTCGCGGGTCAATACCAGCTCGGTCGCGGCCAGCGCGTCCGAAAGCTCGCGGGCTTCCTCGGTAACCTGGAACGCGTAAAGACTGGTGACCCCGATCGCGAGCACGATCGAGAGCCAGACCCCGAACAAATAGATCGGCGGCAGTACCAGAGGTTCATCGGGCTCCCACGGCAGCGGCAGATAGAAGAAAACCAGCGCCGAGGCACATGCAACCGCGAGAGCGCCGAGCGCGATCGTCAGCCGTATCGGCAGCGCCGTTGCCGAAATCAGAACCGGGGCGAGAAACAGAAATGAAAACGGATTCTGCAAACCGCCGGTGAAAAACAACAGCGCTGCCAGTTCGACGATGTTCAATGCCAGTAGCGCCGCCGCATAGATCGGCTCCAGCCGCTGCATCGGGTTGAAGGCGATCTGCAGCACAAGATTGAGCAGGGCCGACAGGCCGACGATGGTGACGCAGGGGACCACCGGGACGTCGAATTCGAGCCCCTGCACCACGATGAAGATTGCGGCAAGCTGGCCGAGCGCAGCGAGCCAGCGCAGCCGCAGGATGGTATCCAGACGGACATAGCGGCGTGGATGGCGAAAATCGGAGGCTGCAACGTCTGTCATGCCGGCAAGCTTAGCCGTGCAGGGTCCCGACCACAAATTCGCCGATCTTGGGTCTTTGCCAATCGATCCAAAGTCTTGCGCTTGCCACAGCAATAGCCCAATGAACGCCCGCATGATGAAAAACGGCACAGTCACGCCTGATTTACCCGCGGCCAATCCGGCAGGATCCGCGGCGATCGAGGTTGCGCACCTGGTAAAGCTCTACAAGACCACCCGCGCCGTCGACGACGTATCGTTTCGCATTGCGCGCGGCAGCATCACCGGGCTGCTTGGTGGCAACGGCGCCGGCAAGACCACCACGATCGCCATGATCATGGGACTGGTGCTGCCGACCTCGGGGCGAATCCAGGTGCTGGGCTATTCGATGCCCGACCAAAGCGCCGAGGTGCTGGGCCGGATGAATTTCGAAAGTCCCTATGTCGATATGCCGATGCGGCTGACGGTGCGGCAGAATCTCACCATCTTCGGCCGGCTCTACGCGGTTGCGAACTTGCGCGAGCGCATCGAGAAACTCGCCGCCGATCTCGATCTCGGCGATTTCCTCGACCGTGCCAATGGCAAGCTCTCCGCCGGGCAGAAGACCCGGGTCGCGCTGGCGAAAGCGCTGATCAACCAGCCCGAACTGTTGTTGCTGGACGAACCGACGGCCTCGCTCGATCCCGATACCGCCGATTGGATCAGGCGGCATCTGGAGACCTATCGCATGGCGCATGGCGCGACCATCCTGCTGGCTTCGCACAACATGCTTGAAGTCGAGCGATTGTGCGACCGCGTCGTCATCATGAAACGCGGCCGCATCGAAGACGATGACGCCCCGGACAAGATCATGGCCCGTTACAACCGGACGACGCTGGAGGAAGTATTTCTCGACGTCGCCCGCGGCCGCGTTCAGGAGGGCACGTCGTGAGCGAGTTTGCTTTGCCAGGGGGCATCGCGCCGCATCGCATCAACGCGATGATCCTGCGCTACTGGTACCTGTTGCTCTCGTCGTGGCCGCGTCTGTTGGAACTGATCTATTGGCCGGCGCTGCAGATCATCACCTGGGGCTTTCTGCAGATTTATATCGCACAGAATGCGGGGTTTTTCGCGCGCGCCGGCGGCACCCTGATCGGTGCCGTGATCCTGTGGGACATCCTGTTTCGCGGACAGCTCGGCTTTTCGATCTCGTTTCTCGAGGAGATGTGGGCGCGCAATCTCGGCAACCTGATGATGAGCCCGCTAAAGCCGATCGAGTTCCTGATCGCGCAATCTGATCTTCACCAGCTGGTCGCTGGGGATTTTCGTTTCAGGCCTGGTGCTGCGCAATGGCTTGGGTGCCGAGAGTATCGTGTGGACGCTGATGTTCGGGGTGATGCCGCTGGCCTGCATCTACTATCCGGTGACGGTGTTGCCGCATTGGCTGCAATATGTCGCCTGGGCGCTGCCGCCGACCTATGTATTCGAAGGAATGCGGGCGCTGTTGATCGGGCATGTATTTCGGACCGACCTGATGATGTCAGCCCTGCTGATCAACGTGGTGCTCTTCATTGCGTCATTTGCGATATTTCTTGCGCTCTTGCGCAGCGCCCGCCGCCACGGTTCGCTGATCCAGGGTGGCGAATAAGTCACTCATCCCGTGAATTTGAATCCCATGAATTTGAACCGCTTCGACTTGCCCCCGCGCGGGGCTATACCGATCTGTGCATTGACGCTCTATTACGCATTCGGCAGTATGCTGCGGTGCAAAAGATTTGAGGAATAAATGCCTATTGGTGAATTTGGCGGCGCACCGCCTCTGGTGGCCGAAGGCAGTCCGGCGCTTACGACGCCGATGTACTGGATGTACGAAATGGCGCACGCGTCGCTCAATCCGGCGCGAGCCGTCAGCGACGCCACAAAGATCCTGTTTCAGAATCCGCTCAATCCGTGGTCGCACACCGAGTTCGGCAAATCCGTCGCCGCCGGCTGCGAATTGTTCGAGCGGGCGACCCGGCGCTACGGCAAGCCCGAATGGGGCATCACCGACACCGAAGTCAACGGCATGCGCACGCCGGTTGAAATCCGCTCGATTTGGGAAAAGCCGTTTTGCCGGCTGTTGTATTTCGATCGCAAGCTGACGCGGCCGTTGCGTGTGCCGCAGCCGCGCGTGCTGATCGTGGCTCCGATGTCCGGCCACTACGCGACCCTGTTGCGCGGTACGGTCGAAGCTTTTCTGCCGGCGCATGAGGTCTACATCACCGATTGGTCCGATGCCCGGATGGTCCCGGTGACGGAAGGCCGCTTCGATCTCGACGACTATGTCGATTACGTCATCGAGATGCTTCACGTGCTCGGCGGCAATATGCACGTGATCGCCGTGTGCCAGCCGTCGGTGCCGGTGGTGGCGGCGGTTTCCATCATGGAGGCCGAGCGCGATCCCTATGCTCCGATCTCGATGACGCTGATGGGCGGCCCGATCGATACTCGCCGCAATCCCACCGCCGTCAACAATCTTGCCGCCGAGCGCGGCATCGAGTGGTTCCGCAGCCACGTCATCACCAAGGTGCCGTTTCCGCATCCAGGCGTCATGCGCGATGTCTATCCGGGCTTCCTGCAGCTCAACGGCTTTATCAGCATGAATTTCGACCGCCACATGGACGCCCACAAGAATCTGTTCAAGAATCTCGTGAAGGGCGACGGCGATCTGGTCGACAAGCACCGCGATTTCTATGACGAGTATCTCGCCGTCATGGACCTGACCGCGGAGTATTATTTGCAGACGGTCGACACCGTGTTCGTCAAGCATGCGCTGCCCAAGGGCGAGATGACCCATCGCGGCAAGCCGGTCGACCCGTCGAAAATCGTGCGCGTCGCGTTGATGACGGTGGAAGGCGAGAAGGACGATATTTCCGGTCTTGGCCAGACCGAAGCGACGCACGAATTGTGCAGTTCGATCCCGAACTACCGCCGGATTCACTATATGCAAAAGGGCGTCGGGCACTACGGCGTCTTCAACGGCTCGCGCTTCAAATCGGAAATCGTGCCGCGCATCTCCGATTTCATGATGTCGTCAGCCAATCCGAAGGCTTCGTTAGCGGCGGCGGCGGAATAAAGCATCGATCTCGCGGTTTCGATGCGGAATCATCGGTCTGAGATCGAATGCCGTTGTTGATTCGACCGCCCGATACCCCCCTGAATCCGCCCGAAGCAACCCGATTCACGGCTTCCCTGAAGAAATGAGTTGGTTCTCAATCCTTGAGGCCGCTCGAGGGACGCGGTTCCGGGCGAATTTTTCCGTTCGAGCCCCTTCCTATAGGGCCGAGTAATCGGTCAACCACTGTATATTGGGCAAATGATTTGTTTTTGCGCCGAGCGATTTCACTGGCGGCGGATATGGCAGAATCCGGGCGAACTCCTGATCCCCGGACTTGCAGACATGGCCACTCGCGCCCTCCTTTATCGGCGGCCTGCCGAACCCGCGACTCTTCTCGTCAAACATGGTTCACAAATCTATTCGAT
>WNFI01281774.1_pt1 | contig 14962 bp, 17 predicted proteins | sample 5400471 | NCBI WGS metagenome assembly WNFI01 (sample SAMN13153348, study PRJNA577476) | soil metagenome | isolation source: 100 cm saprolite on Douglas fir-dominated hillslope | place: USA:California | collected 2013-09-17
TGACCCTCGGGCGGTCGTTCGGGTTCGTGGCCGCTGACCGGGGCGTAGTGACCCGCGGCCCTTACGCGCTCGTCCGCCATCCCGTGTATGCGGCCTACATCATTATCCAGTCGGGCTACCTGCTCCAAGCCATCTCCCTGCGCAACGCCGCTGTCGTGGCCTTCGCGACGTGCTGCAATGTCGGGCGGGCCGTCGCCGAAGAGAGATTGCTCTCCAGTTCCGCCGCTTATCAGGACTACGGTCGGCGGGTGCGGTGGCGGCTCGTGCCCGGTGTCTGGTAACGCGAACGGAGCGGCCGGTGCGCCGGGCGGTCAGAAGCCCGCGGCGACCGGAATGACGCGCTCGCCGAACAGCTCGAGCGGAGTGATGGCCTCGACATTGGCTACCCGGCCGTGCACATGCGAGACGCCGAGCGCCGCGAGGTCGCGGAGCCGTTCCAGGGTCGCGTCGACATGCTCGCCATCCGTGCCAAGGTCGAGCGGCATCATCACGGTCTTGGTGATCTCGTCGTAGTCGCGGCCGACCGCCTCGCAGTGCCCGCGCAGCACATCGAGCTTGCGGGTCAGGTCAGGGCCGGCGAACAGGTTGCAGGCCTGAGCGTACTGAGCGACCAGCCGCAGCGTTTTGCGCTCGCCGCCGCCCCCGATCAGGATAGGCGGGTGCGGGCGGGAGAGCGGCTGCGGAGAGTTCAGGGTGCGCTCAAGACGGTAATGCTCGCTGGCATACGGGCTGTCGGTATCGCTCCACATCTGCAGGCAGATCTGCAGGGCCTCTTCGAGCCGCTCGAACCGCTCAGCGGTGGGCGGGAATGCCAGCCCAAGCCCGTGTGCCTCATCGGCATTCCAGGCCGCGCCGATGCCGAGCCAGGCCCGGCCGCCTGAGAGCACGTCGAGGGTGGTCACGCACTTGGCGAGTAGCCCTGGCTCGCGGTAGACCACGGCAGTCACCCAGGCAAGGAGCTCGATCCTTGACGTGCAGGCGGCCAGGTAACCGAGCGCGGTGTAAGCCTCGAGCATCTCGTGCTCGGGGGGCCCGAGGACCCCGATCTGCCAGACATGATCCATCACGCTGAGCTTGGTGAAGCCGCAGTCCTCAGCCGCTTTGGCCACCCTGGCCAGGTCCTTGCCGAGGGCTGACGGCCCATCCGGCCAGGTGAAGTCCGCCACGTGCAGGCCAAGCTCCATGGGTCTGTCCCTTCTACCGCGGCGCGATATGTAATTGCCGTTGCTGTGTAATCCCTATTGTGCTTAACCGCCCGCAGGGCTGCTGTAGCGGGCTAGCTGCTCGATGGCGGGGGGAGGCCGAGCTGGGCCCTGATCACCTTGACCTGCGCCTCAACCTGCGCGTCAGCCATCTTGTGGCCGGCATCGAAGGACAGCAACGCGGGAACCGACCGTGCTCGCGCCTGCCGCTCAGTCATCCTGGCGCGGATCTCGTTGACCCTGATGAGGGCGCTGGCGGTGGCGGCTATCGCGGGCGGGAACGTGATCGCGGCCAGTTGCCGGTCGAACTGGCGCTCGGTCGCCGCCTCGAACCGCAGCGCCGCCTCGGCGGCGGCGAGGTTGTGATGCGCATGGTCGGCGTAGGCTTCGACCGCGACATCCAGGCGGTGATTGGCTGGCCTCGCGATGGCCAGGTATTCGGCTGCGAACGCCCGCACGCTGGGCTGGGGCCTGTGCTGCGCAGGGTGCCCCGAGGCGCAGCCGGCCGCCGCGAGAACTAGTCCGAGCGCCAGGCCGGGCACCAGCCACGCTGGACTCGCTGATCGCGCTGATCTGGCCGGTGACATCAGGCAGCCTCTCCGGTATGCCCCTGGTCAAGAACATGCCTCGCCTGATAACGGTGTTCAGCAATTCGGGCGGGCCCGCGCCTGAACGATGCAGGAGCCGGGTACGTGCTCGAGAATATCGGCGCGACTTGCCAAACAACGGGGGACAGGCGTGAACAAGAGATGGCTGGCGCTAGCGGGACTGGCTGCCGCAGCGCTGATAGCGGCTGGATGCAGCAGTTCAGGTAATTCGGGCGGCTCAGGCGCTTCTGGTGGCTCGGCCAGCGGGTCTCCGGCCAATCACTTCGGGAACACCGTCAAGGTGGCAAAGATTGCCGGGGCCATGGTGCTCACGGACGCGAAGGGCTTCACACTCTACTGGTTTGCCCCCGACACCAAGACGACCTCCAAGTGCAACGCGTCGTGCGCTGCGTTCTGGCCGCCGCTCAAGGGGCCGGTAACCGCCAGCGGTATCAAGGGCACCCTCGGGACGATCAAGCGTTCTGACGGTTCGGTGCAGGCGACCTTCGACGGTCATCCGCTGTACACCTTCAAGGCCGACAAGGCGCCAGGTCAGGCGTCAGGCAACGGGCTGAACCTCAATGGCGGGCTCTGGCACGAGGCCAAGGTCTCCGGCACGGCGCCCGCGCCGCACCATTCGGGCAGCAGTTCCAGCGGCGGCCACGGCTACTGACTGACGGCGAGCCAGCTACCCGGTGAAGGCGGCTGGCCCCCTACCCGCGCTGTTCAGCCAGGAGCGCGGCCAGCCGCTCGATCAGGTCATACGGGATGGGCTTGCGAAGCGGGAACCTGAGTGTGCCCTTGCCGGCCCGGTACGGCGCGATTTCCTGCTCGAGGGCCTGATCCGCCGCCGGTACCGGATAGACGGCGATGTGATCCTTCCAGGCGCCGAAGTACACCAGGTGCTTGCCATGGAGCGTCATGGTCGGTATGCCGTAGCTGATCGTCTCGCCGGCGTCGGGCACGGCACCGCGAAGCCTCCGCCGGATCTCGCCGAGGATCTCCTGCACATCGTCCCGGCAGGATGCGATGTATTCATCTACCGTCGTAATCTGCGCCGCCATTTCCAGCCTCTCCAGCGGCCCTGCCGCTCCGCATGGCATAGCAGCATAACCGCGCGACACTGACAGGAAGGAATGGCCGATGGTGTTCACCGACGGTGAGCTCGCGTACCTGCGTTCCCAGCGGCTCGGGCGGCTCGCGACGCTCGCGCCTGACGGCACGCTCCAGAACAACCCGGTCGGCTTCTCGGTCGACGAGCAAGCAGGCGTGATAGACTTGTGCGCTGCTTCGAGGTCCGGGGTACCGCCGAGGCCCTCACCGGCCAGACCCCGGCCAGCCCGTACATGAGCCCCGAGGTGATCAGGATCCATCCCAGGCGAATCATCAGCTGGGGCATGGGCCAGGAAGGCTCAGAGAGCTCGCGGCGCACCATCGCCTGAGATCGGGCCGCGCAAGCCGAAGACGTAGGGGATAGCTGAAGAGAAAAGGTCTCTGTGCGACCCTGAGCCTTCGCAGCTATCCGAGCATCAGAGCCGCGGCGTGCTCGCCGATCATCATCGCGGGGGCGTTCGTATTGCCCCCTGTGATGCTGGGCATGATCGACGCGTCGGCGACACGCAGCCCGTCGATACCCCGTACCCGCAGCGACGGGTCCACGACCGCCCGCTCGTCGGCACCCATCCGGCAGGTGCCGACCGGGTGGTAGACCGTGGTCGCCCGGTTGGGTAGCTCCTTGGCTAGGGCGGGCCGGTCCGGGTAATCGGCGCCCGGTGAGAGCTCCAGGCTGATATCGCCAGCGATGATCTTATTAGCCATCACCTCGCGGATCAGGTTCATCCCGTCGAGCAGCAGTTCGCCGTCGTCCGGGTCGCTGAGATAGGCAGGGTCGATGACCGGGGCGGCCGTCGGGTCGGCTGAGGCGAGCCGGACGGTGCCGCGGCTCTTCGGATAAATGAGCGTCGGCATGACCGTCAGGGCCGAGCGCTTGTCGACCTTGTGCCTGGTCGGCGCGTCCTGGTTCGGGAACGGATATGACCAAGGCAGCGCGTGGATCTGGATGTCCGGAATCGCGCCCGCGTTCGGGCCGCGAACGAACCCGACCGCCTCGAAGACGCTGCGGCCCATCCAGGTGCCACCGCGGATCGCCTCCCTGATCAGGCCGGCGGCGAAGTACGGAGTCGTGCCGCGGTTGCGAGCCGATTTCATCACGTAAGTCATCGGCACGAACATGTGGTCGTGCAGGTTGTCGCCCACCGGCAGGTCGGCGGCCACGTCAATGCCATGCTCGCGCAGGTGGGCCGGCCGCCAGGATCACCTCCCGGGTTGCCCTTATGACGCGCCGCCCCTCGTTGGTCATGACCTCGACGCCTGTGGCGCGGCCCTTGTCGAGGAGGACCCGGGAGACCACGACGCGAGTCGCTACCGTCAGGTTCGGCAGCTTGTGATCGTCGAGATATCCGACCGATGAGCTATAACGCAACCCGGCGTGGACACTCTGCTGGAAGATGGCGACGCCTTCCTGGGATTCGGCGTTGTAGTCGTCGAGCCGGCCAACCCCGGCGACCTCAGCGAGCGCCGCCATGAATGCCTGCGATGCCGGCGTGAGCTCTCGCTGCCTGGTTCCCTCGATCGGGCCGCCCCCGCCGCGGAGTTCGGTTGCGCCGTCCTCCCAGTTTTCTAGCCGCTTGAAGCTCGTCAGGACGTCGGAGTAACCCCATCCCAGGCAGCCCGCCGCGGCCCAGTCGTCGTAGTTTCTGGCGTTGCCCCGGACGAACAGCATGCCGTTGATCGACCCTGATCCGCCGACCACCCTGCCGCGGACCTGCGGGATCGTGCGACCGAGCGCGCTGGCCTGGGGAGCGCTGTAGTAGCCCCAGTCCAGCCTCTTCTTCAGGTTAGGGACATTGTGGAAGATCGCGATCATGCCCGGCTTGCGCACGATGTAGGACCGGTCGGGACCGCCCGCCTCCAGCAGGACGACGCTGGCACCGGAATCGGCAAGGCGCCTGGCCAGGATGCACCCGGCGCTCCCGGCTCCGGCGATGACGTAGTCGGCGGTCTGGTCCATCGGATCCTCGCAGCGGCGGCGACGATGGCCGCCGGAGCGCGGCCGATCGGTTGGCTGGGACTCTATTGCCAGCCATCAGACAAAACAAGAACACGTTTCAGTTTTCGCTGCTGATATCGTCCGGCTGAGCGGGTGGCGACGCATGAACGAGACAGAAGGCGGCAGTGGCCAGATGGCGGAGACGAACGGCGGCGGGCGACTGGCGGGCAAACGACTGGCGGGCAAATGTGCGCTGATTACCGGCGGCACCACGGGCATCGGCTTCGCGATCGCGGAGCGGTTCCTCGCCGAGGGCGCCGCGGTGGTGATCACCGGCCGCGACGTCGGCATCGGCCAGCGGGCAGAGCGGGCGCTGCGTCCTTCGGGCCAGGCCTGGTTCGTGCCGGCCGACGCCGGCGACCCGGCAGCCGTGATCGAGTCAACCGGTGTCGCCGTCGAGCATCTGGGCGGTCTGGACGTGCTGGTGAACAACGCCGGGATCGGCATCGAGGCGGGCCTGCTCGGTACGCCGGTCGAGGACTACGACCGGCTCATGGCCGTGAACGTGCGCGGTTACTTCCTCTATGCGCGCGCCGCGTACCCGCACCTGGCCGCCCGGCGCGGCAGCATGATCCATATCGCATCCGACGCGGGCATCTGGGGCGAGCAGTCGATCGGCCTGTATTCGGTCTCGAAGGCTGCCGTGGTGATGCTCGGGAAGATGCTCGCGCTGGAGGGCGGCCCGGATGGTGTCCGATCGAACGTGCTGTGCCCCGGCGACACCTGGCCAGGGATGCGGCACATGGCGCCTCCAGGAGCCGATGACCGTCCCGAGAGCGGCGACTGGCCCGTCCCGCCGATCGGCAGGATCGGCCAGCCAGGCGACGTGGCCACCGCGGCGGTCTTCTATGCCAGTGCCGAGACCGAGTTCATTACCGGAACCACTCTCCTGGTGGACGGCGGGATGACGGCCGGCTATCACGCGCGGGACAAGGGCTGAGCGTTCAGCGCGTCGTCCGCGCGTTGTCAGCGCGTGACTGCCTGCTTGACGAGCGAGCGGCCGAAGTCCCACATCAGCCCGCTGCCGCGATGCGCGTCGCGCATCACGTCGGCGAAGGCCTCGCTGAACATCGTGACCTCGGCGTCACCGATGGTGAGCGTCGGCAGGGCCGCGGCCGCGGACATCGGCGAGCATCTCGTAGGTCTCGGTGGCGTCCCGCAGTGCCTGCATCAGTACCGCACCCGTTCGCTCGGCGTTGCTGACGAGCTGCTCGTCCTCGATGACGGCCAGTGTGGCGAGGCCGGCTGCCATCGCCGCCGCGTTGGAGCCGAAGGTGCTGTCGTGCACCATCACGCGGTCCATCGAGGAGTACACCTTCTCGAAGATCCAGGCCTTGGCCATGGTGGCGCCCACCGGGACGAATCCGCCCGACAGGGTTTTCGCGACCGTGACGATGTCTGGGTCAACGTCGTCATGCTGATAAGCGAAGAAGCGCCCCGTCCTGCCCATGCCGGTCTGCACCTCGTCGCAGATCAGCAGCGCCCCTCGTTCCCTGAGCAGCTTGCTCGCTCCGGCCAGGTATCCGGGCGGCGCGACAGCCACGCCCTTGCCCTGAATCGGCTCGACGATGAAGGCGGCTACGTCGCCCTTGCGCAGCTCAGCCTCGAGCGCGTCCAGGTCACCGAAGGCAATGGCGGTGTCAGGCACGAGCGGGTTGAAGCCGCGGCGGAATTCGTCGGCCCCGTTGACCGACAGCGAGCCGGTCGTGAGCCCGTGGAAGGCGTGGTCGCAGTAGAGGACGCGGGGCCGGCCTGTCGCGTACCTGGCGAACTTCAGTGCCGCCTCGACGGCTTCCGTTCCGCTGTTGCAGAAGTAGACCCGGTCTAGCCCTGGTGCCTTCGCGAGCAGGCGCTCGGCGAGAAGGCCGGGCAGCAGCGCGCAGTCGAACTGCACCATGCTTGCCAGCTCGGCGTCGAGAGCGTCGTGCAGGGCCTTCCTGACCACCGGGTGGTTGTGGCCGATCCCGAAGACGCCGAACCCAGACAGGAAGTCCGCGTAGCGGACACCGGCCCCGTCGTAGAGGTAGCCGCCCTCCGCCCGCTCGTACACCTTGTCGAACCCGATCGCGTGCAGCATGCGGGGCCGCTGCGGGTTCAGGTAGCGGGCATGCAGTTCATAGCCCTGGCCATTCCGCTCGGACAGAAGGCTTGGCAAGTCGAATCCCATGAGCTAATTCTGCACGCCCCCGGTACTCGTCTGCCCATCGAAACCCGGCAAACGAGGCGTCGGGTGCGTCTGCGCGGCGCGGGGCCCGCTGGCAGTGATTGTTGCGTGCCAATTGTCGTACATTTCGGAACCGCTCCCGGACTCAGATGACCATCCGCATGCAGAACGCGCTACGACCGGCTGTAACCAGCAGCGGAGGGCCGATGGCGACGCTGAAGCACGCTTGCCAGGCGATTGGCGATCTCCCGAAACAGTGACGAAGAATGCCATGAGCAAGTACTGTTCTGGTCTGGTCAAATCGACCATAGTCCCCTTCTGGAGGATAGATTGGCAATCCGTGATTCGATGCAAACTTCCGCCTTGCCCTACCTGCATCCGGGCGAAACGGTGCAAGCCGTGTTCGGCGGCCAGACCGCCAGCCAGTGGCTTGCGGCACTGACCGGTGTCTTCGTCTTCCTCGGCCTCAATAGGTACCGAATCTTCGTGGTCACCTCGCAGCGCATCCTGGTCCTCGACGCTGGCAAGGTCAGCATGGCCAAGGCCAAGGGCGTCGTGGCGGAGCTGCCGCGATCGACAAAGCTCGGCCCGGGCGCTGGGCTATGGCATGTTATCCCGGCCGGTACTGAGTCGCTGCGGGTGCACCGGCGCTTCTTCAAGGACATCGAGACCGCTGATACGCAGGCCGCAGCCTGATCGTTACCGCGCCGGGCGCGGGCTAGCCGGGCATGGCGCCGATCGGCGCAAGCTTCCTAACCCTGATCGGCTGGTCCGCGCTAGGCCCCGGTGCGCTCACGCGGCTGATGAACGCAGTGACCTCACAACGCAATAGCTATCCGTTCCAGCGCGCTGCGCAGCAGCTGCTGGGTAGCGGCGAACTCGCCGAGCGGCGGCGGCGCGGGGTAGGCGCGGTGATCCAGATCGAGGTAGCGGCGCTGATTTAGCTCGACCTGAACGGCATCTATCCGATCGTGGCCGGCGAAGCGCCGGACCGTCCAGCCTCCGGCGAACCGCTGGTTCATGCGGACGTCAAGGCCGGCCGCCGCGAGTGCGCCGGACACGAGCCGCACCGCCGCGGGTCGTGCCGTTTTGCCGTGCCGATCGCCGAGGATGACGTCGCCGTCCAGCCCGACGCCGAAGCTGTGCAGGTCGAGCAGGAGGAGCCGAGGGAACCTGGCGAGCAGCCGCTCGATCACCGAGTCAAGCGCCTGGTGGAAAGGCGCGTGGGCGATCCTGATCCGGTGACTGATCTCGTCGCTGGTGAGCGGCCGCCGGTAGACGGCCCGGCCTCTGGGCATCCTGGCGGCGACGACGCTGGTCCAGAAGCCGCCATGCTGCTCCCCCTGCGGGTCACGGTTCACGTCGGCGACGAACCGGCTGAACGAGGTCGTGATCGTCGTGATACCCAGCTCGGGCAGGAAGGCATAAAGGTCCCTGGTCAGCCAGTCTGACCACAAGATGTCCGGGCTGACCGCCAGGGCGCCGGTTAGCTCGGCGGGATAATCCAGCCCGCCGTGCGGCAGGCACGCGACGATAGAGACTGGCTGGCAGCCTGGTTCGAGCACCCACTCATCGATAGCGAGGAGTCAATCAGAGCGCCTGGCCGGGCTGCAAGACGGGCCGCGGCGCCGCGGGCTGGCTGAGCTGGGGACGCGACGCTCGGCTGCCCGTACCCCGGCTGCCCGTACCCCGCTGCCCGTACCCCGCTGCCCGTACCCTGCTGCCATAACCTCGGACGGAGAACGGTGACCACAGAAATGCAGACGATCAGGAACGCACGCTCATGACCTTCACGGCGAGCCCGCACCCGGTCCTTGAGTTGCTGCGCGGCTACCGGGCTCAGGGCCGGGACGAGACGGCCGATGTCGAGCGCGTGCGCGCGCTGGCCGCGGACCCGGGCAATCCCTGGTCGCGCTCGCTGCCGCTGCACCTCACGGCCTCAGCGCTGATCGTCCATCCGGACAGCGGCCAGGTGCTGCTCCGCTGGCACCAGCGCCAGCAGGCCTGGCTTCAGGTAGGCGGGCACGGCGACCCCGGTGAGAGCGACGCGCTGATGATCGCCGTGCGCGAGGCTCGCGAGGAGACCGGACTCGCCGATCTCGTGCCGTGGCCGGACGGTTCCATCCGGCAGGTCGTCATCGTTCCCGTGCCAGCGGAAGGCAGCGAGGCGGCGCACGAGCACGCCGACCTGCGGTTCATCTTCGCCACCCGAACGCCCGGCGCGATCAGGGCCGAGAATCCCGACGCTCTGCTGCGGTGGCTCCCGCTGCACGAGGCCCACGACCTGACGTCCGAGGCCAATCTGCGGGAGCTGCTGGCAAGAGTCAGACAGCTCCTTGGCCAGTAACTAACCGCACCCGTCACTCGCCAGGCCTGGCGCCGATCGCTCCTGGCGTATGTCGGCCCGATTGGCCGGAAGGGCCCTAGCGAAGCTGAGTATCATGACACGCTGGAATGAACTAGTCCCTTCCAGGAAGGAACCGGATCCGTGCGCAAGTATCTTTATTTCGCGGCGGCCGCCGCCTCCGCCGCGATCGTCGCGCTGCCCGCGGTATCGGCAGAGGCAGCCATTACACGCGTACTGACGACCGGCAAGGTCGGCGGACCGGCCGTCAGGTCGGGCGCGGTGCTCAAGGCCAACCTCGTCAAGGGGTCAAGCGCGGTGTTCTCCCTGGGAACCGGAACCATTAAGCTGACCTGCACGTCGGCCAGCTTCAGCGCAACCGTCAGAAGCAACCCGGCCAAGCCGGGCACCGCGACCGAGTCGCTGACCGCGCTGAACGTGGCAAAATGTACGGTTAGCGGCTTCCAGGGCCTCACGTTCAAGAGCCTGAAGTTCAAGAACCTGCCGTACAAGGTCACGGTGAGCGACGCCACGGGCTTCCCGGTGAAGGTCAGCGAGCAGTCCACGACGATGCCGCTCAAGTTCACGGCGACGGTAAAGCTCAACGGGAACGCCTTTTCGTGCAGCTACAAGGCGGCGAGCGCAGCCGGGCAAGCATCGAACACCGGCAATATGGTCGCATTCTCGAAGCAGAAGTTCACCAAGGCAGGAGGCAACGCCGCCTGTCTGGGCCCGGCGCACCTGTCAGCTAAGTTCGGGCCGGTCCGGGACACCAGCGTGACGAACAGCCCCAAGGTGTTCGTCAACTAATCGCCAACGGAGATCATGGAAGCCTGCCGGCAGATGTTGCCGGCAGGCTTCCGTGATCATGACGGTCGGAGGGGACCAAGGTCGGTGCCGACGCCCTCCCCGTGGAGGCGGTGGCGCCGCTCGGCTACGAGGTAGCCCACCCTGGCGAGGGCCGCTGGAACGGCGCGGCCGTGCTCTCCCAGGTTGGCCTCGACGATGTCGTCCGAGGCCTGGCCGCCGACCCCGGCTTTCCTGATGCGGGTACGACGGAGGCGCGGACCATCGCGGCGACTTGCGAGGGTCCGGGTGCGTTCTGTCTATGTGCCCAACGGCAGGTGTTAGCGATTCTCGCTATTTGTAGATCCAGCGGCCATACTGCATGAGGATGCCTCGGCTCGGCTTCCTGAGCATCCCGCTCTCCTCGGCTGCTTGATCTTGCGCCAGGCCTCGCTGCCGTCCACTGTGGGCGATCACCAGGATCTCGCTGTCGGCCACGAGCAGGGCAGCGTGGCCGTCACACACAGCGACCGGCTTCTCGGGACACTGCGGTGCGGATCAGCTGCCGAAGGACTAGGTATTGCTGACACCAGCAGTATCTTTCAAGCGGTAAAAACCCGCACGGGTACTGCGCGGACCACGGGACAGGCGTCTCGTGCCCCATCGGCGTCGTGCGTGCTAGTGGGCCGATCGATCCGGTGAGGGCTGACGGCTGATCCTCGCTGGCAGTTCTGCCAGTAACTCTTCTAAGTAGCGGGTCTCAGCGTCGCGTAATCGCGATCCTGGGCCTCGCTGCTTGGGTCTGGGCTGACGTAGGTGCCGCGCCGGGACACGGTGAACAGATGCCCTCCTGGCGGAGGATGTCGATAGCCCGCAGTACCTTGTCGCGGCCGACGCCGCAAGCCGCGGCGGGCGGGTGTCTCGACACTAAGTCCGGCTCGGTCCTGCGCTATGTGGCCGGCCTGGGATCAAGAAACATTTTCAAATCTCGGTTGACTGGGACGCCTCTGCAGCCGGTCAAGGCAAGCGGTCCAGGAACGGGTTGACAGCCAGGGGAACTTACTAGTATTACTGTAAGTACTTTCAGTACCAGTAAGTCGGCGTGAGGGGTGGGACCGGCATGAGAGAGGGGTGGGACCGGCATGAGAAGCGTGGTGGGCGGCCGTGAGCTGGACCTCACGGCCGATGACGTCATCAGGAGCATGCGCGGCGTGGAACCTGAGACGATCCGAGAGCACTTTGTGGTGATAGACGACAAACTGTTCCCTCCTAAGCAGGCACTAGCGCAAGTAACAGGATGGGACCGGCAGACCTTTACCACCATGGAGGCCACTCGTGTGCTCAGTCGTCTCGGCTTCGTCTGTCAGCGGGCGGGGCAGCGCGTGGACGGCCGCCCGGCGTGGGTTCCGGAAGGCAAGACGGACCTTGAGGATCATGGTCCGGTCACGATCGAGCAGCGCCTGTCGGCAGTAGGCGTCGGTGTTCCAACCGTGGGTGACCTGATTGAACGGTTGAGCAACTTCGATTCAACCGCACCCGTCCGGGTGCAGCATGGTCTATCTAGCTTGCCGGACTTCATTATCGGTGTCGGCGAGAGTCCAGACGTAGCTGGCGTTGTGGCAATCGTGTACCTGCCGCCGCCATCGCGGTCTGCGGGTTAGACGTCCGGATAAAACGACGGCCCCTTGCGGGGCCGTCAGGCCGGTTCAGAGAACCGGCGGGGTTGCAGACAGTATAACCAGAGCCCGCCAGAGTATGTTCCGAGGAGCGCCATGGCCACCGTTATCGCCTACGTGGACGGTTTCAACCTGTATCACGGGCTCCATCAAGGATACGGGCGCCGGTACCTCTGGCTCGATCTCCAGCACTTGGTCCAGCGTGTGCGGCCTCATGACCAGATCCTGGCCGTCCGGTACTTCACTGCCGAGGTGAAAGATGACCCCGACGGGCTGGCGCGGCAGCGTGCGTACCTGGCCGCACTCAAGGCCCACAGCACCAAAGTCGAGGTTGTGCTTGGTCGTTACCAGACCAAGAAGATGAACTGCCGCCAGTGCGGGAGTGCCTGGATCAGCTACGAGGAGAAGGAGACCGACGTCAACATCGCGGTCGCGCTTGTTGCTGATGCCGCAGCATCCGCCTCCGACGTCGCCCTGATCGTCTCCGCAGACAGCGATCTGTGCCCGGCGATCCGGACAGCCCGGTCTCTCAACCCCAGGCGGCGGATGATCGCCGCCTTCCCGCCCCGTCGCAGCTCGTTCGAGATCCGTTCGCTCATCCGCAAGCCCTTCACGCTGGCCGTTGCTGACATACGCAACTCGCTTCTGCCAGAGGTTGTCGCAGACCCTGCCAGCGGTCTTATCCACAAGCGCCCTGACAAGTGGCGCTGACTCTAGGCGTCTCCGGCCTGGACCGTAGGGCCTGCCGGACTAGGCGGGCGTAACCTCCGACGGGTATCGCTGGCAGCAGCGCCCTGCGAAGGACCGACGGTGCGCAGATCACCCGATTCGGCGCGGCAGCGTCTTAGCAAACGGCGCAGGTCAGATGTGTCGCCGCGCCGGGCAGGGCACCCCCGACGGTGCCTTCGCCGGCCTGGTCAAGGACGCCTGGATCGACCGCGAGGCGCGCAAGGGCAAGGGCAAGGGCAAGGAGCCGAGCGACCACGCGCCGGTCATCGTTGACCTGAACGCTTAGCCTTTCTATGCGCGTGTCGCCGGTGCCGTGACCGCGGCCTTGTCGCGCATCGTGGGGCCATAGGACATTACGGTCACTGGCCTGGCGAGCGCGTGTGCGACCACAGCCGGCCAATCGCAGCCAGGGTCATGGCACACCGGCCTGGCTCGCAGCAGGAGGTTCGTCATCCGCTCCTGCCGGACCAGATCGCGGTCCCGGCCGACAGCCAGCCGGCCAATTCGCTGGCCGTCAATCACGTATCCGTCGCAGATGAGCAGCGGATGCTGTCCGGCGACGTCCAGATGGGTGAGCGCGATGCTGTCCACGCCTCCGGCCACCTCGATCGCGTACCGCACCGCCACGGCGTCGAAATGACCGACCCGGAACGAACCCTGCCACGGGCCCCAGCCGTTATGCGGGTCGGGCAGCTCAAGCGTCGGGTCCTCGGTGACCAGCGGTCCCGGTCCGTGCCTGGTCATGAAGCAGCGGATGACCCCCAGCCGCTCGCCTGCCTGGTCCGCCTCGGCGAGCAGCGTCTCCGCGTTGGCGAAGGTCGTCGTCGACCAGGTCGTGTACGGATGAAAGCCATGCCATTCGTCCAGCAGCACTCCCTGGGCGCCCTCGAAAACTGCGGGCCCGGCGTGAAGGAGCCTGCTCAGATGCTCGCTGCCGACCAGGCGAACGCGGTCGGCGAACGCGGCAAACGCCGCGGACACATCCGCGACCGGAGGCACGCCGGATCTAGCGTCCGCGTCGAACTCGGCCATCAGCCAGTCGCGCAGCAGCGCGAGTCTGTCCGTCAGCTTGCGCGGCTCCGCGCAGTGACCGACTCGCGGCGCATCGTCGGGATGCTCGAGCGCGTAGTTAGCCGTCTCTCCGATGCCCATGCCACACGACCCGTGCCGGGCCGCCCCTCGGGCCCGTTCCCTGGCCTGATTGGCCAGCCGATGGTAGGGCGTAGTCATCAGCGCGTCCCGGTCCACGGTCAGCCGGTCAAGCGCGTCGCCTACGCCGGCCGAGGCGAGGTGGGCGGCCTCCGCCGCCAGAGCCAGCGGGTCGACGAGGACGAACCTGGATAGGTGAGTCCGCACATCCGGGGTGAAGGTGCCGGATCCGAACTGAGCGAAGGCGTGATGCCGGCCGTCGGACGTGATCACGTTGTGCGCTGCCTGCGCGCCGCCATTGAACCGCACCACGGTACGGGGCCGGGTCGCCGAAACCGACCCGCGCCCCGGCCGCGCGCAGAGCCAGTCGACGACGCTTCCCTTGCCGGCGTCGCCGTAGCCGAGGTCGACGACGATGACATGGTCACCGGCTGCGCGGGCACTCACAGCCGGATGTTCCCTCCCCGTCCGGGCTGTCAAGGTCGTCGAGCGCCACCGATATCAGCGCCCCACGGCCTGAGCCGATCGTGGCCAGTGCCCTGGACACCGCGGGCCCGGCGTCCGAGCCGACGTCATCGAGGTCGGTGAGGCCGTCGTAGAGGCTGAGCGCGTCTTCGCCCAGGCCAACGGTCACCGCGATCGTCTCGGTCACCGCGCCCAGGTCAGCGAGCTCGATCACGTTCTGCCCGAGCAGGCCGCGCCAGAAGCGCAGCACCTCGGGGTCGCCGGCATAGCTAGCACCTTCGGGCAGGATGTAATAGGTATCCCACTTCCTGGTGAGCTCGGCGACGATATCGGCCAACGGGATCTCGTCCTGCAGCCCGTCCCCGATCACCGCGCCTACCTCGGCGCGCTTGACCCGCGGGTAGGCCATCTCGTCGCCGATCAGGAACAGGTACCCGCGCTTGCCACGCTTGGCGTAGCAGTCGGTGGCCGTGTGCCTGGCCATGAAGTACATGGCGAGCTCATAGGACTCGGTCTTCTGCCCGCCTCCGCCGCCCTCGAGCAGGATCCGGCTCAGGTCATCGTCCATCCTGTTGTCGGACTCGAACTGGCCGACCTGGAGCGGCGCCCGGTCGCAGGTCGCGTCGCCGATCGCGCCGAACATGATCTGCGGGTCGTCGGCGTACCCCTTGCGCAGCAGCAACCCGAGCAGCTGCGGGAGCTTGGCCTGCAGCGTCCTCGGTACGTTACGCATCGACCCGGTCACGTCGAA
>WNFI01282438.1_pt1 | contig 14962 bp, 13 predicted proteins | sample 5400471 | NCBI WGS metagenome assembly WNFI01 (sample SAMN13153348, study PRJNA577476) | soil metagenome | isolation source: 100 cm saprolite on Douglas fir-dominated hillslope | place: USA:California | collected 2013-09-17
CCGTAGCGAACCAGGCTTTGACATCTGTTCGGTAGTTCCATTTCGAGACGTCCAGTGCAGGTCCTGTGAAGGAGTCACTGAACTGCAGATTATAGAGCGTGCTTGGCGGCGACTGCGCCAGCAATGGTGCGCAGCCAACGATCAGTAGCGTGGAAGCGAGCAAATGTACTGTCTTTATAGTTTTTCTCCTATTGACCTTGCTGTTGTGCGGCGCGCTGAGATGACGACTCGATGTAGGACCCGAGAATTTGTTGAAGTCCGGATATATAGGACAGATCTCGTTGCTGCTCGGAAAGAACAAAGGACGGAACATGCTCGGCGGCAAGTCTCCGCTGCCAGGCGTCAGCGAGGGATGGATGACCGATCAGGCAGACAGAAGTGAGTCCAGATAGGAGACCGGTTCCAAGGATTGCGCGTAGCTCCGTCTCCAAAAAGGCGCCATACAAGAAGGCGAGCCGCTGGTCCGGGATTGTTGTTCCGGATTGTTCGAGGAGTCGCACGCAGAACAAAGCTCGGCTAAGTCCGGAGCGCGCAGCTTCAGCACAACCGCGCTCAAACCACTCGGCATCCAGACTCTCGGGGCGCTCCTGCGGAAGAGCACCCGCAAGTAGAGTCTGGGTCTGCACAGCGTGAATCATTTCCCCAGTCAATGAAGTGCGGCTTTTCGCGATGCGGGGTGGCCTCGTCGATGAAAATCCATTTCCAGTGCGAACCCAAGTTGAGAACTGCGCTGTCGGCGCCTATGTGGTGGTGTGCCAGGAGTCCAACGCACAGTGTCTCTTCGCCACGCATCAGATCGGAGGAAAGTGCGGCATCAATGCTCTGCTTGGCGTCACCTGTCGCGACGCCTGCGACAAAATACATGGGAAGCATTTCGTCGATATTGAATTGCGTTTGCTCGACAGATCGGCCTAGTTCCCCGAGACCCGCGGGAGCGCAAATATGCGGCAGATGCCGCAACCCTGTTGGTGAAGTAATCATCCCCGCGGCAGCAATACAGACTGGCTTTCTCATCAGGCCAGCGTGTACCGCTTCTGCTGTCAAACGCTTCATGAGGCTGCGAAGACTGGTCTCCATGACCTCGCGGGTCATTCCGCGTGCGGCATCTCTTATCCCGAAGTCAGCGGCCGCTGACGACCAAATGCGCCCGTCCTCAACGAGCCAGACTCGCGTGCGCGTCGTCCCCATGTCCACACAAAATATTGGGGCTTCATCCAACATGTGCTGCTCCAGAAACCGCTTTCGTAAACGAGCGCGCGCGCTGGGCGAGAAGATCCCAATCCGCGGACCGAACCGTCTGGGCGTCGACTAACTCAGAACCTATCGCGACCGCCCAGGCACCCGCGCCAAACCAGGCCTCGATGTTATCCAGGCCGACGCCGCCGGTTGGGATCAGCTTCATGGCGGGCAGGGGTCCCCTGATTCCTCGTACGAAGTTTGGTCCCAGACTCGATGCAGGAAAGAGCTTGACCGCATCCGCGCCGCTGTTGAACGCCTTTACTATTTCCGTGGGGGTGAATGCTCCAGGAAAGGAAGCGCAGCCAAGCCTGCGTGTTGCGGCGATGACAGCGTCATTGGAGTCTGGAGACACAACGAAGGTCGCCCCCGAACTGGCGACCTCGTTGAGTTGTTCGACTGTGAGGACGGTTCCCGCGCCGACCAAGATGCGACTCCCAAAATTTTGCGCAATGCGCGTGATGACATTCTTGTAATCCTTCGAGACGATAGACACTTCCATTGCGCCGCCCCCCTCGACAAGAGCGCCTGCGATATCGAGTTCCTTGCCTTCACAATCTCCGCGAAGAATCGCAATCAGTCTCGATTCCTGGAGTGTCTGCACGACGAATTGGCTATTCAACCTGTCCTCCTTTTGCGCTACCGAGTGTATGCACGAGAAATCAGAAAAAGCAACAAAAGATTTTTTATTTTTGATATATGATGTGAAAGTTGTACGAAGATGGCAGAATCATTCCGCAGGCATTCGCTAGGAGGGATATGAACTTAACCAGCGTTAAACGTGTCAGAGCCAGCGACGCCGTTTTCAACATTTTGCGCGAGAGTATTCTCGATCGAACGTTCCTCCCAGGCCAGCGACTTGAGGTCAAGTTGCTTAGCGAGAAACTTGAGGTTAGCCAAACGCCCATTAAGGAGGCGATCACCCGCCTCGTCGCGAAAGGACTGATCGAACAGCGGCCGCGCACCGGAACGTACGTTACGCGCCTTTCAATAGAGGACATCAAAGAGACGCTCGCGGTGCGGCGCAGCCTCGAGTGTTTAGCTGCGGAGTCCGTCTTCGACAACATGACGGATGACGATCTAACCAAGTTGGAAGAGCTCGTTGTGCTGCTAGAGAGGCCCATGAACACCGAGCGTGAGAGACAACAGCACGAGCGGAAAAATAACGAATTTCACCTGCGGATCGTCGAATTGTCTAGAAATCGCAAACTGATCGATATCTATAACAACCTCAACTCCCATATGAAGATGGCCCGCGTGCACTACACGAGTATCATCTCGCCACAACGCGTCCTGGAAGAGCGCCGTGAGCATCGCCGCATCCTAAAGGCGCTGATAGCGCGCGACCCGTCGGCGCTCAGCCTTGCATTGAATGACCACATCTCTCGCGCAGCCGCCCTGCTCGTGGATGATTTGAAGAAGGCTGAGAAGGATCAGGGCGCAGCATGAAGATGATCTCGTCCATCGATACGTATGCGGTTTCGATTCCGCGAGATATGGTTAGTAAATTTGGCGGCGCGGGCTCGCCCGCGCCGGTCCATGACCGTAGCCAGCGCTATTCCCTGGCGAAGACATACCGGACCGTTTATGGAACGAGGGTCGAGACGATGCTGGTCAAGATCACGACCTCCGACGGTATCTATGGGTGGGGCGAGGCGCAGTCCCCCGTTGTGCCTGAAGTCACACAGGAGATTATTCACGGTCTGATCGCCCCCCTGATTCTCGGCCTCGATGACGCAAGTCCCGTCGCTGTCCGGGATTCCCTTTACAATGCGATGAGGGTCCGCGGGCACACTGGCGGCTTCTACATAGATGCCCTTAGTGCGGTCGACTGTGCGTTGTGGGACATCGTGGGGAAGCGAGCCGGGGAGCCTGTTTGCCGGTTGCTGGGAGGTCCGATAAGTTGGCAATTGCCGACCTATGTCTCCGGCTTAACAGGTGAGACCCTGGCCGACCAGCTTCAAGAATTCGACCGCCTAATGAAGGAGGGTGCACGCGCTGTCAAGGTCTTCCTCTCGTCTACTTCGGACGATTGCCTGGCTCTCGTCGCGGAAATCCGGAGGCGCTCACCCTCCGTTGAGATCTTCGTAGATGCGCTTTGGCGCCTTGGCGTGACAGAGGCGATCGAATTTTCGCGAGAGCTCAAGACAAGTGGCGTCGAGTGGCTCGAAGCACCGCTCGTTCCAGAAGACATCGAGGGACACCGACAGCTGGCGCAACGCTCGCGTGTACGCATCGCGATAGGAGAAAGCTACCGCACCGGAGTCGAGATTCTACCGCTGCTTCAGAACCGGGCGATGGAGGTGATGCAGCCCGATATCGGCCGAAGCGGAATCACGGAAGCGATGCACATGGCCTCCCTTGCGAGGGCTTTCCACGTGGGTATGGCACCACACATCAGCATCGGGCTCGGACCCCAGATTGCGGCGGCCTTGCATGTATCCGCTTGCTGGCCGCATCTGGAGGTCGTTGAGTGCAATCCCAGAATTTATTCTCTTGCCAATACATTCCTGGCGTCTCCACTGCGCTTCTCTCCGCACTCCGTCGGGGTACCTGCGGAACCGGGGCTGGGGATCGATTTGAACGAACCCGAACTTCTTCGGTACAGCAAGACCGGACGAACGAACAACTGAAGATTGGTCGACCTTTCGTCGGCAGAGGGGTATTCCTATGAAGAAACTGCGCGGCATCATCCCGATTTTGAATACAACTTTCAATGAAGACGGCAGCCTCGACCTTGAGAGTCAGCGTAGCCTGACGCGCCATCTGCTCGGGCAAGGTGTTCATGGTGTGGCCCTTTTCGGGAACGCGAGTGAGGGCTATGCGTTGACGCAGGCGGATCGTGACTGCATTCTCAAAGCTGTCCTGGAGGAAGTTTCGGGCAAGGTACCCGTGATCGTAAGTACGGGCCACACGGGCACGATTCCAGCTGTAGAGATGAGCCGGTCAGCTGCAGATGCTGGAGCTGATGCTTTGATGATCCTTCCTCCGTATCTTCTGAAGCCGGATGCGCAAGGCGTTTACGACTACTTCGCGGAAATATCAAAAGCCGTTGACATCCCCATCATGGTTCAAGATGCCCCGCTCATGACCCAGGTCAACATGCCTTCGACGCTGCTCGCGCGGATGGGCCGTGACCTTGAATCGATCGCGTACGCCAAAGTCGAGGCACCCCCGACAACCTTGAAGATCACAGATGTGCTTTCGTTAGCGCAAGGCAGCCTCATTGCGTTCGGCGGATTGAATGGAAATTTCCTCCTGGAGGAACTTGATCGAGGTGCCGCTGGCACCATGCCAGGCAGCGATCTGTGTGCTGGATTCGTTCGGATCTGGGATTGGTATCAGGAAGGAAAGCATGATGAAGCACGCGCGGAATTTCGTCGCTTGCTGCCAACGATCCGCTATGAGCTCCAACCCGGCTTAGGGGTTTCGGCCATGAAAACGAATCTTGTTGCCGAGGGGATCATTGCCTCGAACACCGTTCGAGCCCCAACTCGGAAGCTGGATGAGATTGGGTTGCGGGAGATGGCTCAGCTCCGGGCGGATCGGGCTGTTTGAGACAGCCCGGACCATCTCTTGTGTCTGGAAGTTGACCAAAAGAATCTACCGAGAGTGAAGATATTGTGATGTGGAGTCAAGCTTACCTCCTTTCGAGCCATGGGCTTTCCTTCTCCTGTATCGTGGCGGCCTTGCCTATGCTCACTCTAGTTCTGCTGCTTGGGGCATTTCGCAGACCAGCTTGGATGGCCGGCGCGTGCGCTCTCGGCGTTGCGTTGCTCGTCGCAACTGTGGCCCACTCTTATGGCAGCCGCAAACTCTTCGGGTGGCTTGATGGGCAAGATGATGAGTCTGCAGACCATCGCAATTACTGCAGCCGCAACTGGCCTCAGCCCGTCGGATCAAACGAGACTATTCCGCTTTACCCTTCGGCACAGCGTCCTGCTTGCAGTTCTTACAGGGTGCGTTGTGTTGATCTGCTCATACATCTTCAAATTGGGGTAGTCCGCCATCTGTCTTTCTATGGACAGTCAGTGACACAAATTAATTTAGAGAGACAATGATGGATTTATCCGAAATAGCCCGAGAGATTTTCGTCGGCGCACTGGACGACTGCCGCATTGAGCAGGCAGGCATTCCGCACCAAGACATCCTCCGGGATTGGGGACACCCCCTTCCTATTGCGCTTTGCCGATAAAACCGGTGAGCCCGAGTTCCTTACCAACATGTCTGGCGTCGAACACGTATTTGTAGTGGCTGCAGGAAAAGGCGCCGCAGCCATGTTGCAAGGGCTGCTAGAGACGGTAAGACTTCCTCCAAACGCTCGACTTTCAGGTGTCTTGATCGCACCACAGAAGCCCTGAATTGCCCGATGGCTTTGCTTTTTTTGCTGGCGGACACCCTCTACCGACCCAAGAGTCATTCTCGGCAGCAAGAGCCGTACTGTGCCTTCTGCATGCAGCCGCTAAAGTCTCGCCGAATCGGGAGACTCCGAAGCCAGAATCGTTTCAAACTCGGGTGGTCACCTTGCTCTCATCAGATGATTTAGCCGAAGCCGCGCGTCGCAAGGCCGAGTCCCTTGGCTACACGGCAGTCATCGATAACGAATGTGACGATTGGGATTATCGCGACGCAGCTGAATACCTGCTCTCCCGATTTCGAGAGTTGCGCCGGCTACATAGGCGCGTCTGTCTAATCTCTGCGGGGGAAATCACTGTGCGCCTCTCACCAGGTCACGGACGAGAGGGCGAGAACGGAAACAACAATCCAAACGGGAATCGGAGGTCGAAACCAGCACTTCGCGCTGTATGCCGCCACTCTGCTTCAACCGGAGGACGGCAGGACGGTCGTGCTTTCAGCAGGCTCAGATGGCGTCGATGGGAATAGTTCCTTTGCCGGTGCCGTTCTCGACTATGACCGATTGCGAGATTCTTCGGTAACGGTTAGCGGCGGCATGGCTACCAGCATCAGAGCGGCACTTGATGCTCTCGAGCGATTCGACTCTTCGACATTTCTCTGCTGCCGGCAGGCCACGATCGCGACTGGTCCAACGGCTAACAATCTGCGGGATCTGAGACTTATTCTCAACGAATGATAGAGATATATGTTAGGTCTTCGGTTCGCTAGGGCTTTCCACTCTATTCTGAAGATCGACCTTTCGGGTGCGCTTCGGGCATCCTTCGTGTTCGAAAAGATCGATTCTACGGATTGACGACGTTGAACGGTTCACCCCGAAGGGGTGCTTCGATGTTCGAGACTGTTGTGTCCATGATTCGCTTTCGAGCCGCCAGAGTCGCCCACGCCATATGTGGCGTTATCAGGCATCGCGGTGCCCCGAGCAGCGGGTTGCCAGCTGTCGGCGGCTCGCTCGATAAAACGTCGAGAGCGGCACCGGCCAGGGTGCCGTTTTTGAGAGACTCCGCGAGATCGATTTCGTTGATAAGCTGGCCGCGGGTGGTATTGATCAGAAAGGAGGATCGCTTCATCCGACGCAGTAGCGCTTCGTTGACGAACTCGTAGTTGCTCTCAGTCGGGCTACAATGCAAAGTAAGGATATCTGCTTGACTGAAGAGCATCTCGATCGATACTGGCGTAGCAGGGAACGTAACCGGATTGACCGGGTGTCGCGCCGCGTAGATGATGCGCATCCCGAACGCGTGGTCGAGTTCCGCAAAACGTTGACCGATCCGGCCGAATCCGACAATACCCAAAGTCAGTTTACGTAATTCAATCTGCGGGCTCTTCCAGTAACACCAGTCAACGGACGAGGTCCATTCACCCCGTGCCACGGAGGCTGCGTGTTCTCCGACGCGATGACATAGTTCGAGGACGAGGGCCAGGGTGTATTGCGCCACCGTGTCTGTCCCGTAACCGGGTACATTCGAAACAGGAATGCCTCTTCTTTTTGCAGCCTTGACATCAACAATGTTGTAGCCCGTCGCCATCACCGCGATGAACTTCAGTCTTGGCAACCGGTCCAGCACATCGCTACCGATGCCCGTCTTGTTGGTAACCAGAATATCGGCAGACTCCGCACGCTCTAAAAACTGATCGGTGAACGTGCGATCATAGGTGATAAGCTCCGGGGCACTTGATAGTTGCGGCCAGGGATTGTCTCCAGCAGGGTCAAGCGTATAGTTGTCAAGCACAACGATTGAGGGTCGGGCACTTTCCCGCGGGTGATTTGTAACGACTGAGTTCAAAGGAGTCCTTAGTCCTTCCATCGACGTGCGATACTTGCCCCACCGTCGATCACATATGTGCCGCCAGTGATCCACGAGGCTTCTTCGGAGGCAAGGAACAATATCAAGTTCGCTACGTCCTCTGGAGTGCCGAGGCGCCCGAGTGGATGACGCTTGATGTTTCGTTCGCGCGCCGCCTCCGAGTCAGGATCATGCTGGAATGACGCTTGCAGCAGAGGAGTGTCTACGGAGGCAGGACATACACAATTTACGCGAACATTAGACTCGGCCAGTTCCAGGGCCATAGTCTTGGTCAAGGTTATGAGTGCGCCCTTCGATGCCGCATAAGCAGACTGGCCTCGCGCTCCCATGATCCCAGTAATGGAGGCGAGGAAAACAAATGCCCCACCACCCTTTTTCTGCATCGCAGGTGCGAAGATTCTTCCGAGCCGGAATGCACTTCCCACGTTGACGCGGAAGATGCGTTCGATGTCAGCGTCGGCGGTCTCGATCGTTTCAGCAAATACCGAGGTAGCCGCGCAGTGAACGATCACGTGAGGATCCCTCACGGCGGCGCGCACACGATCCGCCGAGCCTTCAACTTGCGCACTGATGTTCAAGTCCGAAACCGTCGTAAACGCGCCCTCGATCTTATGGGTAGTTCTATCGAGCGAGGCGACCTTCGCGCCTTCGCGAACCATACGCCGCACGGTGGCCAATCCTATGCCGCTAGCACCACCGGTGACCATCACCACTTGACCGTTCATCTGCATAATAAACTTTCATTCGGAATCTAGACGGCGCTTGGTGCAGGCCGTCATCATCCTAATCGACTTTTGCTCAGAAGTACTAAATATTTTGTTTTAAATAATATATTCTGAGAATGGACTGGAGCAATGTAAATGAGAGTTGCGTGCGACTCAGCACAACTGCTGCTACACACAAGCGATCACTGCGGCGAGAGTGTCACTTGGCATGGAGAGCAGCGAGCCGTCTATTGGATCGACAACCGAAGAAACCTGGTGCATCGCTTAATTCCAGATCTTCGCTCGCTCTGTACATGGAAGTTTGAAGAGACGGTGGCGGCCTTAGTCCTCACGGAAGATCCTCAGGTTCTCTGTCTCGTGTTGGGCTCCCGCCTCCTGCTTTGGAACCCTTCGACAGACGAGAGAAAAGAGTATGGATTTCCATTGGACGGATGGCCTATGGTTCGATACAACGAAGCAGGCGTCGACCCGATGGGAAGGCTGTGGCTTGGTTCGATGGCTAACAATGCTAACCCTGACGGCAGTCGCCGCCAAGTAATAGCTGGGAAAGGGTCTCTAATCCGCATCGACTCTGATGGTGCCACGATCATGAGGCAAAAGATAGGGATAGTTAACACGATTGCCTGGAATCCAGCGGGATCTTGTCTTTACTCAGGTGACACACTCGCGAACGAGATACGCTCCTATCGCTTTGACAAGAAGTACGGCGACCTGAACGAACCGACATCCTTTCTGAAAGGATTTCCGTCCGGGCGGCCTGACGGCTCCGCGATAGATCGTGAGGGTTCGCTGTGGAACTGCCGTTATGGTGGAGGATGTATCATTCGTGTCTCACCCAGCGGAGAGATACAGGAAAGGGTCATGTTCCCGACAAGCAATGTAACTAGTTGCGCATTCGGTGGTCCGAGCCTGACTACGCTCTATGTGACAACCGCGCTCTCCGATGCCAGTGCCGCTACTACCGATGACGGTGGCCTGTTCGCAGTTCCGGCGTCGGTAGCCGGACACCCCCTGTATCGCCATCGACTTGTGTCCTTGTCGTCAGGACATCGCTAGATGCCAAATGACTCCTCGGAGCCGCTTTTCTCTTCTCCACTCTTGATGGGACCATCTCCGGATGGAACCCAAATGTTGGAATAGCTGCAGGTGGCGCACCGGGCTCCTCCACGCACGCCGTTATCGTAGTCAAAACCACCGATGGCTCCAGCTACACCGGGCTCACGAGCGCCATCATTAAAGGCAATCGCTTTCTCTACGCAGCCAACTTCAATAAAGGCACTGTCGATGTCTATAACAATGCCTTCCAAAAAGTCACTTTGCGGCCAAATCGGGACGGTGATCGAGACGACGAAAATAACAGGCCGTTTACTGACGATCGTCTGCCCCGAAACTTCGTGCCCTTCAATGTACAGGCCATCGGCAATGACATCGTCGTCACTTTCGTTCTCCACCAGGAAGGCAAGCAATTAGAGACTGACGGTCCCGGTCTTGGCTACGTCGATATCTTCTCCTCTGATGGTCAGCTCCTTCAACGCCTCGAACACGGTGACTGGCTCAATGCTCCCTGGGGCGTAGCCTTGGCTCCGCTCGACTTCGGCATCTACAGCCACGACTTGCTCGTCGGGCAGTTTGCCGGCGCCGGCTCGTCCGAGGGGAGCGGAACCATTGCCGTTTACGATCTCGCCACCGGCAAGTTCATCGGTTTGGTACAGGACGCAAGCGGAAAACCGCTCTCCATTAACGGCCTCTGGGCCCTCAGCCCCGGCAACAGTGCCGCACCAGGCAGCTATGACCCCGCCGCCTCACCCGCGGCAGAACTCTATTTCAGCGCGGGACCAGACAATGGCGCTGGTGGGCTTTTCGGCTACCTCAAACCGGTTGCCACTGAGCTGACAGTAGGCAACGACCAGTAATCGACTCTTCATTCGTCATCGACTTGAGAAGCCCAGATCTCAGGTTCGAGATCTGGGCATCGTTCGCGAAAGACGCCGGCTACGAGAGCAAAAGAGGGCAACGACCGCAGGCTCTATATGGATCTCGGTGGAGGTTGTTCGTGCTTTCGTAAGCCAGGTCCACGCTCTGGTCGCGATCATCTGCTCTGTAGAGCCGCGAGGCTGTAGTACCGTCCAGCATAACTTGGGTCAACATACTCGACCGTGACTCGAAACGACATCAGCGCAGCGTGTCAAAAGGTCGAAGCCGAGGAAGCAGGCGATCAAGTTGGTTCATTTGGGAGATCAGTATTGAAACAGTCGTCGTGCTCTATCAGAACTGTCCGAACGGCGGGTCCTGACATCCACACTCTCAGGAGACCGATAAGTGAGTGAGTCGCGCCCTCGGAGACGAGGTCAACTTCATATCTCCAGAACCAGACGCGACCGGAAGATTGCTCAACTTCTGGCCCACCGATTAGCGACCACCCACAACTATCGAGAAACGCCTCGAAAACCCTGTGTCGCGATCGCCAATCCTGCTCACATTGTCCGCGGTCCAAGCTTGATGGGAGCAAGTGGAGACACAATTTCATCTGGCTTTGGTTTTTGATGCACGGGCTCGCTCTCCGATTCGCATTGGCACAACCGAATGCGAAGGCAGAAAGTGGATTTTCACGGAGGCCCACTTCATCCTCGCGCAAAGGCTGACTCCCCAACGAGCATCTTCCTGCTTTAGCTCCCCGTCGGTCTTAAACACACATTGTTAACGGCGCTCATCGAGAACATCCTCCTCGTTCAGCAGGGATGCTCGGCAAGCAACCATATTCGGAGGGGGCTACCCGCCGCCGACGGACACGACGTCGGTCACTGGTTCGTACGCTTTCAAGGTGACGCACGGCACTTATCTCATTCCGGTGTTTTCATACACTGCTCACCCGAGCTTCGTTACCGCACCGAAACAAGGAAACGACTTGAACTTTATCTTGACGCTCACTGCCTTCATGTGACCGGACGAGATGGCCTGATTGGGCTTGAGAGTGACAGTAACGCGTCGCGAGTGTCGCTTATTCAGAAATCTTTTCCGACCAGGCGTGCAGCGCCGCAAGAGTCACGAAGTCCCCGGGCCAACTCCAGCCCGCGAGATGCCGATGAGCGTGGTGAGGTTCGCCCAAATGCGAAATGACTGAGTGGGCGCCGGTGAAGTCATCGTCGGAAAAATAGGCACTCGGCGTCGAAGGAGGGCATATTGCTGATTTCCGGGTAGATGGCGAGCAAGCAGGGTTGCAGCGACATCGCGGGCTGCTTTCTTCACGGCTTTCCTGGATCTGGCCCAACGTGACTTTTGCGAAGCTGTGAAAACCTGCAATTGGTGCCAAAGGATGGCATGGCGGTGGAAATGCATACATCGTGTCCGGCTTCAATCCCCGAAAGTAAATCCTGGGAAAAGGATAGAGCATCTGGCTGGAGTGGAGGAAGGCGAATATGACTGCGCTGTCTTGATCGTTGGAGACAGACTCTGTTACCGAGTGTTCGCTTCCATTCTGCGGTGAGATCAACCGATAGAGCGAGCCGCGTTGAACGATCTCGCGAATCTGTTTGTATTGCTCCACCATCTTTTTCGCGGTTGCGAAGTCTCCAGGCTTCCAGTTGTTCAGGTTTGCTCCGATGCCTAGCGATCCCTGCATGGATGACAAGAAACGGTATTCGAGCGAGAGCGTGCGTTGATTGACCCAGCTGGGAGAGTCCGTAACCCAGGCCATCATCACGCCAGGAGCATAGGCATAAGTGAAGCCATCCTGGATAAGAAGGCGATCAAATGCATCTGTATTATCCGAGGGCCAAACCTGATCGGCGTAACGCATAACGCCGAGATCAACCCGGCTGCCGCCACCTGAGCAGCTCTCAATCTCTACGCGAGGATGCTTTGCGCGCAACTGCGCAAGGATGGAATACAGGTTGTGGACGTAGTCGACATAGACCCTTTTCTGGTCCTCCGGAGCAACTGCGGGCCAACCGGGTTCGGACCAGTTGCGGTTGTAGTCCCACTTGAGAAAGGCAATGTCATTTTCATTGAGCAACTTATCCAAAAACTGGAATACATATTCGCGGACATCCGGCCGGGCGAGGTTAAGCATTAGCTGATTGCGTCCTTCGCTTCGTGGTCGGCCGGTGAAATTCAATACCCAGTCCGGGTGTTTGCGATACAGATCGCTGTCCGGATTTACCATCTCAGGCTCGACCCATAGGCCAAAATCCATACCGAGGGAGTGGACCTTGTCGATCAAAGGCTTCAGACCGTGGGGAAACTTGACCGGATTCACGTACCAGTCGCCAAGTCCGGCATGGTCGCTTGAACGCTGGCCAAACCAGCCGTCATCGACCACAAAACGCTCAACTCCAATACTGGCAGCCTTCTCTGCAAGAGCCTCTTGCCCGGCCTCGTCCACCCTGAATTCCGTAGCCTCCCAGGAGTTGTAAAGGACCGGCCGCAGTTTCGGGTTCGTCGCGTGCGGGACGATGCTGGAGAATTCAAAGCGATGCAGAAGTCTTGAAGCGCCTCCAATGCCCTCGTGCGAGTAACCTCCATAGAAATCGGGCGATTGAAGGTGCTCCCCCGGAGCCAATCGATAGCCGAAGTCAAAGGTGTTAGGACCGCCCGTTACACGGATCTGCTGAGCCTCATCCTGCTCGATACTGATCTGCCAGGACCCGCTCCATCCCAACGCACCAAACCAAACGTCACCATGGTCCTGATCGTTTGAGCCGTTCTGGTCGATTGCGAACCACGGGTTGTTCTGTTCGCCAGTCGATCCCCGACGGCTCTCGAGAATCGTTTTCCCTGGCTGAATAAGTTGCTCGTGCAGGTTCCACTCTCCTGCCCATCGACCCGTGAGATACCGCAAGCGATAATCGCTGCCGCGCGGCAAATTCCATGTGGCCGAAGCAATCTGCTCCACGACTAGCGGAGCGGAAGTTCTGTTCTGTACCTGCGCGGAACGCCTGAGCATTCCGGTGCCCGCGTCAGCCTGATATTCCAATCGGACATAAACGTCCCTGGATATGTCCTTGAGCAGAATGGTCAGATGGTCACCCTCGATCGTGTGCGAGACATACTGAAGAACCAGATCCCGATTGCCGTCCGGAAAGGTGACTTTCAGATCGGGCTCCACGTAAAGTCCACCACCCCATGCCACGAAGTCCAGCCGCGTCGTGTTGATCGAGGAGTCGAACGAGGACAAGCCCGGATCGGAGTGCGGTGCCGCGAAGGTGTCCCCGGCACTAAGCCGCTTACCCCAATACAAGGTTTGCACCTGCTTGTTTTCGTTAATTCCGAGCACGTAGGACATGTCAGCGGCGTCGATCCGAAAGACCCGTGTCTGGTCATCAAAATGAATTAAAGCCCTATTTGGTTGGGCTCCGGCTAGTGCAGGAAGAATCAATCCAAGCAAAACTACCCACGACAGGAACACGGAGCGCAGCCCCCGACCAGGTTTTCCAACTGCAAATGAAAAGTAATCGCCGCTTCGCTGTCTCATTCGTGTCCTTGCTCCAACGTTCATTCTTTCGCTCCATCCTTCTTCTACAGAGTTCTCCGACCCTATTGATATTCCTATGTCCTCTTGAGAAGGAACGACCTCTCGGTCAGGTGCGTCTTTCGACCCGCCTCTATCCGAACCGGCAGAATATCTTTTCCGTAACGGACATGGCAGCTTGCACTTCGATTGCTTGAGATCGCTGCCGAAACAAGTCGGTGGGACCGCCACTGAATGTCAACCTGAAATCCGCCTCGAGCGCAAAGACCGCTGACGCTGCCCTTTGGCCACGCGACGGGAAGGGCCGGCAGAAGGTGAATCGCGTCGCCCTGCGATTGCAGCAGCATCTCCGCGAGACCGGCGGCTCCCGCCGTGTTGCCATCGATCGCGAAGATATTCTGTGACGCACCGGCCACCCCTCCGCGTGAGTAGGTGAGAAGGTTGTCGTCGGTCGCCTTCGCAATGAGTCCGACAAGGTGTCGGTGAGCCGCTTCCCCATCCCAAAGCCGGGCGTAGTAGTTCACCAGATTGGCACGGCTCCACTCGGTATCCTCCCAGTTCGGCTGTTGGATCCGACGCTCCAGCGTGACGCGCGCTGCCTTTGCAAGCTGCGGAGTCTTCTCCGGAGAGATTTGATCCTCAGGATAAAGTGCGATCAGATGTGACGTATGGCGATGGTTGGGCTCCGCCTCTTCGAAGTCCTCCAGCCACTCCTGCAACTGCCCGTAACGACCGATTTGGAATGGAGGAAGCTTCCGTCTCGCTTGCTGAATCGCACTGCCAAGAGTTGAGTCAATCGAAAGCAACGCCTGTGCCTCCAGACATTTGTTGAAGAGCGCTTCGACAAGCACGCGGTCGCAGGTGGGCCCCATGGATTCGTTGCAAACCGCTCCCGATGGGGTACGAAACGCGTTCTCCGGAGAGTCGGATGGTCCGGTGACAAGCCAGCCATGCTTTGGGTGTTCCACCATATACGCGAGGAAGAACTCAGCCGCCTCCTTGAAGACGGGATAGACTCGCTCGCGAAGGAACTGTATGTCCCCGGTGAACCGGAAGTGCTCCCACATCTGAAGGGAGATCCACACGCCGGCCGTAACGAAGATTCCCCAGCCCAGGCCCCACCCCGGAGCTGTATAGCCCCATGGATTGGTGACGACGTGGCTGACCCAGCCGGGGGCATTGTAGAGCGTCTTTGCGGTGCGTCTGCCCGATGTGCGCAGCTCCTCAATCAGAGCGAAGAGCGGAGTTTGCGACTCCGGGAGATTTCCAACCTCGGCGAGCCAGTAGTTCTGCTCGGTATTAATGTCCAGATG